>Ga0209026_1000026_pt1 | contig 352109 bp, 297 predicted proteins | sample AraplaCL_Col_mCL_FD_184262 | JGI IMG/M metagenome (GOLD analysis project Ga0209026, IMG submission 184262) | Arabidopsis root microbial communities from the University of North Carolina, USA - plate scrape CL_Col_mCL (SPAdes) (version 2) | ecosystem: Host-associated > Plants > Roots >... | reverse complement strand
CCGAGGCAGGCACTCGTTTCTCGATACACATGGTCTACGTCCCGTAGCTGGTTCCGCAGCGGCGTACGACTTAGGTTGCTGGCAGGTGGCCTCGGCGTTCGTCAACATGACTTCGCTGGCTGCTTACTCTGCTCCAGCTTCCCGTGGAACTTGTGCAGGTCACCCGCATGCGTGGGCGAGTTCTCCCATTTCGCTTCAAGGAGATACGTCTCGCCTTGAAGCAGGAAGCTGCCGTCTATCTGTTCGCCGACGAGCCGAAACGGCTCTCGAGCCGCAAGCCCGAAGGTATCGAACAGTTCGCGCAGGAATTTCTCGAAGGCATAGCCTCTGGGCTGCGGCCCGAGGGACGAGAGCGCGAGTAACGACTCGCGCAGGGCCGCGATCTTCGCGGAATCTACGCTGGGCTTCGCAGATGGCGACGGGGCGGCCTCAGGCTGAGGCTACAGGAGCCGGCTGCCAACCTTCTGCTTCAGGAGGGCAATGAGCTCAGGTTGCATCAACTGAAAGCGGTCTGGAATGTTCAAGCAGATGACCTTCTTCCCATCGAGGGCCCCTGCGAATCGTTGCTTGAGCTTAACCGCATGCTGCTTCTCCATGACGAAGATCATGTCCGCCCATTCGACCTGTTCAGCGCTTAAGACGTAGTCGGCATCGGGCGCGAGGCCAGCAGAGTCGGTCTCGACATCGGGAGCAGCGAAGATGGCCTCGGCCGTCGGGCTTCGAAGCCTGTTCCTACTGCAAATGAATAGCGCTCGTCGCATGTAAGGTGAACAGAGAGAATCGCGCGGTGGCAGAGCGGTCGTACGCGCGGGACTGGTTGTGGCCGACTCAGGCCGTGGCGCCGCGATCGCCGCTTGCCCCACGAAGGCAGCGCTGCAGCTTCGCAATGAAGGCTTCGACTTCATGTTCAGCCAGATCCAGCGGATCTCCTTGTGAACCCACCGCGATCACGCAGATGGCAGAACCGCCGTACCAAGCGTCCAGTCGATCGTCTGGTGGTTGAGTGCTTTGCATGATGGCGAGCCTACCTGAAAGCCGTCGTCGGGGGAACTTCTGCTCATGGCGCCGCCGAAAGGGCACCAAGGCCTCGCTTGACTGCATCTCGCTCAGATCTTGGTGACCACCTCGAAGTCTTGTCCGATGTACGACACGGTCTTCTCGAACAAACCGTTGACCACTTCGTGGAAGCGCTCCTCGTGGGTCGGATCGTGCCGAGGATCATCCTCGTCCCAGAATGGACATTGAAGAATCGTCTTCATCATCTCCACGCGAGCCACGTTGACGACCACCTGGGCCTCGCCTTCCGACTCAAGAACCAGTTCATCCGCCTTCCCGCGGGAAAGGATCTCCTTCGCTCGCACGAAATTCCCAGCCGAGGCAATCTTGAGCAGATCAGCCTTGACGCTGTCAGGAAAGGCAATCGATTGGCTCATATCTTGACTCCCGTATCCTTCATCATCGCTTCGACTTCCTTTAGCTTCCCGATGAGCTCGCTCATCTTCATCTTTCGGGACACATTCAGCAGGGGATGATCGATGGTCTTGTAGTTGATGACCAGCCCGTCGGGCAATTGTCGATCACGGGGCAGCAACCAGACGCGACCCGGAATCGGAATGTCACGCAAGCGCTGGAGGTTGCTCGAGAACGAGAGACCCTTAGTGATGTCTGGATAGACGTAGTGTTCGCCGGAGGGAGCATCGAAGACGATCTTGAAGTCCGCTGGGCGAACCGACTCCTCTCCTTTGTCGGCCTTGAACATCTTCGCAGAAGTCGTATTGCCGCCGCCTCTCAGCAGTCCATGCGCCGGCAATCGGACGCGCATATCCCCATGGGCACGCTCAACACGGTGCGTGGCCCTGGCCAGGTGCTCAACATGCTGCAGCTGGCTTCGACGAACCAGCAGCGCGAGCGCAAGCAGATCATCGACCACACGGCCAGGCCCAAGACCAACCCGCTGCTCACGCGCCGGTACAAGGTGCAGGAAGCCCTGCTGCGCCTGCCGCTCGATCTGGAGCCGACCGAAAGGCCGCGGCCCCCGGCGAACGACCCGGTGTACCGTCTGGCCGCGTAGCTCAGTCGACTGAGTCTTCTGCAGTTGACTCCAGTCAAGCTCAGGCGTCTCACGACGCTGTTGCAGATGGACGAGTTGAGGGTAAAAACCAGTCTAATGAAGACTCTAGGCCAGCTGGCCTCGGGGTGCCTGGTAGTCGCCAGCGAAGTTGTCTGTGTTGACGATGCGGTAGCGGTCCATTGGGAATCTCCGTTGAAGTGGACGCAGTTGTAGGAGTGCGCGGAGCGCACCTGCACCCCATGGCCGGAGGCCACGGATGGAGACTGTCTTGGCTGAAGATCAACTGCCCGCCACCCCAGAAGGGCAACAGGCAGATGGTCAGGCGTCGGCCTGTTCGACCGCTTCGCGGTAGCACCGGAAGCAGAAGCCCCAGCACACGTAATCGCCGACGCTCATGCAGAAGCCCTTGCAAGCAGGGCACGGGTCAGCCATCGCGTCGTGCATGTCGACGTTGGCAGGCACACCAAGGTGTGCGTTGCGATCGAGGTCGAGCGCCGACACAGGCAGCGCAGTGAACACGAAGCCGTGCAGATTCTTCGAGTCTTGTTGCAGGGACAGGGAATTGAGGTTGAGTGCCATATCAGTTCCAGAGTGGTTGGGGATGGGGCTTCGGCCCCACCTTCCTCTCCGAACACACAGACACCCAAGGAATCCAAGCCATGTCCGAAGATCTCACCCAAGACGAACTCGTCACCCTCAAGGCCCGTGCCGACCAGCTCGGCGTGAAGTACCACCCGTCCATCGGCATCGAGAAGCTGCGCGAGAAGGTCGCCGAAGCCATGGGTGGCACCACCCCCGCTACCGACGAGCCGGCCGGCGAAGTCGTCGAGACGGAAGGCCAGCGCCGCAAGCGCCTCAAGAACGAGGCCAGCAAGCTGGTTCGCATCCGCGTGACCTGCATGAATCCGGCCAAGCGCGAGTGGAGCGGCGAGATCTTCACCGTCGGCAACTCGATGGTCGGCTCGTTCAAGAAGTTCATCCCGTTCAACGCCGACGAAGGCTGGCACGTCCCGCACATCATGTACGAGGCGCTCAAGGCGCGCGAGTGCCAGGTGTTCGTCTCGGGCAAGTCCAAGAACGGCACGACGGTTCGCCAGCCCTCGCAATAGCGACGGTTCCGCTGGGTGTTCTTCCTATCGTGATTCAGCGCTTTCGCCGGTGGCATGGATCGGCTGCCGATGACGAGGGACGATAGGACAGTTGCCGGCCACCAGGAGCCTTTGGCGACCGGGGGCTTTACGGTATCCGCTGTGGTGCATTGCGAGCGACTGGACCGGAAGGGTCCGTGACTTAACCTCGAGATCATTGGCGATCGATGGGGTCAATGCTCGTCAGCCCCCCAGCAGTCCTGCGGTCCTCCCGCAATGCGCCCGCACGGCTTGGAGGCTGACCCGGCAGCCCGCCAAGGTTCGCATGGTCTAGTTCAGTCTCAAGTTCTTGGCTCTTTTCGATAGACCATCCCATGCCTAGAGTGGCTGCACCAAGTCATTGCTTCCGCAGAAATCCGATGTTCAACCCGAACAATCCCAACTCCGCCTGGCTGATCCTCATCGTGGCCGGATCGCTGGAGGTCGTATGGTCCATCAGCATGAAGGCCTCCCAGGGCTTCACTCGCCCCGTGCTCACGACCGTCACGTTGGTGGCCGCCTGGGTGAGCTTTTGGCTGCTGGGCCTGGCGATGCGTCAGCTTCCCGTCGGCACCGCCTATGCCGTGTGGACAGGTGTGGGCGCAGTCGGCGCGGCCGCGCTTGGCATCCTTGTCTTCGGCGAGCCCATGACCTGCGCCCGCATGATCTGCCTCACGCTCATCGTTTGCGGCATCCTGGGGCTCAAGTACCTGGCGGGCGAATGATGGTCAGCTGCGCCACGCGGACGACCGCATGCCGAGCGCGTCGGCCAGCGCCGCCACCTGCCTCTGTGCCTCCTCGGCAGAGCGGATATTGGTGAAGCCCAGCAGCAGCCCCTGGCCGGCTTGGCCGCCTGCGGATCGCCGCGACAGCGCCTGGGCCGCCAGCCCCCGCGCCTGGGCCTTGTCGGCGAGCGCGGCGTCGGAGCCGTGGCGCGGAAATCGGGCGAGCAAGTGCATGCCGCCGGCCTGCAATTCGATGTGGACGCGGGCACCGAAAGCAGCGTGCAGCGCCTCGACCAGCCACTGGCGGCGTCGAGCGTAGAGCATGCGCATCTTGCGGATATGGCGCGCGAAATGGCCTCCCTCCATGAAGTCCGCCACAAGGTCCTGCTGTAAATGCGAGCAGCCGTTGGTCGAGCGGGCGACCCATTGCGTGAACGCGCGCACCTGCGAAGCCGGCACGACGAGGTAGGCCAGCCCCAGCCCGGGATGCAGAACCTTGCTGAAGCTGCCCGCGTACAGCACCCGGCCGGCCTCGTCGGCTCCTTTGAGCGCCGGCAACGGTGCGCCGACATAGCGAAATTCGCTGTCGTAGTCGTCCTCCAGGATCCACGCCTCGTTCGCGCTCGCCCAGGCCAGCAACGCCATTCGCCGGGCCAGTGTCATCGAGACGCCCAGCGGCGCCTGATGAGCCGGAGTCACGAGTGCAAGCCGTGCATCGACATGGCGCGCCGTGACCCGGTCGACCTGCATTCCGTGTTCGTCAACCGGAACGTGGGCCACGCGCGCTCCCGCGCTACGCACGAGCTCGAGCGCGGCAGGATAGTACGGATCCTCGATGCAGACGCGATCGCCCGCGCGCACCAGCAGGCGCAGCACGAGGTCCAGGCTGCCGCGGTATCCTGGCGTGATGAACACCTGGTCCGGATCGCAGTCGACGCCGCGCGAAACGAGCAAGTAGGCCGCGATGGCTCGTCGCAACCTCTGCGAGCCGCGCGGGTCGGGGTACGCGAGATCAGCAAGACCGGCGCCGCGTACGCGGCGCGCGCCGATGCGCGCCCATAGCTTGCGGGGAAACGCGTCGAATGCGGGCATGCCCATCTGGAACGGCAGCAGCGGGGCGGGCAAGCCGTCCAGACGGGGCTGCGGCCTCGGCTCGCGTGGCGCGCTCGCGCGAGCTGCGACCGCGCGACGCACCTCGAGCGACACGCGCGTTCCCTTCTGCCCTCGCGGCTCGAGATAGCCCTCGACTGCCAGTTGCGCATACGCCGCGTCCACCGTGCCGCGGGCCAGGCCCAGTTGGCCCGCGAGTGCACGAGCAGAGGCCACGCGCTCGCCGGGTGCCAATTGTCCCCGCAAGATGGCTTGGCGCACCCGCTCGTAGATCTGCCGATGCAACGGCACGGTGCCCGCACGGCGCAGCGGCCGGTCCAGAAGTGTGTGAAGTTCGGTCATGGCCTAGTCAAATTGCGACTTCTTGGATCTTCCAGGTAGGCCATCCTATTCCTAAAGTGGTTCCATCGAGTCAACACTTCTGGAGTTCGTCATGAGAATCTTCGTAGCCGGCGCCAGCGGCGTCATCGGTCGGCGGCTCGTGCCGATGCTGATCGAGGCGGGTCATGAAGTGCACGGCGGCACGCGCAACGGGCAGGGTGCCGAAGTGCTGCGCGCGCTCGGCGCGACGCCGTGGGTCGCCGACGTGTTCGATCGCGAGGCGCTGCACGCGGCGCTGCGGCGGTCCCAGCCCGAGGTCGTCATCCACCAGCTCACCGACCTGCCGGCCGGGCTGGATCCCGCACGCATGGGCGAAGCCATCGCGCGCAACGCGCGCATCCGCGCCGAGGGCACGGCCAACCTGGTCGCCGCGACACTGGCGGTCGGGTGCAGCCGCATGGTGGCGCAGAGCATCGCGTGGGCGTACGCACCCGGGAACGGCATGCGCCGAGAATCCGATCCGCTGGATCTTGACGCAGCCGGCTCGCGTGCCACGACGGTGCGCGGGGTCGTCGCGCTCGAAACCGCCGTGCTGCACACCGCGCATCTGGACGGCGCCGTGCTGCGCTATGGCCATCTCTACGGTCCCGGCACCGGCACGGACGAGCCGTCGGATCCGGTGCGGCTGCACGTGGACGCGGCAGCCGCGGCCGCATTGCTGGCAATGCAGTCAAAGGCGCTCGGCGCGTTCAACATCTGCGAGGCGAACGACCAGGTGTCGAATGCGCGCGCGATCCAACTCCTGGGCTGGTCGGAAACCTTCCGCCTCTGCGGCCCGGACAGGAGCGGACGATGACCGGCACGCCACGCCGCCCGGCCTGCTGATCTGGCCGCTGCTGGCCACCGTGCTGCCCTTGGCGCTGATGCCGCTCCTGCGATCGACCGACGGGGCGCTGATTTCCCGCCCAGGCCAGCCTGTACGGCCACGCGTCGCACGGCGCCGCAAGCGAAGGTGCCCGGCCTGCCACCATCGTGCGCCCGCTGTCCTGCGCGCCGCTGCCGGACGTTCCAGGCAGGAGCATGACGACCGTGCTTGTGGAGTTCCCGCCGGGGGCCTACAGCGCGGCGCATCGCCATCCGGGTTCCGTCACCGCAGTGGTGCTCTCGGGCACGGTGCGGTCGCAGATGGCAGGCGGTCCGCCGCAGGATTTCGCCAAGGGACAGGCTTGGTTCGAGCCGGCACTTGCCCTGCACGTGTTCGCCGAGAACCCCAGCCCGATCGAGCCTGCATCCTTGTTGGCCACGTTCGTCACGGACGTGGGTTGCACGACGCTCGTGATTCCGGAGCATCGCGCCAGCTCGCCCCTCACGACCAGGAAGCCTGCGCCATGACTCCCACACTCGAATCGTCTGGCCTCGGGCTCCCAGAGGTGCAGCCGCGGCACAGGTCCTTCCCGGCGATCCTGCAGTTGGCCGCGTGCAACTTCTGCATCGCCACGGGGTTCTACCTCACCCTGTCCAGCGCACCGACTTACCTGTCGCGGCTCGGCGGCCCGATCGCGGCCGGCTCGGCGACGACCGTCTCGGCCTTCACGACCGCGGCGGCCTCGCTCGTCGCGCCGGCGCTGATCGCCCGGCTGGGACGCCGATTCGTGTTCGCCCTCGCCGCCGCGGCGCTCGGAGGTCCCTGCATTCTGCTTTTCGGTCCGTCGCTGGCGCTGGCGGAGCTGGCGTGTGCGATCCGCGGCGCAGGTCTCGGCTTGCTGTTCGTGGCAACGGGCGGCCTCGCCGCGGCGCTGGTGTCCCCGCAGCGGCGCGGCGAGTTGCTCGGCCTTGTCGGCTTGGGCTTCAGTGTCCCGGCCACCTGGCCTTCGTCATTGCGGCACCGATTCTGCTCGGGGCAAACGCGTTCACCTCATATGCCGTGGGGCACAGTGAGTTCTATGACACCCGACAAAAGTGCGTTCAGATCGCTTTGATCTGGCTGCTTCCACTCGTTGGTTTGATGCTCGTTGGCGGAGTCCTTTGATCGAACTACGAACGGCCATCGCCAACGGGTGACAGACCCGAACACAAAATTCCTGACTTCGCCGGTCTCCCGATCGTCCACGACCACAGGCCAGGCGATCAGTAGATGTCGGGGACGGGGCGTCAAATCGCAGCAGAGGCCGGCAGTCGGCCAGCGGCGGTCGTTCGTGAGTGGCTGGTTTCGAGCATGCACGAATGAGCCGGCTCGCGACCGGGCAGCGGGCGAATCCACAGGAACTGCTGGGCACCTGGATCTGCCCTCGGGATTCGGTGAAGGGCCGCGCGTGGCGGCTCTCGTCCATGCATTGACGGGCGCAGCGGCCGCGTCCTGCAAAACCTACGTCAAGGATTGCATCAACTGGCGCGCCATCTGCAGATGACCTTCGACGATCGGGGCTGTCGCCTGGGCCAGCCGACGCAGGTTCGAATCCGAGCCCTTCTCGGCATAGCTGCGCATCATTGTCAGCGCGCTCGTGTGGGCAAGCATCTGCTGGCGACCATATTCGCGGTCGAACTCCTTGTCGCGCAAGCTCTGCAGGCTCGCCAGAAAGCGCATCTGGTCGCCGCCCACATGCGGTCGAGTCGGCTCCAGTCCAGCGGCCTTCGCGGCCTCACGGAGCGCCTGCGCGCTGCGCTCGTGGTCTGCAATCATGCGCTCGGCGAACGTGCGCACCGCGGGGTGCCGGCTTTGCGCCAGGGCAGTCTGGGCGGCAGCCAGTTCGTAGCCGTCCGACTCGGCCATCGTCTGGGCGAACTGCTGCGGCTTGGGCGTCTGGGGGCCTTCGTTGAGCATCACGGATTCCCCTGGCCGCCGCCGGCGCCATAGATGTTGCCGGTGGTGTAGCTGCCATCGTCCTCGGCCAGCCGCACGTAGATGCCGGCCAGTTCGGCGGGCTGGCCCGGTCGACCCAGCGGGGCCGTCGCACCAAAGGTGACCACCTTGCCCTCGCTGGCGCCGCCCGAGATCTGGAGCGGGGTCCAAACCGGCCCGGGCGCCACGCCATTGACCCGGATGCCCTTCGGCCCGAGCTGCTTGGCCAGCGACTTCACGTAGTTCATCGTGGCCGCCTTGGTCTGGGCATAGTCGTAGAGGTCGGGCGACGGATCGTAGGCCTGCTCGGAGGTCGTGCCAATGATGGCCGAGCCCGGCTGCAGGTGAGGCAGCGCAGCCTTGATGATCCAGAACGGCGCATAGATGTTCGTCTTCATCGTCGCGTCGAAGTCCTCGGTCGTGATGTCGAGGATCGCCGAGCTCTTCTGCCGCATCAGCGTGACCTGATGCCGATCAACCAACGCGAGAACGCCGATACAACTGTTCGTTGTGCGCGTCATAAATGCTTGTGTCTTCTCGGACGACGTTAGTCAGAAGGGAAGGGCGTACACCGGGTCTGGCACGAGTGGCGGCGCTGACTCGTGGCATGCTTGCTCGCAGCATCAGCTTCATGACACGGCCGGCTCGAAATCGGAAGCCACGGCCTGCTTGGGCTTTCCGCCGCCGACGCAGGGCGGCTCGAAGGGGACGGCCGTGCGGCGGGGCCCGGTGCAGAGCGCCCTGCAAGTCGGCCTCAAAATAGCCTCATGCGTTGCTGGCAAGAGATCGGCGAGAAATGAACATGACCGTGCCCCGAACTTCCTGGCGAGTGCTCGCGCGATGGGCTGTCGCCGGGCTCGGGACGGCACTCGCGTCGCTTGCGCACGCCGCCGCCGCCGGCCCCAGCTTCGACTGCGCGCATGTCACAGGGCGCGTCACGAGATTGATCTGCGCGTCGCCCGACCTGTCGGCGCGCGACCGCACGCTGGCCGAGCACTACCGCGCGCTGCTGGCCCAGCCCGGCACGGACGCGGCCGACCTGCAGCGCGAGGAGGCGCGCTGGCTACACGACGTGCGCGACACCTGTCCCGACGAGGCCTGCATCGCGCAGGCGTACGACGTCTGGAACACACTGCTGCTCGCGCGCAGCCGCCGCACCGCCAGCCCGGCCGCGGAGGGCGAGACACGGCCGTTCGCGGTCGACCCGGCGCTGATGGACGATGCGCGCAGCCTGCGCGGCAAGGCCTGCGCGCCGGGCGAGGATGTGCCGCGCGACCTCGGCTACCTGCCGGTGCCGGGCTCGTTGCCGGTGGTGAACAAGGACAGCGTCGTGCTCTCGCGCCAGCGCATCGGCGCCGAGTTCGCGGTATTGCTGGATACCCGCCGGGGTTGCCGCATGGTCGACGTTGTGGCGCTGCCGCCGCGGGCGCAGGCGGGGCCGCTGTTGCAGTGCGTCGTGCCGTCGCGCGACGGCTCGCCGACCCCGTTGTCCAGCGGCATCGGCCTGCGGCCGCGCGGCCAGAAGAGCTTGCTGGCCTACTGGGAGATCGACATCCAGGATGGCGTGCTGCGGCGCCAGCCGCTGGGCGTGCTCGGCTGGGGCGAGACGATCCGCTGCCGGCAGCCCGAGTTCGGCGACTGAGATCGGCGATGCGGCATTGAAGAAGGCGCCCGCGGGCGCCTGATCGGCGAGTGGACGCGCGCCTCGCCTAGTGCAACAGGCCCTGGTACGCGGCCTTCTCGCGCGCCGGATCCATGCTCTGGATGGCGCTCTCGGCACAGCGGCGGCCGATCTCCAGGCAGTACTGCGGGTCGTTGGCCACCAGCGATTGGTGCGTCGGCACGAATTCCCAGCGGTCGTCGGGCGCGATCACGCAGATTTCCGGGCGCCAGCCCTTGGCGTCGGCGGCCGGTTGGGCGGAGACCAGGATGGCGTAGTCGCGGTAGGCGTATCGACGATTCATGTCCGATGGGCGGTCTGGGGCGGGAACGCCCAGTGTCGGCGGCGGCGTGAAATCCGATCGGGCGAGAAGCGGGCGGTTTGCACGCCATTGCCGGATTTCGGCGCCGCCAGGCTGCCGCTCACCCCCTGCCGGCCGTCGCCGGTCGCAATGGCCGGGCAGGGCGCGGCCGCCGGCGCTACAACGAAGTCCCGCACCCCACCGGAGGCATCCCATGCGATTCCTCGTCCCTTCGCTGCTGCTGGCCTGCACCATGCAAACCGCTTCTGCCGCCCCCGCCGCTCAGCCGGCCGACCTGTTCGACTTCTGGCTGGGCGATTGGAACGTCACCTGGCAGAACGCCGACGGCACGACCGGCCGGGCGCGCAACCACGTGTCGCGCATCCTCGACGGCAACGTCATCGAGGAACGCTTCGAGGAGGACGCCGCGGACCCGGCGCCGCGGCTCGAGGGCCGCTCGCTGAGCGTGCGCGACACCGCCGGCCTGTGGCACCAGGCCTGGGCCGACAACCAGGGCGGCTTCTTCGCGCTCACCGGCAGCGTCGACGGCGACCGGCGGCTGTTCTCGACGGCGCTGACGGTGGTGGGCACCGAGGTCAGGGTCAAGCGCATGGTCTTCCACCACATCACGGCCGACGCCTTCACGTGGGACTGGGAAGGCAGCTCCGATGGCGGCAAGACCTGGAAACTGCTCTGGCGGCTCGACTACCGGCGCTGACCCGAGGTAAAAACGCGTTCCCAAACCAGGCACACAGGGAGCGCAGCGATGAGCAGGATCCGGGTCGGCATCGGAGGCTGGACGTACGAGCCGTGGCGCGACAACTTCTACCCCGCGAAGCTGCCGGCCGCGCGCGAGCTGGCGCACGCCAGCCGGCAGGTGACGGCCATCGAGGTGAACGGCACCTACTACAGCACGATGACGGCCAAGGCCTTCGAGCGCTGGTTCGCCGAGACGCCCGACGACTTCATGTTCTCGCTCAAGGCCAACCGCTTCGCGACCAACCGCCGCGTGCTGGCCGAGGCCGGCGAGTCGATCGAGCGCTTCATCGGCAGCGGCCTGGCGCGGCTCGAGCACAAGCTGGGGCCGATCCTGTGGCAGTTCGCGCCGACCAAGAAGTTCGACGCGGCCGACTTCGAGGCCTTCCTGAAGCTGCTGCCTGCCGACGTGCAGGGCCGGGCATTGCGCCACGTGCTGGACGTGCGCCACGACAGCTTCATGACGCCGGAGTTCCTCGCGCTGGCGCGCCAGTACCACTGCGCCGTCGTGTTCACCGACTCGCCCGATTACCCGTCGTTCGCGAACCTGACCGCGGACTTCGTCTACCTGCGCCTGATGAACGCGAAGTCCGACGAGCCAACCGGCTACCCGCCGGCGGCGCTGGCGTCGTTCGCGGCCTGCGCGCGCACCTGGGCTGCCGGCGGGGAGCCGAGCGGCCTGCCGCTCGTGCAGGGCGACACGGGCGCGCCGCCGGCCGCCTCGCGCGACGTCTTCATGTTCATGATCAACGGCGCCAAGGAGCGCGCCCCGGCCGCGGCCATGGGCGTGCTGGCCGAACTCGGGCGCTGATCAGGGTGCCTTGAGCTGTGCGCGCACCTCGCCGCCCGGGTGCTCGGCGGTGTGGACGTTGACGTAGAGGTTGCCGGCCTTCCACTGGGCGATCTGCTCGGCGCTGAGCCTGGCGCCCTGCGGCACGGTCCACGTGCCCGGGTCGCCGCCGTCGAGCGTGATGATCGGCGGGCCGGCCTTGCCGGGGGCGCCGACGTGGATGTGGGCGGCCTTGCCCTGGATGGTCGGCGTCGACACGTGGCCGGTCACGTTGCCGTCGGCATCGATCGTGATGTCGCCGGTGCCCGCGGCGTGGCTGTCGTTGGGCGGCACCTCCTGGGCGCCGGTCAGTTGCAGGCTTTCGGCGATGGCGCCGGCCGCGCACAGGGCGCAGGCGGCGAACACGGCGGCGCGGAGCACCGCGAGGCGGAAGAGGGCCATGGCGCGTCCTCGGGCAGGTCAGGGGACGCCATGGTGACCCGCGAGGCCCGGCGATACCAGCGCAGGGTCAAATCGGCCGGATTCAGGCGCACTACAGGCCCAGCTGGCTCAGTCCCGGATGGTCGTCGGGGCGGCGGCCGAGCGGCCAGTGGAATTGGCGCTCGGCCTCGGCGATGGGCAGGTCGTTGATGCTGGCGAAGCGCCGCATCATGTAGCCCGCGTCGTCGAACTCCCAGTTCTCATTGCCGTAGGAGCGGAACCAGTGGCCGGAGTCGTCGTGCCATTCGTAGGCGAAGCGCACCGCGATGCGGTTGCCGTCGTGCGCCCACAGTTCCTTGATCAACCGGTAGTCGAGTTCGCGCGCCCACTTGCGCGCCAGGAACTCGCGCACCTGCTGGCGGCCGACGGGGAACTCCGCGCGGTTGCGCCAGCGCGTGTCCTCGGTGTAGACCAGCGCGACGCGGGCCGGGTCGCGCGAGTTCCACGCGTCCTCGGCCATGCGCACCTTCTGGGCGGCGGACTCGCGGGTGAAGGGCGGCAGCGGGGGCTTGGAATCCATGGCATCTCCGGGGAAGATCGCGGTAGACAGGGCCGTCTACCTGCGGCGCAGTCTATGTCGGGTAGACAGGTCTGTCTACAATGGGCCCATGACCGCCATGCCCACCGCCGCGCCGCCGCGCGAACGCATCCTGCGCACCGCGCACGACCTGTTCTATCGCGACGGCATCCGCGCCACCGGCATCGACCGCGTGATCGCCGAGTCGGGCGTGGCCAAGGTGACGTTCTACCGGCAGTTCCCGAGCAAGGACGACCTGATCCTGGCCTTCCTGGACTTCCGCCACGAGCGCTGGATGGCCTGGTTCGTCGACGCGCTCGCGCGCCATGGCGGCAGCGTCGCGGCGATCGCGCCCGCGCTGGCCGAATGGTTCCGCGGCGGCGACTACCGCGGCTGCGCCTTCCTCAACAGCGTGGGCGAGCTGGCGCCCGCGCTGCCCGCGGTCCTGGTGCACGCTCGCCGCCACAAGCAGGACATGACCGCCGCCGTCGCGCGGCTGATGCCACCCGCGCGCGGACGCGCCCGCGTCGCGCGGGCGCTCGCGCTCGCGATCGACGGCGCCATCGTGCAGGCCCAGTACCTCGCGTCGCCGGAGCCCGCGGTCGAGGCGCTCGCCTGCGTGACGACGGCGCTCTCGAAAGAGCTGGCCTGGTCGCCCGGCGGTGGACGTAACATCCGGCGCTTCGATCCCGACCCACGGAACCTCTCATGAAGAAGACCCCGCTGGCGCTGACGCTCGCCTGCCTGCTGTCCGCCAACGCCGGCGCCGGCGCCGCGCCGTCGACGCACGATCAGCTCACGACGCTCGCCCAGGACATCGTGCGCATCGGCGCCCAGCGCAATCCGATCCATGCCACCTTCCTCGGCATCGCCGGGCTGGACGACCAGCTCGTGAATCCGACCGAGGCCACCCGCACGGCCACCATCGCGCAGCTGGGCGCATGGGGCCGCCAGGTCGATGCGATCCGCCGGGCGGCGGGCCCGTCGATCTCGCTCGTCGATGCCGACGACGCGAAGCTGCTGCAGGCGCAGCTCGACGAACGGCTGGACGAACTGCAGGTGCGCGAGACCGACCGCAAGGACTACGCCGGTCCCGCGCTGGAGCTGGTCGATGTGATCTACACGCAGTTCCTGCACCTGCCGATCCCGGGCCGCGACGATGCCACCGCCGCCGACGTGCCCAAGGCCTGGGCCGACATCATCGCCCGCCTCGAGAAGGGGCCGGCGTACATCGAGGCCGGCCAGAAGCTGGTGACCCACCCCGGCAAGCTGTACGGCGTGACCGGCAAGAAGCAGATCGACGGCGCGCCGGACTTCCTCAACGGCGCGCTCACCGAGGCCGCCCGGGAGCAGCTCGCCAGCGACCCGGCCGCGCTCCGGCGCTTCCTCGCGGCGCGTGACGCGGTGCTGGCCACGCTGGCGAAGACGGCGGCGTTCATCCAGACGCATGTCGACACCTGGCCCGAGAACTTCGCGATGGGCCGCGCGGCCTACGATCGCATGCTGCAGCGCGAGCAGCTGCTGCCATACACGGGCAGGGACATCGAGGGCATGGCGCGCGACGAGCTGGCGCACGGCTGGGCCGAGGAGGCCTGGGTCAAGGCCGAGGCGGCGCATCGCAAGGTGGCGCTCGGCGCGGACAGCGGCGGCGGCATGGCGCCCAGCGGCCCGGCGCTGATCGACTACTACCGCGACCGCATCGCCGAGCTGCGCAAGTTCGTCCAGGAGCACGACGTCGTCACGCTGCCCGACTGGCTCGGCTCGCTCGACGTCGTCGAGACGCCCAAGTTCCAGCAGCCGGTGTCCCCGGGCGCGTCGATGGAGTCGCCGCGCCTGTTCGCGAAGTCGGGCAACGGCCACTACTTCATCACGCCGCCCGAGTCGCTGAAGGCCGCCGCCGAGCGGCTGGACATGAACGAGGACTTCGACCGCGACCGCATCCTGCAGACCGCCGCCCACGAGGCGATGCCGGGGCATTTCCTGCAGCTGTCGATCGCCCGCCGCCACTCCGACTACGTGCGCAAGATCCAGTACTCCGGCACGTTCGCCGAAGGCTGGGCGTTCTACGGCGAGGAGATGTTCGTGCGCCTGGGGCTGTACGGCGACGATCTCGACGCCCGCCTGTTCACCGCGCGCTGGGAGCGCGTGCGCGGCGCCCGCGTGATCGTCGACGTGAAGATGGCCAGCGGCGAATGGTCCATCGCCCAGGCCGCGAAGTTCTTCGAGGAGCAGTCCGGCTTCACGAAGGGCGCCTCCGAGGCCGCGGTCACCGGCTACGCGCTGCGCCCGGGCTACGTCCTGAACTACACGGTGGGCCGGCTGCAGCTGGAGGAGCTGCTGGGCGAGTACCAGCGCCGCATGGGCGACAAGGGCTCGCTGCACGACTTCCACGACCGCCTGCTGTCGTACGGCTCCGTGCCGTTCTCGATCGTCGGCCCCGAGCTGCTGGCCGACCTCGACAAGCCAGCCAGCGCGGTGCGCGCGGTCGCCAACTACTGAGGCCCGGCGCGAGGCGACGGCACCGCTGCTCGCGGCGCCCGTTCCTCCTTTCGTCGCATCGACGCCCCGCCGCGAGGCGGGCGCACCCATCATGCGAGGCATCCCGCCGACCGTGGAGGCCCCATGTCCGCATCCGTTCACCGCTGCCCGGGCGTCGCGGCGCTCGTCCTGTTCGCGACAGGCCTCGCCTGCGCGGGCGCACGCGCGGCGTCCGATCCGGCCGGCCGCTGGGAAGGCGTCGCCGACGTCCCCGGCCAGCCGCTGCGGCTCGTGATCGACCTCGATCGCGACGCCCAGGGGCGCTGGGCCGGCTCGGCGACGCTCCCGGGACGCGGCGTCAAGGGCGCGGTGGTCGACGGCCTGGCGGTCGCGGCCTGCGACGTCCGCCTGGGCCTGGCTGCGGCCTTTCCCGGCGGCGACGCGCTGCAACCGAAGCTCGCCCTGACCTGCCGGGGCGACGGCGTCCTCGCGGGCACGTTCACGCTCGGCGGCCAAGCCGCCCCGGCGAGCCTGCATCGCAGCGGGCCCGCGCAGGTCGATCGGCCGCCGGCCGGACGCCCCATCACGGCGGCGCTGGCCGGCCGCTGGACGGGCCGCTACGAGCTGGGCGGTCTTCCGCGCGAGGTGACGTTGACGCTGGCCAACGGCGCGGACGGTACCGGCGGCGGGGAGCTCGTGATCGTGGGCAAGCGTACGACGACGCTGCAGGTCGACCAGGTCACGCAGGGCCGCGAGTTCGTGACGCTGCGCGCGAGCGCCGCCAACTTCGTCATCGAGGGACGCCTCGCGGCGCAGGAGGGCGTGATCGACGGCGCGATGTCGCAAGGGCCGTACGAGGCTCCGCTCGTGCTGCATCGCCAGGCGGGGGAGAAGGCATCATGAACGCGAAGATCACCGCGGCCGCGCTGGGTGCGTTGCTGGCCCTCGTGCCCGGGGCGCCGCGCGCGCAGTCCATGTTCCGCGGCGGCCCCGCGCACCAGGGCGTCACGTCCGAGGCGGCCCCGCGGGCGTTCCATCGCGTGAGGTGGACCTTTCCCACGGGCGGCCGCATCGTGTCGTCGGCGGTCTGGCATGACGGCGCGGTGCTGTTCGGCAGCGACGACGGCAACGTCTACGCCGTGGACGCCGCCAGCGGCCGCCAGCGCTGGATGGCGCACACGGGCGGTCCGGTGGCGTCGTCGCCGGCGGTGTCGGAGGGCCGCGTCTTCGCCGTGAGCTACGACGGCCGGCTGTACGCCTTCGACGCGCGCTCGGGCGAGGTGCTGTGGAAGTTCGCCACCGAGGGCGAGCGCCGCTTCGAGGCCAAGGGCCTGCACGGCCTGCAGCCGCGCAACCAGACCTACCCCGACCTGTACGACGTCTTCCTCTCCAGCCCGCTGGTGGTGGACGGCAAGGTCGTCTTCGGCAGCGGCGACGGCCATGTCTACGCCGTCGATGCCGCCAGCGGCCGGCTCGTGTGGAAGTTCGCCACCGGCGACGTCGTGCATGCCTCGCCCGCGTACGACCAGGGGCTCGTTGTCGTGGGCAGCTGGGACGGCAGGCTGTACGCGCTGGACGCGGCCACCGGCGCGCAGCGCTGGGCGTTCCAGGCCGGACTCGACCCGCTGATCCACAACCAGCAGGGCTTCCAGTCGTCGGCGGCGATCGCGGACGGCACCGTCTTCGTGGGCTGCCGCGACGGCCACCTGTACGCGATCGACCTGCGCACCGGCGCGCCGAAGTGGAATGTCGACACCGAGGGCAGCTGGGTCAACGCATCGCCGGCCGTGGCGCAGGGGCGCGTGTGGTTCGCCACCTCCGACACCGCGCAGTACCGGGTCGTCGACGCCGCGACCGGCCAGCCGGCGCAGGCCATGGGCTCGACGCAGGCCTACGTGTTCGGCTCGCCGACGATCGCCGGCGACACGGTGCTGCTGGGCGTGCTGAACGGCTCGCTGCAGGCGCGCGACCGCGCCGACGGTCGCGTGCTGTGGGAGTTCCGCACCGACGCCGCGAAGGCCAACCGCGGCTGGGTGCTGTCGGCCGAGGGCCGGTTCAACTCGGGCTGGCTGTACGCGTCGGGCTGGGGCGACCAGGGCAACGATGGCACGCGGCGCCAGGACAGCGTCGGCTCGTTCTACGCGACGCCGCTGGTGGCAGGCGGCACGGTCTACATCGGCAGCGCCGACGCGGCGATGTACGCGATCGAGTGACCCCCTAGCCCGAGGCAGGTCGCCGGCCCGTCCCCCATCCGGAGGATGTACGGCCCGGTGTCCGGGCGCATGATCCTCGCATCGGACGTCATCTCGTCCGAGGCGGGAGGGTCAGGCTCATGGACATTCGCCGTTTGGTCGCGCCGACGTCGCTTGCCGGGATCTGCATCGCCATGGCCCCGGCCGCGTTTGCGGAAACCATCTACGGCACGCTCAGCGGCCCGGAGGGCCCGAACCGCAAGCTGATGGTGGTGTGCGGCAACGTCGCCCAAAACGGGCAGGCCGACAAGTCGGGCTCGTATCGGCTCACCGTCAAGGCGCGCGGCCGCTGCGTGCTCCGCATCCAGGACGTGCAACAGGACCTGCCCATCGTGCTCTACGAGCAGCCGACCCGCTACGACTACGAAGTCACCAAGGTCGGCAACGTCTTCCGGGTCGAAGGACGTTGACGCCATGGCCGAACACCACGATTCCTCGATGGGCGGGGAGGAAGAAGCGCAGAGCGAGGACGATGGCGATCGCAGCTGGGTCATTCGCATCGGCAAGGAGGGCGGCGACAACTGCGGAAAGCGTGACGGCAACCGGCGCTGGCTGATCAAGACGCTGGCGATGCCGGCGGCGATCTGCCTCGTCCCCTTGCTGTTCGAGCTGATCTCGCACATGCATGACGAACGCGAGAACCAGTTCCGCCTCTACACGGAACTTCTCAGCAAGCGCGAGGATGCGGACATGGCCGTGCGCCAGGGCATCTTCAACAAGGTGTTCGACAAGTACCTGCCGCCCGATGCCAAGGACTTCGAAACGCGCCTCGTGGGCCTGGAGCTGATGGCCAGCAACTTCCACGAGTCCGTCGATATCGGGCCGCTGTTTCGCCAGCTGGATCGCGAGCTGAGTCTGCAAGGCGATCCCACCAGGCAGCAGTTCGGCCACAAGGAGCTCGAGCGCATCGCCGAGGCAGCCAAGAGCCGGCAGATCGAAGGGCTGGAGCTGGCGGGCGTCAAGCGTGATTTCATTGTCTATCTCGACAAGCTCGATGGCGACCAGCAGCAGAATTTCCACGTCGAGGGGCAATTGCCGCAGCTGCAGGGCGACCCGAGTGCCGGATTGCCGCCGCGCAAGCTGGATATCGGCGCGATCGGCGTCGACCTGGCGCATCGCCGACTGCAATTGCAGCTGTCATACGACCATCGTGGCGAAGAGAAGCAGGTGTTGATCTTCGCCAGCCTGTACGACCTGCCATTGATGACGTTCACGCGCATCTCGGATGAGGAGCGGGTGGCCATCGCGCTGCGGACGCTGGATACGGAATCGCGCTCGGCCCGCATCACGGTCCTCTACTACCCGAGTTCTCGCAGCGGTGTCCAGGACAAGCCGTACATCGACGACGTTCTCAACAAGCTGAGGAAGTCATGAGCCACTCGCTTCTGTCCCTGGCCAGCGCGACCTTGCTGCTGGGCTTCGGTGCCCTGGCCGCCGTCCCGAACGGCGAGGAAGAGGCCCCCGCGAGCGGTGCTGGCAACTCGCATGTCGTCCGCGTGGAGGTATCGGCCAAGGGCGGATCACCCGGCGCCCTGAACGGCGTGTTCGTTCAGCTCAAGGCCCCGGATCCGCAACCCGTCATGGTCGGGTCGGAGGGCGCGAAGCTGAGCCTGCCCACGGCGAAGGCCGTCGATATCGACGTGTTGTTCCCGCGCGGCCACTGCAGCGCGAACCTGACGCCCATGGCCACTGCCGGTGGCCGGGTGACGGTCGTCGTCGACTTGTCGAATGGGGTCGACAAGGTGCATTGCAGCATCGGGTCGCCGGCGCCTGCCGCGTCCGCCGCCGCCTCCAGGCCGACACCCTGAGGCGGTCGGCGTGCCGCGTCAGCGAGCGGCGTCGGCCGGCGCCAGGCCCTCGAGCTGGCGCACGTACTTCGTCGCGATCGAGCCGTGCGACAGCATGCGGTCGTGCACCGCGAGGTCGTCGGCACCCATCTTCGCCTTCAGGTCGCGGGCGAGCGCGATCTGCTCCTGGATGCCGACGAAATAGGTCGACAGCTGGCCGGCCGACATCTCCGCGCGCCGCCACTTGCCCGCGGCCTCGCCTTCTTCCTGGTAGCCGGTGTCCATCATCAGGTGCCTGGCCTCGTCCTCGGTCATGCGGCCGGCGTGGATCTTCTGGTCGAGGATCGCGTTGATGGCCACGCGCAGGCGGATCTTGAGCTGCTCCATGCGCGTCTCCTCGCCGCCCCAGCCGGCCTCGGCCATGATCTGCTCGGCATAGACGGCCCAGCCTTCGATGAAGGTGCCCGAGCCCGTCATCGCGCGCACCAGCGTCGGCATCTTCACCTGGCTCGCGTGCGCTCCCTGCAGGTAGTGGCCGGGCATCGCCTCGTGCGCGGTGATGTCGCGCAACTCCGCGCTGTTGTCCTCGCGGTACTGGGACTCGACGCGTTGCGGCGACCAGTCGGCGGGCGTGGGCGAGATCGCGTAGAAGGTCTCGCCGTTCTTCTCGAGCGGGCCGGCCCAGTCGCAGAACGCAGTGGCCTGGCCGCGCTGGAACTCGGGCATCACGATCACCTTGATCGGCTTGGTGGGCAGCGAGACGAGCTGGTGCTCGCGCACGAACGCGGTGGCCTTGTCGAGGTCGTCGCGCGCCTCGGCGACGATGGTGTCGTTGTTCGGATGCGTGTCGGCAATCTTGTCCAGGACGGCGCGCACGATCACGTGGCCGTCCACGCCCTCGGTGGGCTTGCCGGGGAACCAGCGGCGGTACATCGGCAGCGCGAGCTGTTCCATCTGCGCCTGCGTCGCCTGGAGGTCGGCCTCGGCGCGGGCGAGGATCTCGTCGGCGCTCAGGTCGGAATCGAGCGAGAACTTCAGTCGCTGCTCGAAGTGCGCCTTGCCGAAGCGGAAGTCGCCGTCGGAGCGCGGCAGCAGCACCTTCTCGAGCCAGACGCCGTAGTCCTTGAGCGCCGCGGCGGCACGGGCGCGGGCGGGCGCGAGGGAGGCCTTCATCTCGGGCGCCTGCTTGACGAAGTCGTCGAGATCGTCCTGCACGAACGAGATGGCGCCCTTGTTCTGCGCGATCGCCGTCTCGGTGAACACGCGCGGCGGGCGCTGCAGGTTCTGCTTGGCGGCGGCGACCAGCCGGGGGATCGCCTCCAGCCGCAGCTTGGCGGCGGCCAGGCGTTGCCTGATCGGGGCGAAGTCGCGCGCCAGCAGCACGTAGACGCCCTCGGTGCCCGAGTAGTCGGTGACCTGCCACGAGTACGTCTTCATCACCTCGATGTCGAACAGGCGCGCGCGCAGGTCGTTGACGAGGATCTCGCGATCGACGGCGTGGTCGGGCGGCAGGCTGGAGGCCGGGATGGCCTGCAGGATGTCCAGCGTCTTGCGGTACAGCTTGCGGTCGGCCGCGACACCGGCGGCGGACGCATCGCCGCTGCGGCGGTCGAACCGGTGGTCGCCCAGCTGCGTGGCTTCCTCGGGATGGGTGGCGAGGTAGCGCTCGTAGAAGTCGTGCACCACCTGCTCGAAGCGGTGCGTGGCGGCCGCGTCGGGCGCGGCATGCGCCGGCGCGGCCAGCAGGGCGAGGGCGCCGCCCAGGGCGACGGACAGGATCGAGCGGGAGAGGAGGGGGATCATCATGGCGCGAGTATGCGGCAGGCGCGGGCGTGAAAAACGCGCCGGTGGGCGCGTTCAGCGGTGAAAGTGCCGGTCGTGGACAACGCTTGCGGCGCGGTTGCGCGGTCGGAGGGGTCTGGCCCCCTCCTCGATTCGCGCCGAGGCGTCGCCGCGAGTCGAGACGCCCATCGCGAATCGAGGCCGGGCCTGACCCCGATCCCCGCTGACGTTCGGGGTCAGATACGAGGCACGGCCTTCGTCCGCGACGAGATGGCGGCCACCGGTGAGCCTGCCGCGCGGACGAAGGAGGTGCCAGACCCTTCGGAGCCCGTCGCGGCCGCGCGTCCCGGTCAGATCTTGGCGAACCCGTTCTCGAGATCGGCCTTCAGGTCGTCCAGCGCCTCGATGCCCACCGACAGGCGGATCAGCGTGTCGCCGATGCCCAGCCTGGCGCGCTGGTCGGCCGGGATCGACGCGTGCGTCATGATGGCCGGGTGCTCGATCAGGCTCTCGACGCCGCCCAGGCTCTCGGCGAGCGCGAACAGGTGCACGTGCTCGAGGAAGCGGCGGGCGCCGGCGAGGTCGGTCTTCAGGTCCAGCGAGATCATGCCGCCGCCGCCGCGCATCTGGCGCTTCGCGAGCGCGTGCTGCGGGTGGCTCTCGAGCCCCGGGTAGAACACGCGCGCCACCTTCGGGTGCGACTCCAGCCATTGCGCCATCGCCAGCGCGCTCTGGTTGTGGCGTTCCATGCGCAGCGCGAGCGTCTTCACGCCGCGCAGCGCCAGGAACGAGTCGAACGGGCCGGCGATCGCGCCCACCGCGTTGTGCAGGAAGGCGAGCCGCTCGGCCCAGTCGTCCTGCCGTCCCTCGCGGCCCACCACCGCGACGCCGCCGACGACGTCGGAGTGGCCGTTGAGGTACTTGGTGGTGGAGTGCACGACGATGTCGAAGCCGAACGCCAGGGGGTTCTGGCCCCACGGGCTCGCGAAGGTGTTGTCGGCCACGGCGATGAGGTTCGCCTCGCGCGCGATGTTCGCCACGGCCTCCAGGTCGATCAGCTTGAGCAGCGGGTTCGACGGCGTCTCGACCCACACCATCTTCGTGTTGGGCCGGATCGCGGCGCGCACGGCCTGCGGGTCGGACATGTCGATGAAGCTCACCTGCAGGCCCATGCTGCGCTTGCGCACGCGCTCGAACAGGCGGAACGAGCCGCCGTACAGGTCGTCGCTGGCGATGACGTGGGCGCCCGCGTCCAGCAGCTCCAGCACCGTCGACATGCCCGCCAGCCCTGAGGCGAACGCGTAGCCGCGCCGGCCGCCCTCGAGGTCGGCGACGCAGCGCTCGAGCGCCTCGCGCGTCGGGTTCTGGCTGCGCGAGTACTCGTAGCCCTTGTGCACGCCGGGGCTGGACTGCACATAGGTGGACGTCTGGAAGATCGGCGGCATGATCGCGCCGGTCGACGGATCGGGGAACTGGCCGGCGTGGATGACGCGGGTCTCGAAGCCGTGGGGCTTGTCGGTCTTGCTCATGGTGTCTCGTTATGCCAAGGTCTTGCGGAGGTAGTTCAGCAGGTCGAACCGCGTGATCAGACCATAAAAGCCGTCGGTGTCGGCGACGACCGCCACCCAACCCTCCTGCAGGGTCGTGATCAGCGCCTGCAGGCCGGCGTCGGGGCGCAGCGTGCGCAACTGGCGGTTCATCGCCTGGCGCACCGGCTGGCGGAAGCGCTCGGAATCGGCGCTGACGTGCATCAGCAGGTCGGACTCGTCGAGCAGGCCGGCCAGCTTGCCGTCCTGCAGGACCGGCAGCTGCGAGATGTCGGCCGCGCGCATGCGCTGGAACGCGGTCAGCAGCGTGTCGTCGGGCGTGACGCTGATGACGGCCTCGTCGACGACGCGGCGCGAGATCAGGTCGCGCAGGTCGCCGACCGTGGAGCGGTGCAGCAGGCCCTGGTCGAACATCCAGCTGTCGTTGTAGACCTTCGACAGGTAGCGCGTGCCGGTGTCGCAGACGAAGGTGACGACGCGCTTGGGCGTCGTCTGCGCGCGGCAGTGGCGCAGCGCGGCGGCCAGCAGCGTGCCGGTGGACGAGCCCGCGAGCAGGCCCTCGCGCTTGAGCAGCTCGCGCGCGGTCGCGAAGCTCTCCTCGTCGTCGATCGAGTACCCGGTGCGCACGTTCTTCAGGTCGGCGATGGACGGGATGAAGTCCTCGCCGATGCCTTCGACGGCCCACGAGCCGGCCGCGCCGTACCGGCCGGTGGCGATGTAGTCGCACAGCACCGAACCCTTCGGGTCGGCCAGCACGAACTCCGTCCCCGGAGACACGCGCTGGAAGTAGCGCTTCAGGCCCGTGATGGTGCCGCCGGAGCCGACGCCGCAAACGATGGCGTCGACGCGGTGGCCCATCTGCTGCCAGATCTCCGGCGCGGTGGTCATCTCGTGCGCCAGCGGGTTGGCGGGGTTGTTGAACTGGTCGATGTAGTACGCGTCGCCGCCGGCCTCGCGCGCGAGGCGGGCGGCCATGTCCTGGTAGTACTCGGGGTGGCCCTTGGCGACGTCCGAACGCGTGATGTGCACCTCGGCGCCGAGCGCCTTCAGGTGCAGCACCTTCTCCGACGACATCTTGTCGGGCACCACCAGCAGCACGCGGTATCCCTTGGCGCGCGCCACCAGCGCGAGCCCGAGACCGGTGTTGCCGGCCGTGGCCTCGATGACCGTGCCGCCCGGCTTGAGCCGGCCTTCGCGTTCCGCGGTCTCGATCATCGCGAGGCCGATGCGGTCCTTGATCGAGCCGCCCGGATTCTGCGATTCCAGCTTCAGGAACAGCTGGCAGCAGCCGGTGTCGAACTGGGTGAGCTCGACCATGGGTGTGTTGCCGATGAGGTCGAGCACGGCGGGGCGGGCCGGTCGGGCGGCCGGGGTCTGGACAGGAGTGGTCATGTCTCTGTGGTGGCGGCCCTGTGGCTCGTGGCCGGGTCGCCCGGAGTTGGCGGTGACCCCAGGATAGCGCGCGGCATCATGCGACCGCCTCATGGCTTTATCCGATGCGCCGGTGCTAGGGACCGTGGAATCCCGGGGTCCCCGGCGGACGCCAGGACGCCGTCCCGGCTTGAAGGAGAATGCGGGGCCGGCAAAGGCCGGTCAACGGAGCAACGAAGATGGCGATGGACGTGGTCGACTACGAGATCAAGGGCGCGGAGATGCAGTTCGTGGAGGTCGAGCTCGACCCCGGCGAGGCCGCGGTCGGCGAGGCCGGCTCGATGATGTTCATGGAGAACGGCATCGTCCTGGACACCGTCTTCGGCGACGGCTCGCAGCAGAACTCCGGCCTGTGGGGCGCGCTGGTGGGCGCCGGCAAGCGCCTGATCAGCGGCGCCAACGTCTTCACGACCGTGTTCATGAACCAGTCGGCCCAGAAGCGCCGCATCGCGTTCGCCACGCCGGTGCCCGGCAAGATCCTGCCCATCGACCTGCGCTCGGTGGGCGGCACGCTGATCTGCCAGAAGCAGTCGTTCCTTTGCGCGGCGCGTGGCGTGTCGCTGGGCATCGCGTTCCAGCAGCGCCTGGGCGTGGGCTTCTTCGGTGGCGACGGCTTCATCATGCAGCGCCTCGACGGCGACGGCATGGCCTTCGTGCATGCCGGCGGCACGGTCGAACGGCGCGAGCTCCAGCCCGGCGAGACGCTGCTGATCGACCACGGCTGCCTGGTCGCGTTCACGCAGACGGTCAACTTCGAGATCCAGTACGTCGGCGGCATCAAGACGGCGCTGTTCGGCGGCGAGGGCCTGTTCTTCGCGAAGGTCACCGGCCCGGGCACGGTGTGGATCCAGAGCCTGCCATTCTCGCGCCTGGCCAGCCGCGTGTTCGCCTCGGCCCCGCAGAACGGGGGCGGCGGCAGCGACCGCGCCGGCGCCAGCGGCGGCGGCGTGCTGGGCGGGCTGGCCGCGGGTGGCCTGCTGGGCGGCATCGGCAGCCTGCTGGGCGGCGACGACGACTGAGGGCCGAATCCGGCCCCAACGTCACACGACACGTCCCGCGCCTCACGTATCCTCACGCTCGATGAAATTGCTGTTCGGCTCCTTCTGGCGCGCGGTCGCCTACTGCCTGCACCCGCGGGTGATCATGCTGTCGCTGCTGCCCCTGCTGGTGGCCGGCGTGGCGACGCTGGGGCTGGGCTACTACTTCTGGGAAGACGCCAACCGCGCGGTGCGCAGCGTGCTGGAGCACTGGTCGCTCGTCAACTCGCTCCTCGAGTGGATCTCGTCGATGCTGGGCGCGGGCTTCCGCACGGGCATCACGCAGCTGATCGTGATCGCGCTCACCATCCCGGTGGTGGTGGCGTTCACGCTGGTCCTGGTGGGGCTGTGGATCACGCCTGCCATCGTCGGCCTCGTGTCGCGCCGGCGTTTCGCGACGCTCGAGCACCGCCACGGCGCCTCCTGGTGGCTGAGCGTGGCGGCCTCGTTCGGCTGGACGATCCTGGCGCTGCTGGCGGTGGTGGTCACGCTGCCGTTCTGGTTGGTGCCCGGCCTCGCGCTGGTGCTGCCGCCGCTGATCTGGGGCTGGCTCACCGCCCACATCATGGGCTTCGACGCCCTTGCCGAACATGCGTCGCGGGCGGAGCGCGAGGCCATCCTGCGCGCCCACCGCTGGCCGCTGCTGGTCATGGGCATCGTCTGCGGCTTCCTGTGCGGCGTGCCGTCGATGATCTGGACGCTGGGCATGTGGGTGATCATCGCGGCGCCGTTCGTGATGGTCGGCGTGATCTGGCTGTACACGCTGATCTTCACCTTCTCCGCGCTCTGGTTCACGCACTACTGCCTGTCGGTGCTGGGCGAGCTGCGCGCGGCCGAATCGGCGATGCTCGCGACGCGGCGCGCGGCCTCGACCGCGTCCGACCTGGAACTGGTCGAGGAAGTGCCGCCGCAGCAGCGCTTCGGCTACGACGCCGGGCCCGGACCGGAAGCGGGAGACGCGGCATGAACTTCGGTGCGCTCATCATCGGCGACGAGATCCTGTCCGGCCGCCGCGAGGACAAGCACCTGGCGCGCGTCATCGCCGCGCTGGAGTCGCGCGGCCTCGCGCTCTCGTGGGCGCGCTATTTCGGCGACGAGCCGGCGCGCATCGTCGCCGAGATCCGCGCGGCGGCGGCGTCCGGCGACGTCGTCTTCTCGTTCGGCGGCATCGGCGCGACACCCGACGACCACACGCGCCAGTGCGCCGCGCGGGCGCTCGACCTGCCGCTCGCGCTGCATCCCGAGGCGGCCGAGCTGATCACCCGGCGCGGCCGCGAGATGGCCGCGGAGAAGGGCCTCGCCTACGACACCAGCGGGCCCGACCACCAGCGCCGCCTGAACATGGGCGTGTTCCCGGCCGACGCCACGCTCATCCCGAACCCGTACAACCGCATCCCCGGCTTCAGCGTCGGGCGGCTGCACTTCATGCCCGGCTTCCCGGTGATGGCGCACCCGATGCTCGACTGGCTGCTGGACACGCTCTACACCGGCCTCGCGCAGGGACGCGCGCTGCGCGCCATGCGCGTGCGCGGCGCCAACGAGTCGGCGCTGATCCCCGTCTTCGAACGCGTCGAGGCGGCGTTCGCCGGCGTGCGTTCGTTCAGCCTGCCGAGCGTCGACCATCCGGCGCTGGGCCCCCACATCGAGATCGGCGTCAAGGGCGACGATCCCGAGCAGGTCGCCCTGGCGATGGCCGCGCTGCGCGAAGGCGCGGCGGCCGCCGGGGCGGTCGAGATCGATTCGAACTGAAATGGTGCGCAAAATGCTCCAATGAGGTGCGTCGAACGGCATGCACAATGGCGGTGCGCGATCCGGGCCGCCGAGCAGCCGAATCCCCCGGGTTCCCTGGCGCCACGCGCGGCATGGAACCTGCTTTAAACCCCCTCGCAAACCGTTCTGACAGGCCGACCCCTGGTGCGCCGGCCCGGTAACTTGCCAAACAAATTAGGAGCCCGTTGATGTCCAAGACCGTCGCCGACGTGATGAAGTTGGTGCAGGAAAACGAAGTCAAATTCGTTGACTTCCGTTTCACCGATACCCGTGGCAAGGAACAGCACGTGTCCGTGCCGATCTCTCACTTCGACGAAGACAAGTTCGTCTCCGGCCACGCATTCGACGGCTCGTCGATCGCCGGCTGGAAGGGCATCGAGGCGTCGGACATGCAGCTCATGCCCGACCCGAACACCGCCAACATCGATCCGTTCTTCGAAGAGCCCACGCTGATCCTGACCTGCGACGTGGTCGAGCCCAGCGACGGCAAGCCCTACGAGCGCGACCCGCGCTCGCTGGCCAAGCGCGCCGAGGCCTACATGCGCGCGTCGGGCCTGGGCGACACCGCCTACTTCGGTCCGGAACCCGAATTCTTCATCTTCGACTCCATCAAGTGGGACGTGAGCATGAAGGGCTGTTCGGTCGAGATCGAAGCCGAGGAAGCTGCCTGGAACACGGGCAAGAGCTACGAGCACGGCAACAAGGGCTATCGCCCCGCCGTCAAGGGCGGCTACTTCCCGGTGCCCCCGGTCGACGCCGGCCAGGACATGCGCTCGGAGATGTCGCTGATCCTCGAGCAGATGGGCATCCCCGTCGAAGTGCACCACCACGAGGTGGCCAACGCCGGCCAGATGGAGATCGGCACGAAGTTCTCGACGCTGCTCCAGCGCGCGGACTGGGTCCAGCTGCAGAAGTACATCGTCCACAACGTCGCCTTCGCCTACGGCAAGACGGCCACGTTCATGCCGAAGCCCATCGTCGGCGACAACGGCTCGGGCATGCACGTTCACCAGTCGGTCTGGAAGGACGGCAAGAACCTGTTCGCCGGCGACGGCTATGCGGGCCTGTCGGAATTCGCGCTGTTCTACATCGGCGGCATCATCAAGCACGCTCGCGCGCTGAACGCCATCACGAACCCGACCACCAACAGCTACAAGCGCCTGGTGCCCGGCTTCGAGGCCCCGGTCAAGCTGGCCTACTCGGCCCGCAACCGCTCGGCGTCGATCCGCATCCCGTTCGTCGCGAACCCGAAGGGCCGCCGCGTCGAGGCGCGCTTCCCGGATCCGATGATGAATCCGTACCTGGGCTTCTCGGCGCTGCTGATGGCCGGCCTGGACGGCGTGGAGAACAAGATCCATCCGGGCGAAGCCGCCACGAAGGACCTGTACCACCTGCCGCCGGAAGAAGACGCGAAGATCCCGACCGTGTGCTCGAGCCTCGAGCAGGCCCTCGAGAACCTGGACAAGGACCGCGCGTTCCTGACCAAGGGTGGCGTGTTCACCGACGCCTACCTCGACGCCTACATCGAGCTGAAGATGCAGGACGTCCAGCGCATGCGCATGACGACCCACCCGGTCGAGTTCGACATGTACTACTCCCTGTGACGGGACGCCGGCCTCCGCGCGGAGGCCCGGCAACGAAAGCGGTCCGGCACGGGCCGCTTTTTTTTCGCCCGCGCATTCGCCGCTTTACGCGGCAGTTTTCGCGGAGCTGTCCTCCGGTGGCCGGCCTGACACGTTGGGTCACCATCAGGCGCCGTGTTTTGCGCCACAATGAAATGATGAACGTGGCCACTGCAACAGCCTTCCGCATCCCGTCCGCCCGCGTCGGCCGGCCGTCGTCCCTGGTCGCTGCCGCGCTGCTGGCGCTGGTCGCCGGCGGCGCCGCGGCGGCGGAGATGTCCACCTACTACCAGTGCCCCGGCAACGTGTTCACGAACACGATCACGCCCAAGGAGGCCGAGGCCAAGGGCTGCAAGGCCATGGTGACGAAGCAGCCCACCACCATCCCCGCGCCCAAGCCGCGCGGCGCCGCGGCCGCGCCCGGTCCGTCGGCCAGCAGCAAGGTCGACGCGCAGGAGCAGAAGGCGCGCGACTCCGACGCGCGCAAGATCCTGCAGGACGAACTGATCAAGGCCCAGGCCCAGCTCGACGCGCTGCAGAAGGAATACAACAACGGCCAGCCCGACCGCAAGGGCGACGAGAAGAACTACCAGAAATACCTCGATCGCACGGCCGACCTCAAGGCCCAGATCACGCGCACCGAGTCCGACATCAGCGCGATCACCCGCGAACTCGCGAAGACCCAGTGATGGCCCCGCGCCGCGCCCAGCCGGATGCCGCGCCGGACGAGACGCCGGGCTCCGTCGGGGCGGGCGAGGGCGACCGGGGGCGCGTCGGCGGCATCGACTACACCGCGTTCGACCACCTCGCCACGCTCGTGGCGGTCGTCGAGCCGGACGGCCACTGCGTGTTCGCCAACTCCGTGCTGGAGGACGTCATCGGCGTCGCCCGCCGCAAGCTCGTGCTCGGCAGCATCTACGACTGGTTCCGCGAGACGGCCGCCCTGTCCGAGGCCATCGCGGCCGTGTCGCGCAACGAGGTCTCGGCACGCCGCTTCGACGGCTCGCTGCGGCGCTCGTCGGTGTCGAGCACCGCCTCGCTGCCGGTGCACGTGATCGTCAGCCAGCACGACCTCCACGGCGGACGGGTGTTCGTCGAGATGATCGAGATCGAGCAGCAGACGCGCCAGGACCGCGAGGAGCGCGCACTGGAACAGGCGCACGTCACCAAGGAGCTGATCCGCAACCTGGCCCACGAGATCAAGAATCCGCTGGGCGGCATCCGGGGCGCGGCGCAGCTGCTGGAACTCGAGATCGACCAGGCCGAGCTCGGCGAATACACGCAGGTCATCATCCACGAGGCCGACCGCCTGCAGGTGCTCGTCGACCGCCTGCTGGCGCCGCACCGCAAGGCGCAGGTGGTGGCCGAGCTCAACATCCACGAGGTGCTCGAGCGCATCCGCTCGCTGGTGCTGGCAGAGTACCCCCGGGGGCTGGTGGTCGAGCGCGACTACGACACCTCCATCCCGGAGTTCCGCGGCGACCGCGAGCAGCTGATCCAGGCGGTGCTCAACATCGTGCACAACGCCACCCAGGCGCTGTCCGAGCAGATCGAACAGGGCACGGCCCGCATCGTCCTTCGGACCCGGATCGCGCGCCAGGAGACGATCGGCAAGCAACGCTACCGACTGGCATTGGAATTGCATATCCAGGACAACGGCCCGGGCGTCCCCGAGTCCATTCGCGATCAGATCTTCTATCCGCTGGTGTCGGGGCGGGAAGGCGGGTCGGGCCTGGGCTTGACGCTGGCGCAGACCTTCGTGCAGCAGCATCTGGGCACGATCGAATGCGACAGCGTCCCAGGACGCACGGTTTTCAAGATCCTGATTCCCCTGCATTGACCTGTCGGGGCAAGACGCGCATGAAACCCATCTGGATCGTTGACGACGACCCATCCATCCGCTTCGTCCTGGAAAAGGCGCTGGCGCGAGAGCAGCTGCCGGTGCGCAGCTTCGCCACGACGCGCGACGTGCTCGCCGCGCTCGAGACCGACGAGCCGCAAGTGCTGGTCAGCGACATCCGCATGCCCGGCGGCTCGGGGCTCGACCTCCTGGCCAAGGTCAAGGAGCGCCTGCCGGGCCTGCCGGTCATCGTGATGACGGCGTATTCCGACCTCGACAGCGCCGTCTCGTCGTTCCAGGGCGGCGCCTTCGAGTACATGCCCAAGCCGTTCGACCTCGCCAAGGCGGTCGAGCTGATCCGCCGCGCGCTCGAGGAGAGCCTGCGCGAGGAGGTGCTGGACGAGCGCAACGCGCCCGCCCCCGAGATCCTGGGCCAGGCGCCCGCGATGCAGGACGTGTTCCGCGCGATCGGGCGGCTGTCGCAGAGCAACGTGACCGTGCTGATCACCGGCGAGTCGGGCTCCGGCAAGGAGCTGGTGGCGCGCGCGCTGCACCGCCACAGCCCGCGCGGCGACCACGGCAGCAACGGCGCGTTCGTCGCGATCAATACCGCGGCCATCCCGAAGGACCTGCTGGAGTCCGAGCTGTTCGGCCACGAGCGCGGCGCGTTCACCGGGGCGCAAACGATGCGCCGCGGGCGCTTCGAGCAGGCCGACGGCGGCACGCTGTTCCTCGACGAGATCGGCGACATGCCGTTCGACCTGCAGACGCGCCTGCTGCGCGTGCTCAGCGACGGCCAGTTCTACCGCGTGGGCGGCCACCAGCCGATCAAGTCCAACGTGCGCGTGATCGCGGCGACGCACCAGAACCTCGAGGAGCGGGTACGGCAAGGGGTATTCCGCGAAGACCTGTTCCACCGCCTCAACGTGATCCGACTGCGGCTGCCGCCGCTGCGCGAGCGCATCGAGGACGTGCCCACGCTCGCGCGCTTCTTCCTGCAGAAGAGCGCCAAGGAACTCGGCGTCGAACCCAAGCGCATCACCGACGACGCGCTCGAGGCGATGAAGGGCTTCGACTTCCCCGGCAACGTGCGCCAGCTCGAGAACGTCTGCCACTGGCTCACCGTGATGGCGCCGGCCCAGGTGATCGAGAGCAAGGACCTGCCGCCCGAGCTGACCGCTCCGCGCGGCGGCCTCCCGCGCGCGGCCGCGAGCGAGGCGACGCCCTCGCCGGGGGCGGACGGCCACGGCGGCGCGGCGGTCGTGAGCGCGGATGGGGCGTCGGGCACCAGCGTGTTGCCTGCCGCCCGTCTTGCGGGCGTGCCGGCCGGCAGCAACTGGCTGGGCGACCTCGAGTTCGCCGCCCGCAGCCTGCTGGACGCCGGCTCGCCCGACGTCTGGGACCAGCTCAGCCGCCAGTTCGAGGGCCAGCTGATCCGAACGGCGCTGGCGCTCACGCGCGGCCGCCGCATCGAGGCCGCGCAGAAGCTGGGCATCGGTCGCAACACGATCACGCGCAAGATCCAGGAGCTGGGACTCGAGGATTGAGCCCCCACGGTCGCTGTGGCCCGGAGGGAAGGCTTCGCGCGCGCTGCCTGCCCTCCGAGGAGGCGCCTCGCGAGCGGCCCGGCAGAGCCGGTTCCGCCGCTCCCTCGAATCTCGTGCCGTCTGTGCGAGCGGCCGCGCGGGAAACGTTCGCATGCGAGCCGGTACGAGCAGCGACCTACAATTCCCTTCATTGATTTTGGGGGGAACTCCGTGCCGCTTCTTGGCTTCCTGGACATCGCCATCGCGATCTTCTTCGCCGTGCACGCCGTGCGCACCGGCCGGCCGATGTATTGGGTGTTCATCCTGATCATCGCGCCGTTCCTCGGGAGCCTGATCTACTTCTTCGCCGAGTACCTGCCGGAGATGCGGCATTCGACGGCGGCCCGCAAGTCGGCGCGCGTCGTCAAGTCCCTCGTGGACCCGAACCGCGAGCTGCGCGAGGCACGCCTCGCCTTCGAGCGCACGCCCACCGTCGACAACCGCTCGCGCCTGGCCGAGGCGCTGCTGGCGCGCGGCGATTACGCCGAGGCGGTCGAGCAATTCCAGGCCTGCGCCAGCGGCCCGTACGCGAAGGACGTGAAGTTCCGCCGCGGGCTGGCGCGCGCGCAGCTGTTCGCCGGCAGCCACGCCGACGCCGCCGCCACGCTGGACGCGCTGCTGGCCGACTCGCCGCGCGATGCCGGCGGCGACGCCGCGCTGTGGCGTGCCCAGGCGCTGACCCAGGTCGACGAGGCGCGGGCACTCGAGGCCTTCGACCACGCCATGCACGTGCACAACACGACCGAGACGCAGGCCGCCTACGGCATCTTCCTGGCGAGCCTGGGCCGCGACGCGCAGGCGCGCCCGCTGCTGGAGGGCGTGCTGCACAACGCCCGCGTCGGCACGCCGTCGTCGCGCGAGCTCAATCGCGAGGCCATCGACCAGGCGCGCGCGGCGCTGAAGGTCGTCGAGTCGCGCGGGGGCTGAGCCGGAGGCGGCCTCGGAGGCGGGGTTCGCGCGGGCAACTAGGCCGCGCGCGGCAGCGTGAAGTGGAACGCCGCGCCGCGATCCGGCTCGGCCTCGGCCCAGACGCGGCCGCCGTGGCGTTCGACGGCGCGGCGCACGATGCTCAGGCCGATGCCGTGGCCTTCGAAGCTGCGGCCATGCAGGCGCGCGAACGGTTCGAACAGCTGGCCGGCCGTCGCCGAGTCGAAGCCCACCCCGTTGTCGCGCACGTGCACCGTGATCTCGCCGTCGTCGCCGCTCGCCTCGATGCGCACGGTGGGCGGGTCGGCGTCGCGCGAGAACTTCAGTGCGTTGGTGATCAGGTTGACGAGCACGGGCCGCAGCAGGTCGGCGTCGGCCTGCACGTCGGGCAGCGCGCCGACGATCCAGCGCGCGTGCGTCGCGTCGGCGCGGTCGTGCTTGATCTGGGCGATGACGTCGCTGGTGAGCGTGTCGAGCGAGACCCGGCGCGGCGCGATGTCGGCATCGCCGACGCGGGCCAGCTGCAGCAGCGCGGCGACGAGCTTGGTGGAGGTCTCGGCCTGCGCGGAGATCGCCGACAGCGAGCGCTGCACCATGCCGGTGTCGCCGTTGCCGAGCGCGTCGGACGCCAGCCGCGCGAGGCCCGCGATGCCGCCCAGCGGCCCGCGCAGGTCGTGCGACACGCTGCGGTTGAAGCCTTCCAGGCTGGCGACGAGATCCTCCAGCGCCTGGGTGCGCGCGCGCACCGTCGCCTCAAGATTGCGGTTGGCGTCCTGCAGCGCCTGTTCCGCCGCCGCGCGCCGCGCCACCTCGGCCTCCAGCGCGTGCCGGCGCCGCAGCAGGCTCACGGTCAGCAGCGTGGTGCCGAACACCAGCAGCGGCATCATCGCGAGCACCCGGTGGTGGCCGGGCACGGTGCGCAGCGCGACCAGCCCGGCGAAGGTGGCGGGCACCGCCAGCAGCGTCAGGGCCAGCGGCACGTGGCCGTGGCCGGGCTCGTCGCGCGACTGGCGCATCGCCAGCACGCCCAGGCCGACGTAGCAGACCATGACGGCCAGGTTGACGACCAGCCGCGACTCCGAGGCGCCGACCGCGAGCGGCAGCAGCGCCGCCAGCGACGGAGCGAGGATCAGCAGCCAGGCGCGAGCGCGCCGCACGCCGCCGCGCAGGTACTCGATCACGCCCAGGCCGGTCAGCATCGTCGCCAGCAGCAGCAGGGCCGCCGAGGCGCGCTCGGGGGTGGTGTCGAGCTGCGGCGACGGGGGCGGGTGGGGCGCGTAGAACGCGCACCAGTACGCCGTCAGCCCGAAGCCGGCGGCGAGCCAAGCCAGCCCCGGCTCGCGGTCGCGCCGTGCCAAAGCGAGGAACACCAGCGCGAGCGTGGCCAGCACGAACGCCTCCAGCAGGGTTGCGCTGATGGGGGCGTCCGGCGGGACGAGGGCGGCGAGCAGGTTCATGCGGACGGGTGGTGGACTCGGCGGCGACGAAGGGTGTCGCGTCCATTCTGGACGTGCCCCCGCGGCCCGGCAATCACCGAAATCGGGCCCGTTGCCCGAGGAGGGTCGCGGGCCGCATGGCACACTGCGCGGCCTCATGCACCTGCCGACCTCCGCCCTCTACGCCATCTGCATCCTGATCTGGGGCACCACGTGGTTCGCGATCACGGCCCAGATCGACGTCCTCGCGCCGACGCTGGGCGTCGCCATCCGCTTCGGGCTGGCCGCCGCCGCGCTGCTCGCCTTCTGCGTCGCGCGCCGCATCCCGCTGCGCCTGCCGCCGAGGGTGTCCGCGCTCGTGGTCGTGCAAGGGCTGACCGGGTTCTACGCGAGCTATGTGTGCGTCTACGAGGCCGAGCGATTCGTGGCGAGCGGCGTCGTCGCGGTGGGCTATGCCGCGTCGCCGCTGTTCGGCCTGGTGCTGGCGCGGGTGTTCCTCGGCACGCCGATGTCCGCGCGCGTGGCGGTCGGCGGGGTCGCGGGTGTCGCCGGGGTCGTGCTGATCTTCTGGCACGAGTTCACGCGCCTGACCGCCTCGCAGCAGGTGTTGTGGGGCGCGGAGCTGACGATGGCCTCGGTGCTGCTGGCGAGCCTGTCGACGATCGCCGCGGCGGGCTACTACCGGCTCGGCGTGCGTGGCTGGGGCCCGCTGGCCTGGGCGATGGCCTGCGGTGCGGCGGCGGCGCTCGCGCATGCCCTGCTGGCGGGGACGCCGTGGCATTGGTCGTGGCGGCCGGTCTTCATCGGCTCGCTCGCCTGGCTGGCGCTGCTGGGCTCCATCGTCGCCTTCGGCGCCTACTACGCGCTGGTGCACCGTGTCGGCGCCGCCAAGGCCGGCTACGTGGGCGTGCTGACGCCGCTGGTGGCGCTGGTGGTGTCCAGCGTGTTCGAGAACTTCCTCTGGACAGGGCTGACACTGGCCGGGATCGCGCTGGCGATCCTGGGCAATGCGGTCGCGCTGTGGCCGGTCGCGCAACGGCCGGGGCCCGTGCGGCGCGTCGCCTGAGCCGTCAGGCCGCGGGCAGCTCGATCTCGACGATGACCGGCGCGTGGTCGCTGGGCCGCTCGAGCTTGCGTTGCGCCTTGTCGATCGTGCAGGCGCGCACGCCGGCGCGCAGCGGCTCGCTGACCAGGATGTGGTCGATGCGCAGCCCCTGGTTCTTGCGGAATGCGAGGTTGCGGTAGTCCCACCAGCTCCAGAGCTTGGGCGGCTGCTCCAGCAGGCGGAAGGCGTCGTGCAGGCCCAGCCCGCACAGGCCGCGGAAGTGCGTGCGTTCCTCGTCGGTGCAGTGGATCTGGCCGGCCCACAGCACGGGGTCGTGCACGTCGCGGTCTTCCGGCGCGATGTTGAAGTCGCCCATCAGCACCAGCTTCGGATGGGCGGCGAGCTCGGTGGCGAGCCAGGCCTTCAGCGCGTCGAGCCAGGCCATCTTGTAGGCGAACTTCTCGCTGCCGGGCGCCTGCCCGTTGGGGAAGTAGCCGCCGACGATGCGCACGTCGCCGATCGTGCCCGCGATCACGCGCGCCTGTTCGTCGGCGTGGCCGGGAATGTTGCGCACGATGGCGGTGGCGGGCTGCTTCGAGACCAGGGCCACGCCGTTGTAGGTCTTCTGCCCGAAGAACTCGACGTGCCAGCCGGCCTCCTTCAGCTCCGCGTGCGGAAACTTCTCGTCGACCAGCTTGGTCTCCTGCAGCACCACCGCATCGGGCTGCGTTTCGGCCAGCCAGGCCAGCAGGTGGGGCAGGCGGATGCCGAGGGAGTTGACGTTCCAGGTGGCGAGTTTCATGGCGGGCCGGAGGGTGGATCGGGATGACCCATTCTCGCGCCGATCGGTCTCGATGGCCGCCGCGTGCCTTCTTCGGGGCGAACAGTTCGTGTGCGGCTTCGGGGCCGTGCGCGGCGCCACGATGAGGCGCACGCACTGTCCGGTGCCCGAGCGGGGGATAAGTGCCCATTGCGCGCATGGCGTCGTGGCGATGGCGCGCGCAAAATGTGCCCATGAGCAAGACGCCGCCGCCCACCGCCGCCGAACTGGCCATCCTGCGCGTGCTGTGGCGCGATGGGCCCTCCACGGTCCGCGACGTGCACGCGGCCGTGTACGCCGACACGGACACCGGCTACACCAGCGCGCTCAAGCTCATGCAGAACATGCTGGCCAAGGGCCTGCTCACGCGGACCGACGATGCGCGGCAGCACGTCTATGCGGCGGCGGTGTCGGAGCGGCCGACGTTGAACCGGCTGGTCGGTGGCTGGATCGACACCGCGTTCTCGGGCTCGTCGCTCGCGCTCGCGATGCAGGCGCTCGACGCGCGGCCCGTCGATGCCGACGAGCTCGCGCAGCTGAAGGCGATGATCGCGCGCCTCGAGAGCCCCGAGGCGCCGGCGGGCAAGCCGCGGAAGGGCCGGCCGTGAGCGGCTTCACGCTGGCCTACCTGGCACGCCTCGAGGGCTGGGGCCTGCTGGCGATCGCCTTGCAGGGCGGGCTGGTGCTGCTGTCGTGGCGGGCTTGGCGCGCCGCCATCGCGGCGCCGGGGGCCCGCCATCGCCTGGCCTGCCTGCACCTGGCCGCGCTGGTGGTCCTGCCGGCGCTGACGCTGGCCGTGATGCAGTCCGCCTTGCTCGCGGCGGCCCACGCACCCCCGCGCGCCCCGCTGGTGGCGGTGCAGCCGTCCGGGGCCGACGCGCTCCGGGTGGCGCTGGCGCTCGCGCTCGCGGCGGCGTGGGGGCTGGGCGTGCTGGCGATGCTGCTGCGACTCGCATGCGAGGCGCGCGCGCTCGCGCGCTTGCGCGACACGTCCGCGCCCGCCTGCGCGCGGGTGCGCGCGTCGCTGCGTCGCTCGGTGCGGCGCGGGCTGGTCGATGCGACCCCCGTCGTGCGCGCGGCGGCCGTCGACAGCCCGCAGGTATCGGGTTGGCGGCGTCCGTGGCTGCTCGTGCCGCGCGACCTGGCCGAACGGCTGGCGCCGGCCGAGCTCGATGCCGTGCTGCTGCACGAGCTCGCCCATGTGCGCCGTGGCGACCTGCACTGGAACCTGCTGCAGCGCCTCGTGCTGGCGCTGCTGTGGTTCCACCCGGCGGCATGGCGGCTGCAGGCGGGCCTCGCACGCGAGCGCGAACGCTGTTGCGATGTGCTGGCCCTTCGTCATGGCGCGTCGCGTGCGGCGCTCGCGCGGGCGCTGGTGAAACTGGCCGAGGCGGCGACGCAGGCGCGCATGCGCGCCACGCCTGCGCTCGCGCTTGCATTCGACATGTCGCGCGGCGATGGCCTGGTCGAGCGCGTGCGCGCACTCGTGGACCTCGATACGCCGGCGCCGGCTGTCACGGCGCGTCAGCGCGTCGCGCCGGCGCTCGCGCTGTCGGCGGCCTGCCTGCTGGCGCTGGCGGCGGGCCGGGCCGCCACGGCGGATCCGTCGCTGGGCGATTTCTACATGGCCAGCGTGTTCGGGCCGACCCTCGACATCGAGGCCCGCGACGCCGCCGGGCCGTTCGCGCTGCGCGTGCGGCAGGGACGCGTGCTCGAGGCCTCGGTGCGGGACCAGCCCGTCGGCGTGCGCCAGGAGGGCAGCCGTGTCACGCTGACCGATGCCGCGCAGGCACCGCTGCTGGTGCTCACGGTCACGCCGCAGGGGCGCGTGCAGTGGCAGTCGCGACGCTGAGGCGTTCGTGCCGGACTCGTCTCGCAGCATGCCGGCGTGAGCTGCCGGCGGCGTCCGGCGGCGATGCGGTCGCGATCGCGTCTTGCAAAGTACGACGGGCGTCGTATAAAGTACGATGACTGTCGTACTTCAAGGGGATCCGATGGCCTGGCTGCGGCGCTCGATGAACTCGTCCACGGTGAACCTCGCGATGGCCACGGCCGTCGTGGTGGTCGCCGCGCTTCCGCAAGTGGCGCGGGCCGCGATCGACCCCGTGCGGGCGCAGGCGCTGTTCGACGAGGCCGCGCGGCTGTGCCAGGGCGACGGCGGGGCCTTGTGGCATCACTCGCTGTGCGGCCCCATCCTGCTGGTCGACTGGTCGGACAACACCGCCGTCGCCAACCAGGCCGATGCGGGAGGCGTGCTCAAGCCGGCCGGCAAGCTGTTCGCGGGCTCGCTGCCGGCGGACGTCGTCATCGCCAACACGCCCATCGAGTGGTCGGGCAGGCGCTGGACGGAGTTGATGTGGCCGTTGCCCGACGACGTGGCGCATCGGCACGTGACGCTCTCGCACGAGCTGTTCCATCGCGCGCAGCACGAGCTGGACATGCCCATGGGCGATGGCGGCAACCTGCACCTGGACACGCTCGAGGGCCGCATCCTGCTGCAGCTCGAGTGGCACGCGCTGGCGCGCGCGCTGGTCGCGCCGGACATGGCCGGGCGCGACGCCGCGGTATCGGATGCGCTGCTGTTCCGGCACGAACGCTATCGCCTGTTCCCCGATGCGCGGGCGGAGGAGCACGCGCTCGAGCTCAACGAGGGCGTGGCCGAGTACACCGGGGTGCGCGTGGGCCTGCCGACCGCGCACGAGCGCACGGCGTATGCACTGCGCGATCTCGAATCCTTCATCCAGTCGGCCACCTTCGTGCGCTCGTTCGCCTACGCCACCGGGCCGGCCTGGGGCCTGCTGCTCGACAAGGCGGACGTCGCGTGGCGCGACAGGCTCGCGGCCGCGATGAAGGCAGGCCGGCCCCAGGGCCTCGACGAGATGCTGCAGGCCGCCTTGAAGCTGCCCGAACCGTCGGCGGCCACCGTGAAGGCGCGCGAAGCCGACTACGACGACACGCTGCGACTGCGCGAACAGGCGCGCGAGCAGGCCAGGCAGGCCCACCTGGCCGAGCTCAAGGCCAAGCTGGTCGACGGCCCGGTGCTGCGGCTGCCGCTGGCCCATCTCCACGCCAGCTACCAGTTCAACCCGCAGACGCTGGAAGCGCTGGGCAGCGACGGCGTCGTCTATCCGACGATGACGTTGAGCGCCGCCTGGGGAACGTTGAAGGTGGAGCAGGGGGCCTTGCTGGACAAGGCGATGAGCGGAGCGGCGGTGTCGGCGGCGGGCTTGTCGGCCGACCGCCTGGCGGGACCCGGCTGGCACCTGTCCCTCAACAAGGGCTGGACGGTCGCGGCCGGCGAGCGCAGCGGCGATTTCGTCGTCAGGCAGGAGGGCGAGTCGCGCTAGCGCACCCGCAGGCGGCTGGCGCGATCCGTTGCCGCCGTGCGCCTTGCCCCTGTGCTGGTCCGCGATGTCTTGCTACCGTCGTGGCGCGGCGCGGCGCGGCGTGGCCTCCTGCTGCAGCGGCTGCGTCATCGCGCTTCCGGGCGGCCGGACTGTCCCATTGGCGGCAACGCGCGGGCGGGTGCCGCGTCGATAATCCAGGTCGATGAGCGAAGCCCCGAATCTCCCGGCCTGGGACGCACCGCGCCCGCACGTGCTGCCGGTGGTCGTCACCGACGGCCACATCGACCTGATGCAGCACGTCAACAACGTGCACTACTTGCAGTGGCTGGAGAACGTGGCCTGGGATCACTCCGTGTCGCTCGGCATGCGGCCGGAGGACTACACGCGGCTGGGCCACGGCATGGTGGTGCGGCGCCACGAACTCGACTACGTCGCGCCGGCGCTGCTGGACGACCGCGTGCTGCTGGCGACGTGGATCGTCGGCCTCGACCGCCTGTCGCTGCACCGGCGCTACCAGTTCGTGCGCGAGTCCGACGGCGTCACGCTGTTTCGCGGCGCGACCCATTTCGTCTGCGTCGAGATCGCCAGCGGCAAGGGGCGGCGCATGCCGCCCGACTTCACCGCGGTCTATGCGCGCGGCCTCACGGCGTGGCCGTCGCCGGGCGCTTGACGATGCCCTTGCCGTCCTCGTGCGCCAGCGGCACCGACGTGTGCTCGTGCACGACCAGCCAGCGGCCGCCGCGCTGGCGCAGCACCCAGGTCAGGCGGTTGTCGAGCGAGCGCAGTTCCTGGCCGGCGGGGTCGACGGCGCGGTAGGTGAGGCTGGCGGTCAGCGTCGCCATGTCGCCCGAGACCTGCGTGCGCACGTCGTGCGCCTCGACGACGGAGCGCTGGTCGCCGAGAAAGGCGAACCAGCCCTTGGCCATCTCGCGCCAGGAGCCGATGTCGTGCACCCAGGTGCCCCACAGCTCGAAGATCTGCACGTCGTCGGAATAGATCGAGACGAAGGCGTCCGCGTCCTTGGCCAGCACGGCGGCCTGGTAGGCGGCCAGCGCGGCATGGATGGCTTGATCAGCGTCGCTCACTCGAAGTCTCCCGGCGGTTGTCCGAGCGCGGAGTATCCGATGATTTCGGGCAGGGCGGCGGAAGCGGTTCCACTTGCGCGCGGCGGCTCGCGCGAGGCCGTCATCGATGCGCAGCGCGAAGCCGCAGTCGCCGGGTCGACCAGCGCGGCGGGACGACATGGCCGGCGTGCATCCTGCGATGTCGCGCAGGATGACCGCTCGAGGTGAGCCGGCGTTCAGATCCCCGCGTACCACTCGTAGCCGCGATCCTCCCAGAACCCGCCCTTGCCGCCGTTCAGGTGCGCATAGGCGTCGGCGACTTCCACGCGCATCACGTACTTGGCCTGCTTGTAGCCGAGCTGGCGCTCGACGCGCAGGCGCAGCGGCGCGCCGTGGGCCACCGGGAGCTCGTTGCCGTTCATGCCGTAGGCCAGGATCGTCTGCGGGTGGTAGGCGTCCAGCAGATCGATGCTCTCGTAGTACAGGCCCGAATCGTCCTTCGTCTCGGCGAGGTTGTCGGCACAGTGGAAGATGACGTAGCGCGCGCCCGGCTTCAGGCCCGCCAGGTCGAGCACCTGCGACAGCGGCACTCCCTGCCACTTGCCGATCGCGCTCCAGCCCTCGACGCAGTCGTGGCGCGTGATCTGGCTGCGCGTCTTCATGGCCTTCAGTTCGGCCAGCGACAACGACAGCGGCCGCTGCACCAGGCCGTCCACCTGCAGCCGCCAGTCGACGAACCGGCCCTGCAGCAGCCGCGCGTATTCCGGGCTGGCCGGCATCGACGACCCGTTGGCGCGGAACACCGGCGACACGTCGCGCTCGCCGTATTCGCGCGCCAGCGGCTGGTGGTCGAGGAGCAGGCGCTGGCTGGCCAGCGTCAGTTTCTCGGTGTTGGCGAGCGTCCCGGCGATGCGCCTGTCCTCGACGGCGCGGTCGCACCCGCCGAGGGCGAGCGTGCCGGCGCCCGCCGCCAGCGTGGTGAGCCAGCGCCGGCGCGCCTGGAACGGCGTCATGCGGCCCTTGCGGAAGGGGACGTCCGGGTTCATCGCGCGTCTCCTTCGACTTCGATCGCGTAGCGCCCGGTGATCATCGAGCGCAGGTTGTTCCAGACCCCCGACAGCAGCACCATCACGAGGTGCACCACGACGAAGGCGACCAGCGCCGACGCGAAGATGAAGTGCAGCGAGCGCGCCGAGGGCCGGCCCCCGAACAGGTCGAGCAGGAAGGGGACGGCCGAGTCCAGCCCAGGCGACATCGTCAGCCCCGTCAGCACCATGCCCGGGAGCAGCACGAACGCGACGGCCAGGTAGGTCAGCTTCTGCAGCACGTTGTAGCGGCGGGCGGCCTCGCCCTTGGGGAAGTCCAGTTTCGCGTGGTCGACGACTTCCTGCGCCAGGTGCGAGGGCGCGAGTTCGGCCTTCGTGGGGAGCAGGTCGCGCCGGAAATGCCGCGAGAGCAGCCCGCCCACGAGGTAGACGGCGCCGTTGATGGCGAACAGCCAGGCGAAGAAGAAGTGCCAGTGCCGGCCGTCGGCCAGGTCCTGGTACGACGGGATCGTCAGCCACGACGGGAAGCCGCGCGGCTGCAGGTTGCCGGCGCCGTCCTTCGACGCGCCCAGCACGCCGGTGGTCTCGACGCTCAGCGGCCCGAGGTGCAGCACGCCGCGCCAGTGGCCGTCGCTGCGCAGCGAGTCCATGGACAGCCACGCGTGGTCGTAGTCGGCGCCGTACTGGCCCCAGTACAGCCGCGGGTGGGCGTTGAAGATCTGCGCGCCCGACATCAGCAGCAGCGAGAAGCACAGGACGTTGATCCAGTGCGTCACGCGCACCAGCGCGGAGTGGCGCGGCACGAGCTGTCGGGGCGGCCGCAGCGCGCGGTGTCGGAACAGGCCCGAGGGCATCCTGGCGGTGGTCATGGCGGGCGGGGAGGTCATGGCCGTTCGTCGGACGGCGATGCCGGACCTTACACCAGCGGCGCCGCGCCGTGCATGCCTTGACGCGCGGAGAGGTCGCAGGCAAGGAACGGTGCGGCGGTGCCGGCGCGCCGTGACGACGGCCGATGCCGGCTCACGATCCGTTCTTGGGTGTCTCCGGATACAGGCCATGGGCCTGCCCGAACACCCGCGCCAGCCCGAAGATCGCGTCGATCAGCGGCGTCTCGACCCCGACCTGCGCCCCCAGCTCGCGCACCGCGCCGACCAGGCTGTCCAGCTCGATCGCGCGGCCGGCCTCGACGTCCTGCAGCATCGACGTCTTGAACGCCCCCAGTTTGCGGGTGATGGCGTGGCGCTCCTCGGGCGTCTGCGTGATCGCGAAGCCCAGGCGCTCGCCGATGCGCCCCGATTCCCGCATCGCGCCGGTCGTGAGCTTGCGCACGAGCTCGTCCCCGATGATCCGGTCCGTCGTGGCGCCGGTGATCGCGCTGATCGGGTTGGTGGTCATGTTGCCCCACAGCTTGTACCAGATGTCGCGCTGGATCATCTCGCTGGCGGTGCATTCGAAGCCGGCCGCGTCGAATGCGGCCTTCAGTGCCGCGACGCGCCCGGAGACGCCGCCGCGCGGCTCGCCGATGACCAGGCCGCGGCCCATCTGGTTGTGCGCCTTGCCGGGCTCGACGACCGATGCCGCGGCGTGCACGACGCAGCCGATGACCTGATCCAGCGGCAGGTGGCGCGCGATGCTGCCGTCGGGGTCGACGCTCTTGAGCGCGAGCCCGGCCGCGGCGCCGGACAAGCCGTGGCAGAACCACCAGGGCACCCCGTTCATCGCGGGCACGATCAGCGTGTGCGGGCCCAGCAACGGGGCGATGTGGCGGCCGACATCGGCCAGCGCCGGCGCCTTCACGGCGATGACGACGACGTCCTGCACGCCCAGCGCGGCGGGGTCGGCGCTGGCCGTGACCGGCCCCGTGATCGGGCCGGTGAAGCCGTCCACGCGCAGCCCGTGCTCGTTCAGTGCCGCCAGCGTGGTGCCGCGTGCGACGGCGCTCACCTGGTGCTGGCCGGTGGCCGCCAGCCGCGTGCCTACCAGCAGGCCGATGGCGCCGGCGCCGTAGATGCAGACTTTCATCGAGAGACCTCTCAGACCTTGAGGAATGCCGCGATGCCGATCGCGATGCCCACGCCGGCCACGCCCAGCGTGCACCACTCGAGCCAGCGGCGGCGCGTCAGCAGCGCGATGGCGGCCAGCGCGATCGCCACCTGGATGGCGGTGGTCGCCTCGGCCCAGCGGTGGTGCTCGTGCATGAGGCGTTCGCTCGTCTCGTCGAACTTCTTCGCCTCCTCCTCGAGCGACTCGGCCTTGGCCTTGATGGGTTCCTTGTCGGCCTTGTACTTCTCGATGTTCTTCGCGTAGACGTCGCGGCGATCGGCCGGCACCAGGTCCAGGGCGACCTCGGAGATGGCCTGCCGCGCATTCTTGGCCTGGTAGAAGTTCCACTGGTCGGACGCCTCTGTCTTGCGGATGGCCGCGTCGTTCTTGGCGAGCGCGGCATCGGCCTGCGTGGCGCCGCCCATGTACGAGAAGAGGGCGCCGACGGTGGCCAGCACCGCGGTGATGACGGCCAGCTGGCCGGTCATGCCCTTGGCGCCGTGCTCGATGGCGTGCTCGACCTCGTGGTCGTGGGGGCCGTGCACATGGAATCCTGAGGTCATGGAGGTTCTTTCGAGTGGGATGGCGACACCGATCCCGGTCGCCCAGCCGGCGATGGTAGCGAAGAACAATGAACGTCCCGCGGCCGCCCCGGCGCGGAAACACGCGGTTGCCGGATGGACATGTCCGCAAACGGCGCGTCCGTCGCGGTCAGCCGTGCCAACATCGGCGACCGATCATTGCAGGACCGCCATGAAGCCCGAACTCGCCACCCGATTCCACCAGCTGCACGCCGACGGCCTGCTGCTGCTCGCCAACGCCTGGGACGCCGGCACCGCGCGTCTCGCGCAGGCCGCCGGCGCGCGCGCCGTCGCCACCAGCAGTGCCGCCGTCGCCTGGGCCCATGGCTGGCCCGACGGCGACGCCCTGCCCATCGAGCTCGTGCTGCAGACGACGCGCGCGGTCGCCGCGGCCGTCGACCTGCCGGTGACGGTGGACATCGAAGGCGGCTACTCGGACGACCCGGCGCGCGTCGGCGAGCTCGTCGCCCAGGTGGTCGGTGCGGGCGCGGTCGGCATCAACATCGAGGACGGCAGCGGCGATCCCGCGCTGCTGGCGGCCAAGATCGCGGCCGCCCGCCAGGCCGCCGAGGCGCAGGGCGTCGACCTGTTCATCAATGCGCGCACCGACATCTGGCTGCGCGGCCTCGCCGAGCCCGCGCGACGCGTGTCGGAAACGCTGACGCGCGCCGCGCGCTACCGCGCCGCGGGCGCGAGCGGGCTGTTCGTGCCGGGCATCACCGACGCCGGTGAGATCGCCGCCATCGTGGGCGACTGCGGCCTGCCGCTGAACGTGCTGGCCTGGACGGGCCTGCCGGACGCCGCCCGCCTGCGCGAGCTCGGGGTGCGCCGCCTCAGCGCGGGCTCGGCCATCTCCGAGGCGACGCAGGGCCTCGTGCTGGGCTTGATGAAGCAGTTCCTGGCCACCGGCGCATTCGAGGGCGGCGACACCGGTCCGCTGGACTACCGCGCCGTGCAGGCGCTGATGGCGCGCCGCTGATGGCACGCCGCTGATGGCGCGCGGAGTCTAGGCCGCGAGCTTGAACTGCGCCATCGCGTCCGACAGGCGGATGGCCTGTTCCTTGAGGCTGTCGGCCGCGGCTGCGGTTTCCTCGACGAGCGCGGCGTTCTGCTGCGTGGCCCGGTCGAGTTCGGAGACGGCCAGGTTGACCTGGCCGACGCCGTCGGCCTGCTCGGACGACGCGTTGCGGATCTCGCCGATCGCCGCCGACACCTTCGCGACGGAGCTGTTGATCTCCGCCATCGAGGCGCAGGCGTCGTGCACCAGCGCCGCGCCGGCTGCCACGGCCTGGCCCGACTCGCCGATGATCGTCTTGATCTCCGCGGCGGCGGCCGACGAGCGCTGCGCAAGGCTGCGCACCTCGCTGGCCACGACGGCGAAGCCACGGCCCTGCTCGCCGGCGCGCGCGGCCTCGACGGCCGCGTTGAGCGCGAGGATGTTGGTCTGGAACGCGATGCCGTCGATGACGCCGATGATGTCGCCGATCTTGCTGGAATGCGAAGTGATGCGGTCCATCGTCGACGTCATGCGCGAGACGACGTCGCCGCCGGCCGCGGCCTGGGCGGCGGTGGCGACGGCCAGGTCGTCGGCCACCTGCGCCGCGGCGGCGGTCTGGCGCACGCTGCCGGAGATCTGTTCCATCGACGACGCGGTCTGCTGCAGGCCCGCGGCCGAGCGCTCGGTGCGCACCGACAGGTCCTGGCTGCCCGTGGCCACCTCCGAACTCGCCACCTGGATCGAACTGGTCGTCGCGCGCACGTCGCCCACCAGCTGGCGCAGCGACGCCTGCATGCGGTTCAGGCCGTCGAGCAGGGAGGCGACCTCGTCGCGGCCCTCGACGGCGATGGCGCGGCTCAGGTCGCCGGCGGCGACGGCCTCGACCGCCGACACGGCCTGCTTCAGCGGCGTCGTGACCGAGCGCGTGATGAACCAGGCGCACAACGCGCCCAGCAGCATCGAGACGCCGGCCAGCACGACGACGGTGGCGCGGGCACGATCGGCCTGGGCGCTGCTTTCGGCGGCGACCGCCTCGGCGACCTCGCGCTGCTGCCTGCCGAACGCGGTGACCGCGGCCATGTAGTCGCCGGCCTGCGGCAGCAGCTTCGCCTCGACCACATCGTTGGCCGATGCATCCGCCGCGTCCAGGAGCTTGAACACCTGGTCGCGCGTGTCGACGTAGCGCTTGCGCTTGGCGCCGATGTCGGCGAACGCCGCCTTCGCCTCGGGCGACGCGGCGGCCGCCTCCAGGCCCTTCTGCACCACGGAGATCTCGGCCGAGGTTTCCTTCATCAACGGCGCCGACCACGTCTTGAGCGCCGCGACGTTGCCGGACTTGGCCAGCGCCAGCGTGCGGCTGATGTTGAGCTGCGTCATGCCGCGCCAGCGGTCGGCGTCGGCGGCCTGGCGCATCGCCGCGTTCGTCCGGGCGCTGTCGGCCTGGGCACCGGACAGCGCACGCACGCCGACCGTCGCGATGCACGTCACGAGCGCGAGCAGGGCGATGAAGCCGAGTGCGAGCCGGCGGGCGAGTTTCAGGGAATCCAGACGCAATGCCATGTCGATCAATCTCCGATGTCGTACCGGATTTCGGCCGTCGCGGGCGAAACTTGGGCACTCGGGCGATTGCATTTCCTTTGTGAACGACCGGTCCGGTTGAAGATGGCTATTTGCGCAACACCCCCTGGGTTCGTCGCCTTGGCCGAGGCCACGGTCGAGCCAAGAATGTGACGATTTGCCTCTCGCCACCGTGCATCGTCCGCTCAACTTCCATCACCTCATGCGGGATCACTCGCTGGCGGTCGAGCTCGGCCGCATGACGGAGTGCGAGGCCGCGACGGCCGTGGCGCGCGCCATGCAGCAGTCGCTCGCCTGCGCGCGCGTGACCTTCTGGAACGTCTCGGGCGCACTCGGCCGGCGCGTGATGCGCCGCATCGCCGGCTACGACGGCCGCGCCGGCCGCGCGCTGGCCGAGCCGCTGGAACTGCAGGAAACGACGGGCGAATTCTTCAACAAGTTGCGCGAGACCGGCTTCCACGTCTGCACCGACACCGCCACCGACCCGCTGCTGCGCGACATCTTCCGCACCCACCTGCAGCCCACGCAGGGCGTGACGATGATCGTGGCGTCGTTCCATGTCGACGAACAGGTGTGGGGCCTGATCTCCTGCGTCCACGACAGCCCGCGCCGCTGGACGGCCGCGGAGATCACCGCGCTGCGCAAGTGCGCGTCGGAGCTGTCGCGGCGGCGGCTGCAGCTGGCGGAACGCTGAACGGCCCGGCGTGCGCCCGATCAGCGCGGGCGGCTGGCCGACGGCTCGAGATGCAGCGAGCCGCAATGGCCGCAGCCGCCCGGCCGCCGCACCCGGATGCGCAGGAGCAGGCGGCGCCCGCAGCGCGCGCAGGTCCAGTCCTTCGCGCACGGCTCGATGCGCGGCGGCTGGGGCGCGCACTCTTGCAGGGGCAGCGGAAGGTCGTCGGCCATGGAGCCGGCATCATCGTCGAAGGCGGGCGCGGCGCGCTGCACGCTGCCTGTCGGGATTCCTTGACGGATCCGGCGCGGCGCCTTCTCGTCCTCTTGCAGCGCGGCGCCCGCGGCTACGAGCGGGCGGCGTCGAACAGGCGGCGCAGGTCCGCCGGCGCCTCGGCGAGGTGGCGCGGCGACACCGCCTGGAGCTCCTCGCGCGAGCCGAAGCCCCACAGAACGCCGCACGCGTGCAGGCCGTTGCGATGCGCGGAGGTGATGTCGACATCGCGGTCGCCCACCATCAGGGACTGCGCATCGACGGCGCCGGCCTCGCGCAGCACCTGCAGCTGCTGCCACTTGTGCACGCCGATGTCGCCGCCGCTGACGAATGCGAACAGCTCGCGCAGGCCGAAGTGCCGCAGGATGGCCTCGGCGAAGTCCGCGCGCTTGGAAGTGCACAGTCCGAGCGTGGCGCCGGCATCGCGCAGCGCGTGCAGCATCTCGGGGACGCCGTCGTAGAGCGTGTTCTCGGCGAAACCCGACTCGCCGTAGCGGCGGCGGTAGTCGGCGATCAGGCGCGAGTGCACGGTCGGGTCGTCGCTGGCCGTCAGCTCGACGGCCGACTCGTACAGCGGCGGCCCGATGTAGCGCGCGAGCGCCTGCGGTTCGCGCTCGGGCAGGCCCTGGAGCCTCAGCGCGTGGTTGATCGAGCGCGCGAAGCCCTCGAGCGGGTTGCTGAGCGTGCCATCGAGATCGAAGACGACGACGCGGCGGCCCATCGGCATCAGCGCGCGGCGTGCGTGCGCCGATAGCTCACGAACGCGAAGTCGAAGTCGTTGGGCGCGGCGGCGTGGTGGCGCTCGCGGCCCGTCTCGACGAAGTGGTTGCGCGGCCACGCCGGGAAGCGCGCGTCGCCCTCGAAATCCCTGTCGATCTCGGTCAGCACCAGTTCGTCGGCGTGAGGCAACGCCAGCGCATAGAGCTCGGCGCCGCCGATCACGAACGCGCGCAGGCCGTGCGGGTTGGACGAGACGGACTCGAGCGCCTTCTCGAGCGCCTGCTCGAAGTCGTGCACGACCACGGCGCCGTCCGCCTGCCAGTCCCGCTGGCGCGTGAGCACGATGTTGGCACGCCCCGGCAGCGGCCGGAAGCGCGGCGGAATGGAGTCCCAGGTCTTGCGGCCCATGATCACCGGGTTGCCCATCGTGGTGCGCTTGAAGAACGCCATGTCCTCCGGCAGCTTCCACAGCAGCGCGTTGTCGTGGCCGATGACGCCGTTGCGCGCCACCGCGGCGATCAGCGCGACCTTCATACCGCCACCGGCGCCTTGATGGCCGGGTGGTGCTGGTAGTCGAGCACCTCGAAGTCCTCGTAGTCGTACTCGAGGATGGACGGCGGCCGCCGCTTGATGTGCAGCGTCGGGTAAGGGAAGGGCGTGCGCGCGAGCTGGGTGTCGACCTGTTGCGCGTGGTTGGCGTACAGGTGGCAGTCGCCGCCGGTCCAGACGAAGTCGCCGACGTCGAGGTCGCACTGCTGCGCCAGCATGTGCGTGAGCAGGGCGTAGCTGGCGATGTTGAACGGCACGCCCAGGAAGATGTCGGCGCTGCGCTGGTAGAGCTGGCACGAGAGCTTGCCGCGGCCGCCCTCGGTCTCGGGCGGGGCGACGTAGAACTGGAAGAACGCGTGGCTCTGTGGCTTCATGGTTCCGGCGGCTGAATCGATTCGCGCGAAGTTCATTGAGTAGACCGTCTGATTCAAGGAGCTCTGCCTTCGCGGATGCTCGACCATGCTTGTTTCCGAGGCATGGATTATGAATTCATTCTTCCAGGGTGGGGTGGGAGCGCCGGTGGGCAACTCGTACTCGAGTTGTCCACGGGTTGCGACCAGGGGCGGGGCTCCGCCCCTTTCCTCATTCACTTTTCTGATGGGGTGCATCAGCCGCGAACGCCTGAGTCTGTCAAAACGCACTGCGAAGACGCCCTCACTCAGAGTCGTGCTGTTGAGCCGCCTCGCGCGCTGGCAGCCCTGCGTAAGGCCCTCGACTACAGAGAGCGCGCCGGTACGAGCAGCTCGAAGGTTTGGACGCCCAGCGCCATCGCAAGCTTCTCGAGGCTTTCAAGCGAAATGTTGCGGGCTTGCCGTTCCACATGGGCCACAAAGGTTCGGTGCAGGCCTGCTTCGAGCGCCAGAGCCTCTTGGGACCAACCGTTCACGCCGCGCAAGGTGATGAGGTTCACCGCTAGCACGGCGCGGATTTCTGGCCGTTGCCTTGACGGTTTTTCTTTCGCAGCTGTAGGCATTGCCACGAAGTCTCGCGGGTGGTAGTGTTTGAGTCACCCGCGTTTGAGTCACAATCGGACTCCCGCTCTATCTTTCGGGTACTGCATGTCTACTGGAGTCGGAGTCTTCACTGTGTTCGTCACTTACCCGCGCTTCAAGCTTCCCTATCAATTTGACGTGCAGTCCACAAACTGGCATTCAGTCGAGGTCTTCCTGCGCCACTCGTGGTTCATGGTGACCATCGAAGTTGGGACCAAGAGCGAAGAGGTCGTCCGGACGTTTCTGATCAGCAGCCCTTTTGACCTCATCGAGATTGCCCAGAACGGCGCAGGTGGCCATCTCGTCGGCGTGTCGCTTCTGATCGCTCCGTCGACTTATGAAGACAGGCAGTGGCGCATGGTGCGGATTAAGCGCCTTGGACAGCTCGCAGGTCGGGACAACGAGCCCTCGGAGCTGGTGCTTTCGGACGAAGGGGGTCTCTGCTACACAGGCTTCCCATTGGCGGAGGTCACGATACCGGATCGTCCGGTGCTTCATCTAGCTGAGTTCGACTGACGAGGTACCCGTCGATGAGCAGACCAGTTTGACTATGCGCGCCGGTCGAACGCCTGAGCACGGCATCGCTTTGATCGTTGAGGATCCGGATGTCATGAGAGGGGTGCCTGTGTTCAATGGCACGAGAGTACCCATTTCTATGGTGCTGGCCTCGCTCAAAGCGGGCTTTGACCTCTCGCAACTGCAGGATGCCTATCCCTTCTTGACTCAACAACTACTAGACGTGGCGCTAACCTACGACCTAGTTGGCATAGCTACCAGTGCAGCTGTTACAAGCAAACGGTCAGATCGACGTCTCGTGAGCAGCGAGCGAATTCTGCTACGCCGCAAGTAGCTCTGGCCGAAGAGGCGCTAGCCTTCCATCGCGCTGCCGAAGCGTGGGCAGATCCTCGCCACTAGTAGTGCGTGATATCGCGAGACCTCGCGCCGAAGGCTTGTCGGCGATATGCTGGGTGCGGGAGGAACACGACATGGATGCACCCACCGCGACAGACAAACCGTCCTCGAAGGCGCACCGCTTCGGGGGACGTTGGACTGCCGACAAACTGAAAGTTCTTCGCGAGTACGTCGGTTTCTATACGAAGGCATTGAGCGCACAGCCGTTCAAGCTCGTCTACATTGACGCCTTCGCCGGGACCGGTCGATGCCAGATCAAGATTGGCGAGCACGGCGAACAGATCATCGACGGATCAGCGAAGATCGCGCTGGACTGCTCGCCGGCCTTCGACGCCTATCACTTCGTCGAGCGCAAGAAGAGCCACGCCCAGGAACTCGCGAAGCTGATCGCGGTGCACCCGAACGGGAAGAAGGCAACGCTGATCCAGGAGGCCGCACGGGATTGCCTGCCTGCTGTGCTCGCGGCGCACAACTGGAAGTCGACCCGCGGCGTCCTCTTCCTCGATCCATACGGGCTGCAGTGCGACTGGCCCATGATCGAGCAGATCGCTGCAACGAAGGCCCTGGACGTATTCTTCCTGGTCAGCCTGAGTGGACTGTTTCGCCAGGCGGCAATCGATGAGCGATCCATCGACGAAGGTAAGGCGGCCAAGCTGACCTCCTTCCTGGGCACGGATGCGTGGCGCAAAGAGCTGTACGCCCACGATCACATTGACCTGTTCGATGGCCCGGTCGCCACACGCGAGACTGGCTACCGGGCGATCCTGAACTTCACGACGAAGCGACTGCAGTCGGTATTCGCGGAGGTCAGCGATCCATGCCTGCTGCGGCAGTCGACCGGGGCGCCGCTGTTCGCCCTCTACTTCGCGGTGTCGAACCCCAGCGGCCCCGCCCGTGCGCTGGCGGGCCGGGTCAGCAATGAGATCCTGAGAAAACTCCGCTGATCGCCCGGCGCCGCCACCGATGCGCCCGGGTGTGACCGTTCAAGGTAAGAAGATCATCGAGCGCTGCGCGCCGGCGGTTAGGATATCTTCAGGCCGCAGCGTCGAGCCTCGAAGGCGCCTGCTGGTGCCTGTGTTCGACGCCGCACCTATATCCCCATTGCGAATTGCGGGGTCGAGCGCCATACGGATCATGCTCGCCGTCGCTGGCGTCGAACTGCCCAGTTTCTCCAAGATCTCGCCGAAGCGCGTCGGTTGATCCAGGTCGTAGATCATCGGAACCAGCTTGGCGGCGAGACCCGCCAGGCACCGCTCGGACGCGATCGCATCGAAGTGATGGGCCTCACCGAGATCGAAGGCGCCTTGCTTGGTAGCCGCGCCGTCGGAGTTGGTGCTGTACCCGAGCGTGAAGACGTCCGGCTCAAGGTAGTGTGAGAAATGGTTGGCCAACTGCCAGTGCAACTCCATCATCACGTCACGGGCCTTGAAGCTGTTCGACAGATGCACTAGCCAGTAAGTCCACGAACTGCTGCCCTTGGGCGTGATGTAGAAAATCGTGTAGTGCTTGGCTCCGCTGATCTCGACGAGCCCCTTGGCTAGGTTGCGCTGGATGGTCGATCGCCAGACGTTGCCTCCAGCGGCCTTGAGACCATCGATCGACGCCCAGTGGATGTAGCGATCGAGGCCCATCTCCTCGAGCTTCTTGCGGCTCTGGTCTTTGTTGCTCAGAAAGGAGATCAGGGAATCGACATTGAATGTCAGCAAGACCTCGGCGCCCTTGACCTGGGAGAAGATCGTTTTCAGCAGGGGCGCCGGCACCTGGTCATAGGCGTACTGGTCCAGCAAGAAGATTGCGCGTTCGCCGCCAGCGCGGGAGCGGATGTCGCCGATGATTGCGGACACACGCTCCTGGAACGTTCCCTGGATCAGCTCTACGTCGCTGCCGATTCGCCCCTGGGCGAGCCGGGCTCCGAGCAGATTCCGCAGGTAGCCGAAGTTGCCCTTGTCCTTCTCGACGAAGTAGTACTTGGCATCGACGTGCCGAGGCTTCTTGCGCCCAACGTTGAGCGCGACTTGCTGATCAGCGATCGTGTTCAACGCGATCAGCGGTGAGCCGTCGTGGAAGCTCAAGCCGTCTTCGGCGGTGTACTCGCCACCGCCGGCAAATCCGTCGATGATCGACAGCCTGAGCTTCTCGATCAGCACGTTGCTCATGAGCACCTGGATATACCGCTCGAGGTAGCTTCGAACGATCTGGTGCTTGACCAAGCTGTGCGGATCAATGAGTGGCGGACGGCTGCCTACGTGCCAAGAGTACTTCTCGTCTCGTTTGACCATCGTGGGTTGCGCTTTGGGGGGACGGCCAATGCTAACCGTGGACTGCACCCCGCCAACATCCCACCGCCACTAGATTGCGGCGCCTGCCGGCATTTCGTCCCAGGTCCGGCCATTCAGCAATCGGCCATTGGCGTGCTTAGCTCTGCGCTTCCCATCCGCGCCCCAGCCGCCCCACTGCTTGAAGAAGAACGCGACCCGTTGCTCTTCGCACTGGGTACGAACGGAATCTGCCCATTCCTGTTTCATGGGCCTGGCCTTCGGCCCGGACTCGCCGCCCACGATGACCCATTGAATGTCGGTGAGGTCGAGAGCGCCGATGTCTTCGAGCAGTGGCTCGACCGAAAGGAAACGGATTCGTGCCGGCACCCGACGAAGGTGGTCGATACGCGGTACGCCGTGCTTACGGTTCTCCACGGAGACGCCAAGCCAGGCGTTGTCAGGCACCGCGCGTTCACGGAAGAACCGTGCCATTCGCGCACCGCGCTTGGTCAGGATCTGATAGGTGTGGTGCGGCGTCCGGTGGATCGTGTCGAAGACGTTTTCGATGAAGGCATCGGGGATCTTCTCGTGGAATAGGTCGGACATCGAATTGACGAAGTAGACGGTCGGCTTCTTGCGCTTGACCGGATCTTCCAGGCGTTCGGGCAGGAGTTGCAGCGCGAACCCGTTCTCGTAGCCGGGCGTACCCATGGCTTTGAGGCGCATGGCCATCGTCTCGGCGTAGCAGTTCTTGCATCCGGCCGAGAGCTTGGTGCATCCCACTGCCGGATTCCAGGTCTGTTCTGTCCATTCGATACGACTCGTCGTTGTCATGCCTTGGCTCCTCCAAGTTTCGAGTGCTTCGCGGCTCCAAGAGGTCCGCCGGCCTTGTATTTCCGCACGATGCCACGCACGACGCCAAAGACTTCCAACGACCTCGTAGGTCGAATGGCGGCGAAGTCCGCATTGTGCGGAATCAGGACAGGAAAATTCCCTTCGAAGCGAAGTTCCTTCAACGTGAACTCGCCGTCGATGTTGGCCACGACGAACGCTCCCGGCGAAGGTTCAGCAGCGCGATCAACCACGGCCAGGTCGCCGTCGAAGATGCCGGCGTCACGCATCGAATCCCCCTTGACCCGTATCAACACCGTCGTCGACGGTGACTCGATCAAGAGGCCTTCGATCGTCACCAGTTCGGGTGCGCTTTGCGCATCAATAGCCTCCGCTACACCTGCTCGTACCGAGGAATCGAACCGAGGCACTTCGAAGAAACGCACAGTCGGAGCCAACTTGCCGCCGGGCGCGGACCGCAGATAGCCGGCCACCGTCAGGCGCTGCGCCAATTTCACGGCCGCGGTCTTTGCCCTAAATCCCAGCACATCACCCATGCCGGCGTAAGAAGGCAGGGTTCCGTGCTGCGCGTAGTGATCTCTCAGGCGCCCGAGGTGCGCTGCGTCGATGTTCGGGAGTGCCATTCATACATTTTGGTGTACGAACGTACTCTATGCAAGGCGGACGGACTTTGTTCAGAGCGGAACGACGCTTCACGTTACGGAGCGGAGCAGAGTCGGAGGCGATGCGGGCTGGCAAGACGTCACAACTGCTCGCAGTCAATGTCTGCTGTCGTTCCTACGAAGGCTGCTACCGCTGGCACGCCTGCAAAGTCGACGGTTCCGAACACTAAAGTGTTGCAATTGCTCGAAAAATATTGACGATTACCTTGCAATTGCAACAAACTCATGAACGTGACTTTCAAGCCGCCCAGCTCGTCCGAACGCGCCATCCTCGCGCTAGCCCTTACGCGCACGTTGCTGCGCGCCCGCGACCTGGCCGAATACACGTTGCCCACTATGGCTCTCACTCGCTTGGTTGCCGCCGGCAAGCTCGAGCGTATTTCACGTGGCGTATATGGCCTGCCCGGACGCCGACTGAGTGAACATTCTTCATTTGCAGAGGTCGCCCTACGCGTTCCCCGCGGCGTCGTGTGCCTGCTCTCGGCGCTGCGCATGCACGGTATCGGCACGCAGGCGCCGTTCGAGGTCTGGCTCGCTATCCCGCAGAACGCGACGACACCGAGGCTCGATCAGCCGTCGTTGCGCGTGGTGCGGATGTCGAACGCGGCGCTGGAAGAAGGTGTTGAGATCAAGCGCATCGATGGCGTTGCGGTGCGCGTCTTCAGCGCGGAGAGGACGGTGGCCGACTGCTTCAAGTTCCGCAATAAGGTCGGACTGGACGTCGCGCTCGAGGCGCTGCACGATGGCTGGTCGCGCGGTCTGCTATCGATGGACGCACTTACGCACCACGCGACAACGGACCGCGTCAGCAATGTGATGCGGCCTTACCTCCAGAGCGTCGCCGCATAGACCAATGATCTGGCTGTGTTGATCCGTTTGACAGAACGCACACTTGTCGTGGTCGAGGAACACTCTGCAGCGCAAGCCGCCGTCGCGGCGGCCGTAGCTGCGACTGGTGTGGCTGGCGGTCTACGAGGCATACTTCCAGAGGGCAACAGTGATCGAGACTCTGTTGCATGCGATGGGCCTGAAGCTTAGCCCACTACAAGCTTCGTCACGCCAGATGGAAGGCGCGACGAATACCTATCTGAGCAATTGCATGACCAAGAGCTACGTTGTCGGCCTTTTGCAGCACCTGCATGCCTTCGGTGAGACTTCACCGGGTGACCTCTGGTTAATGCTTGACAAGACTCGAGGACGATTCCTGTCGCATCCGATGGAGCCCGAAGATGGAATCAAGATGGTGGAGCGAGTTCTTGCTGACCTTGCCAATCTTGGTGTCGTTCAGAAAGGCAATGTCGGATGGCTACTAGCGGGGCGCTCTCCCAGCGCTGCCAGTGACGGTACCAGCATTTTCGTTGGCGGCCAGGCCACCGTTCCGCCGCGGAGGCCACCAGCTGACGGTGACGGTGACGGTGGCAACGGTCAAGGAGGAAGTCTTGGCGAGGTACTGAGGCATCCCGTTCTATTCGCCGTGGACCGCGATGACTTTGAGGATGCGGTTAACCGCGCCTTAATTGTGATTGGTTGATGCTGTGATCGACACGCTTTCCATGCTTGCGCTAAAGGTCGCGCCCAACGTGTTCGACATCTCGTCCCAGCTTGTTCACGTGAGCATGCGAGATCAGGTCGTACGAGCCAGACTCTTGGTGCGTGACCTCAAGCTATCTAAGCTGAAGTGCGACCGGATCCTAATCGTCGGTGCTGGTATCGCGGGCATAAGCGCAGCTGCTGCTGCCGCCGCCCAAGGTGTCGAGGCACTCGTTGTGGACACGAACAGCGAACCGATGGCTTTACAGGGTTCGGTGACATCTCGATGGGTAGGGCCGTTCATGTATGAGTGGCCTTTGGTGCACTCAGGCAACCAAGACTATCCTCCAAACCACCCATCTTTCTGGGACGTCCCAGACCGAGACACGCCGTCCTGGTCTCAAACTGACCCTGTTCCATCCTCCGTGCTCAGCGGGGACGTCCGCACATGGCTGACGAAGTACCTGGGCGGTGTCTGGAAGTCTCCGCGAAAGCGGCCGAGATTTCTCATGAGCGTCAATGGGAGCCAGGTCAGCCACTACGTGAAGAAAGTCTTTACGCCCGGTGGTACCAATGCCGCCACTTTTATTGGGACAAGTTGGCCGCTCGGTGGTCCCTCCGCTGTAGCGTTTGAGCCTGACTACATTTTGCTGGCCGCAGGAATGGGAAGGGAAGACGTCGAACTCACGAAGGGCGGCTTTAGTGGCGTACCGTTCTGGAGCAACGACGATCTCAAGGACACGGTGGTGCAGAGGCAGAGGATGGCTGTCTTCGGTGGTGGTGACGGGGCTCTTCAGGACGTCTTTCGGGCGCTCACCTCGTTTGACCATCCCTTGTCCCTTATGAAGCAACTTCAGGTGGGTGCCTCCGGTCAGGCGCTTCAGCAACTGATTCCTGGACTCACCGTCATCGAAGGGCAGAGCCGACTTCTAGGAACCTGGACGGCGCGCAAGGATCAGTGGAAGGTGCTAGACACGAAGTGCGCGGAGTTTGCGAAGACATTTTCCAAGGATGCGGACGCAGTCGCAAAGGTCGCCGCGGCGATCAGGCCCGGCGCTGGCCAGATACACCTCTTCGTGCGTGGAGAGGGCTTTTCGAAGGCCTACCTGCTCAATAGGTTCGTCATCTACTTGATCGAACACGCAATGTTGGCTTCGCCTCACCAATTTGCCGGAAAGATGGCTCTCAAAATCGTTCGTAACGTGACTGCTGTACAGAGCACACCTATGACGGCAAACGGAATTCGATTCCGAACTCGACCGACCAAGGGCTCGGGCGTCCTGCGAACACATCGATTTGACCGTGTGGTTGTTCGGTTTGGAATCGTCGAAGGAACGATACCCGGTCTTCAAATGGTCTCGCTTACAGCATCCCCTCCAGAGCATCGGACAACCTTAGCTCAGGTGCCTCTGCCGTTTGTTGTCTGACAATCCAGCCGCTCAGCGTGGTTTTCCGCAATGCAACACCAGCAGTCGACCGCGGCGACCGGCGCGACGCCGGGTTTCGCAGTAGTGCGTCCAGAGACCGCGAGGCACCTTGACCACGGCAGGCCGTCGGGACTTGGCGCAAGACAGGTCTCTCACATGGCTCGGCGGTCTGCTGTCGCCACGAAGAGTTTCCAAAGGGCAATCGCAGGAGCAAAGTAGCCACGTGGCGTCTCCCTGCAAGCGAGCCAGAAGATTTTGAAAAGCGATCGCATCTTGTACCTTTGATGTCCGAATTCGCAACGGTGCCTTTGCTCCGCCTGATCTTCAGAAGGGCTGCGGTGGTCCGCACTCGATCCCGGTGAGTTCCGCGTCCGATGCAAGCCGCTCGATCTCGGCGCGCCCCGCGTCGTTAACGTAGATCCGAATGACGGCCATCGTCGGATCCTTGAAGATTGCTGGCTCATTCGGCACTCTCGACTCGTCGAAGGCCTCCGCCGTGATCATGCCGGTTTCGTCCCGCTCGGATTTTTCCGCATCCAGACATGGAATCATGTGGGTGACGTTGTAGAACCAGAGCTTCTCGCCGCCAAAATGCAGTTCCAAGAGCTGGCCGAACTTGGACAGGAACGAGCCGAGGGCGAGCTTGGCCTTGGCGTCGAGCACCAGCGCGCCGTGCTTCATGAAGATCACATTCGCCCGCGGCGGCTGCTTCTTCTTGCGCGGCTCGACAAAGAACTCCACCGCAGGCCGATGCGTCCAGTCTTGGACGCCGCCGTCGGCCGCGAACAGGCCGGCGCGGAAGTCCGCGTCGTCGACCGCCACCAGCGATGCGAAGCTGTTGATCTTGGCGCAGCGCAGCTCCCAGATCATTCTTGCCTCCACGGGAATGAGCCGTCGATGAGCTTCTTCTTGATCGTCTGCAAGATCACGCGGCAGGCCGCCGTGTCCGCCGGCTTGCCGAAGATCAGGCGCGCGGCCACCGCGCCGTAGCGCGGCGTGTGGATGGGGCCGTGGAGCGGCGCGTTGGGCATGCTGGGCACGGGAATGTTCTTGAACCGGGGAAGATACACCCCGTTGTCGGAATCGTTGATGCCGATGCCCCATTTGAAGATGATGTCGCGCGATTCCTTAGCACGTCCGTCCTTTGAGGCGACGACGTGGTGGGCGCAGACGTTGTCGGGTCGATCCTGCCCGCTTTCGTTGTTGAGGTTGCGCGCGAGCGTGCGACGATGGTTGCCCGACTTGCGCCGAGCGTCCTCGAAGAGCCGCTCGGCTGAGTAGCCTTCCAGCGTGCGGCCGTTCTCGTACCGCACGCGCTCCTTCTCCATCTCGATGAGGATCTCGTTGCGCAGATCGTAGCCGTTGACGCCGCTGTTGGCGGCGATGCGGTTGATCGCGGCGGTGAAGCGAGCCAGGCTCGCGGCGAAATCTGCGCCGTCCGGCTGCACGCCGGACTTGCTGGCGGTCTTGGCCAATCTACTCTCCCATGTCGGTGCCACCGGCCGCGGAGCGCCATCCCCCGGCGCTGCGCGCGGCCAAGGATCGCGAGGCGATGACAGGCACTCCTTTTCGCGTCCATGGCGATGCCCCCGAGCGTATCGGCCTTCGCGCCGCACGGCCGAGGCCTTGAGCGAAAGTGTGCCACGCGCGGAGGCCTCGGCGGCCTCGCCTGCTTGGGGGATGGACGAGCCACAGGACAGGCTTATCAGGCGAGCCGAGGATTCTTTGATATGGTTGCGTCCGAACTGGCTCGTGGCCAGAGCCGGGGGAATCCATGCGCACCGACGACGAACACCCGACGCCTAGCGCGTCGCGCTTTCCAGATTCCCTCATGACGGTGGGAGATCTAGAGGAGATCCTCGAAGAGCCGACGATCAGCATGGTGGACATCGGTGCATCCGTTGGCGCGGATCCTGTCGTGAAGTGCCGTTTCTCCTTCGTGTGCGATCGGGAGTTTCGAGATCTCGCCTCCGCGCCCGGCGAAGCCGGCGGTGCGTCGACGCTCCACTGCGACCGCTGCCAACGATCAGTCATCGAGTGCTGGACTCCAGCGGAAGCAGCCGAGGCGATCAAGGCGAAGCATTGCGTCGTATTGATGTTCAGCCATCAGCGGATCTAGCTCGCTCATGATTCCCATCCCGCGGCGGAACGCGCTCGATCCGGGCGCCCGAGGACACTGGCTTTGACAAAGCGTTCGTCCATCGACCCACGCGAGGATAGAGCGCGAAAGGTGATGTCAGCCTTCGCGAACCCGGATGTGCGCGTCTTGATCGACGTGGAGAAGCTTGTCCGATCGGCCGTATTCGCGGACATAGCCGACTTCGCCATGAAGGTGTTGGTGTCGCACGGCGACGTCGGCTTTGCACAACGCGCGCTCGCGGTTGTTGCTGGGACTCGGCACGAAGCGGCTCTGCTCGAATGGTTCAGCGCGCGCTCCGGAATCAAGCTCGCGAAGTCCGGCGACAAACTCCGTATCCAAAGCAGAGAGGCCGCTCCCGACGAGAACGCGCCTCTGTCGTCTGCGTTCCCCCTTGCAGCTACGGCTCGTCGTGCGGGCGAAGCCGTGAAGGCGGCGGGATCGGCACCCAAAATGCGCCGCGTTGTGCTTGCAAAAACGAGCCAGGATTTGATGGACTCTCGTCTCATGCTGCCAGGGAGCTTCGGCAGCGCGAGGCGCCGCTGAACCGCCTTTTCTTAAGAAGCCGACTGGCTGACTCGGGACAGAGGCCGGCTGCGCCGACGGGGCGCCTGACTTAACGAGCCTCGATGAGCTCGAAGCCGCAGTCGGTCGGAAGCTTTCCCAGGCGCGCAGCGGTATCAAGTGGATCGCCGCGAGCGCTCTCGTTTCGCGTAGGCGGAGCGGCGCGAGGTGCCTGACGTGGCATGCGACGAACGTTGTTGATTAATTCTTGCGACACCCATCCATTGCGCACAAGACTTAGTGCGCATGGGCTGAATCGCCAACGCTAATCTGCTAAGCGGTCAGCGCAAGTCGACTCAGCTCGCCAAATACGTGCAAACCTTCTTGTTCGCATATCGGCCCCGTGGTGGCAAAGAGCATAGGAACGGGATGGCTGAAGACGAGGTGGCCTTCGATGGTGAAGGGCTCACTTAAGCGCAGGTATCTCGCGAGTTGCTCGCGGTGCGCTCGAAGGGCCGCCAGGCGATCAAGATGCTTCCGAAGGAGATCCCGCTTCCCATTCGACGCGATTTCTCCTCTAAAGTCCGCAACTTGCTCAGCAATCTCTCCGTGCGTCTTCCGAAATTGGAGATCCTTGCACTCCATGATCAAGACCCTCCGTGTCTTCGGATCCCACGCGAGTACGTCTACGTCGCCGTAGTTGAGGTCTAGCGTCTTGCCAACGATCTTCGTGAGCTTGACCTCGAGTTCGGTCTTCCAGCCCAAGCTAGACATCTCCTCCGCGGTCTGTCGATTGAACTCCAGCCCGTCGCGTTCCCTAGCCCGGCCCGCGTAGCGCAGCATGGGCTCGCGAAGGTGCGGGTCGGGATACGCGGCATGGTAGTAATTGGTGACCATGGCTGCGAAGCCTTCGCGCACGAGGCCCGGTGCTACCAAGAGCACAGGGTCATTCGCTTCATTCAGTTGAAAGACCGGCCGCCGCAGCGCGCTAAGGCGGCGCCTGAATCTCCAGGGCATGATCTCCTTTGGAGAGTATCCATCCGGTAGTTGGCGCCAGGTCGACCGGGGCTTGAGAGTCATGTTTTCGACGATGAGCTCTCCAGCTCCGACCGAATCCGCGAGAGCTATCAATTCCGACTGGCGGAGCTCTATCAGCGGCAGCGATCTTTCAATGGCGAGATTCTCGACTGCGTCGATGAAGCGCCGGTAGGCGTCGAGTGTCACTCCGAACTCGGCCTCCCAAGTGTCCAGAAAATCTTGCGACACTGATCCGGCCGACTCAGGGACAGCCTCCCTCAGCTCCACGTTCTTCGAGTAATTTTTGGCTGAGTCGTTGTAGCGGTGGCTGCAAGCCGCCATGCCGAACGCATCCATGACCGTGTCGAGGAAGTCCAGATGACCGTGAACGTCGCCATAGGGACGAATGATCAGGGACGGCTTCATCGCGTCCCAGAAGATGAGGTCAGACCAGCCTCCTAGCTGATAGAGCTCCGCGCCCTTGGTCAAGAGTCGCGCAAGATCAAAGTCGCCCGGATCAATGCCGCCATCGACAGGGGATTCGCATATGGCCATTTCGATGAGGTTGCGACTAGGTTGGAACACGGCGTTTAGCTTGAACTCATGCTCGCCCATGCCCCGAAGCGTTGCCACGCGGTTGTCTCGGAGTGCAAGCATTGCTGACGCAGATCGATGCCATCGTTCTCTGCTAACACTCGCAACTTCGTGGTTGAACAGGATCGCTCCAATCAAGGCCGATCTGTTGTATGTGCGAAGTTCCGCGCAGAGCGCGTCCTCAAGAGTTCGCACGAGGTCACTCAAATAAGCGAGGCACTCAGCCTTACCTTCGACGACTCCACCCTCGTCGCGACTGCGATTTGTCCACCCAAGCCCGAGTTTGGCTGCGGCGTCGTCCAGCGAGGTGATTCGTACCGGCTCTCGGGTCAGCAAGTCGTGAAAGTGATCGCGGAAGGTCTGTACCGGAAAAATGTGAGACTGGCGAGCCGCCGCGTTTGGAACGATGTCGTTCACCAAGCTCTCAAGATCTGTGCGTTGCGTCCTTGCCAGCTTGGCCATCCCCGATACCAGCTCAGCGACAAGTGCTCGCTCAGCCACGTTGTCCACGTTGTAGATTGCTTTATCGAATCGGCGATTTAGCTTGAAGTTGACCGTACGTTCGGAGAGGTTGACGTCCACGCTGATCCCTGCGACAGCATCTTCTACCGTACCGGGTTCGAACATCCCCGTGTTTTCGAAGGCGTCCTCAAAATGACAATGCCAGAAGACAGGGCCCTCTCGCAGGCCATTGCCGAACGCGCTTTCGAGCGGCCGCATCGCCCTACGCATCCAAGTTCCTAGCATTTCCCATCTTTGGGAGGTGAGATCAACTGCGCCGGACTGCGCGGAGGTCACTTCGTACCACCAGCACCGAGCTGAGCCAATGCAAGCACCCAACAGTCGCGGCCGGGAGCCGTCGAAGTGGCCGTACAACTGATCGATGCGGTCTTCCTCGAACATCGGACGGCCCTTGGTTCTCACATTCAGCCACCTGCCGTCAACGAAGCGCTCGACATGATGATCGACGCTGCTTGCCACCTCATGGCGGAGGTGTAGCAGGCTGTTCTGACTGATAACAAGATTGAGGGACTTCACGTTCAGCGCATCTTGCGGAATTTCGCTGTGGGGAACCAGATGGCCCTTTTGAGCTTCTGCCCATGCGTAGAGGTTCAGTAGACCGTTGGCGTTCTGCAGGTGACCGCCCATGGCCTCAAGGCGCGACTGCATGTCGTTGATGCGCCAGAGATGCAGCGGAGACATCTCACGAGCTTCACTGAGAGTGCAAAGGTCCGGTGCACTTAGAAATTCGAAATGCCATTTCGGGTCGCGTCCGACATCAATCGGCATCACGATTCCCCGGCCGATGCCGCATCCGACGAGCAAAGTGACGCCATCCCTGAAACCAGGTTGGGAGGCAGAAGAGTCTTGCATCGCTCTGACGGCATCCTCGATGGATTGCTTCAAGTCGTCGCTTCCCACGAAAGCGCCCGCCAACCCGCTTTCGTCGAACCCGTCGAGTGTGTCGATGAAGAAGATGGCATTGAGGAAGCGTCCCTTGTCCACCTCCTTAGACACGCAGCACATGCTGCCGCCGGGGTGGCTCTGAAATGGAAATGGCTGCATTCCATCTCCAAGCATCGGGCCAGAACCGAACAGAAACGAGTATTCGACGGCGAGGTTGTGAACGAAGACATCGCGATTGGGCCCGACGCCGAGGGTATCTATGAAGAATCGGCGTACCGCCGCGGACACCGCTGTCGGCAGCACGAGGTAGAGCAGACCACCGCTGCTGCAGATTGGACGCCGTTCAAGCAAGGTGTGGGAGATCGACTGCTGCAGCAGTTCGTCTTTGAAATCCCCCGCCAAAACGAAAGGCGCGAGGTCGGCGATGTCGATACCGGCCTGGTGCAGGTCTTCCTGGTCGAATTTCACAAGGGATCGTAGAGACGTACTAGCCGCAGACAGGTCGGACGGCAAAGAGTCTTCGCCTTCGGGTTGCCCCATGTCGTGACGCTTCAACCGTGCGCGGTCGCACGAGATATCGGCCAACCGCAGCAGTGCGTGGATCGAGTTGGCGAAACTCCGCAGCGCGCCGCGTGCCGAGATTTCGTCGACCATGTTCACGATGCGCTGGAGGTAGAACGTACCTGACTCCCATGTGCCTTCCAGCACTCGGTAGTTACCTCGAGTCGACAGGATGTTCCCGACGAACACGTCCTCGGGCGGATCTTCCATGAGGCGGCACGCCTCACCGATGTCGTTGTAGCCTTGCGCAAAGAGCTTCGATGTCAAAGACAGGTTCCCTTGCCCGTGCGCGAGACAGAGATGCACGAGGGCTTCAAGGCGAAGGCAATTCGGCTGCAACCCCCTTTCCAGCAGTAGGCCGCCATAGGTGGCTGCCGCCCTGACGGGATCCAGCGGGGCAAGGGCCAGGACGAAGGGTGCGGCCTGGCTCGCGAGCTCTGAGAGCGGTACGCCACGAAAGTTGGCTACGAACGATGCAGCCATGGCGCTTAGGTCGGGAACGTCTGGGAGTTCGTGTTTGCTGTTTTGGTCGCTCATGGCTTGAACCTTAGAAATTGCCGACAGGTGCCTGACCGCGTGCTTGAACGTCGTGTGCGCTAGATCGCAGTACTAGTGCCGCGCTGCGAACTCCGAGTGGATCACAGCTCAGGTTCGCCGCATGAGCTAGTAGTGCAAACGATCCGACATCGAGCGTCCGATCGGCGACAAGGCTACTCTGACAGTCGGTGGGGCCACTTTGCACCAACTGCGCATCGTAGACGGCGACCGGCTCTCACCGGAATCTCACTGGCGAAGCTGCAAGCAAAACCGCGTCACCGAAGACTACAGTTCGCTACTGCACGCATAGCAGGGGCTGCCTGGCGCTGACGCTGCTAAGCTCGGCATGCCGACGTCGGACGACTGCTCTCGAACGCGAATCGGAACAGATTCAGCGGGAAGCGCAGAGCCGGGTGAGCATCGAGGGAGACAAGAACATGAGAACTGTTTATGCCGCATCATTGGAGGTCGTCACTCAGTCGGACGTGTCAGCCTCGTTGAACTACATCGGTCGTTGGATACAGGACTGGTACCTCCGTCAGCGCCTATCCGTTGACGTGTTCGAGAGCCTTGGCCATGGAGACTTGGACGCCAGTCCCGCCGTAGGGCATCAGCTCTCCATTCGGCACCACACTGCCAAGCAGGCGATCGGCGAGCAACTGGTTGACCTCCGGTGGGCCTACCCGGACCAATACGACAAGAGTCTGGGATGGGTCATCACTCTCTCCATTCTCAAGCAAGGCGATGGACTGTTGCTGTCGCTGGAGGTGGCGGTGACCGGCTTGCAGTTGGTGATAGCGCCGGCAAGAATCAAGCTTGGTTCGCCTCGAGTCATTCGCGACATTGCCCGTCTTCGTTCGGTGCGGCTCGGCGACCACCCTTACAGCCTGACGCCCGAACTTGTGGGCGCGGAGCACGTCGAGTTGCTGACCACCGAGCTTGCCGACTCGACTCGCCCGTATCCCATCGTTTTGGTCTCGAGGCGCGTTCACGATGATGTGCCGTTGACCAACTCAAGCGAACTCGCGGAACGTCTTGCTGGCGTGGCCAGGGTCTACGAGTTGGCCGACAAGTGGACAGCTTTTAGACTGACTGAGGAACTTGGCCAGCCCTTGTCCTGCTTTGGCGGCGCCGTTCGCCTCTACTGGCCTCGCTTCAACGCCGAAGCCGACCCATTTATGCATCCGCTCTGGATGCCCTGGCAATTCAAGGATGCAGATACCGCCGAGCGCACCCTCGGCCAACTCTGCAACATGGTCTTCGACGCCGCCGCTTTCAGGCACGTGGAGCCCATCGCCATCTCGCGAGTTCGCTCGGCCGCGGAGCGCGAAGCGCGTGAAGTGGCTCGCAACAGCGGAGCGAAGTCTGAGGACGAACTCTTCGACGACCTTATCGAGATGGAGCGGAAGCTCAAGGCGGTGGAGGCTACGAACGCGGAACTGCTGCAGGACAACAAGACGCTCCGCGAGAATGCCGCGGCCCTCGTGGCGCATTCCGCTTGGAAGGACCAGGCGGCAACTTCGCAGGCGCAAGCGGCAGCCGATGCCGCCGGGCCTGTGATCGCCACGAGCGTTGAACAAGCGGTGCAACAGGCAGAGGCCAAGTCCAAGAACCTCCGTTTCCTTCCGTCTGCCCATTCTTCGGCTTCAGCCTCTCCCTACAAGCAGCCAGAACGCGTGCAGGAAGCGCTCGCCGCATTGGAGGAGGTAGCGTCGATCTGGGCTGAGACTGTCGGCTCTGGCAAAGCGGGTGGCTCCGTTCGACAGCTGTTCAAGGCGCGCGGCTTCGACTATGCCGACGATGTGTCGCAGACCTCCAAGGGCAAATGGGGGAGCGAGTACACCGCAACCTACAACGACCAGGAACTGGACATTTCGCCGCACATCACCTTGGGTGCGAAGCAGGCCGACTCATGCCTATCCATCCACTGGGCTTGGTTCAAGGACGAGAAGGTCGCCGTGGTGGCGCACGTCGGGCGGCACAAGACAAATACAAAGACCTAGATCCGCATACAAAGGGCGGCCATGTAGCGACACCGTCGTATCAGTGTGTGTCGCGACCAGCTGAGTTCGCTGCAAACTTTCGGTGCCACGCGCGATCAAAGGTTCGACACGAATGCCTCGAAGCTCGAAGAGCGTCCTTGCGGCCGCACAAGTAGGATGAGCGCCTTGGAGCATGGCACCTACGCGGTGCATGACGACAAACAATGGCGCGGTCGCGCGGCGAGTACCCGGGACTAGATCGTTAGAACAACTTTTAGGCAGACGCAATGAAGTTTGAAATTTACGGGCCGTATGAGATCCCCAGGATGAAGTACCGAAAGGCGAACCTCATCACCAAGGATTCTGTGCCTCTCTTGCAGGAGCAGATCGACAACTCGGAACTGGTGAACGGCTGCGGGTGCTACGTCTTCGCGTTGAGAGCAGCTAAGGGCTACAAGCCTTGGTATGTCGGTCAATCGGCAAAAATGAAGCTGCTGCCTGAGGCGATGAACCCGAACAACCGAGAGAAGTACAACAGAATCATTGGCGATCACGTTGGAACGCCGGTTCTCTTTCTGATCCCGATGCTGACGACAGGTGGGAAGTTCAAGAAGCCCACCACGAACAAGGCCGGCGAGCTAAAGGCGGTCACCTTCCTGGAGGAATGGTTGATCGCTAGCGCCCTGCAGAAGAACGCCAAGCTGGTGAATCAACAGAACACTTTCTTCCTGAAGAACCTGCATGTGGTTGGTCTGTTCAACCCGAAGGTTGGCGAGGGGCACACAGCGTCGCGAGAGTTGAAGCGCGCGATCTTCTAGCCTAGTCGCCCTGTGCCTGTCCTGCGCCATTGCGGCTAGGTTGGCTCGTCGATGGTGGTTGCCAAGTGCTCAGCGTCGACCGAAGGTGTCGATCACGATTTGCCAGCGGTTGATGCGCGACTTCAAGAGGTGCGGTCGTTCTCCCTCTGCGCGGTGTTGCCCGCAGAGGATTCTCGAAGTTCGGCATGTTCTCTGGTATTGACGAACTTCGAGCGGACCATAGCCTTGACCCCGTCGAGCAATATCGCGTGCACCGGCGATTCCCAGAGCGACTCCAGCGACTTCCGGCTTTGAGCCAGCACGTCGGGAAAGCCGCCATCGCCCAGTGCCAGCTTGCGGCATTCCGCCACGTGCCATGCCCGGAAGCTCGCCAATTCCGAGCGAAATTGAGGAGCGGCCTGGTCGTGTCGGCCTTGAGCCAGTTCCGGCATTCCAGCCACCAGGCAAAGCTCGCGCTCCACTGCCAGGGCTGCGGGAACCAGGTCAAGGATGTCGCTCACGAAGCGCAATCTCCTGGTGTACGGCTCCTTGCCTTGCGGATTGGTGGCCATGAGCAGGAGCAAACCGCGGACATAGGCTAGGGTCTGCTGTCGCAATTCGGCCAGCCGGTCGATTCGCGCCAGCGCGAGCCGCGCAATCTGTTCCTGTGGCGCGCGCGAGTTCAGCAGTTCTTGCGCGGACTTCACCGCGCCAAAATATTCGGACACCTGCTTGAGGACGTCCTGCTGGTCCAGCAGGTCGACCTGTTCGCTCAATGCGTCGACGGTGCTTTGGATCTTATTGATCTTGATGGCAAGGTAGGCGGTGGCAGCCACGACGACTGCCACGACAACGACGGTCGACACGGCCGTCGCCGTCAGCGCGGCTGCCTGGGCGGCCTTTACCTGTTGACCGACCTGGAGCAATTGCTCCGCTGACGCGAACTCGCTCGGATCGACGGGAATCAAGCCTAGATGCTTGAAAATACGTCCGTTCTTGTAGACGACGCCGCTGTTTGACAACAGCTCCATCTCCCCGGATTCGAAGCCCGCGAGGATCTCGGCGGTCAGGTCGGTCGGATCCACTTTGAACAGTGTGTTTGCGGAGACAGTCATGCGGCACTCTCCGCATCAATGGTTGCCATCAGGACGACCCTGCGGATACGAATGACCTCCAGCACAGCGGGCAATGTCACCCGGTAGGCCGGGCTGGTCAGCAGCGTCAGCGTTGACGCCACCGCGACCACGTTCAGGCCCGGAACGAGCGCGCCGCCCACGCGGGGGGCGACGACAGCCAACAATGCGGGCACGGAGAGTCGAGCGAGGAACGGAAGTGCTGCCGAGGCGATCGCCGGCACGACGAGGGAGGCCAGGTAGGACATACGCGCATCGGTCGCAATCCGGAGCGCAAGTGCGTCGAAATCGATGTCCTGAGCGAGGCTCTCTTTCAAGCCCACGCCCTTGGCGGCTTCGCCCAGAATTCGCGTCAAGTCCTCGGCAGTGAACTTGTCCTTCTGACTGCGGATCAACTCGATGAGCAGTTGATCCTCGAGGCCCTTGATGTTGTCCGTAGGCTGGATCTTGAGCTTCAAGTGGCTGCAGATATCGGCGAGGATCTCGCGGTAGACAACCCCGGTATGGCCTTTGACCAGACTGCGAACGGCATTGACGATAGTGTCACCGCCATAGGCCTGCATTTCCGCTGCAATGGATTGCCAGGCGCCCGTCAGGTCACCGCTCTCCTGAGCTTTCTTGAACGCGGGATCGTCCAGCAGTTCCTGTGCACGACGCTTCTCGCCGTCGGACTCGTCGTGCGTAAGGACGCGCGCCAGTCGCTCGAGGTCGCCATGGCTGGCTAGCGCCAGGACGGACAGGTCTTTGTCTTCGCGAAATTTCAGTCCCATCGGGGCTCCATCGCCGGCTGATTGATTTTGGGCGTGCGGGCGTTGACCTCACGCCGACGGTTGCGTCAGGCTAGTGTACGGAGCGTGTGCCACGATCGATCGTCCGAACTACGGGCGACGACGGGTCATCCACTTCGTATAGCCGCCAAGTGCGACTGCACTGAAGGCTCCCGCGATGAAACAGATGGCATAGGAAGCAAGCGTCTCGAGAGGGCGGTTTTCGTACATGTTTGAGTCCTGCGTGGCGATGAATTCGTTTCGGTAGGCCATGATGCTGCCCGTCTAGCTCAATGGATGAGCCAGGCCCACATCGGTCAAGCCCGGGCAAACTTCCATGCATCCGTTGGTTGAACTTGACGCTAGGCATATCTATGCACCCTCGTAAACCACTGTCCCATGACCAGCAGCTTGTCCGGCTCAAGCGCTACCTAGGCCGCTCGCGCACGGAGCTGCGCCACCGATACGACGAACTCTTCGAGGCGACCAAGGGTCGGCGAGATTGTCCTCTTGAAGTGCGCGTTCGGCGTCGGATGATTGAGCATTTCCAAGATGCCGTAAGCCTGCTAGAGGCTTGCGTCGAAGAGATGAAACGTCAAGAAGCTATGTTCTACGCGCCATTCAAACCTGGCGATCGAATCACTGTCGAGCGAATTGACGGGCGGGCTCTCCGAACAGCCTCCGGGCCCTTCATGGTTGTAGACGTCTTTCCGGATACGCGGTATCGGTACTCGTACGAATGCGTTGCATTGACAAGGACGGATCCATGTACAAGCGAGCGGGCCAGAGACGTGTCTGGCCTGACGCTACTTCGATTATCCAGTCGTCGAACGCTCCTCTGAACGACGCGGGTAGATGGGAGGCCGAGTACTTCCGTCGTTGCGCCAACACCTCGCGTGAGCTTGCGTTCTCAGCCGGCGACACAACGCTTTTCGAGGCTCGAAAGGCGTAGCTTTTTGGCGCGGTGAGCTACAGTCGGAAGGACCGGATTGAGCCGTAGGACGTCGAACCAGTGGTCTTCCTGATCTTGGCTACGCAGGCGGATTTCCCGCCACGGAATTCTCCGTTGACGTTCAAACGGGGGGGGCGAAATTCCGCGCAAGAACCGTTCTTTCGAGCAAGGCACTGGGAACGCAAGCCGCGAACTTGATTGCCTCGGCGAACTGAGCAAGTTCCACTTCCGTGAGCGACTCGAAATGTTCAGAAGAATGCTGTGACACAGCTGCTTGGACGCTCAATGCATCGAACCTGACCTTGTCGCGACCGATCGAAGCCTGACGCGCGAGCGTCCTGTTTCCACGCGTCCCCGCAAAAGTCCATGTGCGATCGGCGCTGCCCTCCACCCGGGAAATTGTGAAGTGCTGTCCTTCAGTGATCGAGAACTGCTCCCTTAAGGCTAGCAAGTTGGCTTTGGAGCGGAGTGATATGGTCACGCTCGTAGGAGCGCCTGTCGCCAGAACAAAGCGAATGCCTCCACATACATCCGGCCCGAGGCTTCGGGCGCTGCCCGTCCAGCGGGCTTTGCCTCCATGTGACGCAGGTTCGAGCCAAACGGTGCGCTTGGACCATTCGACCCCCGTGACATTCCAACTGCGACCGCCCAAGAGGAGAAGGGTTCTATCGGATGTTCCGGTGAGCACAGAGGGGTCGATAAAGCCGATCTCGGCGTTGCCATGCTTGCCGGTCAGTAGCAGCGTGCCACTGAATGAAGCCATGAGGTCACGGTAGTGCCCGCGCCCGAATTCTTGCTCTGTGAGGGGTCCGACCTGAACGACGGCTTCAGCGCGCTCAAGGTACTTCCGATCGACCATGTGATCGAGCAATAGGGAGATGTCACCGGCGCTCAGCTCTCCGAATGCACCTTCCAGTCCGGTCAACAGCTCGTGAAATGGAAGGCGACCATATTCGAGTGTCGTCGTCAGGGCCTGTTGGGCGACGATATGCCATGGATCTGCCGGCGGTATCGCCGCCTCCACCCAGTGCTCAGACCACTTCTGCACGATGCCCAGTGCCAACAAGAACGCGTCGTCAGTGGTTGTGAGGAACAGGCAGTTGCGTCGGCTCTCTTGGCGTCTTCCGGTGCGCCCCATGCGCTGCAGGAACGAAGAGACGGTCGACGGCGCATCGATCTGGATGACCCGGTCAAGGTCACCAACGTCTATGCCAAGTTCGAGCGTCGACGTCGCGACGATCACGCAGTCCTTCTCTTCGGAGAACGCCACTTCTGCTTGGCGTCGTTCGGCAGCGCTGAGGGAAGCGTGGCTGACGAACGTTCGCACCTCGTGCGCTCGAAGCATGCTGCTGAGCCGCTCGGCGCCGCTGCGAGAGTCGCAGAAGACCAGGCGCTTTTGCCCGCGGTGCAACCTTGCGATGACCGTGGCGGCGTTTTCGAGCGACGACACATGGTCGATCGTCACTTCGGCGTCGGTGCTCACGCTGGCACTGCCCACGACTGCGCGCGCGCCCGTCGGGGCGAACCAGCTCAGGAGTTCCTGCGGGTTGCTCACCGTCGCCGACAGGCCGATTCGCTGCAGTGGTCGTTGAAGGTACTGATCCAACCGGTAGAGCACCGAGCGCAAGTGCCAGCCGCGGTCGTCGCTCGCAAATGCGTGGAGCTCGTCGACGATCACGGTCTGTAGGTTGCCGAACCACTCGGGACGATCCACCCGAGTCGAGATCAGCATGGCCTCGATGGACTCCGGCGTGGTCAACAGGATATCGGGCGCATCCTTGAGCGCGCGGTTCTTGCGCGACTGCGAGACGTCGCCGTGCCAGACCTCGACACGCCGGCCGACCAGTCCGGCGTAGTGCGTCAGGCGATGCTCGAGGTTGTTCAGTAGCGCCTTGATCGGGCAGATGTAGAGGACGCTCGTGGCGGGCCACTGTTCCTTGAGCATGCGAGACAGCACCGGAATGATGGCCGCCTCCGTCTTGCCGCCGGCGGTTGGCGCGAGCAACAGGCAGTGCGTGCCCGCATGAATAGGCTCGATCGCCTGCAATTGCGTCGGACGCAGCGTGCTCCATCCCAGCGTGTTGACCACGTGGTACTGGACGGAAGGATGCAGCTGCTCGAACTCGTTCACAGCTCGATGTCGTCCACTGAAGCCGCGCCGGCCGCGGCGCGTTCCGCCACCGACATCTCGGTCTCGGACAGGGTGAGGCTGTAGTGCTTGCGCGGATCGAACTCGTCGTGCAGGTCGACCCGGTCGAGCACGTCGGCCACCAGCTTCTTGAGAAACAGCCGCGGGGCGACGCCCACCTTGCCGCCCAGACCGCCGGCGACCGCGCGGGCGAGCACGTCCAGGTAGTTGTCGTCCACCACCGCGCGAAGACGCTGCTCGTGCGTCCGTCCGTCCGCGTAGATGTCACGCACCCGTCGGCCGACGCTGAGCAGGGAGCCGTGGTCGAAGGGTGCCAGTCGGATCTGCACAGCGCGCGGATTGTCGAACCGACGATCCGTTCCGAAGTCCACGTGCAGGCGCTGGGCCAGAGGTGCCAGGCGTTGCACTCCTTGTGGGCCGTCGTAGAACGCCGGCGTGCCGGTCACGACCAGGTAGAGACCGGGGTAGCGCCCGGCGTCGATCTCGTCGATCCACTGGCGCAGTGCATTGAGCCCCTTTTCCCGCGTGTCCGTGCGCATGCGCTGGAGAGTCTCCACCTCGTCAAGGACCAGCACGAGACCCGAAAACCCGCTGTCGCGCAGAATGGTCAGCAGCCCGACGAGGAAGTTCGTGGCGCCGAAGTGGTCCAGGTCGCCCTTGATCCCCGCAGCGCGCTTGACGCTCGCCGCGACGTTGGGCTGTCCGGCCAGCCAGCTGATGAGGCCGTCGGCCAGCATGCCGTCGCCGTCGGCCTGGGCGCGGCGATAGGTGCGCAGCACCGCCGAGAACGCCGGCGCCGTCTTGCTGATCGCCGCCAGTCGGGCTTCCATCAGCTCGTTCGTCCGAGCCAGCAGTTCTTCGGCGTTGTCGGCGTCCACCGAACTGTCGGCCAGCACGTCCTGTTCCAGCGCATAGAACCAGCCGTCGACGACGCCTCGAAAGGCGCCAGTCGCGGTGTCGGCCGTGCCCAGATGCTCGACCAAGCGCCGGTAGACCGTCTCGAGCCGATGCAACGGCGTCTCGGTCTCGTTGATCTGGACTTCGGTGGCGGCGAAGCCCCGTGCTCGCGCGCGCTCCTGGAGCCATCGGCCGAAGAAGGTCTTGCCCGTGCCGTACTCACCGCGTACAGCCTTGAAGCCGCCGCGGCCGGTGGCGACAGCGGCCAGTTCTTCGTCGAGTGTCGATGCGAACGTGTCGATGCCGACGGCCAAGGCATCCAGGCCGCTGCTGGGGACAGTGCCGCGGCGCAGTGCGCTCACAATGTCTTCTCGTCTTGCCGCGCTGATCATGGTTGAACTCCGCGTGCGGCCAGGCCGAACTGCTGGACAAGCAGCGTCATGTTCAATTCGACGGTGCCTGCGGCCTCGTCCACCGTGAGAACGGGAGACTGGTCCACATTGAGCATCCGGCGCACGGCGCTGAGCATTCCACCGAGACGGACTTCAGGCAGCGAGAGACGTTGCGCCAGTGCAGCCCGCGAGAGCTTGCCGCCCCGTTCGGACAATGAAAGCAGGAGCGCACGCATCCGGTCATCGGGTAGCGCTACGCGGGCCGCCAGCTGCCTTTGCGATGCGTAGACTGCGCTCGAAAGCAGACCGGTCACCCAATCCGGCGTTGCTTCTGGCGCGACCGGCTGCGGAAGCTCCTGAGGTTCGAACAGCGGCGACTGCCCGGCCTGGACGATGGGACGACGCGGCGTTCGAGCGGGCGGCGCCGCAACGGCGACGATCGACGCACGCTGTTGACCCGCTGGCAGCGGCGGCAGCTCCCACCATTCCGGTTGCGGCGGCGGTGCCGGAATCCATCCCGCGAGCGTCATGCCCGTGGGAACGATAACGCTTAGCGGCACAGTCACCTCCTGTGGTGACAGTCCCCCGTGGTATCCATTCTTGCGCCCCGTATAGCGCGTGCTTTCGCCCCACAGCGCCACGATGGCATTCGATCCGTCGCCGGTCACTACCCGACCGCCACTGACGGCCATCTCGTTCGGCACCTTGGCGTCCTTGCCGAGCCGCCAGCGATCACTGCTGCCGCCCGCAACCTGCGTCGTGCCGTCTTCGAGCAGGTGACCATGATCGGCGGTGATCACGACCACGCGCCGCGCCTCGCGTGCTTCGCGCAGCAACGGCAACAGCAGTCGCAGGTCTTCGAGCGCCCAGCGTTGATGAAGTTGGTTGGGGCCGCTCAAGTGGTCGTCCACGGCGTTGTACACGACGCCGATGACCTTCTGTCTCGGATTCGCGATGGCGGCGCGGACGTCGGCCGACAGGTTCGTAGCATCCGCCAGGTCGCCCTTGTGGAACAGCCGCGGCGGTGCGTCGGAATTGCTCTTGGCCAGCAGCGCCGCATGCGTCGCGAAACCGGTCTTCTCCTGCGCAGCGGCGCCCACGGTCAGGCGGCCGCACAACAGGCTGGCCCGACTCACTTCCGTGATGGTGGGTAGCGCAGCGATGCCGGCCAAGGCAACCCCGCGCTCGCCAGGCACGACCTCCGCCCAGCCCAGGCCAGCGAGGCGCGCGAACAGCTCGCGGAAGATGCTGGTGCTCAAGCCGTCCATCACCAGCAGCAAGATCGGATGCGCGGGGACGATCGGCGCCACGACCTGGTCGAGAACCGATTCGAGGCGGATCGCCCGATTGCCAAGGTCCCCCGGCTGGCTGTTCGACTGGATAAGCGCTTGTGCAAACGGCTTGTCGAAGGCATTGCGCCGTCCGATCACCGCCTCGCGGCAGGCTGTATACGCGCTCGACAGCTCGGGCAGCTCGTCGCCGCCGAGAAGTCGGAACCGTGCCCAATCCACAAACGCACCTTGATCGGTCTGCCATTCGATGCCGGCCGCCAGGGACGGGACGGTCGGCGCGGGCAAGAGCAGCCAGCGCGCCAGCCGACGGGCCATCTCCACACGATCCAGGCGCGGCCGCTGGGCGTCCGCCCAGGCGTGCTGCAAGGCGTGGTCGGCGTGCTGTTCGACCTGACGAAGGTTGGCCTCGCTGGGCTCGGCAACATGCGCGCAAAGCGCCATCGCGAACGACGTCAGCCGCTGATCGAGCGCAGCCGGCAGCAGGTCGCTGAGCCAAGCGAACTCGGAGATTCGCAACTCGCCCAGCAGCGCGTCCGCTCGGTCGAGCGCCGTGCGCGCAGCGTCGAGGCCTGTCGTGCGCATCAATTGCTCGGCCGCGCGAGCCCACGCCCGGCCCTCCGCCAGACCCACATGCTGGTTGTCGATGTAGCGTTCCAGGCGAACCGCTGCCTGCCCAAGAGCGGCCTGGCCCTCGCCATTCGAATCGAAGATCACGCCGCAGATCAGACCGAGCGCCGCGGCGTCCGCCGTCCGGCCCGATTCCACGCAGCCCAGTACCAGAGTCCCGACGGCTCCTGCCGATTCGCGCAGCCAGCGAATGACGTCGGCGCGCGGATCCGTGGCCATCCGGTTCAGTGATACGTCCGCACCCGGCGTCATCGACCATTGGAGCAACGACACGGCATCGGGTCGAGCCACGGCCAGGCCGAGCACCTGGCGCATCACTTCTTGCCAGGCGGATTCCAGGTCCAGGAAGCCGTTGACGACCGGGTTGTAGTTGCCCGTTGCACAGCCGTCGATCAAGGCCTGCGGCATCCACGGGTAACGGCCCAGGCGTGCGTCGGTCTCTTTGGCGGCGAACAACTGGCGAACCATGTCCCAGCTCTCGGGCCGATAGACACGGGCGCGCGCCAGACGCGCGGTAATGTCCTCGGCAATCTGGTGAGTCGCTAGAGGCGTCAGCACAACCAGCCCCATCGTCGACGGATCCAACGATTCGGCATCGACCAATGCTTCGCGAATCGCCAGCGACGATTCGCACCAACGCAGCGCGAACTGACGTCCGTGTTGAGTCAGCGACGCAGGCCACTCCTGCCGGCTGTCGGCTTGCACCGCGATGGCCAGGCCGCTCGCGTCGCTGGCCAGCACGCGTTCCAGCTGGGCCGCGATCTGAGGCGTCGACAAGCTCATAGCCGGGTGCCCTTGCGCAACAAGCGCCAGCTCAAGGTCAATTCCAGATCCTGGTCGGCGGTCAGGCGTGCCTTCAGGTTGTCCAAGGCTGCCACCGCATCGGCGCCGGTCAGCTGACGCTCCTCCACGATCTCCGGACCGTTGGATGGCGGAGCAGGGGGCATCGGCGGGTAGCCCGGGCCCGGGGGCGTGGGCGGCGGCGGTGGGGGCGGCGGCGCGGACGCGGCAAGCAAGCTCATTCCGTCGCGCTCCAGCTCGGACAGGCGCTGCTTCAGCGGCACGACGTGTTCGTCGCTGGTCAGCACCTCGCTCAGGCGGCTCATGATGGACAAGGCCGCATCGCGGCGATAGTCCGCAAGGCTGCGCACGGCATCGAAGAGCTGCCAGTTGCCCGCAGTCAAAGCATCGGCATTGGGTGCGGCCTGGCCCAGCGTGCGCCCCACGGCGGCCTCCGACGTGTGCAGGCTGGCGGAGGCCAGCGTTGCGACCACGGTGCCCTCGGCCGCCTGGACGAGCGAGGCAATCAAGGCTTGGGCGGACTCGGCCGATTGCTGGCGTGCGCCTGATGTTTCGGACGCATACCGCGCTGCCCGATCCCGCACTTGTGCCGCCAGACGGCCGATCGCTTCACGCTTGCCGCTCGCGGCCTGCTGCACGTCGTTCACCAGCCGGCCGACGTTGGCCGCGTTGCGCGACTGCGCCAGCGTCAACCCGAAGAGACTGGACGCCCGCTGCAGGGCCGTCTGCCAATCCGCCTCGCTGGGCAGCGACTGTTCCTTGAGTTCCAAGTCGTCGGGCAATGTCGCCTCGATGCTGGCCTCGAACGGGCCGCCATGCAGGGTGAAGCGCCGGTTAGTGGACGCTGCGAACGCCAGGATGATCAGGTTCTGGAGCTCCAGCGGCAGCCCCATGGGCGCCGGGGTGTCGATCCATTGGCGCAGCTTGCCCACCGTGATCGCGGCGCCGCCGTCGCGCGCATGAGACTGCGCGAACTTTTGTTGCCAGTACGGTTCGATCAACAGATGCGTCTCGCCCATTTGCCCCAGACGGCAAGGGTTGACAATGCCGCGCACGCGCTTACGCGCCGTTGGATCCTGCACCAGGCCGCGCTGCCCCGGCGATTCGATCGCCCGCTGAACCTCGGGCCAGACTTGTCGGATGACACTCGCCTTGACCTCGGTGTCGAACTCCGGGTGGGCGGGGTACTGGTGCGCGAAGAGCTGCCCCAGCAGGTTCTCGAAGGCGCCGCGAAAATCGGCGCCGACCGGCGGGCGGGGTGACAACGTCGGGTCCAGCGACTTGAACTGCTGATCGGCCGTCAGCGGCGTGTTGACGGCGTCGCGCGGTTCGGTACTGACTCCATAGGCCACTTCCAGCTGCGATCGCAACTTGATGCGCAGTTGGTCGCGCTGGTTCTTGGCCAGGGCCTTGGCCTGCACCCGATCCACGAACGAGAGGTGCACCGCGTAGCTGTCGAAGCGCTCACCCTGCAGGATGTAGTCGAGCACCACCAGGCGGCCCAGATCAGCCAGCGCCTTGTTGCTCAGGAACGAGGGCAGCCAGATCAGCGTGCGGGTGTCGCCGCCGCGGTATTCCGCCAGGCGCGCGATGTCGTCGGCGGCGCCGAAGTTGCCTTCGTCGAACGGGAAGTCCAGCACCACGGACCAGGCGCCCGTGCGTCCGCGCAGGCGGTCATCCGACATCTCCCGCACGTTCTCGTACAGCAGCTCGACTTCCCGCTTCGTGCCACGCCACATGAACTCGTAGGTGGTGAACAGGCTGCCGGTGTCGGCGATGGCCAATTGCTCGAACAGCGTCTCGCGGATCCGCTTGCGGCGATTGCCCGGGTTGTCGTTGGTCTCGGCCGCCCGCAGGATCGGCTCGATGTCAACGCCGGTGACCTGAATCGTGATCAGCGGGTTCTGATCCTCGGTGATCTTGATCTCGCCGATCTCGCCGGCCCAGTCGCGCAGCTTGCGCAGCACGTCCTGTGCTTCGCGGCCGGGAATCGGGGATTTGAACGTGCCGTGGTTGAGCGCCGCGAGGCGCTGGGCAGTGAGCCCTTGCAAGGATTCGACGCCGGGCACCAGTGCGGCCAGCAAGAGTGTCTTGAGCAGGCGCGCGTCGTTGCGCAGGTTCCTGGCCAGCGCGGGATCGGCTTGCCCCAGCTTGATCGCCTCAGCGGTCACGTTGTGCTGGCGTTCCAGCATGGGCAGCAGACGCTGGCTGTATAGGCGCTTCGCGTTGTCGAAATGCAGTCGCATGCCTTCCGAGAAGGGCTCGTCGCCCTCTGCGATAGCGTCGTAGAGGTCGCCCACGGGAATCAACTGACCCAGCTCCAGATCCTCGCGCCGATCGACCAGCAGCTGCAGCATCAGCTTCAACGCCGTGCGCTCGCGCTGCAGGGCCGCGGAAACCGCGATCAGCGTTTGCACGAGGGCCGGGCTGAACGGGTAGACCTTGCGGAACATCTCCCGGTCGGCCGTGGTGGTGAGCAAGGCGTCCAGCACGTCCTTGCGCATCTTGAGCACGTCGTCGAAGGCACCTTGCAGCGTCAGCCGCGCCGCCTCGCTGACGGGGCGCAGCACGCGCTTCTCGGCGATGGCGGGCAGGTTGCGATCCTCCAGCGTGATGCGATGGAAGCGGGCTTCCCAGTGTTTGAGCACATCGCTGAACTGAACCTGCACCGACCCGGCCAAGTTCTCGCCGACAAGGTCGCGCAGATCCCGTTGCCGGGCCACGAAGCTGACCAGCGGAATCGGACGGTCGGCGTTGGTCGCCTCCACCAGCTTGACCAGCTTGGTGCCTTCCCGGCTGACGAAGTTGACGTCGGCCGCATGGCTGGCCAGCCAGAGCACAAGTTCGTCGAGGAACAGGATGACGGCGTCGTAGCCCAGCGCCTTGGCGTGCCGGCTCATGATGCTGAGGCCGTCGTCGAGCGACACGAACGATTCGCCGGTGCCGGCCAGGGTGCGGTAGGCCGAGAAGAACTGCGTGATCAGGTCGCCGACCAGGCGCGAGCGCTCTTCGCCGTTCGGGGCTTCCAGCATGGCCGCTTCGAAGCTTGCGGCGTCCCAGCCGGCCTCGAATTCTCCCCACCCGCTTTCGCCCGCGCCGCCGCCCGCGCCTTCATTGAGCTTGGCGAAGAACGACACGTCTCCCATGCGCTCGCGGAGTTCCTTGGCGTCCTTGAACAGACCTTCCGCCAGGTAGAAGCCTGGCACAGGCGCTTCCGGGTGCTTCTTGCGGACGAAGTCAGCGTACTGGCCCAGCACCGCGGACTCCATGTCGCGCGCACCGATCATGTGGTACGGAACGAGCAGAAATTTGCGGCCGTGTGTCCAGTCGTGCCGCGCAACGACCTCGGCCAGTTCCGGGGTGGCGCGGGCCTGGGTGTTGCCTGCTAGCAGCAGGTTCAGCACCGCCATGAAGTGGCTCTTGCCGGATCCGAAACTGCCGTGCAGGTAGGCGGCCTTGCTGCTTCCTGTCTGCACGGCCTGCTGGATGAAGCCGAGCGCATTGGCGAAGGCATCGACCAACTGCGGCGTGACGACGTAGTCGCGCAAGGTCTGGTCGGCGTGGGCAACGCCTTCCGACAGCTTGAGCACGAAGTCGCCTTGGTGCACGCGTTCCGGAATGGTGATGAGGTCTTTAAGCAGCGGCATTCGTGCTTCTCCCTTCAATGGTTGTTCTTGGTGTCGGCGCCGTCTGGGCGCAAGCAGCGGTCAGGCGGGTTGCTTCGGCTTGCGGCCGCGTCGGGCTGTCGTGGCAACAGGCTTCCACGATTGGAGGTCGTCAAGAGTAAAGCCCAGCGCTCGTGCCTCCTCGGCGACGAAGCCCTCGTAGTAGTCGCCCATGCGCTCGCCGTAGGCTGGGTCAATTTCGTTGTGCCATTGCTTCAGCCACGGAACGAGTTCCAGGATGCCGGCGAGCAGCGGCTGTAAGCGTGCTGCTTCCCAGCCGTCGGCGTCCTTCATGTCGACGTAATACCCGGCCAGGGCCGTGGCGAGCTGTAGATGGTTCCACCCAGCCCAGGCGATGGGGAGACTGCCGTCGGCGCCTCGTTCGGTGCCAGGGAAGCCGATGAAGCGCTCCTTGGGAACGTCCAGTCCGCCGCGTAGGCGCCAGAAGTCGCCCTTCAGGAAATCGCTGCTCTTGTACTTGGGCGGCACGGGGATGCTGCCCACCGCCTCCCCGGCATCCTCGCGGCGCTGCAGCGTCCAGGTGTCCTGCCACTGCGCGCGTTTGCGCAGGCCGTCTTCGGTGTAGCGCTGAACGGGCAGGAGCGGCACCTGCTCGCCGGCCACCAAGTCGGCCACTAGTCGCGAGACGTCGAAGTCGGCATTGCCGGCATAGAGGGCGGCCACCTGCATAAAGTCGACGTCGGCGTGGGCTAGGTCGGCCAAGCGGTGGGTAGTGGTGAGTTGCGGCGGCGTGTCGGCACTGGCGGGCCAGAACGCAGGCTGTTCAAGCCGGTCGAGCAGCCAGTCGTGCAGCGCAGCTTGTTCAAGGTCGTCCCAGCGCGCAGATTCCCATCGCCGCTTGCAGCCTGGCGTTTCGATCAATCCAACGTTCCTGCTTGACTCGATCAGCGCGATACGTCGCTCCACGACGGCTGCGTAGTCCGAAGGCCAATGCCGGGGCAAGGCTGCGATTGGCGGGATGCCAAGCCACTCGAACCATTTGGTTTCAGACGTTCCAGCCTCGATGGCGCGTGCCAAAACGATCTCGAAAGCCCGCTCACCCAGCTTCACCTCAGGCGGTGTGTCGCAGAGCACACTCGCTGCGTCCGAGCCATTGAGCACTCCATAGAGACCGTAGCAAGTCCAGTCCAGCTCCTCCTGCTCGGCGATCATCTGCCGTAGTGCCTGGTCCGCATCTACCTTACGCGCCTCAAGGGTAGTCCGGGGCAACGGTAGCGCGGCCTTTGCCGCTGAGGGCATCAAGGCCGCAAGGCGTATTGCCAGTTGGTCGAGCCGCCTGGCGATGGTAACGGGCCTGGGGGTACACAGCGGAAGCTCAGCCACCTTGGTGGAATTGAAGGCAAAGAAGTCATGCCACTTTTCGTCCTTGCTGCTGCCGCCGCCCGGGCCGCCCTTGTTGTGACAGACCTGCTGGAACCAGAAGCACGCCAAGGATGAATTCAGCAGCCCGAGCAGGCCCAGGTGATCGTCTTCGCTGTTGTCAGCCGGCAACTTGATGACTGGCGCCGTCTGCTTGAATACCTTGCCGCCTCGGTCGAGGACGAAGTGGTTGTGGGTGGCGACCTCGCCGAACGTGATGGTCAGCGGCGTCTTGATGCGCTCAAGCGCAATCTGATGCCATTCCCACCATGGCCGACCTTCTTCGATGTACGTCTTCTTGGCGAAGGTGGTACGTGCACCCAATAGTGTTCGCGCGGGCCATAGCCAGCGCTCAGCGCCGGGCATGCGGTCGAGCGCTAGGAGACCGTCCTTGTCGTATGGAAAAAGCGCATGCAAGCCATTCGCAACCGACCAGTCACGCACCTCATCGCCCGAAATGATGGGGCAGTGGCGATCCGGCTCCACGTTTCGGCGCTGAAAACTTGCGGAATCAGCCAGGAGGATATCGTCGGCAGCTGAGATGCCGAAGAAGCCCATCGCTGAGGTGTGAGAGCCGAGCCGCGTCGCTGCCGCAGCCTCGATGAGCTCTTTCAGCTCAACTGCGCCACCACCGCCGACACTCCATGGATGCTTGCTCAATGTCGTCCTCGGCGTGTCGGCCACGCTGACGAACTCGCTCTCGCTGCCTGCATGGTCGATCTGGTCGACGATGGCCCGCCACACCAGGCCCTGCGACGGGTCGTCGGGCTTGCTGGGCTCGCCCTTGATACCCATCACGGCGCGCACCGTGTTGCCTGGCGCACTTGGGTCGTTTTGCGGCGGTCGGTGGCAGCCCAGCAGGATGACGGTGGGAGTTCCGTGGCCGGGGATGTAAGCGCCCGAGGCATCGATGACGTGGCTCAGGTCCAGACGCGGAAGTACCTGCTCGATAAGCTTGCTTCCGAACTCGCGCTTCATGAAGCTGTTCGCGGTGATCAGGCCAACGTAGCCGGCTTCGCCGAAACGTGGCCCGGTCACTGCCAGCTCGAAGAAACGCTCCGTGAATGGGCAGCCCAGTGAATACTTCATGTGGCAGCTGGCATATCTGCCGCGGTACGCGGCGTTGAGCGCGCTGTCTTTGACGACGATGTAGGGCGGGTTGCCCACCACTGCGTGATATTGGCGGCCAAGGATTTGCTGAACCAGGGTCAGGTCTTCGCTGGCGTAGGCGTGGGCAAGGCCAGTGTCCGCGTACTGTTCGTCACCCAGCAGGTCTTGCGTAGCGGTGAGGCCAAACCGGGTGCCGTGCAGCAGGCTGTCGCCGATGGCGACCTGGATGCGAAAGTCGGGCGCGTCAGCCAGGTGCTGCACACCGGCCACCTGCAGCGCCGCCACCAGCAGGCGGAAGCGACTGATAGCCACGGCAAAGGGGTTCAGATCCACGCCCGCCACCGCGTCCAAGGCCCTCTGCGCAATGTCGCGGGCATTGCGGCCGGGCTCAGCGCGTAACCACTCGGCTACCAACCGGGCGAAGCCTCCTAGCAGAAAGTGACCCGAACCGCAGGTGGGGTCGATCATCTGCGTCTCGCGAAAGCCAAAAGTGCGGATGGCTGGCGTGAGCGTGCGGTCTAGGATGAACTCCTCGACGAACTCGGGCGTTTGAAGAAGTGCGTAGCGCTTGCGAGTGGCCTCGCTCAGATCCTGGTACAGGTCGCCCAGGAAACGCGTATTCCAGCTGGGGTCGGTGAAGTCCCGCAGCAGGTCGCCGGTGTCGGTGTTCACCTGCTGCCAGAACTGGCGCAAGGCCATGGCCGCATCGCCGCTGATGCCCAGTCGGAACGCTGGGTTGTGCGCTTCGTCGAAGAAAGTGTGCAGGCCGGGCAGCGAGCCGGCCTCCCGGAACGCCGCCAGCAAGTAGTCCCGATCGCTCTGCAGCGGATGCGCGCGGAAGTACGCCTCGTGCCGGTCACGGGCCAGGGCCAGGCGCCCGGAATCAGGCGTCCCGGCGAGCCAAGGGCGATCGACGAGTTGGTTGTCCTCGATGAAACGCAGGAACACGCAACTCAGTAGCCAGTGCACGCCGGACTGCGTGATGACTTGGTCGGCCCAAGTCTGGAAGGTCTCGGCGCAGCGATTCGCGTCGCATGCGGCTTGCCATTCGGCGCGCAGGTTATCGCCCAGTTCGGGCTGCTCGGTGATGCGTTCGAGCAGATCGATTTCCAGGCGCTTGAGCTGGCGGGTCAGATCGGCCAGCAACTGAGAGGCGTTGATCACTGTGTTGTTATCCCTGAATTTCTTTTGCGCGTGCGGCGCTGTCTTGTTTCATCGCGCCATGCCGGCGCGGTGCTTGTTCTCCACCCAGCGCTGCGGTAGCGGCAGGGCGCGAGTGTTGTGCAGGTTGTTCACCATCGGCACGGCTACGCCGTCGATGACGGGCAGGCCCTGAGTCGCTGTCGGGATGACGAGCCAGACGCTCGGCGTGAAGCCGGAGCGGCCCGCGTTCTCCTCGATCTCGGTGATCAGACCCATCAGGTCGTAGCGCGCGAGCAGGCCCAGGCTGACCAGCAGGATTGGAACGTCACTGCGCAGAAGCGCTGCACGCAACGCGGGCAGGGTGCGCTGAACCAGCCGTTGCAGATTCAACCAGTGCCGCGAGTCGCGTTCCGCTGCGTCGGCCTGTAACACCAAGCCCCAATCGACGCGCGCCGTTGCCGCCTGTTCGCGCAATGCGCCTAGCAGCAAGGCATCGAAATTCACCCGACGGAGCGGCTTGGATGACGAGCCTTCCTCTCCGTACCGACGCAGCAATTCGGCCTCCGCATGACGCGCCAGTCGCGGCGTGACGGTCAGTACCAGCATGCCGCCTTGCTGCAGCCCTCGTGCGAGCCGGTCTTCCACGGCGGTGGCCTCGAGGAGCGCATCGTCCGCATCGAGAGTTGCGGTGAGGCGAGTGGCATGGCGCGAATACTGCGTTGTGGTGCCGGCGGTCTGGGTGTCGGGCAATTTCGACAGCCGATACACCCCTGAACCGTCGCCACCGGATGGATCCCACGTCAGGGGCGCGCCGGCCTCTTCGAGGAGCCGATCCAGGTGCGGTCGATCCGGCAACGCCTGGGCATCAGGATATCGGCCGCGGACGCGGATCTGGATATCGCGCTGACGCAACTGCGGCGCCCCCACCAGCGCACCGAGCGACTGGCGCAGGGCCTGCACGCAGGACATGCCGCGCGGATAGATCTCTTGGCGGCTGGACAGCGCGGCCTTGCTGGAAGCGGACGCGGCCAGGCGCAGCAAGCGTGCCGGAGCGAGGGCGGCGGTCGATGGGCCTTCGCTCAGCTGGGTGGGCAGGCGCACGTCTTCAAGCGCCTGCAACACGCGCGGTGGCGGCAACAGCGGATCGGCCAGGGCACAGAAATCGGCTGCCGTGCCGAGCTGCCGCGCGTAGTCTGCCCACGCCGACGCAGTGGCGATCAGCGGCGTGGGCTGGTGGTCGAAGGCTTCGAAGCGCGGCTGTTCGAGGTGCGATTCCGCTTCCAGGGAGGCCCTCAGCACGGCGGTGGCCTGGCGCAGGCGCTCCGCGTCGTCCTGCGCCGCGCAGCCGCGCAGTGCCAAGAGCGCCATGGCCATCTCGAGTGCAGTCATCACTTGGCCCTGGCTGCGCAGCAGGGCGTCCAATTGCTGGCGCAGCTCGGTGAACACGGGGTTCTTGAGCCAGCGCTCGCGCGACTTGACCAGTGCGGCGGTGAGCGTGGTGCGGTCGACCTGGCCGTGCTGAGCGGACTCTCCCAGGTTGGGCCAGCTGCCCGCCACCACAGCGTCGTCGAGGCCCAAGTAGTGGGCGAGCGCCGCCTCTTCGGGCCGGTCGTCCCCGGCCGGTCGGCGGGGTAGCAACTGGGTGGCCAGTTCGTTGACGCTGACAGCGCCTTCGACGTCGTCGTCCGCGCCATGCACCGTGTTGCGACCCTGGGTGAGGTCGGGCCGGCGCCGCGCGAGTTCCTTGGCCTTGTTGCGAATTTCGCGGCGAATCTTGTCGCCGACGCCGCGCAGGTACCGGAAGCGGATGCGATCGACGGCCAGCAGCTCGCGTGCGTTGTGGATGCCCATGCGCTCGAGGATGTCCTGCGCATCGAGGCTGTAGCCCAGCTCGGCCATAGTCGTGAGCGGCGTGGCGGCCAAGGCGATGGCGCCGAGAACGTCGTCGGGTTGAGTGTCCGCGGGGTGCTGCGTCTGGCGTGCAGTGAAGATGGCGCGCCAGGCACGCAGCATGTCTTCGGCGTTGTCGAAGCGCTCGCGGAAGTCGCGCTTCAGGGCCTTGGCGAAAAAACCGGTGAAGCCTTCACGTGTGACCGGGTCGAACACGTCGCTCTCGATCGTCGCCTCGACGTCGAGCATTTCCGGCGAAGTGTGTCCGTCGCCCCACACCGGCGACTGGCCCACGGCCATTTCGTAAAGCGTGACGGCGAGCGCGAAGCGTTCCGCGTACAGATCCCAGCGCGGCGGGCGGCGCAGTGAGAGGAACGGATCCAGGTACGGGTGCGTGCCCGCGGTAATGTTATCCGGCGGGGTGCGGCACAGCGAGAAATCGAACAGCACCAGCTGGAGCTTGCGCGACCGGCTCTCGGCGATGCCGATGTTCTCTGGCTTGATGTCGCGGTGGGCGACGCCTTCGCCTTCGAGGTAGTTGACGGCGTCTATCAGCTCGGTGCCGAACCGTTCAAGCATGTCGAGCGAGAGGCGGCCTTCTTCCTTGAGCTTTTCGGCCAAGGTCTTGGCGCCGGCGCTCTTGAGGAGAAGTGCGGTGCGGCCGGCCACCGTCAGAGTCTCGCGATAGGCGACGATGTTCTGGTGGTGGAAGTTGCCCAGTACCTCGCCTTCGGCGAACAGTCGATCGTTGTGAGCGGCGTCGTTGGCCACTTTGAGGATATGTTCGTCATCGCTGCCGTCCCGCTTCACCAGCAGGGCGACACTCGTGGAGCCGCGGCCCATGCGCTTGATGACCGTGAAGCCGCCCTCAAGGCGGTCGCCCTCCGAGTTGGCCTCACTCGGGTCGACGGTCACTTCGGGGTCAGGCGTCGTCAGTTCGTTTTCGAAGCCATCGAAGTCATCGAGAAACCCTCGGATCGTGTCATATCGTGCCAGGACTTCAGGGCAGGTCGCGCACTGAATGAGTTCCTGCAGTTTGGCGCTGCAGCCGTCCATGACGTCTGAGAGGCGCAAGCCTTGGCCGGCGCGCAGGCGCTCGGCGAGATCCAGCACCGATTCGGCCGGCGCCTGTCCGCTGAACACGTGGTAGGCGATGCACCCGAGCGAGAACACGTCCAGGCTCGGTCCGTGCGCGGGATCGGATCGCGTCGTCTCCGGGGCGAGGTAGACCAGTCCCGGATCCTCGACGTAGTCCTCGACGTGCTGCGTGCCGGTCGTGCGATGCACGGTGTCGGGCGACGCGGAGTCGCCGACATTGCGCGAGGCGGTCTGCCAGTTCATCAGGCGCAGTTGCGGGCTGCCGCTCTCGATGTTGTGCACCAGGATGCTTTGCGGGCCGAGAGCGCGGTGGTACAGGCGCTTCGAGTGGGCGTACTTCAGCGTTTCCGCGATGTCGCGCACCATCTGCAGACGCTGGCTGAGGGTCAAGCGGGCGCCGTGATCGCGCAGCAGGTGATCCAGGCGGATGGCCTTCGGATCGTGGTCGAAGATCAGCGCCGGCCCTAGTTCGGTTTCCTTGTAGTCCTTGACCTTGAGAATGCCCGGGTGGTCGATGCCTTCCAGGATCTGGAACTCGCGGGTGGCCTGGCGCACGCGCGCGCTGCGCGCTTCGGGCGTGGAGGCGGATGCGACCGTGTAGATCCGCACTCGCCGATGAACGGTGGCGATGCTGACGTGGTCGGCCTCCCAATCCTGGAAGCCCTCGCCCTCGGTCAGCAGCCTGCCCAACTTGTAGTCCCCGACCTGCCTGTGCTTGTTCGACGGGCGGATACCTGCTTCGTTGAGCCCCCGCGCGATGGCTCTGGCCTGCTGGACGTCGACGGGCACGCTGGCGTGGCTGACGATGCCGTTGGCCAGCGCGCCAACGATGCCGGGATCGTCCGCGGCGCTTGGCCGGCCGTGCTGAAACGTTCCGCTCTTGGCCAGGCCCGCGAGCCGGCAAGTCAGGCTGGTGGACGACAGAAATATGGCGGGCTCGACGAAGGGCAGCCGGATCTTGGCCTTGCTGATCGACGATTGCCGACGCAGCAAGCTCGCCAGGCGCTTGGCTTTGCGGTTTGCGAGGATCAGCGGGTTGTCGTAGGTGTACGTGCGACCGTCGGTCGTCCAACTCCAGGTGTGGGGGTCGCCCGTGAGCACCCCAGGGCGGCTTTTGATCTCGACCAGGAACAGGCCGGCCGGGGAGAGCACCAGAGCATCGACCTCCGAGACCTTGCCGTCTTCATCGATGAACTCGAAGTTCGTCCAGACGTGCCAGGGGTCACGATCGGGCAGGTTGGTACGGAGCCAGTCCAGAGCCTCGCGTTCCCAGGCGAAGTTCGATTCGGAAATGACGTGCCAACGACTGGCGCTGAGGGTCATGCCTGCTCCTGGCTGGTGTCGGGAATGAACTCGAACAACTCGCCAACAGAGCAACCAAACAGGCGGCACAGGCTCTCGACAGCAGGTAGTTCGACGCGCGTGGCGGATTCCCGGTAGAGCGAAGTCACTGTGCTCCGATTGAGTCCGGTGAGCTTCGACACATCTGAAATCCGCAGCTTGTCGCGGCCCATCAATGTGGAAAGGTGGCAGCGTAACACGGTTGCAATCTGTTGCCGGGGTGATGCGCAGGATAGCAAAACGATGCGTAACGCACAACCCTAGTTATTTTAGGTCTGCAATGCAGGAAATCTGGCTTCGTGCAGGCTATTGACTGCGATGCTTCACACCCGTCGGGAAGTGCAGGCTGACCAACGGCTCAAGAACGTGTCGCTCGTAGGGACATTGCGGACCCGACGTGTGGTCGAAACGCCGTTTCTGCGACATGACGAGACCCTCAAGGCGTGGGAATCGCGTTTCGGCGACACGAAGGCCACTGGTCTATACCCCAGCTGCGCCACGCCCGCCGGCGAACCCACCGTGATGAACGCCGAGAACGCACTGCACAACGTGATGAAGGCTATGCGGTATCGGGCAGGCCGGGCCTCAAAAGTCAACCTGCTACGAGGTCAACACTGACGTCAGCCACGGCATCTGACGCAACTGCCTTGGCAGATTCAAAGATCCGTTTCAGGATGGCCTCCGCCGACGGGCTTGTGCATTTTGCCGAGCAACCTCCTCGAGAGTCTTGCTGTCGACACCTAAGCCGTCGCTAGAGGATCGTTGGCCAGACGCTTCAGCGTCCAAGATGCGGATTGATAAATCGACGTAGTGCCGAAGCGTTTCGATATCGTCGTGGCCCAGTATCTCGGCGGCAGAGCGAAGAACGAAGTCTTCACGGATGGCCTTTGATCCGCGAGTCTTCGCCTCTGACCGAGCGAGTGTTAGTACAACCAACGACGCGAAGCGGGCCCGGAGACGGTTTAGCGTCAGCCTTTGTGACTTTGCACTTCCGAACCCTTGTGTGAACACTTTGCTGACCCAACTGCCTGTCAGCCGCCTGCCAGTCTTGGCGCTCAAGAACAACGCGGTCTCGATACGGGTGGTCTCACCTAGCAGCGTCTTGCGATGAGAGTCGACGTAGTTTCGGAGTCTGAGCATCAATGCAGGCAGGATTGGGACGACACGCTCCTTCGAGGCCTTTCCAACGACCTTAATTCGAAACACCTTGCCTTGTGCCTCATGCTTACTGATCGCGGGCTTTAGTGGAACTTGATCAAGGCAGAGTGTGAGTAGTTCCTCTCTACGCAACCCGGCTTCGACTGCCAAGTCAGCCATGCGGCAGTTGCGCTCCGAGACGGCTTCATTTGGTCCGGTAAGGCGTTGATAAAGGACGTCTACTTCTTCGATGTCCGGAACTGGGAGGCGAGGAGGTCTACGAGCATGGGACGCCCGAACCGCGCAGACGAGTCGTTTGCTTCTTCCTTTGCTCTGGACGAGGCGCACTGGAAACGGCTGACCGCCCGGGGGTGTGGCGCCGACAAGTCTCGAGGCACGGCCCGTCTCTTGAGCCCACACAAGAAACGCGACGAGGATATCGATGTACTGATTGATGTGACGACCACTCACCTTTCTCGCTTCCATGTCGTCGCGCCATTCACGGATCAGCGCACTGTCCGTGTCGGTCCAAGGCCGGACGTCGAGGAACTCCCAAAAACTTCTGATCGCGCCAGCGTACTTTTCTAGCGTGAGGGGTTTGGATCCGGCGGCCGTGAGATCAAGAAACCAGCTTGTTGGGGCATCAATGACGCGGCCGATCGCATCGCGCAGCAGAGGCACCTTGAAGTAGCGGCGTCCGTCGAGCACACAAGCCCACGGCGCGGACCAGCAGAGAACGGGGGATGCAAATATTCTTGATAGTCGACGCCACTCAGCATCGGCAATGAGTCCGTGCTCGCCTTGGTTCATTTGACTCTCCGAGGTTTCGAATTGGTCGCGTTCAAGAACTCGATGCGAAGTGCCTCAAGGTCGCGCCTTGCGACGTCGCGATCGATTTGGGCCTGCCCAAGTCGCTCCAATGCCACGTCGCATCGATGCTTGAATGTCAATACTTCACTGACGAGCCTCCGGTTGTCTTCCTCCAAATCCGCCGTCGTCATCTCAAGCTTCTTCAATTGCTGAGCTACGCTGACGTAGACGCGCAATTTTCGTGAAGCCTTCATCGACTGCACGCGATCCATCGCGGTGTTCGCTCGATCGACAAGGCTCTTGTTGTGAGGAGCAAGTTTCTCGTTCGTAGACGATGGACTCCGGATCTTCCGCACGCCTAGCGCTGCATCCTCCCAGTCGCGGAACTCGTTCATGCTTGACGGTAGGCCGTCGACATAGGGCCTCACCTTGCTCGCGATGTCCTCAAGAACGAGTACCTTGTCTTCGATCGATTTGGTTGTGAGCGCCTTTCGTGCTTCATTACTTTCTCCCATGCGGCGCCCCCTCCTGTTGACCAAAGAATCGCTCCACGCCGGCGTTGATCTTGGCGCGGCGTTCCTTCAGAAGCTTTGCGACCAGAGAGTCCGGAGGGGCACCATCTATGGCGCGGTTCAGGTGCAGGACGACGCTGCGCCAGTGGGGCTCTCTACTTGGCCCGGTTGCATGGAAATGGCATCCGGAACACGTTTCTTCTTCGGAGTCCTCTGGGATTGGCGTGTTGAAGATGGGATGCTTAGGCCGGGCGGATCGCGCTCCCTGCCGGCATTTCGCGCGGCGCATATTCGATGGGGTTGCTTTGCAGCCGCAGTAGCCCCACGGGCTGGCGTTCAGGATCAGGCCTTCGACTTCGACAAGCTGTGAGATCGTGGCACTTAGCGATTTTTCTCCGGTCAATCTCAGCTTCGAACGAATGCGCTCGATGCGCTTGGAAAGTACCTGGGCGAATGCGCCAACAAGACGACCCTTCGCAACCTCTTGCAGCTTCTCGCGAGTGAATAGTCCGGCCTCATCGGCCAGATCCGCGAAGTTTCCGTCGCTAGCGAGTCGAGCGTAGTAAGCAGCTTCTCGCTCGCTTCCGTGACCGAGGTGATGTCGGAGAACCAGATACGACGAGTCTTCGTAGCGCCAGATGTAGATAACGGCGAACAGTCGGCGAAATTGGTGCCAATGCCAATGCCAATGACGGTGTTGACCTTCGGTATCTACATAGTCAACGGCACCCACAGCGGAGGCAAATCGATTCAGGCTGGCGTCTAGCCGCATTCGACTTTCTTTTCCGCGCACGACAAATAGGGGCGCGGCGTGTCCATCTGGATATTTTTGATAGCGGCGCATCCAATCGACTGCTCGGGCAACCAGCTCGGGACATGGCCGTGATTCATAAGTTTGTCGCTTGGCAATGTATGTGGAGAGGTGCCAGCCTTCCGTCTCCGAGCCAGTGATGCAGTTCGACTCGATAGATCCTACTTCCACCTTGCGACGTCCGACGTATCCATAGATTGCTACCTGGCACGCGAGGGGCATGAAGTTGGACATCAGTGCGACCGGCGTCAGACACGCGTGTTTGAGCCCTTGAGGTCTTAAGACGAGATCCAGTTTCCAACGCTCGGCGATGAGACAGTTGAGGTGATCAAACCTCTGCTGGTCATGCGAAGATTCGCCCCTTCCGGGTCTGCGCGTCGATTCCCAATCAAGGGCCGCGGGACCGACATTCATAATCGCATCCATGGCTCCCACGAGGAGCTTCATGGCCAACGACGCCGGAGCGACTCTGGTTTGCTCCTTCGGTGCACCAGCGCGAATCCACGTTGCCAGCTCGATATCCGTGAAGGGCTCCATGCTTGCTGGATCTGGAAGACTGCTGCGGCACGTCCACAACAATTGAATCGACTTTCCGCGGCCGCGACGAGTCGCTTGACTAAGAGGCTTCTTGCGTGGCTCTGGTGTTCTGGCTGGGAGTGCTTTGCTCCCTCTTGCAGCGAAGTTCTGAACCAATTTTCCAAGGTGCGGAAGGCGCGGCGCATACGTAGGAGGGATGTGCGCTTGCGAGAAGACGTCGTGCACTCCCAGCTTTTTCCGTTGCGCGGTGCTCATGCCCTTTAGCGTGTGAAGATGCGCATGCAAGCGTCCAGTGGCATCGATGCAATGGTCGAGGCCAAGCCCTGTATCGTTCAGGAACTCCTTAAAGTGGTGTTTTCGGAGGCTGGAGAATTTGTAAATCGCCCGAAGAAACATCCATTGCAGGAGAAGATGTAGAGATCCGATCAGGGATACGAATGAGGCGTTGGAGATTCTGGGCCTAGACGTCTCCACGATGCCTAGGATTGTGTTTAGAAGACCTGCGTTGGCGTCATCGGTCAGTCGACTACCATCCGGCAAAAGGTGCGTTAGGTTCACAGGTACGATGGCGCCGTCATTCTTCGTTAGATTGATGCGTCCTGCACCATCGTGTACGGATTGAGAGGCTCGTGAGTTCATAGCCGCAGCCCAGTCACATCGAAGCCGGCTGCCATGAGTGCTGCAGCGTTGCGCTCTGCACGAGGTATGAGATACGCAAACGGGCTGCGCATAGCCTCTGCTATGACAGCCGTAGCGAATGCTAGAAGCTCGAGCCAGAGGTTCTCGAAGCGAGTCGCAGACTCGTCCTCCAGCCTTTTAATGTTTAGTTCGAGAGACTTCTTCACAGCAATCACCTCTGACAGAGATTGCTCGTCGGCAACAAACAGATGAATGATGCAGTGCTCGGCATCGTCTCCTACGCTTCCGGTGCTGATCTCGTCCCCCGTGGCTGGTTGAGGCGCAGGGCCTGACTCCTTAAGCAAGAATCCAAGACCTTTACGCCGCACCTCGCTCAGCAACTGCTCTGCCTCATGTGGTGACTTGCTCAGCCATGCCAAAGCTCCGTCAAGGTTCGAGGCCATGCCGGCCTGGAGTAGTTCTTGGTATTTGGCCATCTGAAGCTCAAGCGACCATCGAATCGGCCAGCGCAACGCGTACCCTTCGGTAATGAGCATTGACTTCGAACCGTGGTGAAGCTTTCGCTTGATGCCTTTCAATGTCCCTGAGCCATCGAGCGCTTCCACAATGCCGACTGCGGCGCGAATCCCACTGAGTTTCCATCCCGGAGGAAGACCTTTGGCCGCCAGGAGGTATCTCATTTGCAAGGCAAGAAAGGTACTATTCGCGATCGATGGCGTCTGAAAAAACTTGAAGACGAATAACGATTTTCCGAGCTGGGGGAAGTTCTGACGTAGATGACCTGTCATGGTCAGTACGCCTCGCAGGGCCTTCACGGTGCTGATCTCTCGACCGGGCAGGTTGACAGGCAGCGCGTCATAGATCGCGGCGTAGTTCGCCCTTGCTTTGACTCCGAAGAACTCCACAACGCCGGGTTCGCTGGTCGGGCGCTCAAAATCCTCTTCGAGCGATAGAGCTGTCGATAGGTTGGCGCCTGAGTCGATCAAATACAAGATCGCCGCCGCAGCTACGGCGCTGCGATGCAGGATCAGCATTGCGTCCAGGTGATAGACACCACCGATCGAGTTGACTAGCGCCAGGAAGCGACTTCCGAGCGGCATCGGAAGGGCATTGGATGAGGGAATCCTGCCATCGAAGCGTTCGCGCGCTAGCAGTAGCAAATTTGCAGTGGCTGTCGCCGAATTATTTGCCGGGAGGACACGTCGAAAGTCCTCCAGCGAGGTGTTGAGCCGCCCCTCGTCGTAGAAGCTGAGAATTCGTGGGTCAGCTTGCTCGATCAGCGCTTGACCCTCGGCGTAGTGGGTTGCCCACCGTAGATACTGTTCCTCGGCGGCTGAAGTCAATGCAGCGAGGTGCTCCTGGGTGCGCTTCAGGTAGATCTCGTTGATCTTCGCGGGATCCTTGCGCTCCGCTGGCGTCAGTAGCGCGGCAACAAGTCCAATGAAATCTTCGGCTTCCTTGTCCTCGACTGGAACCCCGATGCTGCGGAAGTGCTTTACCAGCTCGCTTGCGGCTTCCCTCGGCGCGGGTTGGCTAGACGCTGAGAGCTCGAAGAAGCCGGGCCGCGGCACTTTGCGGAGATGCAGATTCTTCGGTGGCTCCACTTTGGCGACATCGGCCAACAGTCCACAGCTGGATAGTTCACCCAGCACTGTTTCGAGGCCTTGCACGTCAGTCTTCGCGGACGTTGCCTTTGTTGCGTTGTTAAAAGCGGCGACGCCGTACTCATGGACTCGCTTGGCCCACCATTCGGCAAGTTCTCCAGAGCGTAGATTCGAGGCATTCGGCGGATGGCTCGCTTGCGCCGCGACAACACGCCACATTCGCCTAAAGCCTTCGTAGCGACCAAGCGCGGTCTTTCTTGCGAACCGCGCGGCAAACAGACCGAACGCCAAGGCGATTGCCTGTGCCAACGCCAGGCTCGCGAACGGCAAGAGGAAGAAGAATTCGAACTCGCGTTCAGGTCGCCAGTCCGGGCGACGAACTGTGATGACCAAGCCGGTCTCATCAACGGTCACGTACTCGACGTTGACCTCGGACGCTTGGCGCCTGATGTGCTTTCTGCTATTGCTGACTGACACGCGCGCTCCAACCTCGCCGTAAGGCGAACATCAGAGCGCTGCAGTATTGCCATGTGTGCAACGCTTTCGCATCCCGGATGGATGCGGGACGCCTTCTTGGCGCCCCATTGCTATGGCGACTTGCGTCTGCGGTACGGGCCGATGGGCGCTAAGCGCCTTGCAAATGCCACTTCCCTGCCGGCTACCACAACAACTGGCCAAGATCATACGCCCAATAGGCGTATGAGAGACCGCTACACCGCGACTTCAGCCTTGATGTGCGGATGCGGGTCGTACCCGACCAACTCGAAGTCCTCGAGCCTGTAGTCGTCAATACTTGCAGGCTTCCGCTTGATCTTCATCTGAGGCAGCGCGCGTTCGTCGCGACTGAGTTGCAACTTCACCTGATCGAAGTGGTTGCTGTAGATGTGGACATCTCCCCCCGTCCATACAAAGTCGCCGAGCTCCAGGTCGCACTGCTGGGCCAACATCATTTGGAGTAGGGCGTAGCTCGCGATGTTGAACGGGACGCCCAAGAAGACGTCGCACGAACGCTGGTAGAGCTGGAGATGCAGCTTCCCGCCCATCACTGCCGTCTGAATCAGGCAATGGCAGGGAGCAAGTTTCATGTGCTTGAGCTCGCCAACATTCCAAGCGCTAACCAGTTGGCGTCGCGAATTCGGATCCTTCTTGATGAGCGTGACGAGCTCTGCAATTTGGTCGATATGTCGGCCATCCTTCGCCTCCCAGTCGCGCCACTGCTTGCCATAGACGGGACCAAGGTCGCCGTTCTCGTCAGCCCATTCGTCCCAGATGGAAACCTTGTTCTCTTGCAACCACTTGACGTTGGTGTCGCCGCGCAGGAACCAGAGGAGTTCGACGATGATGGACCGAAGGTGGACCTTCTTGGTTGTGAGCACCGGAAAGCCCTCGGCCAGGTTGAACCGCATCTGGTGTCCGAAAAGCGCGCGAGTCCCGACGCCAGTTCGGTCGGGGCGATCTACGCCTTCGTTCATCACACGCTGAAGGAGGTCAAGGTACTGGCGCATAAGGGGCTTGGAGATCGAGTTTTGAAGTTCAGTTTAACGACGGACGGAATCGCAAATGGGTTACCAGGGACGGAAACGGAGGGCGTCTCGGTCTAGCCCAAGTCTCGGCCAATTTCGCCCGCATCCGCGCGGCGGCCGGAGGGTTGATGGCGTCGCCGGCGGGCTCACGCTCGCGCGAATCGATTCGCGCCGCTTGCCGGCTGAAAAAACCTTGCCAGACAGGCACTTACCCTTCGCGCGAACTGCTCCAAAGACACAGAGTAGTGGCAGGGCATCAGCGCCATCTTCGGCAGGTCGGCCACGTTCCAGGCGCTGACGATGATGCGGCGCGAGTCCGGGTTGGTCTTCAGCTGCCTGACGACCTCGGCGATCTGGTCGACGTGGCCGCCGTCGGGCGTCGGCCACGAGCGCCACTGCACGCCGTAGACGGGCCCCAGGTCGCCGTCCTCGCGTGCCCATTCGTCCCAGATCGTGCAGCCGCGCTCCTGCAGCCACTTCACGTTGGAGTCGCCGCGCAGGAACCACAGCAGCTCGAGGATGATGGACTTCAGGTGCACCTTCTTGGTGGTCACCAGCGGGAACCCCTCGGACAGGTCGAAGCGCATCTGGTGTCCGAACAGGCTCGTGGTGCCGGTGCCCGTGCGGTCGGCCTTGAAGCGGCCCTGGTCGCGCACCAGGCGCATGAAGTCTTCGTATTGCGAGCGGACGGGGCGGGTCATGGGGCCGATTTTACCGGTCGAGCCATGCCGGCCGCGGGGCCGGGGATTGCCGCTTGCCGCCCTGGCGCCGCGCGACGACCGTTCATACGTCACGCCGGGCGCGCCCGGCCGCTCGGGATTTCCCGTGACCGTGATCAAAGTCCTTCATAGTCGCGCGGGCACGCCGACAATGCTGGATGAGCCTGACGGTGCCCGTGGCTCATCCGCGGCGGGCACGGCCGGGTCGCCGGCACGGTCTGTCGGGCGTCGTCGGGCATCGTGCCGCACGAGGGCACCAGGAGCGCGGAAGAAGTGATTCGCAGGACGAGCGTCCAGGTCGAAGCCGGTCAGGCGGGCGCGGGGGCGCGCGTGCGCGCCGGCGCCCGCAGCGCGTTCGCCGGCGTCCTGGCGGCCTTCGTCCTCGCCGTGGCCGCGCAACCGGCGCCGAACGCCGCGCCCGCCGCTCCCGCCGCCGCCTCGGCTGCGGCCGCCAGCATCGGCTGGGGCCGCATGGCCAACACCGTGTTCGAACACCTGGGCCAGCACGACGGCCTGCCGCATGCCATCGCCACCGGCGTCACCGAGGATGCCCAGGGCTACCTCTGGGCCAGCACGCAGGACGGCGTGGCCCGCTGGGACGGCTACCGCTTCAAGGTCTATCCGGCCCTGCCGGACGATCCGCATGGCCTGCCGGTCAGCTATGTCCGCACCATCGCGAGCGACCGGCAGGGCCGCGTCTGGGTCGGCATGGACGGCGGCGGCGTGGCCCGCTTCGACGCGGCCCTCAACGGCTTCATCCGCTTCGGCGGCTCGACGGTGGTGCAGCTCTCGCCCGACGCCGAGGGCGGCATGTGGGCCGCGAGCACCACGGGCCTGATGCACGTGCGGGCGTCCGGCAAGGTCGAGGACGCCTGGCCGCACGGCGGCAATGCCGATCCGCTGCCCGAAGCGTCCGTGACGGCCGTGCTGCAGGACCACGGCGGCGCAGTCTGGGTCGGCACCGCCTCCGGCCTGGTCGAACGCTTTCCCGACGGCCGTCGCGGCCGGCGCATCGAACTGCCCGGCAACGCCGACGGCGGCGTGCCGGTCGATTCCCTCTACGAGGATGCGCACGGCCAGATCTGGATCGGCACCAACCTGCACGGCGTGATGGTGCTCGACCCGGGCAGCGGCCGCGTCTCGCGGCTGCAGCCGGCGGGCGCGGCCGACCCCGGGCTGCTGACCGACAGCGCCTCCGCGTTCGAGGAGAACGGCAACGGCGAGGTGTGGATCGGCACGTCGACGCGCGGCCTGCTGATCGCCGACACCGACTCGCTGCAGGCCCGCCGCGTCGTGCGCGACCGCAGCGTGCCGAGCAACCTGCAGGCGAACTGGATCTGGGGCCTGCACCGCGACCGCGGCGGCGAGATGTGGGTGGCGTCCACGACCGGCCTGAGCCGCACGCGCCCGCAGCAGGACGCGATCCTGTCGCTGTTCTCGTCCGACGGCTCCGCGTGGACCGATCCCTACGTGTTCTCGGTGGACGTGGACGCGCGCGGCGTCGTCACGCTGGGCCAGAAGAACGGCATCGAGGTGATCGACCCGATCGAGCACAAGATGGCCGCGCTGCTGGGCGGCGCCGAGGACGATCCGTCGCATCCGCCCGCGATCAGCAACGCCACGGCCGTGGTGCACACCGCCGACGGCACGCGCTGGATGGCCTCGCGCGACGGCCTGTTCCGGCTGGCGCCCGGCGCCCGCAAGCTCGAGACCATCGCCATGCCCGAGCGCGGCGCCGTCAAGGGCGTCATCGCGCTGGAGGTGGACGGCTCGACCCTGTGGGTGGGCGGCAAGGGTGACGGCATCTGGCAGCTGGACCTGGACTCGCCCACGCACGCGATGCGCCAGCCCGTGCCCGCGAGCGCGCTGACCGACCCCGAGGTCAACGCGATCGTCCACGGCCCGGACGGCGCGATGTGGATCGCCACGAACAACGGCCTGAACCTGCTGCGCCCCGGCCAGCCGGTGCAGCGCATCATGCCGGTGGCCAACGACCCGACCGGCCTGTCCCCGGCCGTCATCAACACGCTGCTGACCGACCGCCAGGGCCGGCTCTGGGTGGGCAACAACGCGGGCGTGCAGATCCTGGAGAAGTTCGACGCCGCCGGCCGCGCGGTGTTCCACCACATCGGCAAGGGCGACGGCCTGACCAGCGAGAACATCGACACGATGCTGATGGACGCGAACGGCCGCGTCTGGATCAGCACCGACGACGGCATCGCCGTGGTCGACCCGGCGACCTACGCGCTGCGCGTGCTGCATCCGGCCGACGGCGCGGCGATCTCCACGTACTGGGTCAACTCCGGCGCCGTCGGCCCCACCGGCGAGCTGTTCTTCGGCGGCCTGGGCGGCCTGACCGTCATCCGGCCCGAGCGCCTCACGCACCGCGTGTACTCGGCGCCGCTGGTGGTCACCGACGTCGAGATGGGCGGCAAGCCGGCCGCCCTCGCCGACGCGAGCGGCCGCAAGCAGCTGACCGTGCCGCCGGAGGCGGGCGGCTTCTCGGTGGAGTTCTCTCTGCTGGACTTCACGGCGCCCGAGCGCAACCGCTACGCATACTGGCTCGAGGGCTACGACAAGACCTGGCGCGAGGTCGACACCACGCACCGTTCCGCCGGCTACACCAACCTGTCGCCCGGCCGCTACGTGCTGCACATGAAGGCGGCCAGCCGCGACGGCGCATGGACGGAGCGCCCGCTGGAGGTCGACGTCGACATCCTGCCGGCCTGGTACCAGACCTGGTGGTTCGACCTGCTCAAGGTGCTCGCCGTGCTGCTGGTGATCGCCGCGGTGGCGGCCGTGCGCGTGCGCTACGTGCAGCAGCGCAGCAAGGAGCTGGCGCGGCTGGTGGAGCAGCGCACGCAGGAGCTCACCAAGCTGCAGCACCAGCTCGAGGAGCTGGCCTACAGCGACGCGCTCACCTCGCTTCCGAACCGACGCATGTTCGGCGACTACTGCCGCCAGATGATCGCCGCGGCCGAACGCCAGGACTCGGGCTTCGCGCTGCTGCTGATCGACCTCGACCACTTCAAGCAGGTCAACGACACGCTGGGCCACGACGCCGGTGACGCGCTGCTGGTGGAGACGGCACGCCGCCTGCGCGAGGTCGCCCGCAAGGCCGACGTCGTGGCGCGCCTGGGCGGCGACGAGTTCGCGATCCTGCTGGCCGACACCGGCGTGCCGAGCGCCGTCGACATCGTCTGCCACCGCATCTGCGAGGCCTTCGACGCGCCGATCCCGTACGCGGGCCACGACATGCGCACGAGTCCCAGCATCGGCGTGGCGCTGTTCCCGTCGGACGGCGCGACGCAGGACGAGCTCTACAAGTCCGCCGACGTCGCGCTGTACGTGGCCAAGCGCGAAGGGCGCCGCACCTGGCGCTTCGCGCAGCGCAAGGGCCGGGCCACCGTCACGCGGCTGGGCGGCGCGGCGAACGCGGCCACCGGCACCGACGGGCCCGCGGACTGAGCCGCGGCGGCGCCCTCAGTGGCTGCCGCCCAGGTAGGCCGCCTGGACCGCCGGGTCGTTCTTGAGCTTCTCGGCCGGGCCGTGCACGGCGATGCGGCCGTTCTCCAGCACGTAGCCGTAGTCCGCCACGTTGAGCGCCGCGGCGGCGAACTGCTCCACCAGCAGCATGGTGACGCCCTCGGCGCGCAGCCGCGAGATGATGCGGAACACCTCGTCGACCAGGATCGGCGCGAGCCCCATCGACGGCTCGTCCAGCAGCACCACCTCGGGGTTCATCATCATCGCGCGCGCCATCGCGAGCATCTGCTGCTCGCCGCCCGACAGCGTCCCCGCCAGCTGCGTGCGGCGCTCCTTCAGGCGCGGGAAGTAGTCCATCGCGCGCTCGAGGTCGGCGGCGATGTCCCCCCGGGCGCGCGCGCCGGTGTAGCGCGGGAACGCGCCCAGCAGCAGGTTGTCGTTGACGGACATCGTGGCGAACACGCGCCGTCCCTCGGGCGAGTGCGCCAGGCCCAGCCGCGCGATGCGGTGCGAGTCGCGGCCCGTGATGTCCACGCCGCCGAGCATCACCTTGCCCTCGCGCGGCGCGATCATGCCGGAGATGGCGCGCATCGTCGTCGTCTTGCCGGCGCCGTTGCTGCCGATCAGGGTGACGACCTGGCCCTTGGGCACCTCCAGCGAGATGCCGTGCAGGACCTCGACCTTGCCGTAGCCGGCGTGCAGGTTGCTGAGCGTGAGCATGTCAGTGGGCCTCCGAACCGAGGTAGGCCTTGATGACCTGGGGATCGGACTGCACCGCGGCCGGCGTGCCTTCGGCGATCTTCTGGCCGAAGTCCAGCACGGTGACGACGTCGCAGACCGACATCACCACGTCCATGTGGTGCTCGATGAGGATCAGCGTGATGCCGTGCTCGCGGATCTTGCGGATGATCACCACCAGCTCCTTGATGTCGGGCGCCGTGAGGCCCGCGGCCGGTTCATCGAGCAGCAGCAGCTCCGGGTTGAGCGCCAGCGCGCGGGCGATCTCCAGCAGGCGCTGCTTGCCGTAGGGCAGGTTGCGCGCCTCCTCCCCGGCGAGCGATTCGAGGCCGACGAACTTCAGCAGCGCGTAGGCGCGCGCCGCGGCCTCGCGCTCCTCGCGCCGGAAGCGCGGCAGGTGCAGCGCGACGTCCAGCAGGTTGCTGCGGTAGGAATGGTGCAGGCCCACCAGCACGTTCTGCAGCGCGGTCATCTCGCCGAACAGCTGCACGTTCTGGAAGGTGCGCGCGATGCCGGCCAGCGCGATGCGCGCCGACGTGCGGCCGACGATGGATTGCCCCTTGAACGCGATCGCGCCCGCCGTGGGCACGTAGATGCCGGTGAGCACGTTCATCATCGTGCTCTTGCCCGATCCGTTGGGGCCGATCAGGCCGTGGATGGTGCCGCGCGCCACGTGCAGCGTGACCTCGTTGAGGGCCTTCAGGCCGCCGAACTGCATCAGCACCTGGTCGGCCGCGACCAGCTCGCCCGTGCCCGCCGCCGTCGAGGTCGACACGGCGCTGGCCGGCGCGGCGAGCGTGGCCGCCTGGGCGGCGTCGTCGGCGCCATGGCCGCGCCAGCCGAGCGACTGGCGCACGTAGCCGACGATGCCGTCCTGCAGGTAGTAGACGACCAGCAGCGTGATCAGGCCGAAGATGGACAGGCGCCAGTCGGTCATCGAGGTCAGGACGAACGACAGCACCGCCAGCGTGACGCTGCCGATGACCGGAATGGCGGAGCGCGCGACGGTGGACCGGCCGCGCGCCACCAGCACCGCCGCGCCGGCCACGACGACCACCGCCAGCGTGACCGACACGTAGCGGAACAGCTCGAGGTCGTCGAGCAGCTTGGGCAGGATCACGATGATGGCGGCGCCCAGCAGCGCGCCGGAGCGCGTCTTGCGGCCGCCCATGATGATGGCCAGCAGCAGCAGCACCGTGAGCTCGAAGTTCCAGGTGTTGGGCGAGATGTACTTCTCGGAGTACGCATAGAGCGAGCCGGCGAGCCCGGCGAGGCCGGCGCTGATGACGAAGGCGTAGACCTTGTAGCGGTAGACCGAGACGCCCATGCAGTCCGACGCCACCGGGCTGCCGCGCAGCGCCTCGAACGCGCGGCCCAGGTGCGAGCGCAGGATGCGGTGCACCACCACCAGCGCGGCCACCAGCAGGAAGCAGATCACGAAGTAGAAGCCACGCTCGTCCAGCGTCGCGCCGAGCAGGCGCGGGCGCTGCAGCGTGATGCCCATCGCGCCGTTGGTGAGGTCCGTCATCTCGTTGATGAGGATCTGGATGATCGTGCCGAACGCCAGCGTGACCATCGCGAGGTACGGGCCGGTGACGCGCAGCGCCGGCAGCGCCAGCAGCGCGCCGAAGCCCGCGGTGACCACGACGCCGGCCAGCAGCGTGACCAGCAGCGGGGCGCTGAACTTCATGAACAGCACGCCGGCGGTGTACGCGCCGATGCCGAACAGGCCCGCGTGGCCCAGCGACACCTGGCCCGTGTAGCCGACGACGATGTCGAGCCCGAACAGCAGGATCGCGTAGATGGCGATGGTCTGCGCGAGATGGATGTAGTACGGATTGGCGACGACGAACGGGAAGCCGGCGAGCGCGGCGAGGCCGACGGCGGCGAGCAGCAGGGGGCGCGATTTCATCTCGGACGCTCAGACCTTCTTGATCGCCGTCTTGCCGAACAGGCCCGCCGGTCGCACGGCCAGCACGATCAGCAGCAGCACCAGGCCGGGAACGTCCTGGTAGCCGGTGGACAGGTAGAAGCCGGTGAGCTTCTCCGCGATGCCCAGGATGATGCCGCCCACGATGATGCCCATGCCGCTGGTCAGCCCGCCGATGATGGCCACCGCGAAGGCCTTCAGGCCCAGCACCGCGCCCATGGTGGCGCCGGTGAGCGTCAGCGGCGCGATCATCACGCCGGCGAGTGCGGCGCTCATCGACGACAACGCGTACGAGAACGTGATCACCAGCCCCGTGTTGATGCCCATGAGGCGCGCGGCCTCGCGGTCGTTGAACGTGGCCACCACGGCCTTGCCCCAGATCGTCTTGCGGTTGAACAGCTCCACCGCCGCCATCATCGCCACGGCGCCGACGACGACGAGGATCTCCATCGGCAGCACGTTGGCGCCCAGCAGCCGGATCGGCGACTCGGGCAGCGGCGACGGGAACTTCAGGTCGTCGTGGCCCCACACGTTCTCGGCCACGTTCTTGAAGATGATGCCGAGTGCGATGGTCGACATGATCCACCCGAACTCGCTCTTGATCCGGATGGCCGGGCGAACGCCGATGCGCTCGACGACCGCGCCCTGGATCGCGCCGAAGACGCACACGATGGGGATCATCAGCCAGTAGTTGACGCCCATGCCCACCAGCGTGAGCCCGACCAGCGCGCCCAGCATCAGCGCGTCGCCCTGCCCGAAGTTGAGGGTGTCGGAGGTGGCGAAGGTGAGCTGGTAGCCGAACGCGATGACCGCGTAGATCATGCCCAGCGCGATGCCGCTGAAGATCAGTTGGGTGAGGATTTCCATGGGCGGGCCCGCCGGTGATTCAAGAGAAGCGCCGCCGCGACGGTGCGTCGGGGCGGCGCGTCATGCATGCGCGAGGAGGAGCTTACTTCTTCACCGTGGGCAGCGCACCCTTGGCGTTGACGTCCTTCACGCGCACCTCGGAGGCCTTCTTGAAGTCGTCGGCGTAGGCGTAGACGACGCGATTGCCCTTGACCTCGCCGAACACCGGGATGTTGGCGGTGATGGCCTCGTGGTCGCCCTTGGAGAACGGCTTGTTGTACGTGGTGACCACGCCCTCGACCGGCGTCTTGAGGTTCTCGAGCGCGTCCTTGATCTTGGGGCCATCCGTCGAGCCGGCCTGCTTGATGGCGGCGGCCAGCAGGTAGACCGAATCGTAGCCCTGCGCCGCCGACACCGGCGAATCCATGCGGTTGTTCTTCGGCGCGAAGGTCTTCAGGTACGAGATGATGAAGGACTGGCGCTTGGGCGTCGTCGGCTCCTGGATGAAGGTCTGCGGCATGCGCGCGCCTTCGCCGCCGGGGCCGGCGTTGTCGATGTAGTTGGCCATCGACAGCGTCCAGCTGCCGATCATCGGCACCTTCCAGCCCAGCTTGGTCATGCCGTTGGCGATCTGCGCCAGCTCGGGACCGATGCCGTACGTGAGCACCACTTCCGCGCCGGCTTCCTTGGCCTTGAGCAGCTGGGCCGTCATGTCGACGTCCTTGATGTTGAACTTCTCGACCGCCACCGGCTTGATGCCCTTCAGGGCCAGCGCCTTCTCGAGGTCGGCGCGGCCGAGCTGGCCGTAGTTGGTCGAGTCGGCGAGGATGGCCACCTTCTTGAAGCCGCGGCGGGTGATCGCCTCCTCGACGATCATCGGTGCCTGGATGGAGTCGTTGGCCGAATTGCGGAAGACGTAGTTCTCGGGCTGGTCGTCGAACTGGTGCGTCAGCACCGAGCCGGTGGCCACGTTGTTCATGACCGGGATCTTCGCGTCCTGGAAGAAGCGCTCGGAGGCCAGGCCCACCCCGGTGTTGATGTAGCCCACCACGGCGACCACATGCTCCTTGTTGATCAGCTCCTGGGCGATCTGCGCGCCGCGCTCGTTCTTGGCCTCGTCGTCGCGCTCGACGAGCTGGATCTGGCGGCCGAGGACGCCGCCGGCCTTGTTGATCTCGTCGGCGGCCAGGCGCACGCCGTCGCGCATGCTCACGCCCATCGAGGACGAGCCCCCGGTGAACGGGCCGTCGACGCCGATCTTGATCGGATCGGCGGCGAAGGCGGTGGCGGCCGTGCAGGCCAGGGCGATGGCGGAAAGACGGATGGCGAGAGTCATGGGTCGTGTCTCCATTGGGGCAAGCTGTTGTTGCCTCGCGTTGTGACTCGGGGCGAGTCGAATGCAAGGACCATTGTGGTGCTCCGGTCGCCGTTTGCGCCTACGTAATCCCCGCAGATTCGTGCAAACCCCGAGAGCCATTTCGGTGCGGAGGCCACGCGCGCCGCCGTGCTCGCGGCCCGTGTAAGACCCGCGTCAGTTCGGGCGAGAATCGGCCCGTCGCCAGCTCGCGAGGTTCACCATTTGAACGAGTCCGCCGCCGCCTCGGCATACACCGTGTTGACGCGCGCGCTGCGCGACGCCGCGCTGACCGTGCTCGCCATGGCCGCCGCCGCGGCCGCCTCGCAGGTGGTCGCGCACGGGCCGGCAGCCGGCGTGCTGGGCGCGGTGCTGGCGTTGTCGCTCGCGCGCAGCCATCTCGTCGCCGAACGCCGCGGCTGGCTCGAGGCCCTCGTGCTCCTGCCGGTCGTCAGCCTCGCGAGCTTCGGTGTCGGCGCGCTGCTGCTGCATGCGCCCTGGCTCGGCGCGGCCGGGTTCGTCGTCGCCGGGGCGGTGCCGGCCTGGGCGCGGCGCTTCGGCGCGACGGGCCGGCGCCTGGGCCGGCTGGTGACGCTGCCGCTGGTCACGATCCTCGTCGTGCCGGGCCTGCCGCAGCGGCCCGCCTGGGGCCTGCCCCCTGCCTTCGCGGTGGCGGCCCCGGCGGCGATCGCATTGCTCGCGCTGGCCTGCGTCGTGCTGGCGCAAGGCCTGGGACAGGCGCTGGGCTGGCCGCCGCCGCATGCGCCAGGCAGTGCGGCGGGCGCAGCTGCCGCGGCGCCCGCCGCGCCGGGAACGCTGCGGCCGTCGGCGCCCGTGCGCCTTGCCGCGCAGATGGCCGCATCGCTGGCGCTCGCGTTCGTCGTCGGCCTGCTCGTGTTCCCGGATCACTGGCGCTGGCTCGTGCTCTCCGCGCTCCTCGTCAACACCGGCAGCATCGGCCAGTTCGACGTGCTGCGGCGCGGCGTGCTGCGCGTGCTCGGGGCGGCGGGCGGCACCGTGGCGGCGATGGCGGTGGCGCGGGGCGCGGGCGGCGACGTCGCGGCGGTCGGCGCGCTGGTGCTGGCCTGCGTCTTCGTCGGCCTGGTCCTGCGCGTGTTCGGCTACGGCTGGTGGGTCCTGTGCGTGACGCTGGCGCTCGCGCTGCTGCAGACGCTGGAGCCCGCCGCCGAGCCGCTGCTGCTGTGGCGCCGGCTGCTGGAGATCGCCGTCGGTGCGGCGATCGCCACCGCGGCCGCGTCCCTCGTGTGGCCGATCCCGACGGCGGACATCCTGCGCCGCCGCATCGCCGGCGCGCTGGCGGCGATGTCCGAGGCGCTCGATCCGGACGCGGCCGAGCGCCGGCCGCTGGCGGTCGTCGGCACGATGGCGCTCGTGCGCCAGATGCAGCCCGTGTTCCGCGCACAGGGCGCCGCGCACCGCCTGGCGGGCCGGCGCGAGGCGCCGCAGGCCGCGCGCTGGATCGACGCGTTGCTCGCCTGCGAGGCGCCGGTGCTCGCGCTGGTCGAGCGCGGGCAGGCGCCCGGCGCGGTGCGAAAGGCGATCGGCGCGGCGCGCAAGTCGATCCGCGAACCGGCCGAGCTCGGCCCGGCATTGGCGGCGTTGCGCGAGGCGCTGGAGCGGCCACCGGCCGGGCCGTGAGGCCCTGCCTGCTTGCTCAGTCCTCGAACACCCCGTCGCGCTCCGCCAGGGTCACCACCACGCCGGCCGGCTCGAAGCGCGGCCCATGCGCCTGCGCGAGCTCGCGCGCGCGGGCCACGAAGCGCTTCGCGCCCATCGCGTTGACGAACTGCAGCGCGCCGCCGTGGAAGGGCGCGAAGCCCCAGCCGAAGATGGAGCCGACGTTGGCGTCGGCTACCGAGCGCAGCACGCCTTCCTCGACGCAGCGCGCGGCCTCGTTGGCCTGCACGAACATCAGGCGGTCGATCAGCTCGCGCTGGGGGGGTTGCCGCGCGGCCACCGGGAAGAGCTGCGCCAGGCCGGGCCACAGGCTGCGGCCCGCGTCCGTCCAGTCGTAGAAGCCGAGGTTGGCCTTGCGGCCGATGCGGCCGAGCTCGCACATCTGGCGCAGCACCGATTCGCCGGGATGCTCGACGTAGGCCCGGCCTTCGGCGGCGAGATCCTTGCGCGTCTGGTCGGCCACGTGCAGCGCGAGCGTCAGCGAGACCTCGTCCTGCAGCGCCAGCGGCGGCATCGGCATGCCGGCCTGCAGGCCCGCGGCCTCGATGTGGCGCGGGTGCACGCCTTCCCTGAGCATCGCCAGGCCCTCCATCACGTAGGTGGCGAACACGCGGCTCGTGTAGAAGCCGCGCGCGTCGTTGACGACGATGGGCGTCTTGCCGATCTGGCGCACGAAGTCGAACGCGAGCGCCAGCGTGGCGTCATCGGTGGCCTGGCCCATGATGATCTCGACCAGCGGCATCCTGTCCACCGGCGAGAAGAAGTGCAGGCCGATGAACTGCGCCGGCCGCACGCTGGCCTGCGCGAGGCTGGTGATGGGCAGCGTGGACGTGTTCGACGCGAACACCGCATCCGGCGACAGCAGCGCCTCGGCGCGGCGCGTGACGTCGGCCTTGACCGCGCGGTCCTCGAACACCGCCTCGACGACGAGGTCGCAGCCGGCCAGGTCCTCGAACTGCATGGTGGGCGTGATGCGGGCGAGCATGGCGTCGCGCTGCTCGGGCGTCGTGCGGCCCTTGCGGACGGCCTTGTCCAGCAAGTCCTGCGAATACTGTCGCCCGCGGACGGCGTTGTCGGCCGAGGTGTCGAGCAGCATCACCTCGATGCCGGCCTTGGCCGCGACGTAGGCGATGCCTGCGCCCATCATGCCGGCGCCCAGGATGCCCAGTCGCTCGACGCGGCGCGGCGCATGCCCCGCGGGCCGCGAGGCGCCGCGCTCGATCGCCTGCAACTGGTACCACAGCGTGCCGATCATGTTGCGCGATTCCTGCGACATCGCGCAGGCCGCGAAATGGCGCGACTCGAGCTCGAGCGCCGCATCGAAGCCGACGACGCCGCCCTCGAACACGCACGACAGGATGTGCGTGACCGCCGGGTAGTTGCCGAAGCTCTTGGCCGAGGCCATGGACGGTGCCACGGAGAACAGCTGCGCCGCCGCGGGCGTGCGCGAGTCGCCGCCGGGATAGCGGAACTTGGGCGTGTCCCAGGGCTGCTTCGGCGCCGGGTTGGCCGTGATCCAGGCCCTGGCCCTGGCCAGCATGTCGTCGGCCGACGTGGCGAGCTCGCCGACGAGGCCCGTCTTGAGCGCCTGCGCGGCGCGGATGTCGACGCCCTCGCCCATCCACTGCAGCGCCTGCTGCATGCCCACCAGGCGCGGCAGGCGCTGCGTGCCGCCGCCGCCGGGCAGCAGGCCCAGCTTGACTTCGGGCAGGCCCAGGCGCGCCTTGCCGTCGCCCAGGACGATGCGATGGTGGCAGGCGAGGGCGATCTCGAGCCCGCCGCCCAGGCACTTGCCGTTGATCGCCGCGACCACCGGCTTGCCGCACAGCTCGAGCCGGCGCAGCGCCTTCTTCAGCCGCATCGATTCGTCGAAGGCCTCCTGCGCCGACGACAGCGCGCGCAGGCGGTCGATGTCGGCGCCGGCGAGGAAATCCTTCTTGCCCGAGCGCAGCACCAGGCCCTTGACCGACGCGTCGGTCTCCAGCCGCTCCACCAGCGCGGCCAGCGGCCGCGCGAGCGCGTCGTCGAGCACGTTCATCGAACGGCCCGGGGAGTCCATCGTGGCGATGGCGATGCCGTCGGCGTCGACGACCACATCCAGGATGTCGGCCATGGTTCTCAGATCCTCTCGATGATCGTGGCGATGCCCATGCCGCCGCCCACGCACAGGGTGGCGCAGCCGAGCGACCGGTCGCGGCGTTCCAGCTCGTCCAGCAGGGTGCCGAGGATGATGCAGCCGGTGGCGCCCAGCGGGTGGCCGAGCGCGATCGCACCGCCGTTGACGTTGACGCGGTCCAGCGACACGCCGAGGTCGCGCGCCGTCTTCATCGGCACCGCGGCGAAGGCCTCGTTGACCTCCCACAGGTCGATGTCGGCCGCCTGCAGGCCGGCCTTGGAGAGTGCCTTGCGGCAGGCCGGCGTCGGGCCGGTCAGCATGATGGTGGGCTCCGAGCCGACCACCGCCACGCTGCGGATGCGCGCGCGGGCGCGCAGGCCCGCGCGCTCGCCCGCCTCGCGCGAGCCCAGCAGCATCAGCGCGGCGCCGTCGACGATGCCCGACGCATTGCCGGCGTGGTGCACGTGCGTGATCTTCTCGACGGTGGTGTACTTGCGCAGCGCGGTGGCGTCGAAGCCCATCGCGCCCATGGCGGCGAACGACGGTTCCAGCTTGCTCATCGCCTCCAGCGTGGCGTTGGCGCGGATCGTCTCGTCCTCGGCCAGCATCGGCAGGCCGGCGATGTCGTGCACCGGCACGACGGATCTGCCGAAGTGCCCCGCGGCGCGCGCCGCGGCCGCGCGCTGGTGCGACTGCAGCGCGTACGAGTCGAGGTCGTGGCGCGAGAAACCCTCGAGCGTCGCGATCAGGTCGGCGCTGACGCCTTGCGGAATGAAGCCGATGCCCTGGTTGACGCGCGGATCCATGAACCACGCGCCGCCGTCCGAGCCCATGGCCCAGCGCGACATCGATTCGATGCCGCCGGCCACCACCAGGTCCTCGAAGCCGCTGGCCACCTTGGCCGCGGCGAGGTTGACGGCTTCCAGGCCCGACGCGCAGAAGCGCGACAGCGTGACGCCGGCGACGGATTCCGCCCAGCCGGCATCCAGGACCGCGGTGCGCGCGATGTCGGCGCCTTGCTCGCCGACGGGCGTGACGCAGCCGAGCACGACGTCGTCGACCAGCGACGTGTCGAGATCGAGCCGCTGCTGCAGCGAACGGAGCAGCCCGCGCAGCAGCCAGACCGGCGTGGCCTGGTGCAGGCTGCCGTCCTTCTTGCCCTTGCCGCGCGGGGTGCGGACGTGGTCGTAGATGAATGCTTCGGTCATGAAATCTCTCTCAAAGCGGAGTCGCGCGGCCAGGAGCGGTCTCGCCAGGAGGGGTCTGGCACCTCCTCGAATCGCGCAGATGCATTGCCGATGGCGGCATCACCGAACGCGATTCGAGGCCGTGCCCGACCCCGGATTCGAAGTCGTGGCGTGAAATGGTTGTCCGCACGCCGACGCGCCGGCGCGATGCGGGGTCAGGCACGGCCTCAATTCGCGGCCGGCGTGCAAGCTGATGGCGGCCGTTCGGCGCGAATCGAGGAGGTGCCAGACCCCTGCGGTTAGGCGGCGTCGTCATTTGCCCAGGCTCCGCTTGACGGTGGCATTGATGATGCGCAGCTCCGCCAGCGACGCATCGATGTGCGCGCGCTTCTGCTCGAGCTCGGCGATCGCCTTGGAGGTCTTGTCGAGCACGTACTTCATCTGCACGGCGCGGCCCTCGCCGTGGGCGCCGTACAGGTCGAGGTAGTGCTTGATCTCGGCCAGCGACGAGCCGATCGCCTTGGCGCGCAGGATCAGCTGCAGCCGGGCGCGGTCGCGCCGCGTGTAGACGCGCGTGCCGTTGACTCGGCGCGGCGCCAGCAGGCCCTTGTCCTCGTAGAAGCGCAGCGCGCGCGGCGAGATGTCGAACTCCTTGCACAGCTCGGTGATGCCGAACAGCTGGCCGGCGTCGTCGCTGCGGTGGTCGGCCACCACCTCGTCGGCGGTCTGCGCGCGCAGCCCGCGCGCGGCTTTCGATGCCTGCGGTTCCACGGCTAGACGATGCGTTGCAGCTTCAGCGCGACGCTCATGTCGCCCGAGACCTTGAACTTGCCCATCATGAAGCCGGTGGTGGGCTCCAGCTCGCCCGACAGCAGGTCGCCGAGGGTGTCCACGCCCAGTGCGACGGTGCAGTCGGCCACGCGATCCGCGTCGTTGGACAGCACGTTGGGCACCTTGGTGGCGTCGACGACCACCACGCCGTCGGGGCCGCAGTCGAACTTGAGCACGGCGCCGAGGCCGCAGTCCTCGCCGACCTTGGCGCGCAGTTGATCGGTGGCGGTCTGGATGTCCATGCGGGCGTTCCTGGTGCAGGAGGGGTTGGCGGGCGGCGGCGCGTGATGGCGCGCCGGGCGGTCGCCGCCATCCTAGGGCCTGCGGGTGACGTCGCCATCAGTGAAATTCCCGACGGGACATGATGTTGACGTTAACGTCACCCTGAAGCCTAATGCGGCACGTGCCGCGGGTGCCCCCCGTTCTTCCGGAAACGACCCTAGTCCACATGACGACAGCCTCTGCCGACCAGAACGACGCCGCAATGCCTTCTTCGCGCTATCGCAGCGCGTTCGCGCCGGGCTTGTTCGCCGGCCGGCGCGTGTGGGTCACCGGCGGCGGCTCGGGCATCGGCCGCGCGGTCGCGCACGAGCTGGCCTCGCTCGGCGCCGACGTGGTGATCAGCGGCCGCAGCGCCGACAAGCTCGAACGCGTCGCAGCCGAGATCGCCGAGGACGGAGGCCGCTGCGCCTGGCGCGCGTTCGACATCCGCGACGAGGAGGCCGTCAAGGCCGGCGTGGCCGATGTCGTCGCCCGGGAAGGTGTCGTCCACGGCCTGGTCAACAACGCCGGCGGCCAGTTCCCGGCGCCGATGACCGCCATCAGCAAGCGCGGCTTCGAGGCGGTCGTCGCCAACAACCTGACCGGCGGCTTCCTGATGATGCGCGAGCTCTTCCTGCAGAGCTTCCAGGCGCACGGCGGCGCCATCGTCAACATGACGGCCGACTTCCGCAACGGGATGCCCGGAATGGCGCACTCGGGCGCGGCGCGCGCGGGCATGAGCAATCTCACGATGACGGCCTCGTTCGAGTGGGCGTCGTCCGGCGTGCGCGTCAACGCGGTCGCGCCGGGCTGGATCGCCTCCAGCGGCATGGACACCTACGGCGGCGCGATGAAGACGCTGATCCCCCAGCTCAGGCGCCACGTGCCGCTGCGCCGCATGGGCCTCGAGGCCGAGGTGAGCGCGGCCATCGTGTTCCTGCTGTCGCCGGCGGCCGCGTTCATCACCGGCGTCACGCTGCAGATCGACGGCGGCGCGTCGCTGGGCTCGCCGCTGTTCCCGTCGGTCGACCACGACCGTTCGGTGCCGTTCGACGGCTTCCACCGCGCGGTGACGCCGCAGGTGCTGCGCGAGGGGGAGGGCTGATGCCGGCGATCGTCTCGGCGCTGAACGTGAAGTCCGCGGCGTTCGCGGCCAATGCGGCGCGCATGGCCGGCAAGCTGGCCGAGGTGCGCGAGCTGGAGCAGCGCGTCGTCGACGAGAGCGCGGGCAAGCGCGACAAGTTCGAGCAGCGGGGCCAGCTGCTGCCGCGCGAGCGCGTCGCGCAGCTGCTCGATCGCGGCAGCGGCTTTCTCGAGCTGTCGCCGCTGGCCGGGCTGGGCATGCACGACGACGACGGCAGGAAATCGGTGCAGGGCGGCGGCTCCATCGTGGGCATCGGGCTGGTGTCGGGCAAGCGCGTCGTCGTCTCCGCGAGCGACAGCGCGCTCAAGGGCGGCACCGTCTCGCCGATGGGCCTGCGCAAGGCGCTGCGCGCGCAGCAGGTCGCGCTCGAGAACAAGCTGCCGCTGGTCTACCTGGTCGAGTCGGGCGGCGCCAACCTGATGTACCAGAGCGAGATGTTCGTCGAGGGCGGTCGCAGCTTCGCGAACCAGGCGCGGCTGTCCGCGGCGGGCATCCCGCAGATCGCGGTGGTGCACGGCTCGTCGACGGCCGGCGGCGCCTACCTGCCGGGCCTGTCGGACTACGTCGTGCTGGTGCGAGGCCGCTCCAGCATCTACCTGGCCGGACCGCCGCTGGTCAAGGCCGCCATCGGCGAGGAGGCCACCGACGAGGAGCTCGGCGGATCGCAGACGCACGCCGAGGTCACCGGCCTGGGCGAATACCTCGGCGAGAACGACGCGCACGCGATCGCGATCGCGCGCGAGCTGCTCGACAAGCTGCGGTGGGACGCCGCGCCGCCGGGCGGCAAGGCGGCCGCGCCGCTGTACGCCGCCGAGGAGCTGATGGGTGTCGTGCCTGCCGACGAGCGCGAGCCCTACGACGTGCGCGAGGTGATCGCGCGCCTCGTCGACGGCTCCGACTTCCTCGAGTTCAAGCCGGGCTTCGGCGCCGACACGCCGTGCGGCCACGCCCGCGTCGACGGCCACGTCGTCGGCCTGGTCGGCAACAACGGCCCGATCCAGCCTGCCGGCGCGAACAAGGCGGCGCAGTTCATCCAGCTGTGCGACCAGTCGGGCACGCCCCTGGTCTTCCTGCAGAACACCACCGGCTACATGGTCGGCTCGGCCGCCGAGCGCGGCGGTGCGATCAAGCACGGCGCCAAGATGATCCAGGCCGTGGCCAACGCGCGCGTGCCCAAGTTCACGTTCCTGATCGGCGGGTCCTTCGGGGCGGGCAACTACGGCATGTGCGGCCGCGGCTTCGACCCGCGCTTCATCTTCAGCTGGCCCAACGCGCGCACGGCGGTGATGGGCGGCGCGCAGGCCGGCAAGGTGATGGAGATCGTGGGCGCGGCCAAGCTCGCGCGCGCCGGAGCGCCGGTCGACGCCGACGCGCTCGCCGCGATGGGCAACCAGCTGCGCGACCGCATCGACCGCGAGTCGCACGTACTGTTCGGCACCGCCCGCCTGTGGGACGACGGCATCGTCGACCCGCGCGACACGCGCCGCGTGCTCGCGCTCGCGCTGGCGCTCGCACGCGAGGCCGGGCAGCGAGTCCTGCGCCCGAATTCCTTCGGCGTCGCCCGCTTCTGATCGAGATTCCAACGAGACAAGCCCCATGAAATTCACGACCGAACACAAGGCCCTGTCCGAGACCGTCAAGCGCTTCGTCGAGAAGGAGCTGAACCCGTACGTGCCGAAGTGGGAGGCCGACGAGCAGTACCCGGCGCACGAGGTCATCAAGAAGCTGGGCGACCTCGGCCTGCTGGGCCTGAAGTACCCCGAGGAATTCGGCGGCGCGGGGCTGGACTTCAGCTACTCGATGGTGATGGCCGAGGCGCTCGGCGAGTGCCTGTGCGGCGGCGTGCCGATGTCGATCGGCGTGCACACCGACATGTGCACCCCCGCGCTGGCGCGCTTCGGCTCCGACGAGCTGCGCCGCGAATTCCTCGCCCCGTCGATCGCCGGCGACCTCCTCGGCTGCCTGGGCGTGAGCGAGCCCGGCGGCGGCTCGGACGTCGCGGCCGTGAAGACGACGGCGCGCAAGGACGGGGACGACTACGTCATCGACGGCAGCAAGATGTGGATCACCAACGGGCTGCAGGCCGACTGGTGCTGCCTGCTCGCCAACACCGGCGACGGCCCCGCGCACAAGAACAAGAGCCTGATCATCGTGCCGCTGGACCGGCCCGGGATCACGAAGCAGAAGATCCACAAGATCGGCATGGACTCGTCGGACACCGCGCTGCTGTTCTTCGACGGCGTGCGCGTGCCCCGGCGCAACCTGATCGGCCAGGAAGGCATGGGCTTCGCGTTCCAGATGATGCAGTTCCAGGAGGAGCGGCTGTGGGGCGCGGCCTCGTCGCTGCGCAGCCTGGACCGCCTCATCGACCTCACGATCGAGTACACGCGCGAACGCAAGGCCTTCGGCAAGAGCATCCTCGACAACCAGGTGGTGCATTTCCGGCTGGCCGAACTGCGCACCGAGGTCGCCGCGCTGCGCGCGCTCACCTACCAGGCCTGCGAGCTGTACGTGTCCGGCAAGGACGTGACGATGCTGGCGTCGATGGCGAAGCTGAAGTGCGGGCGCCTGAGCCGCGAGGTGTCCGACAGCTGCCTGCAGTACTGGGGCGGCATGGGCTTCACGCGCGACAACCCGATCTCGCAGGCGTATCGCGATTCCCGCCTGATCTCCATCGGCGGCGGCGCCGACGAGGTGATGCTGGGCATCATCTGCAAGCTCGAGGGCACGCTGCCGAAGGGGAACCATTGATGGACGCGTCGGCCGAGCTGACGGCGCTCGAGACCCTGGCGGTGCGCAGCGACCGCGGCGTGCTGCACGTGACGCTGGACCGGCCGGCCGCCCGCAACGCGATGTCGCTGCGCATGGTGTCCGAGCTGCGCGAGGTGCTCGCGCGCGCCGAGGCCGCCGGCGACGTGCGCGCCATCGTGCTGCGCGGCGCGGGCGGCCACTTCTGCGCCGGCGCCGACCTGCAGGACATGGCCCGGGCGCGCCAGCGCGAGATGGCCGGCGAAAACGACGCCATCGCGGCGGTCAACGCGCGCTTCGGGGCCCTGTGCGGCGCCTTCGCGCGCACCGGCATCGCGACCGTCGCGGTGCTGGAGGGCACGGTGATGGGCGGCGGCCTCGGGCTGGCCTGCGTCGCGGATGTGGCGCTGGCCGGGCAGGGCGCGCAGCTGCGCCTGCCCGAGACCTCGCTGGGCGTCGTGCCGGCGCAGATCGCGGCCTTTCTCGTCGAGCGCGTCGGCGCCTCGCAGGCGCGGCGCCTCGCGGTGACGGGCGGCAAGCTCGACGCCGCGCAGGCGCTGGCGATCGGCCTGGTGCACGAGGTGCATGCCGATGGCGCGGCGCTGGACGCCGCGCTGGCTGCGACGCTCGCGCAGATCCTGCGCTGCGCGCCCGGCGCGATCGCAGCGACCAAGGCGCTGATGGCGCGCGCGCTGCACACGCCGTCGGCCGAACTGATCGAGGACGCCGCGCGGCTGTTCGCGCGCGCCGCTCGCGGGCCCGAAGGCATCGAGGGCATGACCGCGTTCCTGCAGAAGCGGGCGCCGGCGTGGGCGGTGCCATGAGTTTCGCGAAGATCCTCGTCGCCAACCGCGGGGAGATCGCGTGCCGGGTCATCCGGACGGCGCGCTCGCTCGGCTATCGGACGGTGGCCGTCTTCAGCGACGCCGATGCCGGCGCGCCGCACGTCGCGCTCGCCGACGAGGCCGTGGCGCTCGGCGGCCACACCGCGGCGGAGTCGTACCTGCGGGTCGACGCGATGCTGGCGGCGGCAAGGCGCACCGGCGCCGACGCGGTGCACCCCGGCTACGGCTTCCTGTCCGAGCGCGCTGATTTCGCGCAGGCCTGCGAGGACGCCGGGCTCGTCTTCATCGGGCCGCCGGCGGCGGCGATCGCCGCGATGGGCGACAAGGCGGGCGCCAAGCGCCGCATGCTCGCGGCGAACGTGCCTTGCGTGCCGGGCTACCTCGGCGACGACCAGTCGGACGCCGCGTTGACAGAGCAGGCGAACGCCGTGGGCTATCCGCTGCTGGTCAAGGCCGTGGCGGGCGGCGGCGGGCGCGGCATGCGCCTCGTCCAGGCGCCGGCCGAGCTGGCCGATGCCCTCGCGGGCGCGCGGCGCGAGGCCGCGTCGGGGTTCGGCGACGGCACGCTGATGCTGGAGCGCCTCGTCACCGACGGCCGGCACATCGAGATCCAGGTGTTCGCCGATGCGCACGGCGACGTCGTGCACCTCGGCGAGCGCGACTGCAGCGCGCAGCGCCGGCGCCAGAAGGTGATCGAGGAATCGCCGTCGCCGTTCGTCGACGGCGCGCTGCGCGAGGCCATGGCGCGCGACGCCGTGGCCGCCGCGCGCGCGGTCGGCTACGTCGGCGCCGGCACCGTGGAGTTCATCGTCGACGCGCAGCGCCGCCACTGGTTCCTCGAGATGAACACGCGCCTGCAGGTGGAACATCCGGTGACGGAATGCGTGACCGGCCTCGACCTCGTCGAATGGCAGCTGCGCGTGGCCGCGGGCGAGCCGCTGCCGCTGCGGCAGGACGAGATCCGCTGGACGGGCCACGCCGTCGAGGCGCGCCTGAACGCCGAGGATCCGTACGACGGCTTCGCGCCGCAGACGGGCCGCGTCGCGTTCTGGCGCCCGGCGCGCGCGACGCGCGCGGGACGCGCGGACGGCGGCACGCAGGGCGTCCCGGCGGCGATGCTCGCCAGCGTGCGCATCGACGACGGGATCGCCGAAGGCGGCGTCGTCTCGCCGTTCTACGACGCGATGGTGGCCAAGGTCATCGTGCATGGCCGCGACCGCGCGGACGCGCTCCGGCGCCTCGCCGCCGCGCTGGAGGACGCGCCGCTCGTGGGCCTGCGCAACAACGGCCGCTACCTGCGCGACCTGGTGCGCCAGCCCGAGTTCATCGCGGGCGCCGTCACCACGCGGCACCTCGACGACTGGGCCGCGGCGCGCGCGCCGATCAACGTCGCGCCGGTGGCCGATGACGAGGACTGGGCCGTCGCGGCCGCGCTGCGGATGCGCTCGCCGGACGATGCGCCGGCCAGCGGGCCCATGGCCCTCGGCATCGCCTCGCGCCGCGTCGCGCTCGCGTGCGCGGGCGTCACGCGCGCGCTGGCGGTCGCGGGCACGCGGGTGCGCGTCGGCGAGCGCGAGGTCGACGTCGTGCTCCATCCGGCCGACGCCGACGGCTGGCGCGCGGTCGAGATCGACGGCGTGCGGCGCCGGCGTCTCGTCGTGGACAACGGCCAGCGTGTGCACGTCGTGCGCGAGGCGGCGGTGCACGAGTTCATCGAGCCCTCGCCCTGTCCGCAGCCGGACGCCGCGGCCGCCGCGCGCGTGGCGCGGGCGCCGGTGGCCGGCGTCGTGGCGCAGGTATCGGTCGCGGCCGGCCAGCGCGTCGCCGCGGGGCAGCCGCTGGTGTGCGTCGAGGCGATGAAGATGGAGATGTGGCTCAACGCCGCGGCCGCGGGCGTGGTCCGCGCGGTCAACGTCGCCGCGCGCGACACCGTGGCGTCGGGCGCGGTGCTCGTCGAGCTCGAGCTCGATCCCGTTTGAAGGACATGCGATGGACGATGCGATCCTGACCTGCGCGCTCACCGGCGTGCTCACCGACCCGGCCCGGCACCCGGTGCCCGTCACCGCGGCGCAGATGGCGGCGCAGGCGCGCGACGCGTTCAACGCCGGCGCGTCCATCATGCACGTGCACGTGCGCCGGCAGGAGCCCGGCCAGGGCCACCTGCCGTCGTGGGATCCGGCGGTCGCCGCCGAGGTCTGCGACGCGATCCGCGCGGCGTGTCCGGGCGTCATCATCAACCTGACGACGGGCGTGATCGGCAGGGACATCAGCGGTCCGCTGGCCTGCATCGAGCGCGTCCGGCCCGAGATCGCGGCCTGCAACGCGGGCAGCCTCAACTACCTGAAGCTGCGTTCCGACGGCCGCTGGGCCTGGCCGCCGATGGTGTTCGACAACCCGGTCGCCAAGGTGCAGCAGTTCCTCGACGCGATGGAGGCCGCGGGCGCGCATCCGGAGTTCGAGTGCTTCGACGTCGGCATCGTGCGCTCCGTGGCGATGTTCGTGAAGGCGGGCATGGTCAAGCCGGCGATGGGCACGCCGGAGGTGAACCTGGTGATGGGCGTGGCCTCGGGCATGCCTTGCGATGCCGACCTGCTCGCGCTGCTGCCGCGGTGGATCGCGCCCGGCGCCCTCTGGCAGACCACCCTGATCGGCCGCGAGGAGATCTGGCCCGTGCACGAGAGGACGGCCGAGCTCGGCGGCATGCTGCGCACGGGCCTGGAGGACAGCTTCTACCTGCCGGGCGGGGAACGGGCGAGCGGCAACGGGCCGATGATCGCGGCGCTGGCGCAGTGCGCCGAGCGCGTCGGCCGCCGGATCGCCTCGCCCGCGCGTGCGCGGGAACTGCTGGGCTTGAGGACGGCCTGAACGCAGGCGCGCCGCGCGGCGTCGGGCAGGCGGGCGGCGCTTGGTCTATCCTGATGGCATCTGAACTCGGAGCGAACGTCATGATCGCGATCGCGGGCGGCCTGCTGGCCGCATTGGGCCTGCTGGCCGGCGCGCTGCTCGGTGCCGCCGCCTTCGGCCTCGCGGCGGCGGGGCCGTCGCTGTGGATCCTGTTCCCGTTGCTGACGCTGGTCGGCTGGTTCCTGCTGGTCGTCAGCGACGTCGACCCGCTGCGCGGCACGCCCACGCGCGTCGTCGCCAGCGCGCTGCTGCTGCTGGCGTTGCTGGCGGCGGTCGCGCTGGTGGCCGCAGGGGCCGGACTGCTCGCCATCCAGGGCACGGCGGGCACGCTCGCGCTGTGCTACCTGCTGGTGCTCGGCGGCGTGCTGGGCGCCACCGGCACGGCGGCGTACGGGCGCAAGGCGGGCCCGCCGCAGCATTCCTGACCCGACGGCCGGGCCGTCCGGGATTCCACTTAGGTGAAGTGACGGGCAGCACCAAGGACCAATTGCGCGGCGGATGACGCGGCAGTAGTCTTCGCGGGCTTCGAAGAACCAAGGAGACTTGCCGATGACGATCGTGATTCGCCGTCGGGCGCCCTTGATGGCGCTCGCCTGTTTCGTTCCTCTGGCCGCCAGCGCCTCCACGGCCTGCGACCACCTCCTGCAACAGTTCGGCTCCCAGCTGGCCGACGCGACCTGCGTCGACAGCGCCGACCTCACCACCACCAACCCGGACACCACGCCGGCCAACAACTCGATCGCCTCGCTGCCCGCGTTCGCCTTCACGCCGCAGACCGACCGCGCGACGATCGCGCCGAGCGCGGCCAAGCGCGCGCCCGTCACGAAGGTGGTGCCGGGCATCCAGCTCGACGGCCGCATCGCGTCCGACCCGACCGGCCAGGCGCGCTTCCTCCTGCGCCTGCCCAAGGACTGGAACGGCCGGCTCGTCGTGGCCGGCGCCTCGGGCACGCGCAGCGAGTTCAACGGCGATTTCTCCTGGAGCGACTACGTCGTCCAGAAGGGCTACGCGTATGCGTCGCAGAACAAGGGCGTGCTCAACCTGCAGCTGACGACGGCGGCCGATCCGCTGGGCTGCCGGCTCAACCCGGTGTCGACGACGTTCGTCAACTTCTACGACAACGGCCCCAACCAGCAGTTCGCGCGCTGGCAGGAATACATGGTCAAGGCCGCGCAGCTCGCGCGCCAGGGCGTGGCGTCGAACTACGGCCGCCCGCCGCGCTTCACCTACGCGGTGGGCACGTCCAACGGCGGCTACCAGGTGCGGCGTGCGATGGAGACGGCGCCCGAGCTGTTCGACGGCGGCGTCGACTGGGAAGGCACCTTCGTCGACGAGCACGCGCCCAACCTGCTCACCGACCTGCCGGCGGCACTCCTCAACTACAACGACTACGCGGCCTCGGGGCTCGACCCGAACAGCACCGCCGCCAGGAACATGCGCGCGGCCGGCTACCCGCCCGACATCGTCGCCAGCCCGACGTCGACGCTGTGGACCAGCTACTGGGCGCAGTTCTGGGAAGTGACGCAATGCCAGTGGCAGAAGCGCCTCGATCCGACGTACGACACCTACGGCGCGGGCCCCGCCAACTACAACTACGTGGCGCGCCTGTCGGCCTCCGACGTGGGGGCCAACATGGCGTCCTTCGCCACCACCGGCCGCATCCAGCGTCCGCTGGTCACGGTGGCGGGCACGATGGACGCGCTGCTGCCGATCGACCACCACGCGCGCGCCTATGCCCGCAAGGTGGCCGCCGCGCAGTCGCGCGACCACGACCACGAAGGCTGGGGCCCGCGCCACGACGAGCGTGACGCGGCCTACCGCCTGTACGAGGTGCAGAACGGCAACCACATCGAGACCTACCAGGACAGCTTCCCGCAGCTGGCGCTCATCGAGCCCCACGCGCACGCGGCGTTCGACCTGATGGTGGCGCACGTCGAGACGCACGCGGCGCTGCCGGCGAGCCAGTGCATCCCCAAGGGCGGCGCCATCACGGGCAGCCCGTCGCAGCCGGGGCATTGCACGGCGCTGTACGCGCCCTGAGCGGTCGCCTCGCGACGTCCCGACCCGAAGGCCCCGCGGCGCACGCTCCGGGGCCTTTTTCTTGCGCGTGGGCGGAGCAGGGCGGGTCGCGCGGCGTTGCCGCTGGGGTGGATCCTGCGACTCCGCTTCGCTTCGCGCAGGGTGGCGGTTGGGCGCTTCGCTTCGCGCAGGGTGGCGGTTGCGCTTCGCCTCGCGCAGGATGACCGTCTTGTGTCGTCGTTGCCCGCGCCGCGCCCATCAAGTGTCATCCTGCGCGCAGTCGCACGATCCACGCGCGCCGAGGACGCCCGCGGCGAGCGCCGCGCAAAGCCGTCGCGGGGCCCGGGATCAGCCGCGCGGGGCTACTTTCGCAGCTTGCGGATCCACTTGTCCAGCAGCTCGCGGCCGTCCGGCGGCAGCTGGACCCAGGTGCCGCCGCAGAACAGGTCCACGCCCTTGACGACCACGTAGGTCGTCCTGATGGTGCCCGCCACCGGCGTGACCTTGCCGCCCTCGGCGAGCCCCGGCACCGCGACGGCGAAGTTCAGCACCGTGGTGGGCGGGATGTGGTGCTCGGTGAGCAGGCCCACGCCGCTCTCGCACAGATCACGCACGCGCAGCTCGATGACGCGGCCGTTGGGCAGCTGCACGCGCGCGGGCCACGAGACCTTGACGCGGTGCTCCCGGCGCGAATCGGACAGCACGGGCGGCATGCCGGGCAGCGGCGACGCCGGCTGCACGGGGGCCACGGGGGGAGGCAGGCCGAACAGGGCGTCGATGTCTTCCGGCGAGGTACTCATGGGAACGGATCGGGATCAGGCAGCTTCTTCGGACGCGGCCGTCTCGTCGGTGGGTGCGAGCGGCTCGGTGTTGAACTGCATTCTGGCAAGTTTCGCGTACAGGCCGTCACGCTGCATCAATTCCTGGTGATTTCCTTCCTCGATGATGCGGCCCTGGTCCATGACGACGATGCGGTCCGCCTTCTGGACGGTGGCCAGGCGGTGCGCGATCACCAGCGTCGTGCGGTCGGCCATGGCGGCCTCCAGCGCCGCCTGCACCATGCGCTCGCTCTCGGCGTCGAGCGCGCTGGTGGCTTCGTCGAGCAGCAGCAGCGGCGGGTTCTTGAGCATCGCGCGCGCGATCGCGATGCGCTGGCGCTGGCCGCCGGACAGGCGCACGCCGCGCTCGCCGAGGAAGGTGTCGTAGCCCTCGGGCAGGCGACGGATGAACTCGTCGGCGAACGCGGCCTTCGCGGCGGCGATCACCTCGTCGTCGCTCGCGTCGGGCCGGCCGTAGCGGATGTTCTCCATCGCGTTGGCGGAGAACACCGTCGAATCCTGCGGCACGATGCCGATGCGCGCGCGCAGTTCGTGCAGCGCGGTCTCGCGCACTTCGACGCCGTCGATGGTGACGGCGCCGGCGCCGGTGTCGTAGAAGCGCAGCAGCAGCTGGAACACGGTGCTCTTGCCGGCGCCGCTGGGGCCCACCAGCGCCACCGTCTCGCCCGGCCGCACCTTCAGCGAGTAGTCGGCGAGCGCCGCGTGCATCGGCCGCGACGGGTAGTGGAACTGCACGTGCCTGAGTTCGACGGCCGAGCCCGCGCGCGTGGGCGGCAGCGGGCGCGGCGCCGCGGGGTCGGTGACCGGCGAGACGGCGGCCAGCAGCTCCATCAGCCGCTCGGTGGCGCCGGCCGCGCGCAGCAGGTCGCCGTAGACCTCGGACAGCACCGCCACGCTGCTGACCAGCAGCATCACGTAGACCACCGTCTCGCCGAGGTGGCCCGCGGTGATGCGGCCGGCGATCACGGCCTGCGTGCCCTGGTACAGGCCCCACAGCAGCGCGCCGAACGTGGCGCTGATGATGAAGGCCACCAGCATCGAGCGCACCCGCGTGCGCTTCTTGGCGGTGTCGAACGCGTGTTCCGTGGACACCTCGAAGCGCGCGGCCTCGCGGTGTTCCTGCACGTAGCTCTGCACGACCGGGATGGCGTTGAGTACCTCGGCGGCGATGGCGCTGGAGTCGGCCACGCGATCCTGGCTGGCGCGGCTGAGCTTGCGCACGCGCCGGCCGAAGGCCATCGACGGCGCCACCACCAGCAGCAGGATGCCCAGCACCTGCGTCATCACGTACGGGTTGGTGACGATCAGCATCACCATCGCGCCCACGCCCATCACGCCGTTGCGCAGGCCCATCGACAGGCTGGAGCCGACGACCTGCTGCACCAGCGTGGTGTCGGTGGTCAGGCGCGACAGCACCTCGCCGGTGGCCGTCGTCTCGAAGAAGGCGGGGCTCTGCTTGACGACGTGGCGGTAGACGGCGTTGCGCAGGTCGGCCGTCACCCGTTCGCCCAGCCACGTGACCGCATAGAAGCGCAGCGCCGAGAACACGCCGAGCGCCACGCCGACCCCGAACAGCCCGAGGAAATGCTCGCGCAGCGCCATCAGCCGCGCGCCGTTGGCCGCGGCCGACGTCGCGCCGCCCGCCGCGGCCGCACCGGACAGCCCGAGCCCGCCGTCGATCAGCTTGCGCAGGACGACAGGGAACGCCAGCGTCGTGATGGCGGCCGCCACGAGGAACACCAGTGCGGCGACGATGCGGCCGCGATACGGGCGCAGGAACGGCAGCAGGCCGGAGAGCGAGCGCGGCGAAGCCGCCTTGGCGCGATCGGAAGCAGAGGTCATGGCGGTGCAGTCTACGGGCAGTGAATTACCGGCGGCTTCCAGGCGCCTGACAAAGGGTATACCCCCACGCAATAAGAGCCTATTCAATGATTGTCGATGCATTGACTGCCTAAGCAAGTATATTTCGGTTCCATGTCATCCACCAACGATCCCCTCCCGCGGGCCGACTTCTACTCCGCCGACACCTACCGGCAGGAGGAAAGCGTGGGCGCCGTGCTCAAGGGCGTCATTGCATCGATCACGCACCAGGTCGATCGCCGCCTGGTCGACCACGACCTGACGCACGCCCAATGGGTGCCGCTGTTCAAGCTGGCCCATGGCGAATGCGGCACCGTGGCCGAGCTTGCCCGCACGCTGCAGAGCGACCCTGGCGCCATGACGCGCGCGCTGGACCGCCTCGAGGCCAAGGGCCTGGTGGCCCGCGTGCGCTCGAGCGAGGACCGCCGGGTGGTCAACCTCGAGCTGACCGACGCCGGCCGCGAGGTCGCCGCGGTCGTCCCGGCCGTGCTGGCGGAGGTGCTCAACCTGCACCTGTCCGGTTTCTCGCACGACGAATGGCGCGCGCTGCTGAGCATGCTCAAGCGCATGCGCGCCAATGGCGACACCCTCCGCGCCGCCACCTCCCCGAATTCAGCGACTCCAGACTGAAAGACTCCCATGCCCAGCGCCACCACACGACAAGAATGCCCGCGCCGCGCCGGCGCGGCCCCGAAGACCGGCGAGACGCAATCCATCCATTCGCGCAAGCCGGGCAAGACGCCGCATCGCGGCCTCGAACTCGCCAACCCGCGCGTGCTGTCCGCGAGCACCTTCGCGCTGGCCGTCGCTTCGGCCGCGGTACTGGTGCTGGCCGGCTGCGCGTCGCCCGGCCACCAGTCCGAGCCGGTCGCGCAGCGCGACGCACAGGCGCTCGGCCTGTCGGCCGCGCAGCAGACGAGCGCGGTCGACGCGCAGTGGTGGCACCAGTTCGGTGACGCCCAGCTCGACGCGCTGGTGGCCAAGGCCCTCGAAGGCTCGCCCAGCCTCGGCTCCGCCCAGGCGCGCCTGACGCGTGCGCAGGCGGTCGTCGAGGCCGCGCGCGGCGCCGAGCTTCCGGCCGTCGCCTTCGACACCTCCGTCAAGCGCGAGCTGCTCTCGCGCAACGGCCTGTTCCCGCCGCCGTACGGCGGCAGCATCTTCAACCAGTCCAGCGCCACCTTCGGCCTGAGCTGGGATGCCGACGTGTTCGGCCGCGAGAAGCACGACCTCGAGGCCGCGCTCGGCAGCGCGCGCGCCGCGAAGGCCGATGCCGACGTCGCCGCCCAGCAGATCGCCACGCAGGTCGTGCGCACCTATTTCTCGCTGGCCCGCCTGGAAAGCCAGCGCGCCGTGGCGCAACGCACCTACGACCAGCGCAAGCAGATGCTGTCGCTCATCCAGCAGCGCGTCAGCGCCGGCCTGGACACGGTCGTCGAACAGAAGCAGGGCGAGGGCGCGCTGCCCGACACGCTGGCGCAGATCGAATCGCTCGACGAGCAGATCGACCTCGCGCGCCACGCGCTGGCCGCGCTCACCGCGCAGCCGATGGAGACCACCGCCACGCTGGCGCCGACGCTGGAACAGCTGCATGTCTCGCCGCAGCCGCCGGTGCTGGGCGCCGACCTGATCGCGCGCCGTCCCGACGTCGCGGCCGCGCTGGCGCGCGTCGAGGCCGCCAAGGAGCAGGTCGCGTCGCAGAAGACGCGCTTCTATCCCGACATCAACTTCTCGGCCGGCTTCGGGCTCGACTCGATCAGCCTGAGCAAGTTCCTGGAGCTGCCCAGCAAGACGTGGTCGTTCGGCCCCGCGCTGCACCTGCCCATCTTCGAGGGCGGCCAGCTGCGCGCCCAGCTCAAGGGCAAGGGCGCCGAGCGCGATGCCGCGATCCAGGCCTACAACCAGCAGGTGATCGACGCGGTGCGCGAAGCCGCCGACGCCGCCACCTCCGCGGCATCGATCGGCCGGCAGCTGACCTTGCAGCGCCAGGCGCTCGAGGCCTCGACGGCCAGCTACGACTTCTCGCAGAAGCGCTACGGCCAGGGCCTGGGCAACGCGCTCATCGTCCTGAACGCCGAGACCCAGATGCTCGCCGAGCGCCGCCTCGAGGTCGACCTCGAGTACCGCGCGCTCGACGTCCAGGCCCAGCTGATGAAGGCCCTCGGCGGTGGCTGGACGGCCAACCTGAACGCGCCGTCCGCGGCCGCCGCCTCGGCGGCGTCGCCGACGACCGCCACCGCCAAGAACGACAACCTCAAGCCCGCTTAAATCATCATGAACGCTCCTGCCAACAACAACGCCGCTCCCGCCACGACCGCGCCGGCCGGCAACCCCAAGCGTCGCACCGCCCTGACCGCCATCGCGGTCGCCGTGCTGGTGATCGGCGGCGGCTACGGCATCTACTACTGGATGACCGGCCGCCACTCCGAGTCGACCGACAACGCGTACGTGCAGGCCAACGTGGTGCAGATCACGGCGCAGGCCGGCGGCACCGTCACGGCCATCAACGCCGACGACACCGACTACGTCAAGGCCGGCCAGGTGCTGGTCAAGCTCGATCCGGCCGACTCGCGCGTCGCGCTGGACCAGGCCGAGGCCGCGCTGGCGCAGACGGTGCGCGAGACGCGCATCCTGTTCGCCAACAACTCCACCCTGCAGGCGCAGATCGACGCGCGCGCCGCCGACGCCACACGTGCCGCGGCCGACCTCGCGAAGGCGCAGGACGACGTCAACCGCCGCGGCCCGCTGGTGCAGAGCGGCGCGGTCGGCAAGGAAGAATTCGAGCACGCGCAGCAGCAGCTCGCGTCCGCCCGGAGCGCGTACACCGCCGCCAAGTCGGCGCTCGACGCCGCCAGGGAGCAGCTGGCCTCGAACCAGTCGCAGACCGAGGGCACCAGCGTAGCCCAGCACCCGAACGTGCAGCGTGCCGCCGCCAAGGTGCGCGAGGCCTGGCTCGCGGTGCAGCGCGCCGACGTGCCCGCGCCCGTGAGCGGCACCGTCGCGCGCCGCAGCGTGCAGGTGGGCCAGCGCGTGCAGGCGGGCGTGCCGCTGATGTCGGTGGTCACGCTCAACAACGCGTGGGTCGACGCCAACTTCAAGGAAGGCCAGCTCGAGCGCCTGCGCATCGGCCAGCCGGCCACGCTGGAAGCCGACGTCTACGGCAAGCACGTGGTCTTCCACGGCAAGGTCGAGGGCCTGGGCGCGGGCACCGGCGCGGCGTTCTCGCTGCTGCCGGCGCAGAACGCCACCGGCAACTGGATCAAGGTGGTGCAGCGCGTTCCCGTGCGCATCGCTCTCGACCCGGCCGAAGTCGCGAAGAACCCGCTGCGCGTGGGCCTGTCGATGAACGTGAAGGTGGACGTGGCCGACGAGAGCGGCCGCGCCGTGGCCGACACGCCGCGCACGCAGGGCGCCGTCGCCTCGACCACGGTGTTCGACTCGCTGCAGCACGACGCCGACACCGAGGTGGCGCGCATCGTCGCGGCCAACGGCGGTGGCCGCATCGCGTCGACCGCGACCGCGCAGGCGGCGTCGTCCTCGGCGTCGGCCCCGGTGGCCGGGGCCTCGGGCGCCGAGAAGGTGGCCTCGGCGGCCACGCGTCGCCACCGCGCCAAGCAGTCCTGATCCCGGCGCGGGCGCCGCAGACGGCGTCCGCATCGCACTGGCTCCAAGAACAAGAGGTCTCGCAATGTCCGCTCCCGCCGCGGCGGCCAAGCCGCCTGCGCCCCTGACCGGCGGCGCGCTCGTCCTGGGCACGTTGTCGCTCTCGCTGGCGACCTTCATGAACGTGCTGGACTCGTCGATCGCGAACGTGTCGCTGCCGTCGATCTCCGGTGACCTGGGCGTGAGCATCTCGCAGGGCACCTGGGTCATCACCAGCTTCGGGGTCGCCAACGCCATCTCCGTGCCGCTCACCGGCTGGCTCACGCAGCGCTTCGGCGCCGTGCGCCTGTTCACCATGAGCGTCATGCTGTTCGTCATCGCCTCGACGCTGTGCGGCCTGGCGCCGTCCATCGAGCTGCTGATCGCCTTCCGGGTGCTGCAGGGCTTCGTGGCGGGGCCGATGATCCCCCTGTCGCAGACGCTGCTGCTGTCGACGTATCCACCACAGAAGGCGGGCACCGCGCTCGCGCTCTGGGGCGTGACGACGCTGGTCGCGCCGGTGGCCGGGCCCCTGCTCGGCGGCTACATCACCGACAACTGGACGTGGCCCTGGATCTTCTACATCAACATCCCGGTGGGCATCTTCGCCGCGTTCGTGACGTGGAGCATCTACCACAAGCGCGAGACGCCGACGGTCAAGCGCCCGATCGACGGCGTGGGCCTCGGCATGCTTGTGCTGTGGGTGGGCTGCCTGCAGGTGATGCTGGACAAGGGCAAGGAGCTCGACTGGTTCAACTCTCCCACCATCGTCACGCTGGCCGTGATCGTGGTCGTCTCGTTCGCCGTGTTCATCGCGTGGGAGCTGACCGACGAGCACCCGGTGGTCGACATCCGCCTGTTCGCGGGACGCAACTTCGCGTTCGGTGCGGCCACCCTGTCCATCGCCTACGGCCTGTTCTTCGGCAACGTGGTGCTGCTGCCGCTGTGGCTGCAGCAGTACATGGGCTACACGGCCACCTCGGCCGGCATGGCGCTCGCGCCGGTGGGCATCCTGGCCATCGTGCTCACGCCGCTCGTGGGCCGCAACGTGGCCAAGTGGGATCCGCGCTGGATGGCCACGGGCGCGTTCGTGCTGTTCGCGCTGGTGCTGTGGATGCGCTCGAAGTTCACGTCCGACACCGACTTCGGCACCATCCTGCTGCCGACGCTGATCCAGGGCGGCGCGATGGCGTTCTTCTTCATCCCGCTGACCACGCTGACGCTCGCGGGCCTGCCGCCGTCGCGCATCCCCGCCGCGGCCGGCCTGTCGAACTTCGTGCGGATCACGATGGGCGCGATGGGCACCTCGATCGCGACGACGCTGTGGGACAACCGCGCGACGATGCACCACGAGCACCTGGTCGAACAGATGGCGATGAACGGCACCGCGCTCGACAACGCGACGACGGCGCTGACCCAGGCCGGCCTGCCGACCGCGGGCGCCTACGCGAGCATCAACCGGCTCGTCGACGTGCAGGCGTTCACCAAGGCCGCCGACGACATCTTCATCGCCTCGGCCGTGACCTTCCTGTTCCTGATCATCACGATCTGGTTCACGAAGCGCCCGCCCAAGATCGCCGGCGGGCCGTCCGTGGACGCGGGCGGGGCGCACTGAGCGCCGCTGGAGACGACGAGGGCCGCGCGATGCGGCCCTTTCTCTTGGTTTCTCACGGAACGCGGAGCCGTCAGCCGGCGACCCGCCGCGGGTTCAAGGCGCCCGCGTCCTGGGCAGGTCATCCTGCGCGCAGTCGCAGGATCCACCCCCGCCGACGCGTCGGTCGTGTCCGGTTCGCGATGCCCTGAATCGTGCAGGGGACGGACCTGCCGCCTGGGCCTGCGTTTCGACGCCACGGCAGAGGTGGATCCCGCGGCTGCGCGCAGGATGACGCCTGGTGAGGTTCCTCGGGCCGGGCGCGGCACGACAGCTCCCCGCACGTCGGCGAGGAGCCTTTCTCTTCAAGCAGCCGGCATCTGGTAACCCGGGGTGGATCGCGACAGCGCTTCCTCCTCCGGCGTCATCTCGCTCGCGACCCCTTCGAACAGCGGCGTCGACAGATAGCGTTCGCCGGTGTCCGGCAGCATGCAGCAGATGACGGATCCGGCCGGTGCGCGCTCGGCCACCTGGATGGCGACGGCCAGCGTGGCGCCGGACGAGATGCCGGCGAAGATGCCTTCCTCGGCTGCAAGCCGGCGCGACCAGGCGATCGCCGCAGGGCCGCCGACGGGAATCAGCTCGTCGTAGTAGTGCCTGTCGATCGATTCCTGCAGGACGTGGGGAATGAAATCGGGCGTCCAGCCCTGGATCGGATGGGGCGTGAAGGCCGGGTGGCTCGCGGCCGGCGCGTGGTCGGCCGCGCGCGCCTGGGCGGCGCCGCTGCCAAGCAGCTGGGCGATCTCGGGCTCGCTCAGCACGATGCGGGTCTCGGGCCGCTCCTTTCGCAGCACCCGCGCCACGCCGGTGACCGTGCCGCCGGTGCCGTAGCCGCTGACCCAGTAGTCCAGCCGTTCGCCGTCGAAGTCGGCGAGCAGTTCGCGTGCGGTCGTGTTCTCGTGGATGCGGGCGTTGTCCGCCGTCTCGAATTGCCTGGCGAGGAACCAGCCGTTGGCCTCGGCGAGCTCCCTGGCCTTCTGGTACATCCCGAAGCCCTTCGCCGCCCGCGGCGTCAGGACGACGCGGGCCCCCAGGAAGCGCATCAGGCGGCGGCGCTCGACGGAAAAGGAGTCCGCCATGGTGACCACCAGCGGGTAGCCCTTGGCGGCGCAGACCATGGCCAGCCCGATGCCCGTGTTGCCGCTCGTGGCCTCGACGACGGTCTGTCCGGGCTTGAGCTCGCCGCGCCGCTCGGCCTCCTCGATGATGCTGATGGCCAGGCGGTCCTTGACCGAGGCGGCCGGGTTGAAGGACTCGGCCTTGACGTACAGCCGCACGTGCTTCGGGGCGATCCGGTTGAGCCGGATGCAGGGGGTGTCGCCGATCGTGTCGACGACGCTCTCGTACAGGCGACCGCGTCCTTCGGTCGTGCGGGATTCGTGCAATGTCATGGGCAGCTCCGGCGAGGTGGTGCTCGATGAGGAGGGTCGAGCTCGGCCCAGCCTAGCGAGCCACCTGTCGTTGTCAATCCTGCATCCGCGACGTGCCGGCGCGAGCGTCCGCCACGCGGGCGTCGCGCCTCAGATCCAGACGTCGTTCTCGGCGCGCCGCTCGGAGTCGACCGCACCCGTGTTGACCACGCCGCGCGGCTCGATCAGCATCATCTTCACCTCGTGCTCGGCATACGGCTTGTGCTCGACGCCGCGCGGCACGACGAACATCTCGCCGGCGCGCACCAGCACGTGGCCGTCGCGCATGTCGATGCGCAGCACGCCGTCCAGCACGATGAAGGTCTCGTCGGTGTCGGGGTGGTCGTGCCAGAGGAAATCGCCCAGGATCTTCACGATCTTGAACTGGTAGTCGTTCATCTCGGCCATCACGCGCGGCTTCCAGTGGTCGTGGATGCGCGCCAGCTTGTCGGCGAAGTTGATGGACTGGTAGGTGCGCTCGGGCGTGGCGGTGGCGGTCGACATGGGCTCTCCGGTCAGGCCGGCGCGAAGTCCTCGGCCGGGCGGTGGACCTCGAGTATGGCGCGATCGGACAGCCCGCTCGCCAGCGCGGCCTGCTCCAGGGGCAACTGCGGGTCGACCGACTCGATGCGCGTGGCGCACGCGCGGCCCTTGGCCTTCGAGTGGTACATCGCGGCATCCACCAGCGCGAACGCGGCGTCGAAGGTGACGCTCGCCCGGCCTTCCAGCGGGAACACGGCGAAGCCGATCGAGGCCGTGACGGCGATCGGCTGGCCCTCGACGACGACCGGGCTGGCCGTGAACGACTTCATCAGCCGCTGCACCATCACCACGGCCTCGGCCGCGGGCATCGTGTCGACCATGACCAGGAATTCCTCGCCGCCCCAGCGCGCGACCAGGTCGCGCTCGCGCAGCACGCCCTCGAGGCGGCGCGCGACCGCCACCAGCACCGCGTCGCCGGCGGCGTGGCCGTGGCGGTCGTTGATGTCCTTGAAGTGGTCGACGTCGATCAGGAACAGCGCGCCCTCGAAACGCGACGCGCGCAGCCCGAGACGCGTGCGCAGGTGGGCGCGGTTGGGCAGCCCGGTCAGCGGATCGTGCTCCGCCTGGATGCGCAGCACGCGGTTGCGGCTGGCGAGCAGGTGGTTGCGCTGCACCTGCCGCCGCGCGATGAGGGCGATCGCCAGCGCAAGCAGGACGCAGGCGACGGCCGCGCCGCCCCACTGCGCGCTGCGCCGGGCCTGGAGGCGATCCTGCTCGTCGTGGATGAGCCGCTGCACCTGCTGCATGTCGCGTTCGTAGCGGCCGTCGTTGCGGGCCTGCAGCAGGCGCTGCTCGCGCGTGTAGAGCTCGAGCGCGCCTGCGCGGTCGCCGGCGCGCGCGAGCGCGGGGCCGAGATCGCGCAGGACGGCGATGCGGGCGTTGGGCCCCGTCTCGCGGTCGTAGCGCGCGAGCGCTTCGCGCAGCTTGTCCTTGCCCTCGGCGGTGCGGCCCAGCGCCAGCAGGGCGATCGCCTGGTCGTGCAGGCGCTGGCGTTCCAGTCCGGGTTCGTTGTGCGTGGCCAGGAAGGCCTGGGCGCGTGACAGGGCGGCCAGCGCCTCGGCGGGATGCTCGAGCCGCAGCTCGGCGCCGCTGAGGCTCAGCTCGTACTCGGCCTCGCGCCGCTTCAGGCCGGCGTCGCGCGAGATCCGGATCGCGGTCACGATGGCGTCACGGCTCGCCTCGAACTGCTCGCGCTCGGCCAGCACGTCGCTGGCGAAGGACTGCACGTAGGCGCGCAGCGCCGGGTCGTCCTCCTCCCTGGCGAGCGCCTGGGCGCGCGCGAGCAGGCGCTCGGCGAGCTCGGCGTCGTTGTCGCCCTGCGCGAGCGACGCGAGGATGGCCGTGGCCTTGATCTCGAGGCCGCGGTTGCCGGCCTGCTGCGCCGCGTCGAGCGCCGAGTGCAGGTAGATCGCCGCGGCCGCGGGGTTGCGCTCGCCGTGCGCGCCGTAGGCCGCGAACAGCAGCGCTTGGAACCAGTTGAAGGGGTCGCAGTGCGCCGTCAGCGCCGGATCGCGCGTCTCGCAGTAGGGCGAGTACCCGGCCACCGCGGCGCGCGCCTCGAGGTTGCCGTTCTCCTCCTGCATGCCCTCGAACTCGAGATCCGCGTTCACGAGGTGCGCGTCGGCCTCGGCGATCGGGCCGGCCGTGGCCGCGAGCTCGCGCAAGGCCTTCGCGACCTCGGCCGTCTCGTTGGCGTAGTGGTTGTCGGCGGCGACCATGCCGAAGCCCACGAGCAGGGCGCGCGTGTTGTCCGGCGTGCCGGGCGAGGCGGCCTGCAATGCGCGCAGGCCGGCGTTGGCGCCTTGCGGATCCTCGAAGCCCTGGACGATCAGGCGATCGATGGCCCGCGCGAGTTCGGCCGCCGGCGCGGCAGCGGCCAGCATCAGGCCGGCGGCCGCGGCGGCCGCGCGCAAGGCGTGGCGGGCGCGCACGCGCGCGGGGGCGCCGCGCGTGCGGCGGCGCCGGGGGCTATCCCTGGGCATGGTTCCTGTGGCGGGCGGAAACGTCGACGCGGGGCGCGGCGGCCCCGACACGTTCCTTTCGGCACGCCAGGGCCCCGATTCCAGCGCTGCGGCGGTGGTTTCGCACGATCCGTCCCCTTTCCGTGCCCATGCTGGCACAGCGGGGCGTCGAATGCACGTCCCGGGCGCGGGGGTCAGGCGGCGATGGCCAGCTCTGGCGGCCCGGCGACCATGCGTCCGACGACCGCCGCCTCCGGGAAACCGCCCTCGCGGAAGCAGGCGAGCACCGCGTCGACGGTGTCGGGCCGGCACGACACCAGCAGGCCGCCCGAGGTCTGCGGGTCGGTCGCCAGGTCGCGCGCCACGGACGGCAGCGCCGCGTCCAGCCGCACGTCGGCGCCATATCCCGCCCAGTTCCGGCCCGACGCGCCGGTGATGAAGCCCTCGCGCGCCAGCGCCTCGGCGCCCTCGATGAGGGGCACGCCCCGCCAGTCGATCTCCGCCCGCAGGCCGGTGCCGCGCGCCATCTCCAGCACGTGGCCGGCCAGCCCGAAGCCGGTGACGTCGGTGATCGCGTGCACGCCGTCGAGGCCGGCCAGGCGGCTGCCCGGCTTGTTCAGGCGCGTCGTCGTCCCGATCAGGCGCGCGTAGCCGGCCGCGTCGAGCCGGCCTTTCTTCAGCGCGGCCGACAGCACGCCCACGCCCAGCGGCTTGCCCAGCACCAGCACGTCGCCGTCGCGCGCGTCGGCGTTGCGGCGCACGCGGTCCGGGTGCACCAGGCCCATCACGACGAGGCCGTAGATCGGCTCGACCGAGTCGATGGTGTGGCCGCCCGCGATGGGGATGCCGGCGTCGGCGCACACCGCCTGGCCGCCGGCCAGCACCCGGCCGATGACCTCGACGGACAGCTGCGCGATCGGCATCGCCACCAGCGCCAGCGCCATGATCGGCGTGCCGCCCATCGCGTAGACGTCGCTGATCGCGTTGGTGGCGGCGATGCGCCCGAAGTCGAACGGATCGTCGACGATGGGCATGAAGAAGTCGGTGGTCGCGATCAGCGCCTGCGAATCGTTGAGCTTCCACACGGCGGCGTCGTCGGACGTCTCGATGCCCACCATCAGCTGCGGCGGGATGAGGCCGGGCGCGCTGGTGCGCAGGATGTCGGACAGCACCCCCGGGGCGATCTTGCAGCCGCAGCCCCCGCCGTGCGAGAAGCTGGTGAGGCGGACGGGGGCGGGCGCGGCGGCGGTCATGGGCGGGTTCCGGATTCGAGCGGGCAGAATGGCGGGTGCACCGGCGGCGCGTCGCGGCCGGCACTCCATTCTCACCGCATCGCCATGAACCTGCAGACCGCCTCCTCGTTCGCCCGTCGCCGCCGCGCGATCGTCCAGTCGCTGGCCGCGCTGTCGCTGGGCGCCGGCGTCCTGCTGGGCGCCCCGGCCGCCCGCGCCGAGGGCGGCGTCCTGCGCGTCTCGGCCATCCCGGACGAGGCGCCGAGCGAGCTGCAGCGCAAGTTCAAGCCGCTGGGCGAGTACCTCAAGGCGAAGACGGGCATGGACGTGCAGTTCACGCCGGTGACCGACTACGCGGCGGTGGTCGAGGGCCTGGCCGCCAGGAAGATCGACCTCGCCTGGCTCGGCGGCTTCACCTTCGTGCAGGCCAAGCTGCGCACCGAGGGCCAGGTGGTGCCGATCGTGCAGCGCGCCGAGGACGAGAAGTTCACGAGCAAGTTCATCGTGCCGCTGGACAGCCCCATCAAGACCGTCGCCGACATCAAGGGCCACACCTTCGTGTTCGGCGCGCCCTCATCCACGTCGGGCAGCCTGATGCCGCGCTACTTCCTGCAGCAGCAGGGCATCGTGCCCGAGCGCGACTTCAGGACGGTCGCGTTCTCCGGCGCGCACGATGCGACCGTCGCCTTCGTGGCCTCGGGCCGCGCGGAGGCCGGCGTGCTGAACTCGTCGGTGATGGACAAGCTGGTCGAGGCGAGGAACCCGAACGCCGAGAAAGTGCGCGTGCTGGCCACGACGCCGACCTTCTACGACTACAACTGGACGGTGCGTCCCGGCATGGACCCGGCGCTGCAGAAGAAGCTGACCGACGCCTTCCTCGCGCTCGATCCCGCGAAGCCGGCCGACAAGGAGATCCTCGACCTGCAGCGCGCCTCGAGGTTCGTCCCGACCAAGGCGTCGAACTACGACGGCATCGAGGCCGCCGGCAAGTCGGCCGGCCTGATCAAGTAAGGCGTGCCGCGTCGATGAGCCTGCGCCTCGAGCGAGTCGGCGTCGTCCACGCGAACGGCCGCCGCGCCCTGGCCGCGATCGACCTCGAGGTCGCCGCGGGGGCGCGCCTCGCGCTGATCGGACCCTCGGGCGCCGGCAAGACGACGCTGCTGCGCGTGGCTGCGGCCTCGCTGCGGCCCTCCGACGGCCGCGCGCACGTGCTCGAGGCCGATCCGTGGGCGCTCGGCGCGCGGGCCCTGAAGGCGCTGCGCTCGCGCGTGGGCGTCGTGCACCAGGCGCCGCCGATTCCGCCGCGCCAGCGCGTGGTCACCGCGGTGCTGGCCGGGCGCCTGGGCCAGTGGAGCCTGGGCCACGCGCTGCGCTCGTGGGTCGCGCCCGCGGACGCGGCCGGCGCGCGTGACGCGCTCACGCGCGTGGGCCTGGGCGAGCGCGTGTTCGAGCGCTGCGACCAGCTCTCGGGCGGCCAGCTGCAGCGCGTGGCGGTGGCACGCACCCTGTACCAGTCGCCGCGGCTGCTGCTGGCCGACGAGCCCGTCTCGGCGCTCGACGCCAGCACCGCGGACACCGTGCTGCGCGAGCTCGTCGCCTACAGCGAATCCGCCGGCGCCACCTTCGTCGCGTCGCTGCACGCCGTGGACCTCGCGCTGCGCTGGTTCCCGCGCATCGTCGGCGTGCGCGACGGCGCGATCATGTTCGACCTGCCGGCCGCGCAGGTCACGCCCGGGCGCCTGGCCGCGCTGTATGCGGGCGAGGTCGTGGCCGAACGCGAGCGGCCGGTCGAATCGCTGCCGCACGTCACCCTGCCGCTGGGGTCGGCATGAGCGCCCGCCCGGCCGCTCCGAACGGCGCTCGCGCCGCCGTCCGCAGGGCGGAGGTTGCCTCATGAGCGCCGCCCGACCGCCCGCCGGCGATCGCCGTGCAGCCGCGCGGCGGAGGCTCGCCCGGTGACCGCCGTCGCGGCGCCGCGGCCGTCGCTGCGCGATCCGGCGTCCCACCGGCGCGTCGCGTGGGCGATCACCGCGCTGGTGCTGCTGTGGCCGCTGGGACGGCTGGCCGACTTCCATCCCGCCACGCTGCTGGCGCCGTCCAACGTGAAGGTGCTGGGCACGTTCCTGGCGGGCTACGTGCCGCCGTCGACCGCGCCCGACTTCCTGCACGAGCTGCTGACGGCCACGCTGACCACGCTGGCCATCGCCACCGCCGGCATCGCGCTGGCCTTCGTCATCGCGTTGCCGCTGGCCATCGCGGCGGCGCGCTCGCTGTCCGTCGCCGCGATCGGGCCGGCGGACGGCCGCTGGCGCGGGCGCGTGCTGCGCCAGGCGGTGCGGACGCTGACGGTGCTGCTGCGCTCCGTGCCCGAGATCGTGTGGGCGCTGCTGTTCGTGCGCGCCTCCGGCCTCGGGCCGGCCGCGGGCGTGCTCGCGCTGGCCATCACGTATGGCGGCATGCTGGCCAAGGTCTATTCCGAGATCCTGGAGTCGGCCGACATCCGTCCCGCGCGGGCGCTGCTGCAGGCCGGCAGCGGCCGCCTGGCCGCGCTGTGCTTCGGCCTGCTGCCGCTGGCCGCCGACGAGCTGGTCTCCTACACGGTCTATCGCTGGGAGTGCGCGGTGCGCGCCGCGGTGGTGATGGGCTTCGTCGGGGCGGGCGGCCTCGGGCAGCTCATGGACCAGGCAATCAAGGGCTTCGTGCCGTCCGAGGCGAGCAGCATCTCGCTGGTGTTCCTCGCGCTCGTGCTGCTGGCCGACGCCATCAGCCTCGTGCTGCGCAAGGTGCTGGCATGAGCGCCCGCCCGGCCGCTCCGAAGGGCGCTCGCGCCGCAGCCCGCAGGGCGGAGGCTGCCTCGTGAACGCCCGCCCGGCCGCTCCGAAGGGCGCTCGCGCCGCAGCCCGCAGGGCGGAGGCTGCCTCGTGAACGCCCGCCCGGCCGCTCCGAAGGGCGCTCGCGCCGCAGCCCGCAGGGCGGAGGCTGCCTCGTGAACGCCCGCCCGGCCGCTCCGAAGGGCGCTCGCGCCGCAGCCCGCAGGGCGGAGGCTGCCTCGTGACCGCAGCGCGCAGCCATCGCGGCGCGGGCATCGCCTGCCTCGCCGCGATCACGCTGGCCATCGTCGCCAGCTTCCACTTCCTGGCGGTCGACTTCGGCGGCCTGTTCGAGGCCGAGGCGCGCGGCCGGATGGCGCGCTTCGTCGCCGAGTTCTTCCCGCCCGACGTCTCGCCGGCGTTCCTGCGCCAGGTGGGTGTCGCGGCGCTGCAGACCCTGGCCGTCTCGCTGCTGGGCACCGCGATCCCGGTGGTGCTCGGCGGCGTGCTCGCGCTGCCGGCGGCGGGCCGGCTGGGGCGCGTGCCGCAGTGGCTGGCGCGCCTCGTGCTGAACGCGCTGCGCAGCGTGCCCGAGCTCGTCTGGGCCGCGCTGATGGTGCTGGCCGCGGGCCTGGGCCCGTTCGCCGGCACGCTGGCGCTCGCGCTGCACACGACGGGCGTGCTCGGCCGGCTGTTCGCGGAGAGCCTGGAAAACGCCTCGCCCGCGCCCGAGGCGGCGCTGCGCGACCTCGGCGCCGGCCGCGTCGCGCGCTTCGCCTACGGCACCCTTCCGCTGATCGCCCCGCAATGCATCGGCTACTCGCTCTACCGCTGGGAGATGAACATCCGCATGGCCACCATCCTGGGCTTCGTCGGCGGCGGGGGGCTCGGACAGATGCTGTACTTCCACCTGTCGCTGTTCCAGCAGGGACAGGCGGCGACGGTGCTGGTCGCGATGACGCTGCTCGTGCTGGGCGACGACGCGCTCAGCGGCTGGGCGCGGCGCTCGCTGAGCGCGCAGGCGCATTGACCGAGAATGGCGCCATGAGCACCCCGGACGACCTCCCGCCCGTCGACACCTCGTCGCTGGCCCCGCTGCCGTTCGACCAGTACGCGCTGATCATCGACGCGCGCTCGCCGCACGAGTACGTGGAAGACCACGTGCCCGGCGCCGTGAACCTGCCGGTGGTCGACGACGCCGAGTTCGCGGAAGTCGGCATCCAGTACAAGACCGACCCGCACGCCGCCTACCTGATCGGCGCGCAGCATTCGTTCCGCAATCTCGCGAAGCACACGGCCGACCTGATCTCGCGCTACAGGACGACGGACCGCTTCCTCGTCTACTGCTTTCGCGGCGGCAAGCGCAGCGCGCTGTGGGCCAGCAACCTGCGGCTGATCGGCTTCACCGTCGACGTCGTGCCGGGCGGCTGGAAGCGCTATCGGCAGTGGGTGCGCGAGTCGCTGGCCGTGCTGCCGCAGCGCTTCGACTACCGCGTGCTGTGCGGCCCCACCAACTGCGGCAAGACGCACCTGCTGCACGAGCTCGCGCGCCAGGGGGCGCAGGTGCTCGACCTCGAGGGCCTCGCGAAGCACCGCGGCTCGCTGCTGGGCGACCTGCCCGGCGAGCCGCAGCCCACGCAGAAGTCCTTCGACTCGATGCTGCTGGACACGCTGCGCCGCTTCGACCCCGCGCGCCCCGTGTGGGTCGAGGCCGAGAGCCGCAAGGTCGGCCGCCTGCTGGTGCCCGACGAACTGACCGCCGCGATGCGCCGCGCCCGCGCGATCCACTTGGCGGTGCCCATGCCCGAGCGCGTGCGCCACTGCCGCGAGGAGTACGCGCACTTCGCCGTCGACCCGAAGGCGATGGTGGGCAAGCTCGGCGCGCTCAAGCAGGTGGTGGGCGGCGAGGAGATGGCGCGCTGGCACGCCCTGGCGGACGCGGGCGCCGTCGACGAGTTGTTCGAGCGCCTGATGACCGCGCACTACGATCCCTGCTACTCGCGTTCGACCACGCGCGAGTTCGGCCCCGGCGACGGCGCCAACCGCCTCGCGCTCGACTCGCTTCGGCCCGACGCGCTGGCCGCGGCCGCGCGCCGGCTGATCGACATGGAACCCACCGGAAAGCCCGTGCGATGAACCTCGTCATGAGAATCGCGTGCCTCGTCGCGTACGCGCTGGGCATCGCCGCCTTCACCGGCCTGGTCCACGGGGTGCTCGCGGCCGCGGCGGCCATCGTCACCATCGCGCTCGTCGGCCTGCACGCGCTGGAACTGCTGTACGCGTTCCGCTTCCTGCATCGCTACCCGGGCTCGATGGGCATGAGCGTCGTGCTGGCGCTGCTGTTCGGCGTGCTGCACTGGGCGCCGCTCGCGCGCCAGCCGAAGGCCTGATCGTGGGCGCGCTGACCGGCGTTCGCGTCGTCGAGATCGCCGGCCTGGGCCCGGCGCCGTTCTGCGGCATGCTGCTGGCCGACATGGGCGCCGACGTCGTGCTCGTCGAGCGCGGCGGCAAGAGCGGCGCGGGCGGCGGCGACCCGCTGTCGCTCGGGAAGAACGCGATCGTCCACCGGGGCAAGCGCTCCCTCGCGCTGGACCTGAAGGATCCGGCCGCCGTCGACGCGGTGCTGCGGCTGGCGGCGGGTGCGGACGTGCTGATCGAGGGCATGCGCCCCGGCGTGATGGAGCGCCTGGGCCTCGGCCCCGACGCCTGCCTCGCCCGCAACCCGCGCCTCGTCTACGGCCGCATGACCGGCTGGGGCCAGGACGGCCCGCTGGCGCAGGCGGCGGGGCACGACATCAACTACATCGCGCTGTCCGGCGCGCTCTGGTACGCCGGAGCGCCCGGCGCGCCGCCGATGGCGCCGCCCACGCTGGTCGGCGACCTGGGCGGCGGCGCCCTGTACCTCGCGATGGGCGTGCTGGCGGCGGTGCTGTCCGCGCGCGCGACGGGCCGGGGCCAGGTGGTCGACGCCGCCATCGTCGACGGCAGTGCCAACCTGATGAACCTGCTGCTGTCGGCGCACGCGGCCGGCCAGATGCCGTTCGAGCGCGGCCACGGGCTGCTCGACGGCCCGCACTGGTACGGCACCTACGCCTGCGCCGACGGCCGGTTCGTGACGGTGGGCGCGCTCGAGCCGCAGTTCAACGCCTTGCTGTTCGCCCGGCTGGGCCTGGCCGACGACCCCGAATTCCGCGACGCCTACGATCCGCGCCGCTGGCCGCGCCTGCGCGAGCGCCTGGCCGCGCTGTTCGCGACGCAGCCGTGCGCGCACTGGGTCGACCTGCTCGAAGGCAGCGACGCCTGCTTCGCGCCCGTGCTCACGCCGCGCGAGGCGCTCGCGCACCCGCACCTGGCCGCGCGCGGCGTGTACGCGCAGCGCGACGGCGTGCTGCAGGCGGCGCCGGCGCCGCGCTTTTCCGCCACGCCGTCGGCCGAGCCCGGCGCCGTGCCGGCGCGCGGCGAGCAGGGGGCGGCGATCCTGCGCGAGATCGGCCTGGACGAGGCGGCGATCGCGCGACTGACGCATCGCTGATGCGCCACGGGCCCGCGGCCGGCGTACAGTGGCGGCCTCGCATCCTTCGCCGAGGAGCACCAATGCTCGCTCACCCCGTCCTGGCCTTCCTCCTGGGAGCTCTCACCATGGCAAGCACGGCCCAAGCCGCACCCGATCAACCGCCCGGCCACGTCACCGGCATCGGCGGCGTCTTCATCAAGGGCAAGGACCCCAAGGCGCTCGCCGCCTGGTATCGCGACGTGCTGGGCATGCCGGTCCAGCCCTGGGGCGGTGCCGCGCTGCGCAACGACGCCCCCGGCCACCCGCCCAAGACGGCGTGGAGCGTGTTCGACGCGTCGTCGGATCATTTCGCGCCGTCCACCAGCGCATTCATGATCAACTACGCCGTCGACGACATGGACGCGATCGTCAAGCGCCTGCAGGACAAGGGCGTCGCGGTGCTCAAGCGCGCCGACGACGACGCCTTCGGGCGCTTCGCGTGGATCGTCGATCCGGAAGGCAACAAGGTGGAGCTTTGGGAGCCGAAGCGGCTGCCCGCCCCCTGAGGCGAAAGGCGGCCGGCCCGGTGCGCGTACGGCACCCGGCCGGCCTGCAAGCGCCTGCGGCGTCCTGGCTCAGGCGCGCTTGCGACGGGCGGCCACGACGCCCAGCATGCCGACGCCGGACAGCAGCAGCATCATGTTCGCGGGTTCGGGCACGGTCAGCGGCGGCGACGGCGACTGCGCCGAGGCGTTGATGTCGTACGCGCCGCCCAGAAGTTCGGCGGTGCCGGTCACCTCGAGGTAGTACGAGCCGCCGGTCAGGTCCTTGAAGGTCATCGTGGTGCCGGGCTGCACTTCATCGAACATGAAGGAGCCCACCAGCGACGACGATCCCGGCGCGCCGGAATACAGCGACAGCATGGCGTTGTCGATGTTGGTGTCCTCGCCGAGGAACTTGATCGCGTAGGCGGGCACGTCGGATTCGGCGGCCAGCACGAACGTGTAGATGTCGTCGATCGTGCCCGGTGGATCCAGGACGACGGCGGCCGCGCCGGTGGGGCCCAGCGTGCCCCAGTCGGTGGTGGACGCGAGCGCCCCCGCGCCATATGTCGAAAGGGCGAGGCCGAGGGCCAGGCCTGTGAGCTTCAGCTTCATGTCAGTCTCCGATTGCGATGTTGTGGATCTCTTGCCGTCCGATGGACGGCTGTGCCAGATGGGCAATTCGTACACCCGGTTACATCGAGATTCGATGCAGGGGAAGCGGCATCGACCGCTGGGTTCCAAGGCCTGGAAGGGCCTGCACGCCCTATGAGAAATCGCTTCGGGAGCCCCCGCGGCACGCGTTTGCCGGCCTCCGTCGACCCCGATTCCGAGGGTTAACACTCAACCGATTTTGGGGAGCTTCGCGGCCCGCGCGATCACGCCGCGGCGGCGAGCGATTCGAGGCGATCGTTCACTGCATCGACGCGGTGGAAATTCGCGCTGCGCATGAAGTGCAGGGCATGCGCTTCTTGCCGCAAACGGGATGGGACATACGGTGTGGGGTTAGTGGCCGCACGCGTTGCGCCGGCCGCCGTCGCGGGGATTCATGTCCCGCCGATCGCCGATACAGTGCGTCGCAGGCGTCGCGTGTCAACGCGATTGCGGGCTGGCCAAGTCGTCGCAGGCGGCGTCGGCCGCGCCGTCCCGGCGAGCACGAAAATTCTTTTGCCTGAAACAGGCTGAAGTCAGCCATTGCATGGCCAAAGTCGTCGCCCTACAGTCCGCCATCGGCCCGAAGAGGCCGGCCGGATGGAGACACGGGCGATGAGCCGCTGGGCCGATTTGACCGCGAACGAGCTGAGCGTCCTGGAAGGCGTGTTCTGGCTGCACGGGCCGTCGCGCGAGGCCTTGTCGCGCCGGCTCTCGTTCTCGCGCACGCACGTCAATTCGGTGATTGCCGGCATGCTCGAGGCCGGCTGGCTCGATCGCGCGGGCCAGCGCGAATCCTCCGGCGGCCGGCGCGCGGAGACGCTGTGCCTGCACCGCTCGCTGGGCGTGCTGCTGTGCGCCGACCTCGGCGCCACCAGCATCGAGGTGGCGGTGCTCTCGCTCGATCTCGAGGTGCTGGAACGCCGCGGCGAGGCGATCGACGTGCGCATCGGCCCGGGCCTGGTGCTGTCACGCATCCGGGCGCTGATGCGCGAGGTGCTGGCCGCGCGCAAGCTCAAGGCGCGCGACGTGCTGGCGATCGGCATGGGCGTGCCGGGGCCCGTGGACTTCGCCACCGGCCAACTGGTCGAGCCGCCGCTGATGCCGCAGTGGGACAGCTTCTCGATCCGCGACGACCTGCGCGCCGAGTACGACGCCCCGGTCTGGGTCGACAACGACGTCAACCTGATGGCGCTGGCCGAGCTGTGGCGCCTCAAGCGCGAACTGCCCAACTTCCTGGTGCTCAAGGTCGGCACGGGCATCGGCTGCGGCGTCGTCTGCCATGGCGAGGTCTACCGCGGCGCCAACGGCTCGGCCGGCGACGTGGGCCACATCTGCGTCGACCCGGTGGGGCCGCGCTGCCATTGCGGCAACGTCGGCTGCGTCGAGACGATGGCCGGCGGCCCGGCGATCGCCCGCGAGGCGACGGCCGCGGCGCAGGCGGGCCGCAGCGCGATGCTGGCCGAGCGCCTGGCTGCCAACGGCGTGCTCACGCCCGAGGACGTCGGCAACGCCAGCCGGGCCGGCGACGCCGCCGCCAACGAGATCGTGCAACGTGCCGGCACGCGCATCGGCCAGATGCTGGCCTCGGTCGTCAACTTCTTCAACCCGTCGCACGTGTACGTCGGCGGCGGGCTCGTGCGCATCGGGCCGCTGTTCCTGGCCTCGCTGCGGCAGTGCGTCTACCAGCGCTCGCTGGCATTGTCGACGCGCCATCTCGAGGTCGGCTACACGCCACTCGGCGAGCAGGCCGGCCTGATCGGCGCGGGCGTGCTGGCGCTGCAGGAAACGCTGCGCGGCCGCGCGAAGGTGGCGGCATGAACAACGCCGCGCGCTCCGTCACGGTGGCGTTCGACGGCGTCGTCAAGGCGTTCGGCGCGGTGCAGGTGCTGCATGGCGTCAGCTTCGAGCTCGCGCCCGGACGCGTCATCGGGCTGCTGGGCGAGAACGGCGCGGGCAAGAGCACGCTGATGAAGATCCTCGCCGGCTACGAGGCGCCCAGCGGCGGCGAAGTGCGCGTCGACGGCACCGCCGTGCGCTTCGACGGCCCGCGCGCGGCCGAGGCGCGCGGCATCGTGATGATCCACCAGGAGTTCGCGCTGGCCGAGGATCTCACCATCGCCCAGAACGTGTTCCTCGGCCACGAGCGCCGGCGCGGCTGGTGGCTGGACGACCGTGCGATGGCGGCCGAGACGGCGCGCGTGCTGAAGCTGGTGGGCCTGCAGGCCGCCCCCGCCACCCCCGTGCGCCAACTGATCGTCGCCGAGAAGCAGCTCGTCGAGATCGCCAAGGCGCTGCAGCGCGACGCCCGCGTGCTGGTGATGGACGAGCCCACCGCGACGCTCACGCCCGGCGAGACGGAGCGCCTGTTCGCGCTGATCGCGCAGCTGAAGGCCGACGGCGTGACGGTGGTCTACATCTCGCACAAGCTCGACGAGGTCGAGCGCATCACCGACGAGGTGGTGGTGATGCGCGACGGCCGCGTCGTCGCGCGCGCGGCCACGCGCGAACTCACGCGTCACCAGATGGCCAACCTGATGGTGGGCCGCGAGATCGCCGATCTCTATCCGCCCAAGGACGCGCGGCCCGCCGCCGCGCCGCTGCTGGCGGTGCGCGGACTGAGCGTGCCGGGCTGGGCGCGCGAGCTCGACTTCGACGTCGCGCCCGGCGAGATCCTGGGCTTCGCGGGCCTCGTCGGCGCGGGCCGCACCGAGGCCTTCGAGGGCCTGCTTGGCTTGCGGCCGCACACGGTGCGGTCGCTGGCGATCGACGGCCGCGCCGCGCGCATCCGCAACCCGCGCGAGGCGGCGGCGCACGGCCTCACCTATCTCAGCGAGGACCGCAAGGGCAAGGGGCTGCACGTGCGCCTCGGCTTGGCGGAGAACCTGACGCTGATGGCACTCAAGCGCTACGCCACGCCATGGCTGCATCCCGGCGCCGAGCGCGCGGCGCTCGAGGCGGCGGTCGGCGAGTTCGGCATCCGCACCGGCGCGCTCGACATCCCGGCGTCGTCGCTGTCGGGCGGCAACCAGCAGAAGCTCGCGCTGGCCAAGGTGCTGCATCCGGGCCCGCGCGTGCTGGTGCTGGACGAACCCACGCGCGGCGTGGACGTCGGCGCCAAGCGCGACATCTATTTCCTGATCCAGCGGCTCGCGCGCGAGGGCAGGGCGATCGTGGTCATCTCGTCCGAGCTGGTCGAGCTGATCGGCATCTGCCACCGCATCGTCGTGATGCGCGCCGGCGCGCTGCAGGCCACGCTGGCGGCGGACGAACTCACCGAGGAGGCCCTGATTGCCCACGCCACCGGACTCCACTGACATACCCGCCCCCGCGCGCGGGGACGCGGGCGCGCTCGCGGGCGTCACGCGCGCGCGCCGCGCGTGGGTGCGCCTGCACGGGCTCGGGCCCGTGCTGGGACTCGTCGTGCTGTGCATCGCCGGCTTCCTGCTGAACCACGACTTCGCCACGATCGACAACGCGATGAACGTGCTCACCCGCACCGCGTTCATCGGCATCATCTCGGTGGGCATGTGCTTCGTGATCATCAGCGGCGGCATCGACCTGTCGGTGGGCTCGATGGCCGCCCTGATCGCTGGCGGCGTCATCCTGCTGATGAACGCGCTCGGCGCGCACCACCTCGCGCCATGGCTGACGGTGGTGCTGGGCGCCGGCTTCGCGGTGCTGCTGGGCGCGCTGTTCGGACTGGCGCACGGCCTGCTGATCACGCGCGGCCGAATCGAGCCCTTCATCGTGACGCTGGGCACCCTCGGCATCTTCCGCGCGACGCTGACGTGGCTGTCCGACGGCGGGGCCATCACCCTGTCCAACGACCTGGCCGACGCCTACGCGCCGGTCTACTACGCGGCGGTGCTGGGCATCCCGGTACCCGTGTGGGTGTTCCTCGTCGTCGCGGTGCTGGGCGCCGCGATCCTCAATCGCACCGCATACGGCCGCTACGTGCAGGCGATCGGCTCCAACGAGCAGGTGGCGCGCTACGCCGCGGTCGACGTCGACTTCACCAAGCTCGTCACCTACATGCTGCTGGGCGCCTGCGTGGGCGTGGCCACGCTGCTGTACGTGCCGCGGCTGGGCTCGGCGTCGCCGACCACGGGCCTGCTGTGGGAGCTGGAGGCGATCGCCGCGGTCATCGTCGGCGGCACGGCGCTCAAGGGCGGGGCGGGCTCGATCACCGGCACGGTGGTGGGCGCGATCCTGCTGTCCGTCATCAGCAACATCCTGAACCTCACCAGCATCATCAGCGTGTACCTGAACGCGGCGGTGCAGGGCGGCGTGATCATCGTCGTGGCCTTCATGCAGCGACGCAGGCGCTAGCGCGGTGATCCCTCGCGGCTGCCGCAGGCCGCGTTTCCTTTGTCCGACAACAAGCAGGAGACAGCAATGAAGACCATCCAACGCAGACTCGTCCTCGCGCTCGGCGCCGCATCGCTGGCGCTGGCCGCGCCGCTCGCCTTCGCGCAGAACAAGGTCACGCTCGGCGTGGCGATCCCCACGGCCGACCATGGCTTCACCGGCGGCATCGTCTGGTGGGCGAACGAGGCCAGGAAGGAGCTGGAGAAGAAGTACCCCGACCTCAAGGTCATCGTGAAGACGTCCAAGGATCCGGGCGAGCAGGCCAACCAGCTGCAGGACCTCGTGACGGCCAGCAAGATCAACGCGCTCGTGATCTTCCCGCACGAGTCGGCGGCGCTGACCAAGCCGGTACAGCAGGTGCATTCCAGGGGTGTGTACGTGACGGTGGTCGACCGCGGCCTGACCGACGAGAGCGGCCAGGACGCCTATGTCGCCGGCGACAACACCGCCTTCGGCAAGGTGCCCGCGGAGTACATCGCCAAGGCACTCGGCGGCAAGGGCGACATCGTGGCGCTGCGCGGCATCGCCACCACGCTGGACAACGAACGCATGGACGCGTTCAACGGCGTGATGAAGAACTACCCCGACATCCACCTGCTGGACGCCAAGTACGCCAACTGGAACCGCGACGACGCGTTCAAGACGATGCAGGACTTCCTCACGCGCTTCAAGCACATCGACGCCGTGTGGGCGGCCGACGACGACATGGCCGTGGGCGTGCTCAAGGCGATCGACCAGGCGCACCGCACCGACATCAAGCTCGTCTTCGGCGGCGCCGGCGCCAAGGGCATGATCAAGACGCTCAAGGACGGCACCGACCCGCGCATCAAGGCCAACGTGTCGTACTCGCCCAAGTTCATCTACGACGCGATCAAGTTGACCGCCGAGGCGCGGCTGAAGGGCGAGAAGCTGCCGGCCAAGACGATCATCCCGTCGGTGCTGATCACCCGGGAGAACGCGAAGGACTTCTACTTTCCCGACTCTCCCTTCTGAAATGACGACCCCCATGCGCCCGCTGGTCGGGATGCATCCGGCTTGCAGGCCGGATGCCGTTCCCGCGGGTCTTGAAGGAATGCCATGGCCAGACCGATCACGCTCTTCACCGGCCAGTGGGCCGACCTCCCCCTGGCCGAACTGGTGCCGCTGGCCAACGCGCACATGAAGGACGCGTGGTGGGGCAAGGGCGACCGCAGCGTGGGCACCTTCGGCGGCCACACCAGCTTCGGCGATCCGCGCCGCACATGGGACTTCCGCAGCGTGGGCCGCGGGACGATCGACTTCGAGTCGCTGATCGTCGCGCTCGACGACGTCGGCGATGCCGGTCCGTTGTCGGTCGAGTGGGAGGACAGCCGCATGGATCGCGTGCACGGCGCCACCGGGAGCGCCGCGTTCTGCCGCCGCCTCGACTTCGAGCCGGCCGTGGGCGCCTTCGACGCCGTGTTCGACAGGAGCCGCCAGGGCGGCATGGCCGGGAGCGCGTCATGACGCGGCGCGTGCGCTACGCGATGGTCGGCGGCGGACGCGACGCGTTCATCGGCGCGGTCCACCGTGCGGCGATGGCGCTCGACGGCCAGTACGAGCTGGTGGCGGCGGCGCTGTCGTCGACCCCGGAGAAGTCGCGTGCCTCCGGTCGCGACCTGGGCCTGCCCGACGATCGCAACCACGGCACATGGCAGGAACTGCTGGCCGACGAGCGTCGCCGCGGAGCGGACGAGCGCGCCGACGTCGTCGTGCTCGTCACGCCCAACCACCTCCATTTCGAGCCGGCGCGTGCGTTCGTCGACGCCGGCTTCCACGTCGTGTGCGACAAGCCGCTGGTGCACACCCTGACGCAGGCCGAGGAACTCGCCGCACTGGTGGCCGCGCGCGGCACGCTGTTCGCGGTCACGTACAACTACACCGGCTACCCGATGGTGCGCGAGGCGCGCGAGCTCGTGAGGTCGGGCGCCATCGGCGCGGTGCGCAAGGTGGTCGTCGAGTACCACCAGGGCTGGCTGGCCGGCGCGCTCGAGTCGTCGGACAACAAGCAGTCCGAATGGCGCAAGGACCCCGCGCGCGGGGGCCCGGCGGGCGCGATGGCCGACATCGGCTCGCACGCCGAGAACCTCGTCGCCACGGTCACCGGGCTCGAGCTGGAGAGCCTGTGCGCCGACCTGGCCGCGTTCGGGCCGGGCCGCCGGCTCGACGACGACGCGGGGCTGCTGCTGCGCTTCGCGGGCGGCGCGCGCGGGGTGATGTCGGCGTCGCAGGTGGCCGCGGGCAGCGAGAACGACCTGCGCCTGCGCGTCTACGGCGAACGCGGCCTGCTGGACTGGCGCCAGGAGGAGCCCAACCTGCTCGTGCACGCGCCCGGCGACGGTCCGCGCCGCACCCTGACGCGCAACTCGCCCGGCCTGAGCGACGCCGCGCGCCGCGCCTGCAGGCTGCCGCCGGGCCATCCGGAGGGCTTCATCGAGGCCTTCGCGAATCTTTACCAGGGCGTCGCCGCCGACCTGCGCGTGCGCGCCGCGCTCGGCCGGCCCGCGACCGCCGAGGAGGCCGAGTACCCGCGCATCGGCGACGGCGTGCGCGGCGTTCGCTTCATCGAGAAGACGGTGGCGTCGGCGCGCGGCGACGTGAAGTGGACGCCGCTGGGCTGAGGCGCGGGTCCCTCGCTTGCCTGTCCGCTCGTCCCCGAGTTGGTACGATGGGACGATGCACGCTGCACACCGAAACACGTTCGCCGCCGCCATGCTGGCCCTGCTGGGCGGCCTGGCCGCCCAGCCGGCGCGCGCCGACGACGCCGCGGACGAGGCGTTCTACCGGCGTGCCTCCGAGTGCGCGGCGGCCATGCAGTACGACCAGTTCGCCCTCGTCGCGCGCGCCCGTTCCGGCGAGAAGGAAGCCGTGCGCCCGGCGCTGTTCGAGATCACCCGGCTGGGCTTCGCCTACGTCGGCGAGGCCTACCTGAAGGGCCTGCGCGATCCGCGCGGCAGCGACATGCTCAAGGCGGCCATGGCCGAACAGAAGGACTGGCCCGCGGCGCGCCACAAGGCGCTGGTGGCCGAGTGCCGCGTCGAGGCGCAGAAGGTCTACGACGACTCGGGCATGTGGAAGATGCTGGTGGACAACAAGGCCAGGAAGCGCGTCGAGCGCTTCCTGTCGATGCCGCCGCTGCCCGCGTCGGCGGCGAGCAGGTAGCCCTCGCTCGCGCGCACACCCGCCCGCTCTCACGAGCGTGCGGGCGGGCGCGGGCCGGTCAGGGCCGGCGCTCGCCGCACCCTTGCCTGACCGCCGACACCGCGTTGGCCGTGACGACGATCGTGCGGTCGTAGCAGCCGAGCCGGCTGTCCTCGACGTGCACGCGCTGGCGGCTCGCGGAATCGGTGGTCGTGGCCGCGCCGGTGGCCTGGTCGTAGGACGTCGTGGCGTGCGGCGTGACGCTCTCGTCGCTGGTCGTCCACGACGATTGCCCGCGCGGGCCGTCGTTGCGCGTCTCGACGTGGCGTCGCTGCGAGATCGAGGTGTCCAGGACCACGGCATCGGCGGACAGCGTCTCGACGAAGTCGACCGACAGCGGGTAGCTGGCGTGCGTGCTGCGCCGCATGACTCCTTGCGGCGCGTAGGTGGTGATCGCGGTGTGCACGTCGGTGTGCTGGTCGATCTTCTGGGCGTAACGCGTGTCGGTGATGGCGAAGTCCTGCGTGTTCTCGAACTTCATCTTCTGGTCGACCACCGTCGTGACCGGGCCGTGCGACGTCGACAGCGTGCCGGCGATGCGGTAGTCGCGCCGCGAGGCGACCGTCACGCGGCCCGTCGCGTTCGAGCCGTCGACGCTCAGGCCGTGGTCGTCGACCGAGACCGTCGGCGCGGCGAGCGTGTTCTGCGTCACGGCACCGCTCAGCACGGGCGCGCCCGCATCGCGCCAGGCGAGCAGGGTGGCGGTGACCGAGAAGTTGTCCTGCGCGCCCGACACCTGCACCGAGATCGTGTGCGGCTGGCCGTCGTCGAGCTGTCCGGCGAACGGCGTCAGGTCGATGCGCGAGGGCTCGAAGTTCAGCGTCTGCACGCCGGGCGCGGGCGTCCACAGCGCGGGATTGATGCCGCCGGTGTAGATCCACGGGAACACCGGCGCCACGCCGGCGGGCGTGCCGTCGATCGCCACCTCGACCTCGCGGAACGCGGTGCCGCCGCAGCTCTGCAGCACGGCCGCGTCGGCATCGGGGACGCAGGTGTACCAGAACTCGTCGGAGGCCTGGCTCTGCGCGATCACGTCGAGGGCGAGGCGTTCGACGTTGCGCGGCAGGGTCAGCGTCTTCGCGAGTGTCGGATTGGCCGGCGACAGCGCCGTGAGCGACGGCGCCATCGGCGCGACGACCTGCGGCGTGTCGGGTGCCGGGTCGGCGCGATCGCTCGGGTAGAAGACGAGGCTGGCGCTGCCGAAGATGCGGCCCGTGTAGGTCGAGTCGACCACGTTGCCCAGGATCGCCTCGCCGGACTGCGCCGACGCGAGCAGGGCGCTGAGGTCGGTGACGTCGCGTTCGACGTGCCAGGCGCGCGCGGTGGTCCGGCCCGGCTCCATCGTCGTGCCGAAATAGACATTGACGCCGCCGATGTCGATCACCGCCGTGCGGTCGAACTGGCGTCCCGCATCGACCTGGTAGTCGGCCTGAAGCACCACCTTGGCCCACGGGCCCGGGCAGCCGGCCGGCGGTGCGTAGGCGAGCACGACCGGCGTGAAGCCCGCGAACTCCTGGTTCGCGAACAGCGCGACGGTGCAGGGGGTGGTGCGTGGCCGAGGCACGAGCAGCTCGGCGTCGGCCACCGTGCGCGTGCCGATCGCGGGCACCGGCGGTTCGGCGAAGCCGGCGGACGGCCCGTGCGCGCCGGCGGTGGAAGCGGTGAGCACGGCGAAGCAGCCGCACGCGACGGCGGAAAGTCGATTCATGGCAGGCCCTGGGGTTTGTCGTTGGTCGGGCGATGATGGCACCGGCCGCCTGGCGCGGCGTCGGGGCAGACCCGCAAGCGGCATCGCGGTTGAACGCGGGCTTGCGCCGGCGCGCGCGACCGCGGGCACGGGCGTGCACGCGCGATGTCGATTTCCGGCGGCGTCGATCGTCGTGCCGGAACTGGCCCGTCCGCCAGTCTCTCCGGAAAGGCATCATGAAACTGCTCCTCACCTCCGCTGGCGTGAAGAACCCGAGCATCCATCGGGCGCTTTCCGCCATGCTCGACAAGCCCATCGCCGACTGCCATGCCCTGTGCATCCCCACGGCGGGCTATGGCCATCCGCGCGGCACGCCGGCCGGCGCGTGGCGCTTCATCACGGGCAACGCCGGCACGCCCATGACCGAGCTGGGATGGCGGTCGCTGGGCGTGCTGGAGCTCACCGCGCTGCCCAGCATCCCGCGCGAGCGCTGGCAGGCGTGGGTGCGGGCGGCGGACGTCTTCCTCGTCAACGGCGGCGACGCGCTCTACCTGTGCCACTGGATGCGGCAGTCGGGCTTCGTCGACCTGATGCCGTCGCTGGCGGACAAGGTGTGGGTCGGCCTGAGCGCCGGCAGCATGGTGATGACGCCGCGCGTCGGCGACGACTTCGTCGAGCAGCGGCCGCCCATCACCGGCGAGGATCGCGCCCTCGGCATCGTGCCGTTCTCGATCTTCCCGCACGTCGACCATCCGGACATGCCGGACAACGCCATGGCATGCGCGCAGCGCTGGGCGGCCACGCTCGCCAACCCGTCGTGCGCGATCGACGACCAGACCGCGATCCAGGTCGTCGACGGCCGGGTCGAGGTCGTCTCCGAAGGCACCTGGCGCTGGTTCGACGGCGCTACGGCTTGACGAACTTCAGGACGAATTCGTCCTTGGGCTGCGGCGGCTCCGGCGTGTTGCGGTCGCGCGGGTCGTTAGGGTTGCGCAGGAAATCGCCTTCGGCCAGCAGCCGGAAGCCGGCAGCCTCGACCTCCTGGCGCAGGAAGGACTCCTCGATGCGGTGCAGCGTGCCCGATTCGCCGATGCCGGTGCCGGGCCGGCCTGCGTGGTCGGCGATCACGTACAGGCCGCCCGGCTTCAGCGCCGCGAAGATCGCGCGGTTCATGCGGGCGCGGTCGGCGGGGATCCACCCGAGGTCGTGGTAGTTGAACATGAGCGTGACGAGGTCCAGCTTGCCGTCGGCCACCTCGGGCGGCACCGGGTCGTCGAACGGCAACGCGACGTAGGCGATGGGCGCGGCTGCCACGCCGGCGGCCTTCATGCGGTCGCTGCGCTCGGCCAGGGCCTCGGCCGGGCCGCGCGACGGGGCCGCCGGCGCGGCCGTGGGCGCGGGGGCGCCGCCCTCGGGCTGCGCGGGGCGTGCCGCGGGCGCGTTCGGGCTGCGCGGGCGGCTCTGCGCCCACACCATGCCGGTGGGCCCGACCATGCGCGACAGCAGCTCGGCGGTGTAGCCGCCGCCGGTGCTCACGTCGAGCACCGTCCAGCCGGAGCGCGCGCCGACGAAGGTCATCAGGTCCACCGGGTGGCGGCGCTGGTCGTTCGTGCGGTCGGCGTCGGTGCGGTCGGGGGCGGCGACGATGGCGGCGACCTGCTCGCGGGTCAGCGGCGCCGAGGTCGACGTCGACGAGCTGATCGAGTGCGTCGTCACCGTCGAGGTCGTCACCAGGCGCGGCGGCTCCGGCGGCAGCGGACTCGAGGCGCAGCCGAGCAGCGCGGCGGCCGCCAGCGTCGGCAGGCCGATGCGGACGAGGAAAGGGGCGTGCATGGCTTGTCTCCGTCGTTTCCGATGAGCGGGCGATGTTGCCAGAGCGCCGGCGGCCAGCGTGCCAGGCTTGGCCCCACTGGCGTGTCGCCCGTCATGAAACGGTCAGGCTCGCCGCCTGAGCCTGGGACGCTTGAGAATCGGCTCCGGGACACCACCTGCTCCAGTCCATGCCCCTGCAAGACTTCCACCCCGCCGTCGCGCGCTGGTTCGAGCACCGCTTCGGCACGCCGACGGCGGCGCAGGTCGCGGCGTGGCCGCACATCCGCGCGGGACGCGACACGCTGGTGGCCGCGCCGACCGGCTCGGGCAAGACGCTGACGGCCTTCCTCGCCGCGCTCGACGACCTGGTGCGCCGCGGCGTGGCCGGCGATCTGCCGGACCAGACGGCCGTCGTGTACGTGTCGCCGCTGAAGGCGCTGTCCAACGACATCCGCACCAACCTCGAGGAGCCGCTGGCCGGCATCCGCGCGGAGCTGGTGGTCCAGGGCCTGCCGGATGTCGAGATCCGCACCGCCGTGCGCACCGGCGACACGCCGCCGCGCGAGCGCCAGCAGGCGATGCGCCGGCCGCCGCACATCCTCGTGACGACGCCGGAGTCGCTGTACGTGCTGCTGGGCTCGCTCGCCGGCCGCCGCATGCTGGCCAACGTGCGCACCGTCATCGTCGACGAGATCCACGCGCTGGCCGCCAACAAGCGCGGCAGCCACCTGGCGCTGTCGCTGGAACGGCTGCAGAACATCGTCGACGTCCCGCCGTGCGACGCCGAGCCGGACGAGGACGGCGTCGTCCCCGACCCGAAGGCCGCGGTGGCGCGCGCCCAGCCGCGGCATGTGACCCGGATCGGACTGTCGGCCACGCAGAAGCCGATCGCCGAGGTCGCGCGTTTCCTGGTGGGCGCGGGCGCCGTCGTCGACGGCCGGGCCGACTGCGCCATCGTCGACATCGGCTACAGGAAGCAGCGCGACCTGGCGCTCGAGCTGCCGCCGACGCCGCTGTCGGCGGTCATGTCGCACGAGCAGTGGGACCAGGTCTACCAGCGCATCGTCGAGCTGGTGGCGACGCACCGCACGACGCTCGTCTTCGTCAACACGCGCCGCATGGCCGAGCGCGCCGCGCGCCACCTGGCCGAGCTGCTGGGCAACGAGGCGGTCGCCGCGCACCATGGCAGCCTCGCGCGCGAGCTGCGGCTGGACGCCGAGCAGCGGCTCAAGCGCGGCGAGCTGAAGGTGCTGGTGGCCACCGCCTCGCTGGAGCTGGGGCTGGACATCGGCGACGTCGACCTCGTCTGCCAGCTCGGCTCGCCGCGCTCGATCGCGGCCTTCCTGCAGCGCGCCGGCCGCGCCGGGCACGCGGTGGGCGGCACGCCCAAGGCGCGGCTGTTCCCGCAGTCGCGCGACGAGCTGGTGGAATGCGCGGCGCTGCTCGAGGCCGTGCAGCGCGGCGAGCTCGACACGCTGCACGTCCCGGCGATGCCGCTGGACGTGCTCGCGCAGCAGGTCGTCGCCGAGACCGCATGCCGCGACTGGGACGAGGACGCGCTGTACGCGCTGATGCGGCGCGCCTGGCCTTACGCGGCGCTCCCGCGCGAGCGCTTCGATGCCGTGCTGCGCATGCTGGCCGACGGCTACACCACGCGCCAGGGGCCGCGCGGCGCCTACCTGCATCGCGATGCGGTGCACCACCAGCTGCGCGAGCGCCGCGGCGCGCGCATGACGGCGCTCACCTCCGGCGGCACGATTCCGGAGACGGGCGACTACACCGTGCTGCTGGAGCCGCAGTCCGACCGCATCGGCACCGTCAACGAGGACTTCGCCGTCGAGAGCCTGGCCGGCGACGTGTTCCAGCTGGGCAACACGAGCTACCGCATCCTGCGCGTCGAGCCGGGACGCGTGCGCGTCGAGGACGCCAAGGGCCAGCCGCCGAACATCCCGTTCTGGCTCGGCGAGGCGCCGGGGCGCAGCGACGAGCTGTCGATGGCGGTCGCGCGATTGCGCGAGACGGTCGGCGAGCAGGTCCGGCGCGAGGGGCCGCCCGCGGCGATCGACGGGCTGGTCGAGGCGACCGCCGGCGGCGTCCCGGCCGACGGCGCGCGCCAGATCGTCGAGCACCTCGCGAGCGCGCAGGCCGTGCTCGGCGCGCTGCCGACGCACAAGCGCATCGTGATGGAGCGCTTCTTCGACCAGTCGGGTGGCATGCAGCTGGTCGTCCATTCGCCGTTCGGCAGCCGCCTCAACCGCGCCTGGGGCCTGGCGCTGCGCAAGCGCTTCTGCCGCCAGTTCAACTTCGAGCTGCAGGCCGCCGCCACGGAGGACGCGATCGTGCTGTCGCTGTCCACCAGCCACAGCTTCCCGCTCGACGAGGTGGCGCGCTACCTGCGCTCGGCCACCGCGATGGACGTGCTGGTCCAGGCGCTGCTCGACGCGCCGCTGTTCGCCGTGCGCTGGCGCTGGAACGCGACGACGGCGCTGGCGCTGCCGCGCTTCGTCGGCGGACGCAAGGTGGCGCCGCAGCTGCAGCGCATGAAGTCCGAGGACCTGCTCGCCTGCGTGTTCCCCGACCAGGTGGCCTGCGCGGAGAACCTCGGCGGCCCGCGCGAGGTGCCCGACCACCCGCTGGTGGCGCAGACGATGCACGACTGCCTGTACGAGGCGATGGACGCCGAGGGCTGGCTCGCGGTGCTGCGCGGCATCGAGTCCGGCGCCATCGAGGTGATCGCGCGCGACCTGCCCGCGCCGTCCCCGCTGGCCGCCGAGGCGCTCACCGCGCGGCCCTACGCCTACCTCGACGACGCACCGATCGAGGAGCGCCGGACGCAGGCCGTGCAGGCGCGCCGCTTCGGCGACGCGGACAACGTCGGCGAGATGGGCGCGCTCGACGCCGATGCCATCGCCGGCGTGCGCGAGGAGGCCTGGCCGCGTGCGCGCAGCGCCGACGAGGTGCACGAGGCGTTGATGACGCTGGGGGCGATCACCGCCACCGAGGCGCGTGCCAACGAGCACTGGGACGCCGCGCTCGCGGGGCTCGCGCGCGCGGGGCGCGCGACGCGCCTGCATGCAGGCGACGGCGCGGGCGAGGGCGAGGGCGAGGGCGAGGGCGAGGGCGAGGGCGAGGGCGAGGGCGAGGGCGGCCTGTGGGTCGCTGCCGAGCGCCTCGCGACGCTGCGCCCGCTCTATCCGGCCTTCGAGGCCACGCCGGCGCTCACGCCGCCGGCCGGCTACGACACGCCGTTCGAGACGCCGGAGGAAGCGCTGCGCGAGCTGCTGCGCTCGCGCCTGGCCGGCCTCGGCCCGGTCACGGTCGACGAACTCGTCGCGCAGTTGCGGCTGCCGAGCGGCGACATCGAGGCCGCGCTCGCGGCGCTGCAGTCGGAGGGCACGGTGTTCCAGGGCCGCGTCACGCCGGGGCTCGACATGGTCGAATGGTGCGAGCGCCATTTGCTCGCGCGCATCCACCGCTACACGCTCAAGCGCCTGCGCCGGGAGATCGAGCCCGTCGAGCCGCGCGACTTCGTGCGCTTCCTGTTCGAGTGGCAGCACGTGGCCGGCGCGTCGCGCGTCAGTGGCCCCGAGGCGCTGCCGGCCGTGCTGGCGCAGCTCGAAGGCTTCGAGGCCCCCGCGTCGCTGTGGGAGGCGGAGGTCCTGCCGGCGCGCGTGAAGGACTACGCTTCATCCTGGCTCGACGACCTGTGCACCGCCGGCCGCACGCTGTGGACGCGGCTGCGGCCGCTGGCCACCGGCACCCAGGGCGGCGGCCGCTCGTCGCTGCGCACCACGCCCATCCTGCTGCTGCCGCGGCGCGCCGCGCCGACCTGGTCGCGCATCGCCGCCGCCGCCGCGAGCGAGGACGGTGAGGCACTCGGCGGCCGCGCGCAACGGGTGCTCGACTTCCTCGAGTCCCACGGCGCGTCCTTCTTCGACGAGATGGCCGACGGCGCGCGCCTGCTGCGCGCCGAACTGGAGGACGCGCTCGCGGAGCTCGTGGTGCGGGGGCGTGCCAGCTGCGACAGCTACGCGGGCTTGCGCGCCCTGCTGGTGCCCGCGGCCAAGCGCGCGACGGCGGCGTCGCGCTCGCGGCGGCGCGTCGCGTTGCATGGCATCGAGGATGCGGGGCGATGGAACGTCGTCCGGTCGCAGCAGGTCGTCCCCGATGCGACGGCCCATGCCGAGGCGGTCGAGCATGTGGCTCGCACGCTCCTGCGCCGCTACGGCGTCGTCTGCTTCGAGATGCTCGATCGCGAGGCCGCCTGGCTGCCGCCATGGCGCGAGCTCGTGCGCGTGTATCGCCGGCTGGAGGCGCGTGGCGAGATCCGCGGCGGCCGCTTCATCGCCGGCGTGACGGGCGAGCAGTTCGCGCTGCCCGACGCCATCGCCACGATGCGCGCCGTGCGCCGCCAGCCGCCGGACGAGACGCTCGTGTGCCTGTCGGCCTCCGATCCGGCCAACCTGCTGGGCACGGTGCTCACCGGACCGAAGGTGCCGCGCGTGGCCGGCTCGCGCGTGCTGTACCGCGACGGCCTGGCCATCGGCACCAGCCTCGGCGGCCAGATCGAGCTTCTCGTGCCGATGGAACCGGCCGAGGCGCGCGCGGCGACGCGCGCGCTGGCGCTCGATCCGCAGCTGCGCTTCATCGAGATGGCGGCCAGCGTCGGCCAGCCGTCCGCCTGAGGCCGAAGACAGGCGTTCCGACAGCGGCGCGTGCGCGACGCCTCCTGCCGGACAGGCCCGTCACGGGAACGCGCATCGCCGCGTCACGATGCGGGCTTGCCGTGCCGCCCCGCGCCCGCCGCGAAGCGCCGAGCGCCGGCGAGGCCTTCCGCGGCGACCACCGCGAAGCCGCCCGCGCCTTCGAGCCGCAGGGCGTCCTCCAGCGGCAGGTCCCACTGCCGGATCGCCGACGCGCGATCCGCGCGCAGGCAGGCCTGCGGGAACTCGGCGATCTGCGTCGCCAGCGCCTGCGCCGCGGCGAGCGCGCCGCCGTCTTCCACGACCCGGTTGACCAGGCCGAACGTGAGGGCCTCGTCGGCCGGCACGGCGCGGCCCGTCAGGATCATGTCGAGCGCCCGGCCCGCGCCGACGATGCGCGGCAGGCGCACGGTGCCGCCGTCGATCAGCGGCACACCCCAGCGGCGGCAGAACACGCCGAACACGGCGCTGCGCGCGGCGACGCGCAGGTCGCACATCAGCGCCAGCTCGAGGCCGCCCGCGACGGCGTGACCCTCGATGGCAGCGATCACCGGCTTGCTCCAAGCCCTGCGGGTCGGGCCCATCGGCCCGGGCGCCGCGCCGGTGGGCTCGACGGCGTTGCGCCGCGCCGGGTCGGCCATCGCCTTCAGGTCGGCGCCGGCGCAGAACTGGCCGCCGGCACCGGTCAGCACCAGCACGCGCAGGTCGTCGTCGGCCTCGAAGCGCTCGAAGGCCGCGCGCAGCAGCGTCGCCGTCGGCCCGTCGACCGCGTTGCGGCAATCGGGGCGATCCATCGTCACCGTGGCGACGCAGCCCTTCGTCTCGACGATCACGGGGGGACGTGTCATGGCGCGGCTCCTGGAGGGCGGAACGGCGATTGTCGTCCCGCCGCCCACACGCCGCGCCGCACGGCCGCCGATGCGGATGCCGGCGTCCTCAGCGCGGCCGGCACAAGCCCAGGATCTGCTCCTGCTGCGAGCAGGTCGCCTCGCCGGGCCGCGATGCCGCGTTCGCGGGGCGCGGTGGCGGCGCCCCGTCGCTGCACGTGCGCAGCACGCGGTCCGTCGGCCCGTAGTACGCCCAGCCCTTGCCGAGCGGCGGCAGCGCGAGCCGGACGTCGCGCCACTTCGGGTGGCCCTCGGTCTGCAGCACGGCGAAGTTCTGGCACAGCGAGCGCGCGAACTGCGACAGGTGCTCGACGGTCGTGCGGTACGTGTAGTCGTAGGTGACGAGGTAGGACTTGACCGCGAGGCCGTCGACGTCCTGTTCCAGCCAGTTCGGATAGCTCGCCGAACGGATGGTGGCGGGCGAATAGGTCTGCAGGGCGGCCTTGGTCGCGGGATTGGCGGCATCGACCTTGAGCAGCCGCACGAGCTGCTTCGCCTCGGGCTTCATCTCGGCCAGCAGCTTGGCGGGCTGGCCGGCCACGATCGCGACGACGTCGATGCTGCGGTCGGTGGTCAGCTTGACCAGCGCCTCCTCGTTCGTCAGCGTGCTGACCTGGCGCTCGGGCAGCGACTGCGAGAACATCAGGCGGTAGATCGTCGAGGCGCTCATCGCCGTGCCGCTCTGCAGCGGGCCGATGTTGATCCGCGCGTCGCGGATGTCGTGCACGAACTGCATCGGGGAATCGGCGCGCACCACGAAGTAGATCTCCTCGTCGTACAGCGGCAGGACCACGCGGAGCGGCCGGATGAGCTGGCCGGCGTCGGCGTTGCCCCGGGCCGCGTAGTCGAGGAAGGCCTGGTAGACGTCGGACTGCACGATGGCGAGCTTGACGTCGGTGTCGTAGCGCAGGCGGCTCACGTTGTCGGCCGATCCCTTGGACGGCAGCGCCTCGAGCTGGATGCCGGCCTGCGGCGCGACGAAGCGCGCCAGGTCGCGTCCGATCTGGATGTAGGTGCCGCGGTCGGAGGCCGTCACGATCTTGTACATCACCGGCGGCGACACGGACTGCGCCCCGGCGCCATGGCAGGCGGCGAACAGGCCGATCGCGAGAAGGAGCCGGCGCCACGGCACGCACGCGCGGTCGCGGCGATCGGCGGGCGCGGCGGGAACGAGCGGACGGACGGGCATGGGAACCTCCTTGTTCGTGTCGATGCCGGCGTGCCCTCCGGCATCGCCGGCGCGGTCAGTGCGCGCCGCCGGCGCCAGCGGGACAGAGCGCCAGTGCCGCGCGGGTCGGATCGCAGGCGGGCGCGGGCGGCGCGGGGCGCACGGCGTCGTGGGTCGGGTCGCGTCCTGGCGCCGCCGCGGGAGCGGGCGGGGCGGGCCGGGCCGGTGCCTGCGCCCGTGCACCCGTGCACAGGCCCAGGGCCTCGCTCTCGAGCGTGCAGGTCGACGTGACGGGCGCGTGCGTCGTCGACGCCATCGCCGTGCCCCGGGCGTGGCTGCCGTGCCGGACGCGCGCGCGCGGCACGCCGCCCGGATCGGCGTCGATGCCTGCCACGGCCGGGGTCGCGGCAGCGGGCGCGATGGGCAAGGACGCGGCCTGCCGCGGCATCCCTGCCTGCGGGGGCGACTGCGCGATCGCGCGCTCGGCGAGGGCGAGCACGGCGTCCGGCGCGGGCCTGGCCGACGGCGACGATGCAGCCGGCATGGGCGCCTGCGGGCTCGCGGGCGCGGCCTGCGCCGGGCTGACGGCCGCGGCGCGGGCGAGCCGGGCCTGCGCGCGCGTGGCGGCAAAGCTGGAGATGGCCTGCCACAGCAATCCGCCACTGAGCAGCAGGGCGGCCGCCACCACGCCCTGCGTCAGCGCGGGCCGGCTCGTCGCGCGGGGACGGGCCGGCGAAGCCGTCTTCAAGGCGACCACGGCGCGGGGGGCGCGAGCCCGGAAAGGCGCCGGCAGATGGGTCGCGGTCGAGCGAAGCGGCGAGGCGTCGACGTCCGGACCGGCGTCCGCGGCGTCCTTCGCGGCGGGCGGGACGACGCGCTCCGCGGGCTGGCTCGCCGCTGCCGGCGGTGGCAGCTTCGCCGTGGCGGGCTGGCCCTCGAGCTCCAGGCGCAGCAACTCGTCGACGGCGCCCACGATCTCCGGGCTGAGGTCGTCGCGTCCTTCGATGTAGAGCGTGAGCAGCAGGTGCCCGCACAGCCGGTTGATGCGACCGGGATTGCCGTTGCAGCGGTCGTGGATCTCCGCGGTCGTGCCGGGCTCGAAGGCCGGGCGCCCGGTCCAGCCCGCGCGGGCCAGGCGCGCGAGGATGTAGTCGCGCGTGCCGGCGGCGTCGAGCGCCTCGACGCGCACCGGCGCGCCGAGCTCCACGGGCTGGCCGATGCGGCGCAGTTCCTCGACGCCCGCCGGCAGCGCGCGCCCGACCAGGGCCACGTGCAGGGCCGCGCGGCCGTCGACGCGCACGGAGGTCAGCGCATGCAGTCGGGCAAGCGCTTCCGCTTCCAGCGACTGCGCGTCGTCGACGAGCAGCAGGGCGTCGCGTCCGTCGCGGGCGAGATCCTGCAGCTGGCGCAGCAGCCGCTCCACCGGCGGATCGTCGCCGGCCTCGTCGAGCCCGAGCGCCTCGCCGACGCGATCGAACAGGTCGTCGCCCTCGATGCGGATGCCGGGCAGCTCGCCGATGAGGTGGCGCGACCCGTGCACCTGCTCGAGCAGCCGGCGCGCGATGGTCGTCTTGCCGGAGCCGAACTCGCCGACGAGCGGGATGAACTCCTCGTCCTGCCGCAGCTCGTCCATGAGCGCCGCGATGGCCGCGCGATGCGGCGCGGCGTCGACGTAGAAGCGGGGATCGGGCGCGAGGCGGAACGGGAGTTGCGCCAACCCGAAGTGAGCCTCGTACATCGATCCCTCCTCTCGTCCCGCGGCACGGGCCCGGAGGCTCGCGACAAGCGGTCGCGACTCACACTAGCACCTTGCCGGACGCCGTCAATCCCCCGGCCGGACGCGGCCGCGCCGGCGGTGCCAGGTCTTGCCCCTTGCGCGGCCGCCGGTGTCAGGTCTTGAATGGTGCGCAGCCGCGAGTCAGCCCAGGTGCTTCGCGAAGAACAGGAACGTCCGATCCCACGCGCGCTGCGCCCACACCGGGTCGTAGTGCGTCTCGGCGATGCGGCCTTCGCCGACCGCCTGCTCGTTGCCGAAGGCGTGGTGGGCGAGGTAGTGATGGAAGTCGTGCGCCACGCCGGCCGCCTCCAGCCCGGCGGTGAGGCCCCTGACCTGCTCGGGCGGGAAGAACTGGTCCTGGTCGGCCCAGTGGCCCTGCAGCGGGATCCGGATCTTCGCGGCGTCGAGGTACTCGAGCGGAGGGCAGCCGTACCAGGTGACCGCGGCGTCGAGTTCGGGCACGTTGGCCGCGGCCAGCAGCGTCAGCGCGCCGCCCATGCAGAAGCCGACGCAGCCGACCTTGCCCGCGCGGGTCTTCAGGAACTGGATGGCGCCGCGCACGTCCTGCGTCGCGGCGTCGCCGAAGTCCAGCCCGGTCATCAGGTGGTGGGCCTCCTCGCGCTCGACGGTGGTCTTGCCGCGGTACAGGTCGGGCACCAGCGCCAGGTAGCCGGCGTGCGCGAGGCGGTCGGCCACGCCGCGGATCTGGTCGTTCAGGCCCCACCACTCCTGGATGACGACTACCGCCGGCGCGCCGCCGGGCCGCGCGGGTTCGGCCAGGTAGCCCTGCAGCGGCTTGCCGTCGGGGCGCTTGAAGCTGATCGTCGATCCCATCGGATGTTCTCCTCGTTCGTCGGTTGAGCGGGCCGGCGCGGTGGCTGGCGAGGGCCGCAGCTTAGTCTCAACGGCGAAGCCGTGTCGGCGTTGGTACCATGCGCGGCCTTGGGAGGAGGACGGTCGAGTGAAGCGGAGCGCGGTGAGGGCGGCGATGGCGGCGGCGGGCCTGGCGGGGATCGCCGCGGGCGCCGCCTGGTGGATGCACGCCTGGCAGGCACCGACGACGGTGCCGCCGTCTGCGAGCGCAGCGGCCGTCGCGCTGCCCTTGAAGTGGCCGCCGCAGGTGGGCGTGCTCGCCGGCGACGGCCGGCTCGGCGCGCGCGACGGCGCCGGGGCGCAGGCGCAGTTCGCCGATCCGTACGGCCTCGCGCTCGACCCGCACGGCACGCTGTACGTGAGCGACGGCGGCGACAACGACCGCATCCGCGTGCTGCGCACCGACGGCACCGTCGCGACGCTGGCCGGCGGCGTCGAGGGCTTGCGGGACGGACAGGGCGCCGCCGCACGCTTCGACACGCCTTCGGGCCTGGCGCTGGACGCCACCGGCAACCTCTACGTCGCCGACACCGGCAACCACGCGATCCGCAAGGTCACGCCCGACGGCGTCGTGACCACGCTCGCCGGCAACGGCCATCCCGGGTGGCGCGACGGCCCCGGCGCCCAGGCGCAGTTCGACGGCCCGATGGGCGTGGCGATCGACACCCAGGGCCGCGTGATCGTCGCCGACGCCTACAACGACCGCATCCGCGCGATAGCCCCCGACGGCACGGTGACGACCCTGGCCGGCGGCGCGGCGCCGGGCGACGTCGACGGCCCCGGCGCGCAGGCGCGCTTCGACACGCCGTGCGCCGTGTTCGTCGACGCGCGCGGCCGCATCGTCGTGGCCGACACCCTCAACGACGCGCTGCGCGCCGTCGACGCTGCCGGCAACGTCACGACGATCGCCCGCGCCGCACCCGAGGCGCCTGCCAGGTGGCTGCTGCACCGGCCGGCGTCGCTCGCACAGGCGCGCGACGGCACGCTGTTCGTCGGCACCCTGACGGGCATCGTCACGCGCGTCGAGACGGATGGCAGCGCACAGGCCCTGTACGGCCTCGAGGAGCACGGCGTGGTGCGCCCCACCGGGCTGGCGGTGGGCCACGCCTCGCGCCTGCTCGTGGCCGACGCGGCGTCGTCGCGCCTGCACGTGCTGGCGCCGCAGGCCGCGCCCTCGGCGCCGCGCGTCGAGGGGGCGCTCGGCCCCGCCCCGGATCGCCCGCTGCCCGACGCCGGCGGCCGCTGGCCCCTGCGCCCGCAGCTCGCCTGGCACGAGGTGGTGGGCACGATCGGCGAGGATCGCGGCGACGGCAAGGGCGAGTCGCGCGATCACTTCCACGACGGACTCGACGTGCGTGGCGACGTCGGCCAGGAGGTGCTGGCAATCGCCGCAGGCAAGGTGAGCAACCCCGTCGCGACCTTCGGCTTCGGCAAGATCAACGAGGGCCTGGCGGTGGGCTCGCTCGCCTACGTGCACATGCACGTGGGGCGCGGCGCGCACGGCGCGGCGCTCGACCCGGCGCGCTTCGTGCCGGTGCGCGACGCGGCCGGCCAGCTCGTGCGCATGCGCGTGCGGCGCGGCACGCGCTTCGCGCCCGGCGACGTGCTGGGCAGCATCAACCCGATGGCGCACGTGCACCTGTGGATGGGGGTGTCGGGCTATGGCCTGAACCCGCTGCGGCTGGGGCTGCGCGACTTCGTCGACACCGTCGCCCCGCGCATCGGGGCCATCGAACTGCATGACGCCGCGGACGGCCGCCTCGTCAAGCGCGAGGCCGGCCGCCTGCTGCTGCCGCGCGGCGAGCTGACGCTGGTGGTCGACGCGTGGGACCAGGTCGACGGCAACCTGCCGCGCCGCCGCCTGGGCCTGTACAGCCTCGGCTATCGGTGGCTGCACGCCGACGGCACGCCCCTGGCCGGCTTCGAGCAGCCGCGCACCGCGATCGAGTTCGCGCGCCTGCCGGGCGACGAGGTGGTCAAGGATTACTACGCCGACAGGAGCGGCATCACGGTGCAGGGCAGCAGCGAGACGCATTTCCGCTACCGCGTCGGCCGCGCGGCGGGCGACGCCGGCGGGCCGCCGCCGTTCTCGACCGCCGCGCTGGCGCCCGGCGACTACGTGCTGCGCGTCGTCGCGAAGGACTTCTCGGGCAACGAGGCGACGGCGGGGCGCGACGTGCCGGTGCGGGTCTTCTGAGGCGAAATGCCGCTTCGAGACGTGGTCGCGGCGCCATGCCGTCGATCTCCGCGCGGCGCCATGCCGCCATGCTGCGCGCGGCGCCACGCCGTCATCCTGCGCGCAGCGAAGCGGAGTCGCAGGATGACATGGATTTTGCGCGCGGCGAAGCGGCGTCGCAGGATCCACCGCAATGGAAGCGCGCCCGGCCCCGAACGCCAAATCCGGCCGGTTGTCTAGGGGATTGACCCCCGCCCGGCGGTAAGGCTGCCTTCGCTAAAATTTGAGGCAAACCCGCGGCCGCCACGGCCGCGCGGCTCTTTTCTGCGTCGAAAGCGATTCCCATGTCTCCCCTCAAGGCCCGGCTGGACAAGATCCCCGAGGGCTCGGCCGCCCTGTTCTTCATCCAGATGTTCTCGACGCTGGGCTTCGCGGTGCTCCAGGTCTCGCTGGTGCTCTACGCGACGAAGAAGCTGCACTTCAGCGATGACCTGGCGCTGTCGCTGATGAGCCTGTTCGGCGCGTTCAACTACGGCCTGCACCTGTTCGGCGGCTATCTCGGCGGCCGCTTCCTGAGCAACCGCAACCTGTTCGTGGGCGGCATGGCCCTGCAGGTGTTCGGCTGCGGCCTGATCTCCACCGGCAGCGCCGCGATGCTGTACTGGGGCCTGGCGCTGTTCCTGACCGGCAGCGGCCTGAACGTCACCTGCATCAACATGATGCTGACCCAGCGCTTCACCCCGGACGATCCCCGCCGCGAGGGGGCGTTCCTGTGGAACTACGCCGGAATGAACGTGGGCTTCTTCATCGGCTTCACGGTGGCCGGCCTGTTCAACGAGGACGGCCGCTGGGCGCCGATGTTCATCTTCGCGACGCTGGGCAACCTCGTGGCCATCGTGCTGTCGTGGGCGTGGTGGGATGCGCTGAAGGATCGCTCGACGCCGCTGCTGCAGGCCACGCCCGCGCGCTTCCGCCAGCGCTTCGCCGCGGGCATCGCCATCCTGGTGGGCCTGGTGCCCGTCGTCTGGGGCCTGCTGCAGCACCCCGATTCCACCACGACGCTCGTCGAGGTGATCGCCGCCCTGGTGTACTCGGCGCTGGTGTGGCTGACGATCCGCCATCCCGATCGCCGCGAGCGCCGCAACATGTTCGCGTACCTGATGCTGGCGGTCGGCTCGCTGGTGTTCTGGTCGCTGTACCAGATGTCGTCCAGCGGCCTGACGCTGTTCTTCGACCGCAACGTCGATCCGATGGTGGGCATGGTCAAGGTGCAGCCGCAATGGGTGCAGAACATCAACACGTTCGTGATCGCGATCGGCGGCCCGCTGCTGGCCTGGGTGTTCTCGCGCCTGCGCGCGCGCGGCTGGCGCATCGACGTGCCCAAGCAGTTCGCCACGGCCCTGCTGCTGATGGGCGCGGGCTTCCTCGTGCTGCCGCTGGGCATCGCGCTCGGCGACCCTGCGACGGGCCGCTCCGCGTTCGTGTGGATCTTCCTGAGCTACGTGCTCCAGAGCCTGGGTGAGCTGCTGATCTCCCCGGTGGGCTACGCGATGATCGGCAAGCTCGCGCCGCACCGCTACCAGGGCGTGATGATGGGGGCGTGGATGCTGCTGACGGGCCTGGCCTCGATCTTCGCGGGTGCGCTCTCGAAGTCGATCCCGACCGCCCAGGATGCCGCGCCGCAGGTGACCAATGCCTACTACGCGATGCTGTTCGGCCGCCTCGGCTGGGGCACCGTGGCGGTGGGCGTGGTGCTGGCGCTGCTGATCCCGTTCCTGCGCCGCCTGATCGCCGACAAGGACACGCCCGAGGTCGACGAGCTCGCGCCGGCGGTGCTCCCGCACTGAGGCGCGGCGCGCCGGCACCCGCCCGGCCCTCGGCCGCCTCGCGGTCAGCCTCGAAGAGGCGTGGCCGCGACGGGCGCGGGACGGGACAGGGCCAGGCGGTGGCTCCAGCGGATGCTCGGGCGCTCGATCGCGCGCCAGAACGCCCAGGCCACCGCGAGGCAGGCGACGAGGATGAACGCGGCGTCGGCGAGCTCGCCGGCGAGGCCCGCGTGCGGCGGCAGGCGGTGCAGCAGCGCCGCGGCGAGCGTGATGGTCGGCACGTGCATCAGGTACAGGCTGTACGAGATGCGTCCCAGGGCCTGGGCAGCGCGGCCGGACAGCCACGCCTGCAGCCCGCCGGACGCATGCGCCGCCAGCAGGGCGAGCGCCGTGGCGCCGGCGATGCCCGTGAACAGATCTTCGCGCGCGACGCCGCAGGCCAGCAGCAGGACGGCGAACGCCGGCGCGATGAACAGCGCGGTGCGCCGCCCACGCATCGCCTCCCAGGCCAGCACGCCGGCCATGAACTGGCCCCAGAACGGCAGGAAGCCCGCAGGCTGCACGGGCGTCGCGAGCCAGCCCAGCGGCCAGGCCAGCGCGAGCGCGGCGGCGACGCGGCGCGAGATCGTGCGTGCACGCGCGGCCCGCGCGGCGCCCAGCGTGTCGGCGAGCCAGGTCAGGAGCGCGAACGCGGCATAGAACTGGAACTCGATGCCGAGCGTCCAGAACACGATACCCACCGGCGGCACGTCCACCAGCGTCTGCACGAACAGCAGGTGTGCGGCCAATTGCGGCGCGTCGAACGATTCACCCTTCGCGAGGCCGAGCGCCACCGCTGCCAGCAGTGCCACGACATAGGGCGGGGCGAGCCGCAGCAGGCGGCGCAGCACGAACCGGCCGGCGCCGGCCGCGTCGAGCGCGACGCGTTCGGCCGTCAGCGCCAGCACGCAGCCGCTCAGCACGAAGAACACGGCGACACCGCCATGGCCCCACGTGAACACGACGCGATCGACCGGCGCCGGCAGCGCCGCGAGCAGCGCGTCGAGGCGGTGGCCGGTCGACAGGTGGAACAACAGCACCCACAGCGCCGCGAGGCCGCGCAGGCCGTCGGCGAAGGCCAGCCTGGCCGACAGCGCCGGGATCGGATGCTCAGGCACCGGCGTCCGGCGCGGGCAGGGCGGTGCCACAGGCGCTGCAGAACTTCGCGCCGGGGCCGGCGGGGGTGCCGCATGCCGTGCAGAAGCGGCCCGCCGGCGCCCGCGTGACGCGCGGCACGGGCGTGTCCGCGTGCGCGAGCGCGTCCACGCGCGCGGGCGGCTCGCCGCCGAGCAGCGATTCGGTGGCGCGCAGCGCCGCGATGCGCTGGCCGTCCTCGGCGGCGCGCGGTGCGACGAACACGCTCTGGCGCGCGGCGAAGGCCTCGAGGTCGTCGGCGAGGCGCGCGGCCTTCTGCGACGTCGCGTACATCGCCGTGACCTGCCGCGTGCCGTCCTTGCCGAACACCACCGACTCAACGCGCGCCCGCCAGATGCGCAGCGTCATCGACTCCACGCGCACGACGTCGTTCTCGGTCTGCAGCCGGCTGTTGAGCTGGTTGCCGGTGCCGATGCGCGACGACTGCCAGGTGCCCTGCAGCTCGATCCACACCAGTTCCGACTCGAAGTTGAAGCGGCCCCAGATCGCGCCCGCCGACTGGAAGCAGAACGCCGCGATCGCCAGGCACACCGCGGCGTAGCCCACCGTGGCGGTGTTGTCCCAGCCGTCGACCAGCACGCGCGACGGATCGAACCCGTGCACGTAGACCAGCGCGCACACGACGCCGAACACGGTCAGCAGCGTGCCGTAGAGGTCCAGCATCACCAGCCAGGCGTGGCGCGGCGCCTGCAGGGCGCTGGCCAGCGTCACGGCGGCGGTGCCCGACATCGGCATCGGCTGGGTCTCCTCCAGCAGTTCGCCGGCGAAGCCGCCGGAGCCGGCGGCGCCGTGCGTCACCGGCTCGACGCGCGTGTAGCGCCGGTTCGGGATCTTCTCGACCCACTCGTTCTGCAGCGTGCGATCGAGCTCGGTGATCAGCGCCGCGGGCGGTCCGTTCATCGACAGCGTGCGTTGCTCGCAGCTGCGCTCGGTCTGGGGCGACGCGTCGAGCTGCGCATGCAGCGCGCACAGGATCAGCACGACCGCCACCAGCGAACACGCCAGCAGGAACGCCGCCTGGCCCGTCATCGAGTAGCGCACCGACGGCAGCGCCGAGCCCAGCAGGTTGGCGGCCACCGGCCCGACGATGGCCGCGACGATCAGCGCGATCAGCGCGCCCGTGCCCAGCCGCGCCTGGTTGCCGCTGACCAGGGGCCGCAGCAGCACCACGGCGCCGAACGCGAAGTAGACGATGGAGATCAGCGGACGCGACTCCTCGGTGCCGAACAGGCCCCATGCGAGCATGAAGCTCAGCAGCGTGACGAGGAACGACAGCGCGTTGAAGAAGTGGCGTTGCGCGAGCTCCTGCACCACCACGGGCGCGGTGATCAGGCGCGGCAGCGCGTGGTACAGCACGCCGTTGAGCGCGCCCTGCGGCTCGGGGTATTCGAGCCCGCCCTGGCGCAGCGTGGCCTTGTAGAAGTCGGCGCGCGGCGAGTTGCCCGTCGCGCCGATCGCCACCTCGGGTGCCAGCGACCGTGGACGGCCGCGGCCGAAGAAGAAGCGCAGCCGGCGCGCGGCCACCACCGCGAACGACAGGCCCGCCGCCAGCAGCGCCACGCCCACCAGCAGCGGCGCGATGCCCAGCTTGGTCGTGTGCGACTGGATCGCTGCGCGCGCCCACATCAGCCCGGTCAGCCCGCCGGCCAGCGTGATCGCGGCGCAGGCGAACAGGAACATGTTCTCGACCCGGAACGGGTTGGGCAGTTCGAGCCGCTTGTTGTCCGAGCTGTAGTCGTAGGCCAATCGTCGCTCCCGCGTCAGGGTGTGCGGCGATTCTAGGAGGCCGGCTCGTCCGGCTCGGCGTCGTCGGGCGGCGCCGGCCGGACCTTGCGGCCGCGGCGCGCGAGCGCTTCGCGCAGCAGGAACTCGACCTGCGCGTTGGCGCTGCGCAGCTCCTGCGCGGCCAGGCGCTCGATCTCGGCCCACAGCGCGGGGTCGATGCGCAGCGGATAGGATTTCTTGCCGGGACTGGCCATGGCCTCAAGCCCCGTGCGTCGTCGATGCGCGCATCTCGTCAGCCGTACAGCGTGCCGGCGTTGATGATGGGCTGCGCCTCGCTGTCGCCGCACAGCACCACCAGGAGATTGCCGACCATCGCGGCCTTGCGCTCGTCGTCGAGGGCGACGACGTTGCGTTCGCTGAGCGCCGTCAGCGCGGACTCGACCATCGCCACCGCGCCCTGCACGATCTTGTGGCGTGCGCTGATGACGGCCTCGGCCTGCTGGCGGCGCAGCATCACCTGCGCGATCTCGGGGGCATAGGCCAGGTGCGTGAGGCGGGCATCGGAGACGAGCACCCCCGCGCTGGCGAAGCGCACCGACAGCTCGTCGCCGAGCGCCTGGGCCACCGCGTCGAGGCCGCCGCGCAGCGTGACCTCGCCGGCATCCTCGCTGTCGGCCTCGTCGTAGGCGTACAGCGACGCGACGTGGCGCAGCGCGGCTTCCGATTGCAACTTGACGTACAGGTCGACGTCGTCCACCTCGAAGCGCGCCTTGGCGGTGTCCTCGACGCGCCAGATGATGACGGCGCCGATCTCGATCGGGTTGCCGCGCTTGTCATTGACCTTGAGCGCCGGCGAGTTGAGGTTGCGCGCGCGCAGCGAGATGCGGCGCTTGACGAAGAACGGGTTCGCCCAGCGCAGGCCCTCGGCGCGGTCGGTGCCGGTGTACTGGCCGAACAGCGTCATGATCGCGGCCTCGTTCGGTTGCAACGTGTACAGGCCGGCGCCGATCGCCGCCGTCGCCAGGATGCACAGCACCGCCGGCAGCACGTGTGCGAGCAGCACGGTGCCGGCGTCCATGTCGCCGCGGATCGAGACGAAGCGCGAGAGCGCGACGATCGCCAGCAGCACGGCCAGCGCGAACATCGCGTAGCCGTTCATCGACGTGAGGCGGCGCTCCGAGTATTCGACGCGCGTCGGGGGCGATGCACGGCGCGAGGCCTGGTTCGAGGTCATGCGGGCTCCATAGGTATCAAAGTGATATCACTCTAGGGCGCGGACGATCCCCTGTCAATCCCGTCGCGGCGTGCGGTCGTGCGCACGTTTTGCGACAACGGCGCGCGCGAGGCCGGCCCGTCGCCGCCTAACATCGCGGACGGGTCGAATCCAGGACAACGAGGGAGGAACGCTTGAACGTCACGCCGCAGCACCGCGCCCGGGCGCCGGGATGGATCGCGCTGGCCATCGCCGCCACCGCGATCGCCACGCTGGCCGCCTGCGCCGGCGGGGGTGCGAAGCCCGGCGCCGTCAATGGCGAGGTCGTCACGCCGGTCGCGGCAGGGCTGCGCGGCTACCCGTTCGCGGCCTCGCGCACGACGACGCAGGACTACTTCGGCATCCCGGTCAGCGACGACTTCGGCTGGCTCGAGAACGCCGGCGATCCGTACACGCGCTCATGGATCGCGGCCGAGAACGCCTACGGCCGGCGCTACCTCGACGCCATGCCCGCGCGCGCCGAACTGCGCCAGCGCCTGAAGTCGCTGCTCGAATCGACGGGCAACGCGTACTCGGGGCTCGTCGAGCGCGGCGGCCTCGTGTTCGCGCTCAAGTCGTCGCCGCCGGCGCAACGTCCGGTGCTGGTCGCGCTGAAGTCGCTGGACGACCTCGGCAGCGAGCGCGTGGTGTTCGACCCGAACGCGCTGGCCGCCGACGGCTCGGTCTCGATCGAGTTCTTCCGGCCGTCACCCGACGGCCACCGGGTGGCGATCGCCTTGTCCGCCGGCAACGCGAGCACGGCCGTCGTGCGCGTGGTGGATGTCCTCACCGGCCAGGTGTTGCCGGGCGAGGTCGCGCACGTGCTGTCGGCCGGCGCGGGCGGCGACGTCGCCTGGGCCGCGGGTGGCGCGGGCTTCTTCTGCACGCAGTCCGCGCCGCCGGGCGCGCAGGCCCTCGTGCAGGTCGTGTTCCATCGGCTCGGGGCGACCGCAGCGGATCGCGTCGAGTTGTCGGCCGGCCTGCCGCGCCTCGCGCGCGTGCGCCTCGAGAGCGCGCGCGACGGCCGGCGCGTGCTCGCGCTGGTGGAGAACGGGCGTGGCGGCGACGTCGCGCTGTACGTGAAGCCCGCCGACGCGAACGGCGACGGCTCCTGGCGCCGCCTGGCCGCCGAGACCGACGGGGTGCGCGATGCCCAGTTCGGCGACGACGACGCGCTGTGGGTGCTCGCGATCGGCAACGCGCCGCGCGGCAAGCTGCTGCGGGTGCCGCTGTCGGACGCCCGGCCCGTCGCGTGGGACCGGCTCGCCGCCGTCGCCATGCCGGTCGACGGCGCGCTGCAGCGCTTCGCGGTGGCGGGCGGCACGCTGGTCGTTGCGGAGGGGCAGGGCAGCCCGACGCGCCTGCGCGCGATCGACCTGAAGACCCGGCACAGCACGACCGTCGTCCTGCCGGCCGGCAGCGGCGTGGCGGCACTGGCGCGCGTGGGCCGCAGCGACGTCGCCGTGCAGCTCACGAACTGGGCCGAGCCTCCGGTGTGGACGCGCCTGGCCGGCGCACGTGCGCGCCGCACCGCCCTGGCGATGACGTCGGACGCCAGCTTCAACGACTGCGACATCGTGCGCGAGGTCGCCACGTCGCGCGATGGCACCCCGGTGCCCGTCGACATCCTGCGCCCGCACGGCACACGGCTGGACGGCCACAACCCGGTGCTGCTGATGCCGGCCGGCTCGCTCGGGGCGGGCGTGTCCCCCGACTTCGACGTGACGCGCCGCGTCTGGCTCGATCGCGGCGGCGTCATCGCGCTGGCCACGCTGCGCGGCACGTCGGATGCCGGGGAGGCCTGGCATGCCGACGGCGTGCGCACGAAGCGCCAGAACGGCGTCGACGACCTGGTGGCCGCGGCCGACATGCTGATCAGGCGCGGCTACACGCAGCCCGCGCTGCTGGCCGCGCGCGCCCGCGGCGACGCCGCCACGGCCGTTGCCGCGGCACTGACCCAGCGCCCGGAGCTGTTCCGCGCCGTCGCGATCGCCCAGGGCCGCTACGACCTGCTGCACCTCGAGCGCGACGCCGCCGGCGAGTACGACGTCCCCGACTACGGCAGCGTCCGCGAGCGCGCGCAGTTCGACGCGCTGCACGCCCTCTCGCCGGTGCACGCGGTGCGCGACGGTGCGCCGTACCCGGCCGTGCTGCTGTCTGCCGGCACGCGCGACGGACGCGTCGACCCGGCGCAATCGCGCAAGATGGCCGCGCGGCTGCAGCAGGCCGATCCGAGCGGACGCGCCATCGTGCTGCGAACCGACGTCTCCAGCGGACAAACGGCGCAGGCGGCGCTGTCGGCAGCCATCGACCAGGCGGCCGACGAATACGGCTTCCTGCTGCATGAAGTGGTGGCGGCGCAGTGAGGCGCGGCCCTCGGTCGCGTCGCATCTCGGGCGCGCGGAGGCGATGCCGGACCCCGACGCCGAGCCGCCGCGTCCCTATGCAGGACGTTCACCACCAGGACTGCACGACTTGTCGCCTCGCTCGCGCCCGTTCGAAGGCTCCCCGAAACGTCATCCTGCGCGCAGTCGCCGGATCCGCCCGTGCCGTGGCGCCGGTCGCGGGCCGAAGCGATGCGCCCCGGAACCGCAGGACCCCTTGCGAGGCATGACGAAGGCCCTGGCGGGCGTGGATCCCGCGACTGCGCGCAGGATGACCAACGTTGGTCGCGTGCGGCGAGGTGGCCCGACGCTTCGACGAGGAATCAAAAAAAGGAGGCACCGCGGTGCCTCCTTGCGTTCGCGTGACGCGACGTCGACGATCAACGTTCGCGCTCGCCGTTCTTCTTCTCGCGGTCTTCCTCGCGTTCGTGCGGGGCCTTCCTGCGCTCTTCCTTCTGTGCGCCGCGGTTGTCCTGCGCCGGGTGCTGCTGGCCTTGTTGCGGTGCCTGTGCGGCGGGTTGGCCGCCCGGTTGCTGGCCGCCGGCTTGCGCGCCCGGCTGGCCTTGCGGGCCGTGCGGGTTGTCGCCGCGGCGGCGCTGGTCCTGCAAGTAACCCGGCTGCGGCTGGCCTTGCGGGACCGGTTGCTGGGCCTGCCCCTGCCCCGGCTGGGCCTGGCCGTAGCCCGGGCGTTGCTGCCAACCGGGCTGCTGGCCCTGCGGCACCGGCTGCGGCTGCGGCTGGCCCGGGTAGGGCGCCTGGCCTTGCTGCGGCTGGCCGTAGCCTTGGCCCGGCTGGCGCTGCTGGCCTTGCGGCTGGCCCGGCTGCACCGGCTGGCCGGGCTGCCCTTGCGCCGGCTGTCCATAGCCCGGGCGCTGTTGCCAACCGGGCTGCTGGTTCATCGGCGGCTGGCCATTGACCGGAGCCGCCTGGCGCGGCGGCTGGTCGAACTCGGGACGCCCGCCCTGGCCCGGGCGCCCGTTGCCGGGCGCGTTGGCGTCGCGGTCGCGATCGCGGCCGCCGCGGATCGGCTGGGCCGGCGGCAGTTGCACCGGCGCCTGGCCCGGGTGGAAGACCGGCACCGCCTGGGTCGACACCGGCTGAGGCGCCACGGGGCGGCCCGCCGGCGCGAGTTGCGCCGCCAGGTGCGCGCGGGCGGGCACCGAGTTCTGGAACGCCTGGCCGTTGGCCGTGCTGCCCGCGGGGGCCTCGATCGTCACGTTGGTCACGTTCGTGACGTTGGTGACGGTGTTGTGGCTGTTGACGTCCACGTTGCCGCGCACGCGCATGCCCACGTTGACCACGGCCGGTGCGCTCACGACGACGGCGGGCGGCGTGCCCACCGGCGCGGGCACGATGATGCCGTGGCGCGAGCCCGGCGGCGGCGGCACGAACACGCCCTGCGGGCCCATCGGCGCGCGGCCGAAGCGCACGCCCGGGCCGGCGATGGCCACGGAGATGCTCAGCCCCGGGGGCGGCGGCACGAAGTGGCGTTGCGGCGCGCACCAGAAGCCCGGCACGAACACGACGATGTCGCCGCGGTGCTCGTAGTACGGTTGCACCCAGGTGTAGTAGGGGCGCGGGGGCGGCGACCAGCGGCCCGCCGCCCACACCCAGCGGCCTTCCCATGCCCAGTAGCCGCCCGTCCAGACCGCGTCCGGATAGGGCTGCATCGGCGGCACTTCCACCAGCATCGGCGGGGGCGCCCACTGCACGGCGATGGGCTCGGGCTGCTCCAGCGGCGGGTCGACGAAGACGCTGACGACCGGTTCCTCCTGGTCCTGCGATCCGTCGTACGCCGGCGCGGGTTGCGGGTAGGCGGGAGCGGGCTGCGGATAGGTGGGCGCGGGCTGCTGATACACGGGCGTCGGCGCCACGTAGCGCCGCGCGGGCGCCTCGACGACGCACGCGGACAGGAGGGCGGCGGCACCGAGCGCGGCGCCGAGCGTGCTCAGGCGCAGCAGGGCCTGGCGGGTCGAAGTGGTCATGTCGGGAGAATCCTCTGGTGTCGCCCCTGCCGTGCGGGCGGGTCCGGGCATTGTCGCGGGCCCGTGCGGATTCAACGCCCGAATGGCGGAGTTGGTGGGCAGGCGACACGCAAATTTACATTCCGGCCACGCCGCGGTCGTCGTGCAGCGCCACGGCACGCGTTCCGGGACGGGGCGCCGTCCGTCGGGCGCGAGCCGCGGCACGGCACGGCGGTGGCCCCGGTGTCAGGCACCTGGGCGTCGGCGCGGGAAGCGCGCAGGGTGGTCCGTCGACGCGGCTCGAGGGGCGCTGGCGCTGCCGCGCGTCTTCAGACGTCCGGATCGTCGCGCCGCCGTCGACGCCGGATGCGCTGGAACGAGCCATGCACCGCCAGACCGCCGAGCGCGCGGGCGACCCGAGTCGCCCGGCGCCGATGAGGGCCGGGCGGGTCGAGACATCCGTGGCGTCCCTGATAGCCAGGGCCGCATCCCCGGAGGGCGCCGGCCACGGCCCCGGCGGTGGTTTCCGACGAGGGCGATCATGGGCGACTCGGGACCTGGGCTCGCCGCATCATGGCCGGAGACGCCGCCCCGCCCACGCGCCGGGCCCGGACGCGTCGCCGGACTCCGTCTCAGGCGCGCTCGTCGCGGCGCCGGCGTGCGAGCAGGGCCAGCACGCCCAGGCCCGCGAACCCGAGCGCGATGCTCCCCGGCTCCGGCACGGCGGCCAGGCTGGCGGCGTAGGTGCCGTAGTGGAAATCGGGGCAGCCGTCCGCGGTGCAGTGGAAATCGACGAAGTCGTCGGTCTTCCACGTGTTGCCGCCCGAGTTCAGGTCGAGCTGGTCGCCGTAGCTCGTGAACGCATGCGCAGCGCCGCCCGCGCCGCCGAACAGGCCGGAGGTGGTGTCGAAGTCCAGTTCGGCATGCAGCTCGTCGTAGTTCCACGCGTCGGGTGCGACGCCGATGACGATGGCGAAATCGCTCACCGCGAAGACGCCCGGGTGGCCCGCGACCTCGGCGCCGAGCACGAAGCTGCCGACGGCCGGCGGGGCGACCAGGTTGTGCGGGTCGTACGTGAGCGTCAGCGTGTAGGTGTCGCCGGCGCCCGCCGCGGCGGCAGGGGTGCCGGCGACGGCGGCGAGCGCGAGCAGCGCGGACGAGGCGAGCGCGCGAAGCGCGAGCGGTGAACGGCGCGAGGGCGTGACGGACATGGGGCGGATCTCCGGTCAGGGGTGGATGCGCGCCGGCGTCGCGGAGCGCGCCACCTGCGGCTGCGACGCGCTGGGTGTCGCAGTGTCGGCACGGTAGCGGCCGCTGCCGGGCAGGCCCATCCCGCATTCAAGGAGCGCGACGTGCGACACGCATCACGCAGGGCGCTCCACTTGCGCCCGGGCTCCGGCGGGCGACGTCCAGTCGCCCTCGCGGCCGCCGTCGTTCGTGATGTCCGTCGCAATCCCGTGTTCGGCCTGTTGCCGGCGCCGCGAACGCCGGTGGGTGCGTGACGTCCCCGTCTCGCTGCAGGCAGCGACCGCGCCGGGCCTGTTCAGGCGTCCGGCGGTCCCTTGAGTTCGACGACGTTGCCCTGCGGATCGCTCAGGTAGATCGACGGTCCTTCGCCCTCGGCGCCGTAGCGCGATGCGGTGGGACCCGCCTCGATGCCCAGCGACGCGAGGTGCGCGCGGATCGCGGCTTCGTCGAAGGGCTCGACGCGAAAGCACATGTGGTCGACGTTGTGCCCTTCCTTGCCCGGCGCGGCGCCGCCCGCGCGGCCGAGCTTGCCGTCGACGGGAACGAGATCGAGCATGGAGCGGCCGGCGCGCAACTGGATCAGGCCGATCTCTTCCTGCCGGCGCTCGATGTGGCAGCCCAGGCCTTCGCAGTAGAAGCGCAGCATCGAGGGCAGGTCGACCACGCGCAGGACGATGTGGTCGATGTCGCGGATGTGGATCATCGGGAAGCCATGAAAGGTGAGGCGATGCACGAGTGTCCCACGCGATGCGCGCGCGTGACCCGCGCGCATCGCGGTGGAAACCCCTCAGTTGGCGCGCGCCGAGTCTCCGGGCGCGGGCAGGTACAGCTGTTCCTGCGGCACGAGGATCCACAGCAGGATGTACAGCGCCAGTCCGCAGCCCGCGAAGACGATGCCGAACGTGAACACGAGGCGCCACACCCACGACGGTACGCCGGTGGCCTGTCCGATGCCGCCGCACACGCCACCGAGCCAGCGGTCGCTGAGGCTGCGGCGGAACTGGTGCAGAGGTGAATACGCGGACGCGCTGCGCGCCGCCGACGAGCCGCTGAGCACGCGGGCCTTGGCGCGCGCGAACTCCTCGTCGGACAGGATGCCGCGCTGATGGAGGTCGCCGAGCTTGCCGAGTTCGTCGCTGTCTGACATGGTGTTCTCCTGGTGGGAAGCGTTGATCGATGGCTGCAGATTACGCTCGCGTCCCGGGCGTCGCCAGCCTCGTGCGACGGGCTGCAGCGAGGGCCGACGGGGCTGCTCGACTGGCCGATGGAACGGCTTTCAGTGCGGCTGCAGCACGTCGCCGGCGAGCGCGAGGTCGTGCACCCAGCGCTCGAACTCGCGCTCGCGCCCGGCCGGGTCGCCGCGCAGCAGGGCCGACGGATGCAGCGTGACGAGCACGCGCCGGCCGTCGGGCCGTTGCAGCCATTGCCCGCGTTCCGACAGCACCTTCACCGGACGCCCCATCAGCGAACGCGCGGCCGTGCCCCCGAGCGCGACCAGCGCGGCCGGATCGACGGCGTCGATCTCGCCCTGCAGCCAGTGCGCGCAGGCGAGGATCTCCAGCTGGCCGGGCGTCTTGTGCATGCGCCGCTTGCCGCGCAGCTCGTGCTTGAAGTGCTTGACGGCGTTGGTGACATAGATCGCACCGCGATCCCAGCCGAGTGCCGCGAACGCCTTGTCCAGCAGGTGTCCGGCGGGGCCGACGAACGGCCGGCCGACGAGATCCTCGCGATCGCCCGGCTGTTCGCCGACGATCATGAGCCGCGCGTGGCCCGCGCCTTCGCCCCAGACCGTCTGCGTGGCGAGCGCGCCGAGCGGGCATTCGCGGCAGGTCGCCGCCTTTGCGCGCAAGGTCGCCAGCGCGACGGGCCGGCGCGCGGGCGACGGGGAGGGCTCGACGGCGGCGCGGGCGGACGCCGGGCCCGCAGGCGCCGCACGAGGAGACCGTGCGGATGCGGGGCGCGTCTTCCCGGCGTGTTCGGGAAGGGCGGGGCGGGTCACGGCTCAGTGCTTCGCGTTGTCCTTGTTGAAGCCGCGCGTGGGCACCATGGTCGGGCGCGGACCGTCGCGGGAGTCGCTGCAGGGGGCCTGCCATTCGCGCAGCTCGGTGGCCAGCAACCTGTTGCCATCGCGTTCCGCCAGGGCGATCAGCTCGAAGACGTTCTGGTCGTTGACCAGCTCGTGCGCGACGCCGAGCTTGAGCTGGCGATAGATGTGTTGCGGATCGGTCGAGTCGTTCTGCGCTTTCATGGGCTCTCCAGAAATGAATCGCTTCGCGGCAACGCCTGTGCCCGTCCCGGGGAAAGGACGTGCCGTGTCCGCAGTGTGCTCCGCGTGCGATAGACCTTGGTCGCTACAGGCGCAATTGCCCGGCGTAGCCCGTGAGCTCGAGGTAGCCCCAGCCCACGGCGCGGCCGTCGTCCGTGCGCAGCGCGGACAGGCCCTCCCAATAGATCGCGCCGGTGGAAGCGCGGCTGTCGAGCTCCTGGTCGTCCTGCAAGGCCGCGACGCGCCAGCGTCTGGCGGGCGTCGTCAACATCCACTCGACCGGCCAGCTGGCCTGCGTGCGCGGGCTCGTCCAGCGGCGCAGCGGCTCGAAGCGCAGCTCGCTTGCCGCGAAGTTGCGCTGCACGCCGCTCGCGCTCCGGTACGAGCCGCCGGCCCAGACGGTGCTGCCGTCCGCATGGCGCAGCCGGAACGCCATCAGCGCCGCGCCGTCCACCAGGTTGAAGCCCACCCAGTCCCAGCCGACGGCGCCATGGGCCAGGTACTGGTCGCTCCATTCGTGGTCGAGCCACGCGCGCCCGCTCACGGCACGCGCGGGCGCGCCGGCGCGCTCGATGCGGCCGCGCACCGCGAGCTGCGGCTCGCTGTAGTAGTGGCTCGCCTCGGCGGGATCGGGTCCTTTGCGCGACCAGCCGGCCTCGCCCTGCAGCAGCAGCGGCTGCGTGCCGGCCAGGTCGAGCGCGAGGGCGAAGCGTTCGGCGCGGATGTCGATGCGCAGTCGGCTGTGCGCGTCGTCCGCGGCCGGCGCTGCCAGGCGCCGCAGCGACCAGTCGCGCAGTTGCACCGTCTGCGGCACCGACGGCCCCGGCGTCTGCGCGATGCCCAGGCCCTGGCGCGCGACGCGCTGGTCGTGCAGCGCCGCGGACGACAGGTCGGTGAGCGCGACATGCGCGAACACCAGCTGGCGTGCGGCGAAGCGGCTGGCCGAGCCGGCGGCCAGGCCGGTGCGCGTGCGGAAGAACGTGACCTGGAAGCCGAACTCGGGTGTCTCGCCGACGCGTTCGTCCGGGCCCGAGCGCAACCAACCTGTGACGTACCACCATTCGACGTGCGTGTCGGGATGGCTGCCGTGGTCGGCCGGAAAGACCAGGGGGCGGTGCGAGACGCCCAGCGCCGGGTTCTCGGAGACGGGTGCGGAGGCCGACGGCTGGGCGCCTGGGGCCGAGGCGAGGGTGGCCGGCAGCAGGCCGAGAAAGGGGCGGCGGCGCATCAACGGACGCTCCGGGGTCGGGCGGGGTTCGGGCGGGGCATGGTTCAGTGTCGGCGAGTTCAGGCGCGCGGCGCCGGCAGCGGAGCGCGGACGTCGCGCGGGACCGTACCGCCTGCCTGCCGCATCAGGCAGCCGCTTGGCGATTCTCCAGGAGATGGCGGCCCTCCGCGGCCGCCGACGCGCCCGGCCCGCTCACCCGGTGTGCGGCCGATCGCACCGGCGCATCGCACCGGCGCATCCGCATCGCTACCAGTCCTCCTTGACCGCGCGCACGACGTCGCGGCTCGCCGCGGCATGGCCGCTGCCCCAGGCGGTGAGCGCGCCGGCCAGCACGACGCCCAGCCCCAGCACGAGCAGGGTGCCAGGCCGCACGCTCATCTGCATCGTCCAGTGGAAGCTCTGCGGGTTGACCACCTTCACCAGCACGACGCTCACGGCCAGGCCGAGCGCCAACCCCAGCACGGCGCCGACGGCACTCCACAGCGCGCCCTCGGAGGCCACCAGCGCCAGCACCTGGCGCCGCGTGAAGCCCAGGTGCTGCAGCGTGCCGAACTCGCGCCGGCGCGCCAGCACCTGCGCGGAGAAGCTCGCGCCGATGCCGGCCAGCCCGATCGCCAGCGCCACGCCTTGCAGCCAGCGCGTGACGGCGAAGCTGCGGTCGAAGATGCGCAGCGAGTACGCGCGCAGCTCGCCGGCGGTCGCGACCTCAGTGGGCGCATCGGGTCGGACGGCGGCGTGGATGCGGGCGACGACGGCGTCGCGGGGGGGCGCGCCCGTGCTCGCGTCCGCGCCGGCGCCCATGTGCGTGCGCACGACCGCCTCCGTGCGCGCCGCGTCGCTCGGGCCGTCCTGGCCGCTGGTGTCGACCAGCCAGACCGCCAGTCCGGTGATGCGCTCGTCTGCGGTGAGTCGCAGCCAGTCGGCGCGTGACATCAGCAGCGCGCCCTGCTGGCGGGCGTAGTCGCGCCAGATGCCGCGCACGACCGCGCGCACGCTGGTCGTCCGCGACGTCGCCGCCGCGCTCGCGCCGCGAGGGGGTGGCAAGGGCAGCGAGATCACGTCGCCCTTCTTCAGGTGCTGCAACGCGGCCAGCACCTCGGTGGGATAGACGGAAATCGGGCCGCTCGACGCAGGGGGAGCGTCGTCGGGCGCAACGACCCATGGCAGCTGCGGTTGCGTCTCGCCGGGCAGCAGGTCGCGCACCAGCAGCGCGGCCTCGGGCTGGTCGGGCGCGAGCGTCACGGGCACGAGGCGCTCGGCGCGCACCTGGCGCACGCCCGGGCCCGACGCGGCGGCGACCACCGCCGGTGGCAGGAACACGGGCGTGTCGCTGGCGCCGGGCACCTGGCGCACGTAGAGATCGGCGGGCAGCACGTCGTCCAGCCAGGCGATGAGCGAATCGCGAAAGCTGCTGACCATCACCGTCAGTGCGACGACCAGGCTCAGGCTCGCGACGACGCCCGCCACCGCGGCGGTGGCCGTGTGGCGCTGGTCGACGGCGCGCGCCACCGCGAGCGCCGCGACCGGGTTGCGGGCACCGCGAAACCCCGTGAGCAGCAATGCGACGACTTGCGGCACCAGGCTGATGCCGCCGAGCAGCAGCACGCCCACGCAGGCATACGCGCCCCATGGAATGGCGTGCCAGGGCGGCACCAGCGCGAGCAGCGCGGCCAGCACGATCAGGCCCAGCCCCGCCGCGGCGGGCCAGTCGGCGCCCGCGGCCGTGCTCAGGCCCTTGAGGCTCTGGGCCGGCGCGATGCCTTGCGCGGCGCGTGCCGGCCACCAGCCGCCGGCGAACGCGGAGGCGATGCCCAGCGCGCCATAGGCCAGCGCGGCGGGCACGCTCCACTGCAGGTGCGGCGCGCTGCCGCCCAGCGTCCCGCTGCCGAGGTCGCCGCCGAGCGCGCGCAATGCCGCCGCGGCCAGCGCGGTGCCGAGCGCGAGGCCGGCGGTGCCCCCGAGGAGGCCCACCATCAGGCTGTCGATCCACACGAGCGCGCGGCGCTGGCGTCCGTCCATGCCCAGCACCCCCAGCAATGCGAGCTGCGGAATGCGCTTGGCCACCGCGAGCGACTGCACCGAGAACACCAGGAAGGCGCCGGTGAACAGCGCCACCAGCGACAGCACGCTCAGGTTGACGCGATAGGACTGCGACAGCCTGGCCATGCGCAGCGCCGCCTCGTCGGGCGCGGCGGCGCGCACGTCGGGGCCGGCGTCGAGCGCCGCCATCACGGCCTCCTGGCGCGCGCCCGGCGCCAGGCGCACGTCGATGCGCGACAGCGAGCCGACGCGGTCGAAGTGCGTCTGCGCGCCCGCGATGTCCATCACCAGCAGCGGCGGGCCGTCGGCGGCGATGTGGCCGCCGATGTCGAACTCGTGCGTGTGGCCGTCGACCTGCAGCGTGAGCCGCCGCGCCTTGCCGACGAGCGCACGCGCCGCCGCGTTGAGGAACACCAGGTCGGGGTCGAGCGCGGCCAGGGGCGTGCCGGGCGAGGCCGCTCCCGACGCCGCCGCCTCGGGCTGCACGAGCCAGCCCGGCGAGATCCAGGGCGCCACGAAGGCGTCCAGTCCCAGCAGGCGCGCGGGATGGGCCTGACCGTCGGGGCCGCGCAGCGTCACGGGCAGGTCGATCACCGGGCTGGCCTGCGCCACGCCCGGCGCCAGGGCCAGCCGTGGATAGAGATCCTCGGCCAGCAGGCCGTCGCGCGGACGCACGCTGAAGTCGGGCGCGCCGCTGGCGGCGTGCACGGCCGCGGAGAACTCCGACAGCGCCGACTCGTTGATCAACTGCACCGCGAAGGCCAGCGCCACGCCGAGCGCCACGGCGAGCACGGCGGCGGCCTGCCGCCAGGGGTGATGGCGCCACTCGGCCCACAGCAGGCGCAGGTGCAGCGCAACGAAGGTCGCGCGACGCGGGCGCCGCGGCGAATCGGACAGGACGGGGTTCAAGGGCAGGGCCATCGATGGGACACCGGCATCCTGCCATCAATCGGGAAGTCCGCCGGCGCCGATCGGCGGGTTGACCGGCCGTCCGGCGCCGCGCGCGGCATTTCCCGGGGTTTGTCGCCGAAGTGGCAGCCACGGGGTCGCGCCGTCCCCATCATCGATCGCGGCGCCGTATGCTTTGCGCCAGACCAGCACGACAACGCCGAGACATCACCATGACGACCGCCACCCCTTCCGACGTCGCCGGATCCACGCGCACCGTGCAGCGCATCTGCCCGCTGTGCGAGGCGTGCTGCGGCCTCAGCCTGACGGTGTCGGGCACCGGCGCGCAGGCGCGCGTCATCGCGATCCGCGGCGACGAGCAGGACGTCTTCAGCCACGGCTACGTCTGCCCGAAGGCGATCGCGCTCAAGGATCTCGAGGACGACCCCGATCGCCTGCGCCGGCCGCTGGTCAGGCGCGAGGGCCGCTTCGTCGAGACGAGCTGGGACGAGGCGTACGCCGAGATCGCGCGCCGCCTGCCGCCGCTCCTGGCCGCGCACGGCCGGGACGCGCTCGCGTTCACGCTGGGCAATCCGAACGTGCACCGCCTGGGCCTGGGCCTGTACGTGCAGCGCCTGCTGCGCGCGGCCGGCACGCGCAACATCTTCAGTGCCTCCACGCTCGACCAGATGCCGCGCCAGGTCGCCAGCGGCTGGATGTACGGCCACGCGCTCACGGTGCCGGTGCCCGACATCGACCACTGCGACTTCCTGCTGATGCTGGGCGCCAACCCGATGGCCAGCAACGGCAGCATGTGGACGGTGCCCGACTTCCGCGGCCGTGCGAAGGCGATGCGCGCGCGCGGCGGCCGGCTGGTCGTGGTCGATCCGCGCCGCACCGAGACGGCCGCCGTCGCCGACGAGCATCACTTCATCCGGCCGGGCGCCGACGTGTTCCTGCTGCTGGGCCTGGTCAACGCGGTGTTCGACGAAGGGCTGGTGCGTCCTGGGCGCCTCGAGGGCTTCCTGGCCACCGCAGACACGGGGGTCGAAGCGCTGCAGCGGGCCGTGGCGCCGTATACCCCCGAACGCATGGCCGCGCGCTGCGGCGTGCCGGCCGAGGCGCAACGCGCGCTCGTGCGCCAGCTGGCCGCAGCGCCGCGCGCCGCGGTCTACTCGCGCATCGGATCGAGCACGCAGCGCTTCGGCACGCTCAACTCGGTGCTGGTCGACGCCCTGAACATCCTCACGGGCCATCTCGACGCCGAGGGCGGCGCCATGTTTCCCCAGGCGGCGGCGTTCGCCGCCAACACGCAGGGCAAGCCGGGCGTCGGCCGCGGCCTGGTCACGGGCCGAACGCGCAGCCGCGTCTCGGGTGCGCCCGAGGTGCTGGGCGAGTACCCGACCAGCTGCCTGGCCGAGGAGATCGAGATGCCCGGGGCGGGGCAGGTGAGGGCACTGATCTCGGTGGCCAGCAATCCGGTGCTGTCGGCGCCCAACGGCGCGCGCATCGCACAGGCGCTGGGCCAGCTCGACTTCATGGTGAGCGTGGACATCTACCTGAACGAGACGACGCAGCACGCCGACGTCATCCTGCCGGGCCTGTCCAGCTTCGAGGAGCCGCACTACGACGTCAGCTTCCCGCAGCTGTCCTGCCGCAACCATGCGCGCTACAGCCCACCGGTGTTCGCGCCGCGGCCCGGCGCGCAGGCGGAATGGCAGGCGCTGCTGCGCATCGCCGCGATGCTGCGCGACGAACCCGGCGCCGGCGAGGCCGGCTTCGACCTGGCCGCCTTCGACGAGCGCCTGCTGGCCGACGACCTGCGCCGGCTGGCGGCGGGCGTCCCCGAGCCGCTGCAGGCCGCGATGCTGGACGCCCTCGGCCCGCACCCCGGCCCCGAACGTCTGCTGGACCTCGCGTTGCGCACGGGCCCATACGGCGACCGCTTCGGCCGGCAGCCCGGCGGGTTGAGCCTGGCCGCGCTGAAGGACGCGCCCCACGGCGTCGACCTCGGTGCGCTCGCGCCGCGGCTGCCGGACGTCCTGCGCACGCCCAGCGGCCGGATCGAGCTGTGGCCGGCCCCGGTGGCCGCGGAGCTGTCCGCCGTCGACGCCGCCCTGGCCGACGCGCCGCCCGCGCTCGTGGTGGTGGGACGCCGCGACGTGCGCTCCAACAACAGCTGGATGCACAACCTGCCCACGCTGGCCAAGGGCCCGGAGCGCTGCACCGCGCTGCTGAATCCGGACGACGCCGCGCGCCACGGCGTGCGCACCGGCGACCGTGTGCGCCTGCAGGGCGCGTCGGGCCGAGCGATCGAGCTGCCTGCGATGCTCTCCGACGAGATGATGCCCGGCGTGGTCAGCGTGCCCCATGGCTGGGGCCACGACCAGGCGGGCACTCGACTCGGCGTCGCGGCGCAGCGGCCCGGCGCCAATCTCAACGAACTGCTGGACGATCGCCTGCGCGATCCGCTGTCCGGCACCTCGGTGTTGAACGGCCTGCCGGTGACGCTGAGCCGCTGCGCCTAGCCGCATGACGCTTCGGCCCGCGCTGCCGCCTGCAGGTGGATGGATCAGGCAGGCGCGGTCGCAGGCAGACGCACGCCCTGGGCCGTGAGTTCCAGCACCCGGTCGCAGCGAGCGGCCGCCGGCGGCGAGTGGGTGACCATCAGGACGCCGGCGCCGGTGCGTCGGGCGGCGTCGACCAGGACGTCCATCACCAGGCCCGCGCTGCGCGGATCGAGGTTGCCGGTGGGCTCGTCGGCCAGCACCAGCGCCGGCTCGTGCACCAGGGCGCGGGCGATGGCCACCCGTTGCAGCTGGCCGCCCGAGAGCTGGCGTGGCGCGCGCTCGCCCAGCCCGTCCAGGCCGACGGCCGCCAGCATGCGCGCCACGCGGTCGCCGCGCGCGCGACCGAGCAGCTGCAGCGGCAGGCCCACGTTGTCGGCCACGTTCAGGTGCGGCAGGACGTGGAAGGCCTGGAACACGAAGCCCAGGTCCTCGCGGCGCAGGCGGGCCGCGTCGGGCTCTGGCAGCCCCAGCACGTCGCGGCCGGCCAGGGTGATGCGGCCGGCGTCTGCGGTGTCGAGTCCGGCCACGCAGTTGAGCAGCGTCGACTTGCCGACGCCCGATTCGCCCAGCAGCGCTACCAGTTCGCCCCGTCGCATCACGAGCGCGACGTCGCTGAAGACGAAGGCGTCCCCGTAGCGCTTGGCGAGGCCGGCGACCTCGAGCAGGGGAGCGGAGGCGGGAATCGAAGGCGTATCCATCGGGCGCCAAGCATACGGGATGCGGCATGCTCGACAGCGATGGCTGCCGAACTTCGCACGCCGGGCTTGCCCAGGCCGCGAACAGACTCACCATTTACGTGATTTTGGGCCACTGGACGCTGTCCCGTTTGCGGCCGCTGCCGCACAATCGGTCAAAGTTTCCGCTCCTGGGCGGTCCGCGACGGCCGATAGTGTCTGAAGTGCCGTCGTCCCCCGGGGCGCGCACGGGAAGCCTGGCCGGCAGAGCCGGGCGCTGTATTTGCCCTCGACCTGTCCCGCGGGCATGACATCTCCTGAGGTGGAAGGGTGACGGCTGAAATCGATTCCTCGACGTTGAGCGGGCTCGTGAAGGTGCTCGAGCGTCGCAGCACCCGTTTCTGGGCGGGGACGGCCATCGCCATCGCCCTGGGCGGCATCGCGATCGCCACCGGGCTGGGCATGCTCATGGGCGGCACGGGCGGACTGATCGCGCTGAGCGTCGCCGTCTTCTTCGCGTTGGCGGCCCTGGTGCTGGCGGGCGTGGTCATCCGCCTGGCCCGCGTCGTGGCCGACACCCGCGCGCGGCAAGTGCTCGAGGCCGTCGACGACGACCTGACCGGCCTGTCCAACCGCCGCCACTTCCTCGAGCTGGTCGAGCGCGAATTCGCGCGCTGCCGCCGCTACGGCGACGATGGTGCGCTGCTGCTGATCGACGCCGACCACCTGCGCCGCATCAACGAACACCTGGGCCAGCTGTGCGGCGACGCGCTGCTGCTCGAAGTCACCAAGCGCGTGGGCACCACGCTGCGCCAACCCGACCTGCTGGCGCGCTTCGGCGGCGCCGAACTGGCCGTCTTCCTGCCCAACACCGACCCGCTGGGCGCGCTCGACGCCGCCGAGCGCATCCGCCAGCAGGTGGCGTCCGCGCCGTACACCTGGAACCAGACCCACGTCGTGGCCACCGTCAGCATCGGCGTGGCCACGGTGCACCAGGGCCAGCTGAGCGTCGACACCATGGTGCACGAGGCCGAGCAGGCCCTCGAGGCGGCCAAGGAAGCCGGCCGCAACTGCGTGCGCACGGGGCCGATCAAGCCGCGCAAGAACGGCGAGCGCGTCTCGACCTGACCTAGCTGCTCGCTCGAACGGGGCCGCCGCGTCGACGGAGACGCCGACGGCCTCTTCTTTCATGATCGCCGTTTCGCCGCCCGTGGTCCGGCGCACGAGGCGCCACGGGGGACGCTGCCGCGGAAGCGGCGTGCGCCGGCGGCTTTTCTGATAAGGTCGGCTCGACCCTTAGCCATTCCTCGCCGCATGAGCAACGCCCCTTCAGCCGCGGGCAACGACGCCGACTGGATCCAGATCCGGCGCGACGCCGAGACCGGCATCGAAAGCGTGCATGCGCATTTCCGCGGCCACGCCTACGACGCGCACGACCACGACGAGATGCTGGTCGGCGTCACCCAGCAAGGCGTGCAGCGATTCCGCTGCAACCGGGCGAGCCATACGAGCCTCCCGGGCCGCTCCATCCTGATCGAGCCGGCGGCGGTGCACGACGGGCATGCGCCGGAAGCGGGCGGCTTCACCTACGCGATGCTCTATCTGCCGCAGCGCTGGGTCGCGGACTACCTGGAGCGCAGCGACCAATCGTCGATGGAGCGGCTGCTGCCCGCCTTCCGCACGACGCTGTCCGAGGACGCCCAGCTGGGCGACTCGATACAGCGCGCATTCCGCAGCATCCACGAGGGCGAAGGCCGGCTCGCGCGCGATCAGTGCCTGGAACGGCTGATGGCCTTGCTGGCCCGACAGACGCAGGGCTCGACGCGAACCTCGCTGGATCCCGGGATGATGGCCGTGCGCGACTATCTCCACGAGCACATGGCCGCCGACGTGGGATTGGACGAGCTCGCGCGTTTCGCTGGAGCGGACCGGTTCCGCCTGACGCGGCAGTTCACCCGCGCCTTCGGCTTGTCGCCCCATGCCTACCTCGTGCGCCTGCGGCTTCGTGCCGCGCGCAGGCTGCTGGCGACCGGCGCTGCCGCGGCCGAGGTCGCGGCAGCCGTCGGCTTTTCGGACCAGAGCCATCTCGGACGCTGGTTCCAGCGCGCCTACCGCCTGTCGCCGGCGGGCTACCAGCGCAGTGCACGAACGTTCTAGCGGCGGCGCCCCGCCGGGCGCAACGATGGGGGCTTCAACCCACGGAGCCCCCGATGTTCGATACGAAAGTCGCCCTCATCGTCCGCGACGACCTCGCCGCCTGGCAGCGCCTGAACGTCGTCGCCTTTCTCGCGACCGGCATCGCCCACGCCGCGCCGGAGATGATCGGCAAGCCCTATGTCGACGCGGCAGGCCGCGTGTACGGCAGCATGCTGGGGCAGCCCATGATGATCTTCGAATCGGACCGGCCGGGCCTGCAGTCCGCGCACAGGATCGGAATGGACCGCGAGCTGTTGCTCGTGCCCTATGTCTTCGCGATGTTCTCCACCGGGCACGACGAGGCCAATCGTGAGGCGTTCAAGGCGGGCCGTCCCGACGACCTCGACCTGGTCGGCCTGGCGCTGCGGGGCCCCAAGAAGGCCGTTGACAAGGCCGTCAAGGGGCTGGCCCTGCACAAGTGAGCGGGCGACCCGGCATGCTGCGAGGCGACCTGCCGGCACGGGACAGTTGCCGGCTCAGCCGGCTGGCGACGCCGCATCGCCGCGCGGACTCGATCCTGCTGGGCCGATCAGCGATTCGACGCACGCCACCAGCCGCGTCTCGGCGTCCGGTGCATCGGCCTCGACGACATGCCGGTGCGGCATGCTCCGCAGCCACGTGATCTGCCGCTTGGCGAGCTGGCGCGTCGCCGCGATGCCGCGTTCGCGGAGCTCGGCGATGTCGGGCGGATCGGACGCGTCGAGCGCTTCCCAGGCCTGGCGGTAGCCGACGCAGCGCATCGAGGGCAGCTCGAGGTTGAGCGCGGCGTCGGCGCGCAGGCGGCGGACTTCGTCGAGGAAGCCGGCGTCCAGCATCGCGCCGAAGCGTTGCGCGATGCGCGCGTGCAGCCACGCGCGGGACGCGGGCTCGAGCGCGAGCAGGACGCCGTCCATCGCCGGGGCCTCGCGCCGCGCGCGCTGGTGCAGCGCCGACAGGGGCGTGCCGCCGGCGCGCCACACTTCCAGTGCGCGCTGGATGCGCTGCGAGTCGTTGGGCTGCAGCCGTGCGGCGGTGACCGGGTCGACCTCGGCCAGGCGCGCGTGCATCGCGGGCCAGCCCTGCTGCGCGGCCTCGGCGTCGATCGCGGCGCGGATCTCCGGGTCCGCCGGCGGCATCTCGTCGATGCCGTCGACGAGCGCCTTGAAGTACATCATCGTGCCGCCCACCAGCAGCGGCCAGCGGCCGCGCGCGCGGATCTCGCCGATGAGGCGGCGCGCGTCGGCCACGAACTGCGCGGCGGAATACGACTGCGCGGGATCGATGATGTCGAGGAGGTGGTGCGGCGCCGCGGCCCGCTCCTCGGCGTTCGGCTTGGCGGTGCCGATGTCCATGCCGCGGTAGACCAGCGCCGAGTCGACGCTGACGATCTCGACCGGCCAGCGTCGCGCGAGCGCCAGCGCCAGCGCCGTCTTGCCGGACGCCGTGGGGCCGGCCAGCCCGAGCCAGCGTGGCGGGACGGTCGATTCGGGGGCGTCGGTCAAAACCGTTCGTCGTCGCGCAGGTAGCGCCACTGGCCCGGCGGCAGCTTGCCCAGCACGACGCTGCCGATGCGCACGCGCTTCAGGCCGGTGACGACCAGGCCGACCGCTTCGCACATGCGGCGGATCTGGCGCTTGCGGCCCTCGCGCAGCACGAAGCGCAGTTGGTCCTCGTTGGCCCAGCTGACCTTGGCCGGACGCAGCTCGCGGCCGTCCAGCCACAGGCCATGACGCAGGCGTTGCAGGTCGGCGTCGGGGAACTGGTCGCCGCCGGGGTACTCGACGCGCACCAGGTACTCCTTCTCGACGTCCGAGTCCTCGCCGATCAGGTGGCGGGCGATGCGGCCATCCTGGGTCAGCACGAGCAGGCCGGTGGAATCGATGTCCAGCCGACCCGCCGGCGCGAGCATGCGCCCGTGGCCCGCATGCCAGCGCTCGCGCGAGGGATCCTCGGGCCAGTGGTTGGCCTGCGTCACCAGCACCGATGCCGGCTCGTACCCGTCCTCGGCCTGGCCGCTGACGTAGCCGATCGGCTTGTGCAGCAGGATGGTGACGCGGTGCGCCTGCTGCGTCTTGGCGATCTCGTCGATCTCGATGACCTGGTGCGGGAAGACGCGCGCGCCAAGCACGGCGATCTCTCCGTCGACCTTGACCCAGCCGGCGTCGATCCAGTCGTCGGCCTCGCGCCGCGAGGCGATGCCGCGCTCGGCCAGCACCTTGGACAGGCGCTGGTCCTCGCGCTTGGGCGCGTTCGGATCGACGGCCGGGCGCGGCGGCCGGTCGGCCTGCGGCGGACGTTGCCCGGACGCGTCGCGCTGGGCGTCGTCACGCCGGCGTGGCGGCGGATGCCCGCCCGGGCCCGGCGGATGGCGATCGCCGCGATCCGCATGTTCGTGCCGGCCGCGTTCGGCCGCATAGCCTTGCGGGGCGCGCTCGTCGCCGCGCGGGCCCGCGTTGCGCGGACGCTCGTTCGGGCCTTGCGGGTAGCTCGGGCCGCGGACGCGATCGCCCCATGGCGCGCGCTCGCGGTCGTCGAAGCGGGGACGGTCACGGTCGTCGTGGCGCGGACGCTCGCGCTCGCGCGGCGGAGCCTCGCGGCCGTCGGGCGGCAGCGCGTCGCGGCGACGCTCGCCCTGGGGCGGCGGGCCGCCGCGGCGCTCGTCGGGGCGGTCGCGGAAGTCGTAGTGCGGGCCGCGCTCCTGCCACGGGCCGGGACTGGTGCGGCGCTCGCCGGGGCGGTCGGGGCGCGGCGCGTCGCCATGCGCGCGGCGCGGGCCGTCGCGCCGCTCGTACGGCGGCCGGTCGGGCGACGGCGTGGCGGCCGGCGGGTCGGCGCGCCAGACGTTGGACGGCAGGTCGCGGCGTGGCCGCGGCAGGTCGCGCAGGTCGGGCTTGCTGCCGCGCGTCGCGCCGTGCTCGGTGGGCTTGCGCTCGTGCGGACGCTGCTCCATCACCCGCTGGCCGACCTTGCGATGATCGTCCGCGGCGGGGGGCGGCGCCTCGGCGCGCGGGATGCGGCGCGGCGCGGCGGGCGCGCCGGCGGTGGTGGGCGACGGCGCGGGCGCCGGTTCTTGCGGCGGCTTCGGCGGCGGGGCGGTGGGATCGGTCATGTCGGGGTCGGGCCGGAAATTTGGCGAAGAACGCGCTGGCGGGACGTCAACGTCCGCGCAGGAACAGCGCGTCGAGTTCCTTCATCGTCACCTGGCGCCATGTCGGGCGGCCATGGTTGCACTGGTCGGAGCGCTCGGTGGCCTCCATCTGGCGCAGCAGCGCGTTCATCTCCTCCAGCGTGAGTCGGCGGTTGGCGCGCACGGCGCCGTGGCAGGCCATCGAGGCGAGGACGTCGTCGCGGGCGCGCTGCACCAGCGTGCTGGCGTCGACGTCGGCGAGGTCGGCCAGCACCGAGCGCACGAGCTCGACCGGATCGGCCTGCAGCAGCGCGGCGGGCAGGCTGCGCACGGCCAGCGTCTGCGGGCCCATGGGCGAGACGTCCAGCCCGAGGCTGCGCAGCGTCTCGGCGTGCGTCTCGGCCAGCGCGTGCTCGCCCGGCGTGGCCGCGAAGGTGGCGGGGATCAGCAGCGCCTGGGTGGGCATGTCGTGGGTGGCGGCGCCGGCCTTCAGGCGCTCGTAGACGATGCGCTCGTGCGCGGCGTGCATGTCGACGACGACCAGCCCGTGCGCGTTCTCGGCCAGCACGTACACGCCCTGGATCTGCGCGAGGGCGCGGCCCAGCGGCCAGTCGGCGGCGTCGGTCCGGGCGACCGCCGCGACGGCGTCGTCGTTGCCTTGCGGGCGCGTCCAGGCGGGCGCGGCGGCCGGCTCGTTCGCTTCGAGGACGGCCGTGCCGCCCGAGTCGAGGATGCCGCCGGCCGTGGCCGCCGGCGCGCCCGAGTCGCCGAAGGCGCGCGCGAACAGCGACGCCGTGGCGGCGCCGGCCAGCATCGGGCGGCTGTCTTCGGCCACCGGCCACGGGCGCGCGGGCGCGAGGCCGGCCGCATTCCAGCCGGGCGTCGCCGCCCCATTGCCGCTGCCGTCGCCGTTGAGGCGCTCGACGGCCGCGGCCGCGGCGGCCGCGAAGCCGCCGGGCGTGCCAAACGAGGTGCCGACGACGCCGGTGCCGGCGTGCGCCGCGCCCGGTGCGCTGGCACCGGACGGCGCCAGCACGTCCTCCACGGCGCGCTTGACGGCCTGGTGGATGGCGCCGGAATCGCGGAAGCGCACCTCGATCTTCGTCGGGTGCACGTTGACGTCGACGCGGGCCGGGTCGATCTCGATGAACAGCACGTAGGCCGGCTGCTTCTGGCCGTGCAGCACGTCCTCGTAGGCCGCGCGCAGGGCGTGGGCGATCAGGCGGTCGCGCACGTAGCGGCCGTTGACGTAGACGTACTGGTGGTCGCTGCGCGTGCGCGCCGCGGCGGGCAGCCCGACGCGGCCGTGGATGGCGATCGGGCCGATCTCGGCGGCAAGCGGCCGGCTGTTGTCGACGAACTCCTCGCCCAGCACGTCGCGGATGCGCTGCGCCTCGTTCGCCGCGCGCCACTGCTCCACGAGCCTGCCTTCGTGCCAGACGGCGAAGCCCACCTGCGGCCGCACGAGCGCGTGGCGGCGCACGGCCTCGACGCAGTGCGCGAGCTCGGTGGAGTCGGACTTCAGGAACTTGCGGCGCGCGGGCGTGCTGAAGAACAGCTCGCGCACTTCGACGGTGGTGCCCTGGGCGCGCGCGGCCGGGGCGAGCTCGCCCGAGCGCGCGTCCAGGCGCTGCGCGTGCGCGGCGTCCGGCGTGCGGCTGACCAGCGCCAGCTCCGACACCGACGCGATGGCCGCCAGCGCCTCGCCGCGGAAGCCCATGGTCGAGACCATCTCGAGGTCGTCGAGCGAGCGGATCTTGCTGGTGGCGTGACGCTTGAGCGCGAGCGGCAGCTCGGCCGCCTCGATGCCGCAGCCGTCGTCCTCGATCAGGATGGCGCGCACGCCGCCCGCCACCAGGCGCACGTTGACCTGCGCGGAGCCGGCGTCGAGCGCGTTGTCGACCAGCTCGCGCACCACGGACGCCGGCCGTTCGACGACCTCGCCCGCGGCGATCTGGCTCACCAGTTCGTCGGGTAATTCACGGATGCTGCGGCGCCCGGGCGCCGCCGTCTGGAGACTCATCCCCGTATTGTAGGAAGCCCCGTCGATAATCGCCGCCCATGGACTCCTTGATTCCCTTGTTTCAGCATCTTCTTCACGCCGACCAGTACCTGGCGGGCTTCGTGGCCAGCAACGGCGCCTGGGTGTACGGCATCCTGTTCGCCGTCATCTTCATCGAGACGGGCGTGGTCGTGATGCCGTTCCTGCCCGGCGACTCGCTGCTGTTCCTGGTAGGCGGGCTGGCCGCCAGCGGCGCCATGGACATCACCATGGCGCTCGGGGTGATGTTCGCCGCGGCGGTGATCGGCAACCAGACGAACTACACGATCGGACGCTGGATCGGGCCGCGCGTCTTCCACTGGGAGAACTCGCGCTGGTTCAACAAGGAAGGCTTCGACAAGTCGCACGCGTTCTTCGAGCAATACGGGGGAGCCGCGCTGATCGCCGGCCGCTTCATGCCCTTCGTGCGCACCTTCGCCCCGTTCGTGGCCGGCGTCACCTGCATGACGCGGCGCCGCTTCACGATCTTCGACGTCACCGGCGCCGCCCTGTGGATCGGCAGCGTCACGCTGCTGGGCTACGGCATCGGCAACCTGCCGTGGGTCAAGGGCCACCTGCAGTGGATCTTCCTGTCGATGATCATCATCCCGGGCGTGCTGGCGCTGGTCGGGATCCTGCGCAAGAAGGCGCAGCCGGCGGGCTGAGCCGCATCGCGCCGGTCGCGCGAAGGCAAGGCCTGAGACCCAGGAGGTCGAGGCCAGGCGGCGGGCGCGAACCGTCCTACAGGTCGCGGTGCCGCGCGATCGGCGGGTTCTTCGCGAAGTAGCGGTCGATGCCGGTGTACAGCGCCTCGACCAGCCGGGTGCGGTAGTCGGGATCGCGCAGCTTGTCCTCTTCCTGCGGGTTCGAGATGAAGGCCGTCTCGACGAGGATGGACGGGATCGCGGGGGCCTTGAGCACCGCGAAGCTGGCCTGCTCGACCTGGCCGCGGTGCAGCCTTCCGACCTTGCCGATGCGCGACAGCACCTCGCTGCCGACGCGCAGGCTGTCCTTGATCTGCGCCGTGGTGCTCATGTCGAGCATGGCGCGCATGACCTGCGCGTCCTTGACCTTGACGCTGACGCCGCCGACCGCGTCGGAATGGTTCTCCTTGTTGGCCATCCAGCGCGCCGCGGCGCTCGAGGCCCCGCCCTGGCTCAGCGCGAACACCGAGGCGCCCTTGGCGTCGGGCGTGAAGAACGCGTCGGCGTGGATGGAGACGAACAGGTCGGCTTGCACGCGCTCGGCCTTCTTCACGCGTTCGCCCAGCGGCACGAAGAAGTCGGAGTCGCGCGTCAGCAGCACGCGCACGCCGGGCTTGGCGTTCAGGCGATCGCGCAGCTGCAGCGCGATGGCCAGCACGACGTCCTTCTCGTGCAGGCCGGTCGGGCCGGTCGCGCCCGGATCCTCGCCGCCATGGCCCGGGTCGATGGCGATCACGAGCAGGCGGTCGACCTTGCGCTTTTCCTCCGGCGTCAGCGGGCGGGCCGCGAACGGCGCCTGCGTCTCCATCGTGGACGTGTCGATGCCGGCGCCGCCGTGGATCGCGGAGCCGACCTCGGCCACGCGCGGGCCCGAGCTGCCCGGCGGCGGCGGCAGCGACGCGATGTTGGTGCCGGGCACGACCGGCGCGCTGGCGCCGCTGGGGATGCGCCCGATGAACTCGCCGAGCGCGTCCTGCACCTCCTGCGCGGCGCGCTGCTCGGACTGCTCCTTGCCACGCAGCAGCGCCAGCAGCGGATCCTGCTCGCGCACCGGGTAGAGGTCGAACACCAGGCGATGCTGGTAGGCCGCGACCGGCGCGAGCATGAACTGCTGCGGCGCCACGGGCTGCTTCAGGTCGAGCACCAGGCGCACCACGCGCGGCGTGTTCTGGCCGACACGCACGCCGGCGATGAACGGGTCGTCCGCGCGCACCTTGCCGACCATGTCGCGCAACGCCGGGCTCAGCTCGAGGTTGTCGATGTCGACGACGAGGCGATTGGGGTCGTTGGCGAGGAAGTTGCGCGCCTGCAGCGGCTCGTCCGATTCGATGGTGACGCGGGTGTAGTCGGCCGCGGGCCAGATGCGGACGGCGACGATGCTGGCACCGAACGCGAGGTCGGTGGCGCCCAGGCACAGCACGAGGCTGCCGCCACGCAGCAAGTCTCTACGCTTCATGAACCCGGATTGTCGATCAGAAGCAACCCTTTCGGGGTCATCGCGTCGTATCGGACGCGTCGATCGGCCTCGTCGTGTGGCGTGATCGTCACGCGCAGGTCGGGCACGGGCAGCAGCGGCTCGGCCTTCTCCGCCCATTCGACCAGCTTGAGCCCGGGAGCGCCGAACAGGTCGCGCAGGCCGGCGTCCTCCCATTCCTGCGGGTCGTCGAAGCGGTAGAAGTCGAAGTGCGAGATGGCGACGTGGTCGAGCTTGTAAGTCTCGACCACCGCGTACGTCGGGCTCTTGATGCGGCCCTCGACGCCGAGCGCGTGCAGCAGGTGGCGCACGAAGGTCGTCTTGCCGGCGCCCAGCGGCCCTTCGAGCTCGACGAACGCGTCGCGCAGCGCGGGCGCCCGCGCGAGCCGGCTGGCGTCACGCGCGCACGCGGCCTCGTCGGGCCAGTCGGCCTGCGATGTTCCTAGAATCACCGGATGTTGCAGCTGCGTCATGAGGTCGGGGAGGATCCCGCGAAGGTCGCTCTCTTGCGCCGCCTCGAAGGGTGGGCGCGCGAGTTGGGATTCTCACAGATCGGCGTCGCGGAGGTCGACCTCGGCGATGCCGAGCAGGGCCTGCGCGCGTGGCTCGAGGCGGGCTTCCACGGCAGCATGGACTACATGGCCGCGCACGGCATGAAGCGGGCGCGTCCCGCCGAGCTGCAGCCCGGCGCGCTGCGCATCATCACCGCACGCATGGAGTACCTGCCGGAGTCGCGCGGCGAGCAGTGGCAGGCGCAGGAGACCGCGCGCCTGGCGCGGCCGGGCGAGGCCGTCATCTCGATGTATGCCCGGGGCCGCGACTATCACAAGGTGCTGCGCAACCGCCTGCAGAAGCTCGCCGACCGGCTCGCCGCCGAGATCGGCCCGCTGGGCCACCGCTGCTTCACCGATTCCGCGCCGGTGCTCGAGGTCGAACTGGCGACCCGTTCGGGCCTGGGCTGGCGCGGCAAGCACACGCTGGCGCTCGCGCGCGACGCCGGCTCGATGTTCTTCCTCGGCGAGATCTTCATCGACCTCGCGCTGCCGCTCACCGCGCCCGCGACGCCGCACTGCGGGCAGTGCACCGCCTGCATCGACGTCTGCCCCACGCAGGCCATCGTCGCGCCCGAGCGCCTCGACGCCCGCCGCTGCATCTCGTATCTCACCATCGAGAGCGACGACCCGATACCGCTCGAGTTCCGGCGTGCCATCGGCAACCGCATCTACGGCTGCGACGACTGCCAGGTGGCCTGCCCGTGGAACAAGTTCGCGCGCCGCACGTCTTTACCTGACTTTGCAGAGCGTGCCGACCTGGCCGAGCCGTCGCTGCTGGACCTGTTCGCCTGGAGCGAGGCGGAGTTCCTGCGCCGCACCGAGGGCTCGCCGATCCGCCGCATCGGCCACGCACGCTGGCAGCGCAACCTCGCCGTGGCGCTGGGCAACGCGCTGCACGCGGGCGAGCCGCGCGCGCCCATCGAGGCCGCGCTGCGCGCCCGCCGCGCCGACGCGAGCCCGCTGCTGGCCGAACACATCGACTGGGCGCTGTCGTCCGCGCCCGGCGCTGGCGCGTTGAACGATCGAGGCGCCGCATCGGGCGCCGTCGAGGAATGAAGATGATCCGACCCTCATGGCACCGTCCCGCCCGTCGGGCGGCCTCCGGGGCCCGCGCGCTGGGACAGGGCCTGCTGGGCATGGCGCTGATCGCCCTGGCCGCGTTCGCGTTGCTGCCGAGTGCCCACGCCGCCTCCGCCGCCGGCGCCGCGAACGCGGTCACGATGGAGAACCAGACGTTCCCCGCCCAGGCGAGCGTCGCCGGCGCGCCGCTGCAGCTCAATGGCGTGGGCCTGCGGGCGGCGTTCATCTACAAGGTCTACCTTGCCGGGCTGTACCTGCCCGCGAAGGCCGCCACGGGGGCGGACGCGCTGGCCCAGCCCGGCCCGAAGCGCGTGCAGGTGCGCATGCTGATGGACGGCCCTTCCGACGAGTTCGCCAAGGCCTTCACCGGCGGCATCGCCAAGCGCACGCCGGCCGTCCAGGTGGCCGCGATGCAGGATCGCATCGCCGCGTTCGACCGTACCCTGCGCAGCGTCGGCAAGGTGCACAAGGGCGACGTGGTCGACCTCGACTGGCTGCCGTCCGAAGGCCTGGCCATGCGCATCAACGGCAAGCCCGTGGGCGCGCCCGTGCCGGAAGCCGACCTCTACGGCGCGATGCTGGCCATCTTCGTCGGCGAACGCCCGGTCGACGCCAAGATGAAGGCCGGCATGCTGGGCGCGGCGAGCTGACTTGGCCACGGCGAAGAAGCCTTCGACCGCGCGCGCCCGCGCCGAATCGCCGCCCCCGACGGAGGCGATGCAGCGCAGCGCCGGCGCCATCGACCGCTTCCTCGACGGCCTGTGGCTGGAGGACGGCCTCGCGAAGAACTCGCTGGCGGCCTACCGGCGCGATCTCACCTTGTTCGCGGCCTGGCTGGGACAGGAGCAGTCGCGCGACCTCGCGCAGGCGCGTGCGAGCGACGTGCAGGGCTACATGCTCGCGCGCCACGCCGCGAGCAAGGCCACCAGCGCGAACCGGCGCCTGGCGGTGTTCCGGCGCTTCTACCGCTGGGGGCTGCGCGAGCGCCTCGTCGACGAGGATCCCACGCTCAAGCTGCGCCCCGCGCGCCAGCCGATGCGCGTGCCCAAGGCCATCACCGAGGCGCAGGTCGATGCGCTGCTCGCCGCGCCGGACGTCGTCACGCCGCTGGGCGCGCGCGACCGCGCGATGCTCGAGCTGATGTACGCCAGCGGCCTGCGCGTGAGCGAGCTCGTGGAGCTGAAGCTGATCAATCTGAGCCTGCCCGACGGCGTCGTGCGCGTGATGGGCAAGGGCTCCAAGGAGCGCCTCGTGCCGTTCGGCGAGGAGGCACGGCGCTGGCTCGAGGCGTGGCTCGCCACGTCACGGCAGGAGCTGCTCGAGGGCCGGCGCAGCGACGCGCTGTTCGTGACCGTGCGCGCGGCCGGCATGTCGCGCCAGATGTTCTGGAACCTGGTCAAGAAGTACGCGCTGGCCGCGGGCATCCGCAACCCGATCTCGCCGCACACGCTGCGCCACGCGTTCGCCACGCACCTGCTCAACCACGGCGCCGACCTGCGCGCCGTGCAGCTGCTGCTGGGCCATGCCGACATCTCGACGACGACGATCTACACCCACGTCGCGCGCGAGCGGCTGCGGCAACTGCATGCGACGCATCATCCGCGCGGATGAGGCTCGCGGCTCAGTGGTGCTGCCAGACCCAGAGGACCGTGCCGCGCGCGTCGAAGTCCTTCAGCGTGAACGTGCCCAGCGACGCGCCGCCGCTGCTGTTGCTGCCGGTGGGCGGCAGGCCGGTGGCCGTCTGCAGGACGTCGGAGAAGTTGAAGCTGAAGGTCACGGGCCGGGCGTCGACGACGGACTGCGCGACCGGCTGGCCCGCGTAGTCGGCGAAGTTCGACGGCGCCGCGCCCACCGCCTGCAGCGCGGTCGCGAACTGCGCCGGCGTGAGCAGGGTCGGGCCGGTGCTGCTCGCGAACGCGGCGGCCAGGCCGCTCGCGAACGGGTTCTGCGCGTTCGACGACGACGGCTGCACGCCGGCGAGGATCGAGCCGTCGGCGCCGCGGACGGCGCTCATCTCGGTCTCGTCCAGCGGTCGCGGGGTGGCCTGCGCGAAGGTGGCGGCGAGGCCCGCGAGCAGCAGCGCGCAGGCCTGGAAAGCGAGGGATCGGACGTGCATCGGAGGCTTCCGGAGTGGAAGTTCCAATGTGCCGAGCGGCCCGTCCTTCGATGGCCGGATGAAGGGCCGCGCGCCCCGTGTTCACCCGCTCAAGCAGTGGCGCGTGCGGTCGTCCTCGGCCGTCGCCGGACGAACTTGAGGGACGGATGCGCCGGAATTCCGGCGCAGTTCAGCGCACCGGCGCGGCAGTCTCGAGCACGCGCTCGAACAGCACATGCTCCAGCCGTTCCAGCGGCCGCGGGTCGCGCTGCGCCTTGGCCAGCAGCGTCGCGCCCTGAAGCGCGGCGAGGATGAACCCGGCGGCCTCGTCGCAGTCGGTGGACGGCGCGAGCTCGCCGGCGGCCACCGCCGCGCGCAGGCAGAAGGCGAGGGCGTCCTGCATGGCGTGCAGCGCGGTGACGACGCGGCCGCGCAGCGGCTCGCCGCAGTCGTTGGCTTCCGCCGAGAAATTGCCGAGCAGGCAGCCGTTGCGCAGCACGTCCTCGGCGAACCCCGTCTTGCTGCGCTCGATGAAGGCGCGCAGGCGCTGCAGCGGCGGCAGGTTCTCGTTGCGCAATGTCTGGCGCATCGCCGTCTCGGCCTGCGCGGCGTAGCGCTCGACCACCTCGAGGCCGAAGGCCTCCTTGGACGCGAAGTGGTTGGTGAACGACCCCTGCGGCACGCCGGCGGCCTGCACGATGTCGCGCACGCTGGCGCCCCGGAACCCGCGTTCGTGGACGACCTGCATGCCGACCTGCAGCAGCTTCTCGCGATGGGAGGGCTTGGGCATGGCTCGATACTACATTCGTCCATATTGCCGTTCAACCCACCGGCGGTGCGTCGACGAGAAGGGGAGCGCCGGGTTTGCCGCGCTGTTCCGGGCGATGCCCGGGCGCGAGCCGGCTAAAGTCGAGCGCTTCACGACCGGCCCGCGGCTGGCGTCGCCCGCGACGCGCCTGGCGGGTCGCGCGGGCGCCACGGCGGCGCCCTGCGCTCGAGGACAATCGCGCCCCCATGGATCACACCTTTCTCTCCGCCTTCGTCCTGCTGCTGCTCGTGCTGGATCCGTTCGGCAGCCTGCCGATCTTCGTCTCCATCCTGGGCTCGGTAGCGCCGGAGCGGCGCACCTTCGTGGCCGTGCGCGAGGTGCTGATCGCGTTCGGGGTGCTGGTGCTGTTCATGGTCTCGGGCCAGGGCTTCCTTACGCTGATGCGCCTTTCGGAGCGCTCGCTGGAGGTGGCCGGCGGGGTGATCCTGGCGATCATCGCGATCCGCATGATCTTCGGCGGCAGCGCCGAGATGTACGGCAGCGACACCACCAAGCGCGAGCCCTTCATCTTCCCGCTGGCGGTGCCGCTGCTGGCGGGGCCCTCGGCCATGGCCACCGTGCTGCTGCTGGCCTCGCGCCAGCCCGAGCACCTGGTCACGTGGATCGGCGCGCTGACCGCCGCCCTGGCCATCAGCGGCGTCGTGCTGCTGGCGGCCGATCGCATCCGCCGGGTGCTCGGCACGCAGATGGTGGCGGCCATCGAGAAGCTGATGGGCCTGGTGCTGACGGCCGTGGCCGTCGAGATGATCCTGGCCGGCCTCAAGCGCTACTTCATCGGCGACCTCTGACAGCGCGGCGGCGCCGCTGCCCCGCTCACTTCGGCGGCGTCGTGTTCAGCGTCGAGTGGCGCACGCCATGCACGAAGTACACGACGAGCGCGGCCGCCATCCAGAGGAAGAAGATGCGGAAGGTGAGCGTCGACAGGTCCTTCATGATGAACAGGCAGGACGCGATGCTGAGCGCCGGCACGACGTAGGGCCCGAACGGCACGCGGAAGCCGGCGGCGGGCGCGGGCTTGTTGCGGTCGTTGCGGCGCATCACCGGCACGGCGACCGAGACGACGATGAACGCCGTCAGCGTGCCCATGCTGACCATGTCCCACAGGAAGTTGGAGTCGACCAGGCCCGCGACGACCGCCACGCCGGTGCCCACGATCAGCGTGTTCGCGATCGGCGTGCGCGTGCGCGGGTTGACGCGATGGAAGATCTTCGGGATGAGGCCGTCGCGGCTGATCGTGTAGAGGATGCGGGTCTGGCCGTAGATCGTCACCAGCGTCACGCTGAAGACGGAGATCACGGCGCCCGCCGACAGCACGAGCGCCGGCCAGGTCTTGCCCGTCACCTGCTGCAGGATGACGGCCAGGCCGGCCTCCTGGCCCTGGAACTTGCCCGCGGGCTGCGCGCCGATGGCGGCCACGGCCACCAGGAGATAGAACAGCGTCACGATGCCGAGTGCGGACAGGATCGCGACCGGCACGCTGCGCCGCGGGTTGCGCACCTCGGCGCCGGCGGTGGCCACCGTGTCGAGCCCGATGAAGGAGAAGAACACCGTGCCCGCCGCGGCGGTCACGCCCGCCATGCCGGCCAGGCCCTTGCTGTTGTCCTGGTTGAAGAAGGGGTGCAGGTTCTTCGCGTCGAAGCCCGAGAACGCGATCGCCGCGAAGAACAGCAGGATCGCGAGCTTGATCAGCACCATCGTCGTGTTGACCGCCGCCGACTCGGTCGTGCCCTTGATCAGCAGCCCCACGCACAGCACGACCAGGATGACCGGCGGCAGGTTGAACTGACCGGGGTGGTATTCCGGTCCGTTCGCGCCCGCGACCAGCATCGGCGAATGCAGCGACGCCGGCACCTGCCAGCCGAAGGCGTTGGTCAGGAAGTTGTTGAGGTAGTCGGACCAGCCGATCGCCGTGGCGCTGGCCGCCAGCCCGTATTCCAGCAGCAGGCAGGCCGCCATCGAGAACGCGGCGAACTCGCCGAGCGACGCGTAGGCGAAGGAATACGACGAGCCCGACGCCGGGATGCGGAACGACAGCTCCGCGTAGCACAGCGCCGTCAGGCCGGCGGTGACGGCGGCGATCAGGAACGACAGGATCACCGACGGTCCGGCCTTCGGGACCGCCTCGGCCATCGTGAAGAAGATGCCGGTGCCGATCGTCGCGCCTACTCCGATCATCGCCAGCGAGAACACCCCCAGCGTTCGCTCGAGCGACTTGTTGTCGGCACCGTCGCCGTGCGCGGGCGACTCGTCCGCGGGCTTGATGCGTATCAGCTTCCGGCCGAACGACGTGGTCATGCGGGGCTCCTTTCGCGGCGATGCTTCGAAAGGGGGGCGCCGGCGGCGGCCGGAAGGGTGGAAAGAATCATGGAGTGCGGACAGTCGGTAGCGCATCGACTCGCGTCGTGCGGCGTGCGTCGGGCGGCGAGGCGGCGGGGCGGCGGGGCGGCGGGGCGGTCGCCGCGAACGCGCGCCGGCCCTTCTGGAGCAGCGGATGGTATCAACATCGTCGTGGGCGGCACACGGTGACGACCCGGAGCGGACGAGCCGGCGGCGGGTGCCGGAGCGCGGTCTTGCGGGGGCCTGAACCGAGGCGCCCGCGTGCGGGTTCCCGTGTTGCGGCCTTCTGGAACGGATCTTGCGCCCGTGCTGCCGGACGTCGTCCTGCGACGCGGCGGCGCACCATGCCGGCGCAGCCGGGCCCCCACGAACACTCCCCGCCACGAGCGTGCTTCCCGCGCAACGCTTCGGTTCGACCCGCGAAACCTGCTGATAGCATCAACCGCCCGCACCGTCGCAGCGACGCCGGTGCACGGCGAACCAAGCATTCCAGCGGCACGGATCCACGAGACCGCGCTCCACTCCCACCACACCACCGACAGCCCCAGGAGGGACCGAGATGTCCAAGAAGATCGTGATCGCAGCCGGCGTCGCCTCCGGCCTGGCCTGCCTCGTGCCGCTGACGGCGCTCGCGCAGGCGGCCGCGACGGCGGCCAGCCCCGCCGCTTCGGCGCCCGCCAACGACATCGCGCGCGTCGTCATCACGGCGCAGAAGCGCAAGGAGGACATCCGCGACGTGCCATTGAGCGTGTCGGTGCTGTCGGGCGAGCAACTGCAGGCCGCCCAGATCACGACCGTCGAGGACCTGACGCGCAACATCCCGAACATCTCGTTCAGCACGCAAGGCGGCCCGGGCCTGGGCACGCTCGAGATCCGCGGCGTCAGCTCGCAGGCCGGCGCGGCCACCGTCAGCGTCTATCTCGACGACGTCTCGCTGACGACGCGCAACCTCTACAGCCAGGGCACCGCGGAACTGCATTTCTTCGACCTGCAGGACGTCGAGGTGCTGCGCGGTCCGCAGGGCACCCTGTACGGCGCGAGCTCGCTGGGCGGCACGATCAAGTTCATCAGCAAGCAGCCGGACCTGAAGTTCTTCTCCGCCTCGACGACCGAGGGCGTGTCCTGGACGCAGGGCGGCGGCGTCAACTACGAGGCCGAGGGCGTCATCAACGTGCCCGTCGTCAAGGGCGCCATCGCGCTGCGGCTCGGCGTCAAGCACGGGCACATGAGCGGCTACATCGACCAGGTCGACCAGACGACGCTCAAGACCATCGCCAAGGACATCAACCACGAGGACTACACCGTCGTGCGGGCGGCGCTCAAGGCCGACCTCGGCGCCGGCTGGAGCGTCACGCCGGCGCTGTTCACCCAGCAGACCAACACGGGCGACATCGACGCCACCTACGCCGCCACGCAGGGCGGCACGACGCTGGGCCGCTTCCAGACCAGCAAGACGGTGCGCGAGCCCGGCCACGACCTGCTGGTGGTGCCGAGCGCCACCGTCACCGGCGACACCGGCATCGGCACCTTCACCGGCGTGCTGAGCGGCTACAAGCGGCGCTTCAACCGCGTGCAGGACGGCACCTCCATCAACGATCCCAGCTTCGCGGTCATCAATCCGAACGACCCGAACCCGCCGCCGGCCAACATCGCCAACCTGATCACCACGCTGGACGGGCTGTCCTCGATGGTCAACCTGAGCAACAGCATCGACCAGACGTCGCTCGAGCTGCGCATGACGTCCAAGGACTACGACCCCGCGAGCGGCGGGCATTTCACCTGGATCGGCGGCGCCTACCTGCAGGACGCCTTCACCTCCGTGTACGACGACGAGCCGATTCCCGGCGTGCAGGCTGCGTTCGCGGCAGCCGGCGTCGATCCGAACGATCCGGCGCAGGTCGACGGCGGCTTCCCGGGCGCCTTCGCCAACGACGATTCGTACAACAGCGTGCGGCACTACCACGACAAGCAGGAGTCGGTGTTCGGCGAACTGACCTTCCACGCCAGCAAGGCGCTGGCGTTCACTGCGGGCCTGCGCCAGCTGCATGCCACGCAGCGCTTCACGCGGTCGGCGCTGACGCAGTTCTACGACGGCCCCACGCCGGCCACGCCGGGCTATGCCGGCCAGGCACCGGTCGACGCCAAGTGGAACGCGACGACGCCCAGCTTCAAGGTGAACTGGCAGGTCGCGCCGGATGTTTCGCTGTACGCCAACGCGTCCAAGGGCTTCCGCCTCGGCGGCGCCAACCGCCCGGTGCCCGACACGCCGATCGTCGAAGGCAACCTGCAGAAGCTGGGCCTGCCGCCCGGCGTGCCGTCCGCCTTCCAGCCCGACAGCCTGTGGAGCTACGAGCTGGGCAGCAAGATGGACCTGCTGGACAACACGATGAGCCTGAACGTGGCGGCCTACCTGCTGAAGTGGAAGAACATCCAGCAGGACATCACGCTCAGCGACGCCGGCTTCGACTTCGAGACCAACGTCGGCAATGCCACTAGCTACGGCATGGAAGCCGAGCTCAAGGCGCGCGTCACGCAGTCGCTGACCCTCGCCGCGGCCGCCGGGTTCACGCACGCGACGTTCGATGCCGACAACCCGGCCTTCGGCACGTACGACGGCGACGGCAAGCCCAACATCCGCAAGGGCGACTGGGTCCAGGGCGTGCCGCGCGCCACCCTGAGCCTGGGTGCCGACTACCACTGGGTCGTCAACGACACCGTCAACGCGTTCGTGCGAGGCGGCGGCCAGTGGACGGGCAAGAGCCACGGCACCGTCTTCCGCGGCGACCCGGACTACGACCGCGCCTCCTATTTCACCCTCAACGCCAGCGCCGGCTTGAACTGGGACAAGTGGGAAGTGACGGCCTTCGTGAAGAACCTGAACAACAACCACACCGCGCTGCAGCACCCGGACGTGCAGAACGTGAGCGAGGTCTACTACCTGCGCCCGCGCACGATCGGCGTGAAGGCCAACTACGAGTTCTGACCGCGCGGCCAGCCCGCTCCGGCAAGGGCGCGACGGCAGCGATGCCGCCGCGCCTTTTTCATGCCACCGACACTGCCAGGCTCAGGCGCCCAGCGCCCTGAGCTCCTCGTCGTCGAAGCCCGCCAGCCGGCGCGCCTCGATGTTGAACGGCGCGCGCAGCCGTGGCGCGCCGAAGCGCTGCGCCAGCTCGGCATAGGTGGCCACCGGCTCCAGCCCGCGCTGCGTGCACAGCCAGCGGTACCAGCGGTTGCCGGCGGCGACATGGCCGATCTCGTCGCGCAGGATGATGTCGAGGATCTCGCCGGCCTTCGTGTCGCCGGCGCCCAGCAGCTTGCGCTTGACCGCCGGCGACGCGTCGAGCCCGCGCGCCTCCAGCGTGCGCGGCACGAGCGCGATGCGCGCGAGCAGGTCGCCCGCGGTGCGCTGCGCCATCTCCCACAGCGCGTCGTGCGCGTCGAACGCGCCGTAGTCGAAGCCCAGGCCCGCCAGGTGGTCGCGCAGCAGCGTGAAGTGCAGCGCCTCCTCCTGGGCGATGCGCAGCCAGTCGACATAGAACTCGTCTGGCATGCCGGGGAAGCGCCAGGCGACATCGAGCGCCAGGTTGACGGCGTTGAACTCGATGTGCGCGATCGAATGCAGCAGCTGCGCGCGGCCCTCGAGCGTGTTCACGCCGCGCTGCTTCAGCTCGATGTGCGGCACGAGGCGGGGCAGGGCGGGGCGGCCCGGCACGCCGGCCGGCTCGGCCAGCGGCAGCTCGGCGCCGACGGGCCTTGCCAGGTCGAGCGCGCGCGTCAGCCGGATCTTGGCCGCCACGTCGCAGGCCAGCAGGGCGGCGAGGGCGTCCTCTCGGAGGGTCGTCATGCCCGGATTGTCGCGCCGCGCGGGGCATGTCCGCCGCGGCGATGCAGGGATCGCCCTCGCCAGCAAGCCCGGCCACTGTGCGGCGCCCCTGCCGGCCCGACAGCCCCGGCTTGAGACTGCCGGGATCGTCCCCACGTGCCGGTGTCGGGCGCTGGCGCGCAAAGCCCCGCGCGTGCCGCCGGGCGGCCCCGCCTCCTTAAAATCACCTCTTTGCTCCGGAGAACCGAATGGCCCTGTACCGAATCGGCGACGACGCCCCGCGCGTGGCGCCCGACGCCTGGGTGGCGGAGTCCGCCACCGTGGTCGGCCGCGTCGAGCTCGGCGCCGGGGCCAACGTCTGGTACGGCGCCGTGCTGCGCGGCGACAACGAGTGGATCACCATCGGCGCGCGCAGCAACATCCAGGACGGCAGCGTGCTGCACACCGACATGGGTTCGCCGCTGACGCTGGGCGCCGACGTCACCGTGGGCCACCAGGTGATGCTGCACGGCTGCACGGTGGGCGACAACTCGCTGATCGGCATCCAGTCCGTCGTCATGAACGGCGCGAGGATCGGCCGCAACTGCATCGTCGGCGCGGGCTCGCTGGTCACCGAGGGCAAGGAATTCGCGGACAATTCGCTCATCATGGGCAGCCCGGCCAAGGCCGTGCGCACCCTCACCGACGAGCAGGCCGCCCGGCTGCGGCTGAGCGCCGCCCACTACGTGGCCAACGCCGCCCGCCACCGCGATACGGTGGTGCGCATCGACGACCCCGCCGGCGCCGGAAAGGGCGCCTGATCCCTGCGCGCTGGCCGGCCGCCCGAAGGCGCGCGCCGCGAAGTGCGAGGCACGAAGTCATTCCCATGAGCGAACTCCAGAAATTCATCTTCGACGGCATGCCGGTGCGCGGCATGATCGTGCGCCTGACCGACAGCTGGCAGGAAGTGCTGCGGCGCCGCGCCGACAGCGGCGGCTGGGCGCCGGCCGTGCGCGACACGCTGGGCCAGATGGCGGCCGCGTCCGTGCTGATGCAGGCCAACCTCAAGTTCAACGGCGCGCTGATCCTGCAGGTGCATGGCGACGGGCCGGTCAAGCTGGCAGTGGCCGAGGCGATGTCCGACCTGCGCTTCCGCGTGACCGCGAAGGTGCAGGGCGAGGTCGCCGCCGACGCGCGCTTCGGCGACCTGGTCAACCGGCACGGCCACGGCCGCTGCGCGATCACGCTCGACCCGCAGGATCGCCAGCCCGGCCAGCAGCCCTACCAGGGCGTGGTGCCGCTGGTGTCGCCCGAGGGCGGGCCGGTGGGCGACGTCGCCACCATGCTGGAGCACTACATGCGCCAGTCCGAGCAGCTCGATACCCGCATCGTGCTGGCGGCCGACGGCAACGCCGCCTGCGGCCTGCTGATCCAGCGGCTGCCGGTGGAGGGCCAGGGCAATCTGGCCGGCGAAAGCTCGCTGGCACAGAAGGCCGAGATCGACGACGAGGCGTTCACGCGCATCGCCCACTTCGCTTCCACGCTGTCCGCCACCGAGCTGCTGACGCTGGACGTGCCCACCATCCTGCACCGGCTGTTCTGGGAAGAGCCGCTGCGCGTGTTCGAGCCGCAGTCGCCGAAGTTCGCATGCAGCTGTTCGGCCGAGCGCGTGCGCAACATGCTGCGGAACCTGGGACGCGACGAGGCGGAGTCCATCCTCGAGGAGCGCGGCGACATCGAGATCGGCTGCGACTTCTGCGGCACCCAGTACCGGTTCGACCCGGTGGACGTCGGCGCGCTGTTCGCAGCGCCCGACAGCCTGCCGGGCGGGGCGACCCGCGTGCACTGACCGCGGTCGACCGCCTGGCGGGGCGGGTGAGGGCGGACGAGCTCGGCCGCTGCCGTTCGTCGGACGCGGCCGGCCGTCGGTCATCGCCGCCCCCCGTGCGAGGCACGGACGAGTTCCAATGGCATCACGTCATCTTCGTCCGCATCCCCTCCGCGCCCAAGCATGAATCGACACCCGATCCCCGTCCGCGCCGCGTCGCCCCGGCTGGCCGACGCCGCCCGGCCCCGCCAGCGGGGGGTCACGCTGCTGGAGCTGCTGGTCACCGTGGCCATCGCGGCCATCCTGATGGGCCTGGCCGCGGCGCCGCTGGGCCGGATGTTCGCCTCCAACCGCGTGCAGACCGAGGCGAGCGCCTTCATGGGCGACCTGATGTACGCGCGCAGCGAGGCCATTCGCCGCGGACAGGCCGTCAGCCTCTGCCCCTCGTCGGACGCCTTGTCCTGCCTCACGGGCACGAGCGCCAACTCCTGGAACAGCGGCTGGATCGTGTACGCGGAGACGACCTCCACGGGGTGCGCCACGCTGCCGACCACGGGTTCTCCGGCCACGCCGCTGCGCGTGCGAGCCGGCTTCAAGGGCGGCGACACGCTCGGCGGGACGTCGTCCAAGGGCTGTGTCAGCTTCAACCGCGACGGTTTCGGTACCAACCTGGGAAGCGCCCGCTTCGTCTTCCAGGTGCAGACGTCGCCGGTCGTGACGTCGTCGACGCGCTGCGTCGGCATCGATGTCGGCGGCCACGTCACCACCACGGCGATCACATCGGGGACGGCATGTTCGTGAAAGTCACCCCTCGCGCGCCCCGTCACGTGGCCGGCTTCACGCTGGTCGAGCTGCTGATGACCATGGTCATCGTCGCGGTCGGCATCCTGGGCATCGTGAAGATGGAGGCGGCGGGCGTCGCGGAGTCGCAGGTCTCCCGCGTGCGGTCGCTGATGACCTTCCAGGCGGAATCGCTCGCCAGCTCCATGCGCGCGAACCGCGGCTACTGGGCATCGACCACGGCCGCGTTCAGCACCGCGTGGACCACCCCGACCTCGGGCGCGCAGAGCTATCCGATGTCCGCGAATGGGAGCGATGCCACCTGCCAGACCGCCGGGTGCTCGAGCAGCGAAATGGCCTATGCCGACGCGAAGGCCTGGAGCGACGCGTTCGCCGCCGCCTTTCCGAGCGCCAAGTTCAGCGTGGCGTGCTCCGCGTCCTGCAGCGCCGGCAGCAGCGCGGCGCCGCGCAGCTATGACATCACGCTGACCTGGAGCGAGAAGACGCTGGCCGTCAACCGCTCCGGCAACAACACGTCGACCGTGCCGGTCAGCATGGTCCTGCACGTCCAGCCATGAAACGCTTCCAGCCAATCCCAACCCTGCGCCGCCGCGGCGTTCGCGGCCAGCGCGGCTTCACGCTGGTCGAGATGATGGTGGCCGTCACCATCGGCCTGATCGTGATCCTGGGGGTCACGGTCACCTTCGTCAACCTCAAGGGTGCGTGGGGCACGCAGGACAAGCTGGCGCAGTTGCAGGACAACGAGCGCCTGGCCATGGCCTTCCTGACCTCGGCCGTGCAGGAGGCGGGCTACTACCCGGATCCCCTCAACACGAACCCGATCTCGGGTTTCACCGATGCCACCTACGGATCCACGGCGGCCGGCCAGATCATGGTCGGGACGACGGACACGACGACGAGTTCGGACTCGCTGAGCACGGTCTTCGCCACGGCCGGCGGCGACGGGCTGCTCAACTGCCAGGGGGCGACCTACAGCGGGAGCGGCACGATCAGCGTGCGCAACACCTTCTATGTGGACACCACGAACAAGACGCTGAACTGCAAGGTGGACGGTCCGTCACCCAGCGTGATGACCGCCACGACGGCGCCGTTGGTGTCGGGCGTCGCGTCGATGACCGTGCTGTACAACGTCAACACGACCAACAGCCCGAATCCCGTCTACCAATACTATCCGGCGAGTTCCATGACCGCGGCCACCTGGCCCCTGGTCAAGTCGGTGCGGATCACGCTCAACTTCGTCAACCCCAACGCCTCGCTCGGCGGAACCGCCACGATTCCCTGGGTGCAGACGGTCAACCTGATGAACAACCAATGAGCGCCGGAATGCCCTCTCGTCGCGCGCCGCGCAGGGCGACGCAGCGCGGTTTCATCCTCGTCACCGGGCTGCTGTTCCTGGTGGTCATCACGCTCGTGGCGGTGGCGATGTTCCGCGGCACCGGCCTGATGGACCGGGTCTCGGCCAACGCCCGCGACAAGCAGCGTTCGTTCGAGGCCGCGCAGTCGGCGCTGCAGTACGCCGAATGGTGGCTCAGCACCACCAAGCCCGGGACGGCGTCCGCGGCCTGCAGCACGCTCGCGAGCGGCGACACGGTCTCCAACGTCCACGTCTGTTCGAACGCGATCCAGACCGACTTCCTGTCCGCCGCCTGGACAGGCGGATTCACCTATACGCCGCCCAATCTCGCGTCGCTGGGGGGCGGGAACGTGAGCACCGGCGGTCAGGTCACGAGCAGCACGGACAGCGACGTCAAGTACTACAACCTGCCGGGCTTCTACGTGACCTGGCTCAACTTTTCCTCGACCAAGGGCGGCAACGTCTACCAGGTGACGGCCTATGGCTATGGCGGCAACACGACGACCATGACGGTGTTGCGCAGCACCTACCTGGTGCCGACGACCACCACGTCCGGCGGCGGCGGCGGCGGATTGACAGGCCCGTGACCGCGGATCCGGCAGGCATTTCTCTGATCTGATTCCGACGGCGACTGCCAGCGCGATGCGTGGCGGCGGCGTCCTGGGAGAACCACGATGAAGGTATTCAAACTCGGTCGGCTGTCGCTGGCGATGGCGTCGGCATTCGGCTTCGCCGGCGTCGCCCATGGACAGGTCGTCATCAACGACACCCTGACGGGCGGCCACTCGCTGTTCAACTGGAAGGCGCTGAACGGCGCCTGCCTGACGGCGGGCGACAACTCGCTGACGCCCAGCGACGGCACCCAGCTCACGCCCAGCACGTCGGCGCTGACGATCCCGAAATGCTCCGGGCTCAGCTATTACACCAATGCCAGTTCGACGCTCATCGGTGGCGTGGCCGGCAAGCTGCCCGATCCTACCGGCCAGGGCGCGCTGCGCCTGACCAACGGCGATACCGGAACCGGCTCGAACGGCAACAACCAGACGGGTGCCGTGGTCTCGAACTTCACGTTCCCCACCACGGAAGGCCTGCAGGTCACCTGGACGAGCGTGACCTACGGTGGCAATGCCTACCAGAACAACCACGGCAGCACCAACGCCGACGGCAGTGCCTACAACAACAAGTCGGGCGCGGACGGCATCAGCTTCTTCCTGTCCGACGGCGGCACCACGAGCAGCCCCGTCGCGCCGACGGTGGGCGCGCTGGGCGGCAGCCTGGGCTACAGCTGCTCGAACGCCAACGGCACCTATGACGGCGTCGTGGGCGGCTACCTCGGCATCGGCATGGACGAGTTCGGCAACTTCGCCAATGCCGGCGACAACACCAACTCCGGTCCCGGCCAGACAGCGGGTGCGATCACCGTCCGCGGCGCCGGCCACACGGCGTGGTCGTGGCTGAACGCCAATTACCCGAACTGGTATCCGAGCAGCCTGAGCTCGACCGACCGTGCGACCGCGGTACGCTCCACCTGCAAGACGGGCGTGCTGTACAACTTCAGCGGCGGCGACGTCACGGTGACGGTTCCCACCTATTACACGGCCACCTACACGTATACCAAGGGCCGCAACAACACGGTCGTCAGCGGATCGGTCACCAGCTCGACGGCATTCCCGGCCACGTCCAATTGCAACGACGACGGCACCGTCAACGCATCCGGCGGCCGCTCCTGCACCTACACGAACCGCACGTCCGTCAGCACCCAGACGGTCTCCACCGGCAGCCAGATCCCGTCGAACATCGTCGGCAGCGCGTACAAGCTCGACTACAACTATCCCTGGATCTCGACGACGACGTTCCCGCAAGGCACGTACATCTTCAACCAGGAAGCGGCGGGTACCAACTCGAGCGGCGGATCCAACGCCGTTCGCGGCAACGCGACGCCGATCACCTACTCGCTGCAGATCACGCAGGCCGGCCTGCTGACGTTCAGCTACTCGATCAACGGCGGCTCGGCGATCACCGTGATCCCGAGCATGAAGATCACGGACTCCAACGGCCCGCTGCCTTCGAGCTTCCGCTTCGGCTTCTCGGCCGGCACCGGCGGCGGCAGCAACGTGCACGAGATCACCTGCTTCAAGGCCGCGCCGGCCAATACCAGCGGCAGCACGGCGGGCTCCAACGTGCAATCGGGTCAGGTGCAGTCCGACAGCCAGGTCTACCTGGCCTACTACCACCCGACCAATTCCTGGGGGTCGCTGACGGCGCAGAACCTGGTGTTCACGCCGGGCACGGCCAGCGCGTCCGCGACGCTGGTCGTCTCGCCCACGGTGAACTGGGATGCCGGCTGCGTGCTGACGGGCGGCGCCTGCCTGTCCCAGAGCAATGCCAACGTCACCGCGCCGCTGGACTCCACGACGCGCACCATCCTGAGCTATGACGGCACCAGGGGCGTGCCGTTCCGCTGGGCCAACATGACCAGCACGTCGAACGGCCAGCAGGCCGCCCTGACCGCCGGCGACAGCACGGTCACCTCGGACCGCCTCGACTACCTGCGCGGCAACCGCACCAAGGAAGTCTCCAGCGGGGGCAGCTTCCGCACGCGCAGCAGCCTGCTGGGCGACATCGTGGATTCCAGCCCGGTCTGGGTCGGCCCGCCGGGCCTGAACTACAGCTCGGCCTGGTCCGACCTGCTCTACCCGTCGACGACGATGCCCGAGGGCACGTCCTACGCCACGTTCAAGACCAACAACGCGGGTCGCCTGAACGTGGTCTACGCGGGCGCCAACGACGGCATGCTGCACGGCTTCCAGGCCGGCGCCTACAGCAACGGCGCGCTCGTCCAGACGAACAACACGGGCAAGGAAGTGCTGTCCTACGTCCCGGCGCAGGTCGTCTCCACGATCCACTCGACGACGGCCGCTCTGGATTTCTCGAACCCGTCGTACTCGCACAACTTCTTCGTCGATGCCACGCCCACCACGGGCGACCTCTACTACAACGGCGGCTGGCACACCTGGGTGGTCGGCGGCCTCGGCCCGGGCGGCCAGGCGAATGGTCCGATCGGCATGATCAAGAACTCTGCCGGCGTCCCGGTCGCCGACACGACGACGACGGCGACCGGCACCGTGTTCGCCCTCGACGTCACCGATCCCACGACCTTCGCCGAAAGCGCGGCGCAGACGATCGTCAAGGGCGACTGGTCCTCCGCCAGCCTCAACAGCGGCAATCTGTGCAGCTCCAGCTGCGGCGACAACCTCGGAGCGACCTACGGCACGCCGTCGATCCGTCGCCTGCACGACGGCAGCTGGGCCGTGATCTTCGGCAATGGCCTGAACAGCAAGAACGGCAAGGCCGGCGTGTTCATCGTCCACATCGACTCCAGCACGGGCGCCGCGTCGAGCGTGCAGTGGCTCGACACGAACTCCGGCGGCAGCAGCAACAAGAACGGCATCGTGCAGGTCACGCCGGTCGACCTCGACGGCGACCACGTCGTCGACTATCTCTACGCCGGCGACCTGCTGGGCAACGTGTGGCGCTTCGACCTGACGTCCGCCACCGCCTCGAACTGGGCGGTCAAGTCGACGCCGGTGTTCACGACGCAGACGGGGCAGCCGATCACCAGCGGCATCGCCGTCGACGCGGTGACCACGGTGACCGACACCGGCTCACTGAGCGCCCAGCCGCGCGTCATCGTCGCCTTCGGCACGGGCAACAAGCTGCCGCAGACGCTGACCTTCGACACGTCCTACCCGACAGTCCAGCAGAGCATCTACGGCGTCTGGGATGCCGACATGACGAGCTGGAACGGCAAGGTCGGCACGCAATACCAGTACGCGTCGCTGACGTCGCCGCCCAACATCGTGCCGGGCACCGGATCCAGCGGGAACCTGCTCGTCCACGCGATCACGACATCGAACACCGGTGTCCGTTCGACGGACCAGAAGGTCACCGTCTGCTGGGAGGGCTCTGGGTCGTGCAGCGGCGGCGCGACCAACAACCACCAGATGGGCTGGGAGCTCGACCTCAGCTACACGGCGGCCTCGGGCAGCGTGGCGGCGGTGGCCGAGCAGGTGCTGTTCAACCCGCTCGTGACCGGCCACTACTTCAATACCAACACCGACATCCCGACCGTCGCCCAGGCCCTGACCTGCGATTCGAGCAAGCAGACCGCCTATTCGATCGGCATCTCGATGGCCACGGGCGGGGCAGGGGCGGGGGTGACGGGTACCACGATCACGAGTTCGTCCGGCACCGTGACCAACAACTTCTCCTACTTCACGAACTACGCCGCGGGCACCATCGGCGTGTCGACGGGGGCGACCGGTACGTCATCCATCGTCTCGGCCTCGGATGGATCCAAGTGGCTCGTCTTCCAGAAGAACGACGGCACGGGCGGCACGCTCGGGGTGGATCCGCCGCCGACCGGCAGCAGCACGGCGGCGCCTTCGCGCCTGACCTGGACGAAGCTGCGTTGATCGACCAACCAAAGGCGAAGCAGATGTCAATTTCCTCCGCAATCGTCCGCCGCCCCGCGCGCGGGTTCACGCTGATCGAACTGATGATCACCGTGGCCATCATCGGCATCCTGGCTGCGGTGGCGTTTCCCGCCTACAACCAGTCGGCGCGCAAGGCACGCCGGGCGGACGCGAAGGCCGCCCTGCTGGATCTGGCGCAGCGGGAGGAGCGTTACCAGAGCACGACGAACGCTTACACCGCGACGGGAACCGCGCTGGGCTATAACACCGCGCTCCCCATGGACATCATCTCCGGGTCCAAGGCCTACTACCAACTGCAGGTCACCGCAACGGCTGGCACCTCGACCAGTCCGCCCTCGTTCACGGCGACCGCCAGCCGCATCTCCACGACCGACCAGATCAAGGACACGCAGTGCGGCGACTTCACGCTCACGAGCACGGGCGTGCAAGGCGTATCGAACGCGACGAGCACCGCCGCCGACTGCTGGTGAGCCGCCGGTTCGCGCTGCGGCCTGCCGCCTCCCTGATCGCACGCGATCGTTGATCGCGGACGGACGCGCTCAGCCTCGAGCCGAGGCGTGCTCGCACGCCGGATCATCGCAGCGCTCGCACACCCAGACCGGGCCCGGTGGTCCCGACAGGCTCTCTTCCAGGCGGGTGAACAGACCGGCGGAGCGCTCCCGCCGCGCGCGCCGGCGCAGCAGCGGCCGCAGTGCGTCGACCGCGCAGTCCACGCGCGCCGGGCCCGAGCCGCCGACGAGCGACCACGACACGCTCCAGTCGGCCAGGCGCGCGCGCACGCGGGCGTCCACGGGCGCGCGTACATGAGGGCCGTCGCGCATGTGGCCGTCGGCGACCCAGGGCAGGTCCAGCGAGGTGAGCAGGGTGGCGTCCATCGTGCGCTGGCAGTCGCGCGCCAGCGGCTCGAGCGAGCGGTCGTCGAACAGCAGGTCGCTGTAGACGGCCACCATCAGCGGCGTGGTGTCGCACAGCAGCACGTCCAGGCCCGGGCGGGCGGCCGCCTCTTCGATGCGGCGGGCGTGTTCGCGCGCGAGATCCATCTGCTCCTCGGCGCGCGGCGTGCGGCCGTGGATCCCGCACCAGTCTCGCAGCCATTCGTCGACGATGCCGGCGCGCAGGCCGAACTCGCGCGCCAGCGCGCCGGCGAGTTCATGCGCCAGGGCGCTCTTGCCGGTGCTCTCGGCGCCCACGATGGCCACGCGCAGCGGGCCCATGCCGCCCGGCGCGTCGCCGGCGGGCGCGGGAGGCGCGTCAGTGTCGCGCATCGACATGCCCCCGCAGCCCGCGCCACGAACGCAGGCCGGCCCCGGACAATGCCGTGAACAGCGCGTACAGGATCACGGTGAGCCACAACTGCTTGTAGCCGAACAGGGCGACGCTGAAGGCGTTGACGGCGATCCACGTCCACCAGCTCTCGATGAACTTGCGGCCCATCAGCCAGGTGCCCAGGATGCTGCCCACGGTGGGCAGCGCGTCGAGCCACGGCACGGTGGAGTCGGTGTAGCGGATCAGCATGCCGGCCACCAGTGGCCATGCGAGCAGCGTGACGGCAACCGCCAGGACGGCCTTGCGCGCGGTCAGGGCATGCACGACCAGCGCGGCACCGTCGTCGTCGCGCCCGCGCAGCCACTGCCACCAGCCCCACAGCGACATCGCGACGAAGAACAGCTGCAGCGAGGCTTCGCCGTACAGCTTGCTGTCGGCGAACAGCAGCGCGTACATCAGCGACGACAGCATCGCCAGCGGCCAGGCGAGCGAGTGCACGCGCATCTCGCAGCCCACCATCCACAACGAGACCGCGAACGCGACGATCTCGATCCAGGTGACGGGCACGCCCCAGGCCGTGAAGGCGGGCGCGAGCGCGGGTTGGGCGAGGGCGAGGAGCGACTGCAGCATGGGGGTCAGCGGGACATTCTCGCTGGTTGGCGAAGCGGCGCGCGTGGATCCTGCGACTGCGCGCAGGATGACATCCGCCTGCCGGCGGATGTCACTTGCCGGGCGTGAGCACGACCAGCAGCTCGTCGGGCCGGGTCATGCCCAGTTCGGAACGCGCCTTTTCCTCGACCATCTCCAGGCCTTCCTTCAGGTCGGAGACCTCGGCCTGCAACTGGTCGTTGCGCTGCCTGGCGGCGTCGTTGGCGGACTTGAGGCGAGCCAGTTCCCGGCTCATCTCGTGCACGTGGGCGACGCCCGCCTTGCCGAACCACAGCTCCGCCTGCACCCAGGCGATGAGCACCATCAAGGCGATCGTGACCAGTCGCATGGGCAGGTTCAGAAGCAGGGCGCGCGCATGGGGGCGAGTCTACCGCCCCCGTCGCGGGTTCAGCGCAGGTTGTAGAAAGCGGCGCGGCCCGGGTACGTGGCGATGTCGCCCAGGTCTTCCTCGATGCGCAGCAGCTGGTTGTACTTGGCGATGCGGTCGGAACGGCTCATCGAGCCGGTCTTGATCTGGCCGGCGTTGGTGCCGACGGCGATGTCCGCGATCGTCGAGTCTTCCGTCTCGCCCGAGCGATGGCTGATGACGGCGGTGTAGCCGGCGCGCTTGGCCATCTCGATGGCCTCGAAGGTCTCGGTCAGCGTGCCGATCTGGTTGACCTTGATCAGGATCGAGTTGGCGATGCCCTTGTCGATGCCTTCCTTCAGGATCTTCGGGTTGGTGACGTACAGGTCGTCGCCCACCAGCTGCACCTTCTTGCCCAGCACGTCGGTCAGGTGCTTCCAGCCCGCCCAGTCGCCTTCGTGCATGGCGTCCTCGATCGAGATGATCGGGTACTTGTCGACCCAGGTCGCCAGCATCGACGTCCATTCCTCGGCCGAGAGCTTCAGGCCTTCGCAGTCGAGGTGGTACTTGCCGTCCTTGTAGAACTCGCTGGCGGCGCAATCGAGGCCGATGGCGACCTGCTCGCCGGCGGTGTAGCCGGCCTTCTCGATGGCCTGCAGCAGCAGCTGGATCGCTTCCTCGTGGCTCGCGACGCTGGGCGCGAAGCCGCCCTCGTCGCCGACGGCCGTGGAGATGCCGCGCTCGCCCAGGATCTTCTTCAGGGCGTGGAACACCTCGGCGCCATAGCGCACCGCCTCGCGGAACGAGGGCGCGCCCACCGGCAGGATCATGAATTCCTGGATGTCGAGGTTGTTGTTGGCGTGCTCGCCGCCGTTGATCACGTTGATCATCGGGACGGGCATCTGCATCCTGCCCATGCCGCCGAAGTAGCGGTACAGCGGCAGGCCCGACTCTTCCGCGGCGGCGCGCGCCACGGCCATCGAGACGGCCAGCATCGCGTTGGCGCCCAGGCGGCCCTTGTTGTCGGTGCCGTCGAGGTCGATCAGCGTCTTGTCCAGGAAGGCCTGCTCGGAGGCGTCCAGGCCCAGCACGGCTTCGGAGATCTCGGTGTTGATGTGCTCGACGGCCTTGAGCACGCCCTTGCCGAGGTAGCGGGCCTTGTCGCCGTCGCGCAGCTCGATGGCTTCGCGCGAGCCGGTGGACGCGCCCGACGGCACGGCCGCGCGGCCCATCACGCCGCTTTCCAGCAGCACGTCGCATTCGACGGTGGGGTTGCCGCGGCTGTCGAGGATCTCGCGGCCGACGATGTCAACGATGGCACTCATGTTGTCTGCTCCAGTTTTGAGAATTCTTGGCCCGGACGACGCCGCCGGGCGCGGGCCGGCGCGAGGGCCGGCATGGATAGCACTCAAGGCTACGGGCTGCACTCTGCCACACCCGGGGGCTCGCGGAGTTACAGCCGTGCGTCAATCGACAGGCGACGGCGCGCGCCGCCGCCCGGGTCGATCAGGCCGCGGCCTTGTGCGTGGCGTCCGCGGCGGCGTGGTGCGCCAGGGCGGCCTTGATGAAGCTGATGAACAGCGGGTGGCCGTCCCACGGCGTCGACTTGAATTCCGGGTGGAACTGCACGCCGATGAACCACGGGTGCACGTCCTGCGGCAGCTCGACGATCTCGGTCAGCTTCTCGCGCTGCGTCAGCGCGGAGATGACCAGGCCGGCCTCGCGCAGGCGCTCGAGGTAGTGCTCGTTGGCCTCGTAGCGGTGGCGATGGCGCTCCGTCACGACCTTGCCGTAGATCTGGCTGGCCAGCGTGCCCGGCTCGACGTCGGAGCTCTGGGCCCCCAGGCGCATTGTGCCGCCGAGGTCGGAACTGGCGTCGCGCTTCTGGATCGAGCCGTCCGCGTCCTGCCACTCGTCGATCAGCGCGATCACCGGATGCGGCGTGTGCGGGTCGAACTCGGTGGAGTTGGCGTTGGCGAGACCGGCCTTGTGGCGCGCGTACTCGATGGTGGCGACCTGCATGCCCAGGCAGATGCCGAGGTAGGGGATCGCGTGCTCGCGAGCGTACTGCGCCGCCAGGATCTTGCCCTCGACGCCGCGCTTGCCGAAGCCGCCGGGCACGAGGATGGCGTCGAACTTGTCGAGCTGGACCACGTTCTCGGGCGTCAGCGTCTCGGAGTCGACGTACTCGATGTTGACGCGGGCATGGTTGTGGATGCCGGCGTGGCGCAGCGCCTCGTTGAGCGACTTGTACGAGTCGGACAGGTCGGTGTACTTGCCGGCCATCGCGATCGTGATCTCGCGCTGCGGGTTGTTGACCTCGTGCACCAGCAGGTCCCAGCGCTTCAAGTCGGCCGGGCGCGTCAGCAGCTGCAGCTTCATGCAGATCTGCTCGTCCAGGCCTTGCTCGTGCAGCATGCGCGGCACGCTGTAGATGGACTTGGCGTCCCACACCGAGATCACGCCGTGCATGGGCACGTTGGTGAACAGCGAGATCTTCTCGCGCTCGTCGATCGGGATCTCGCGGTCGGCGCGGCACAGCAGCACGTCGGGCTGGATGCCGATCTCGCGCATCTTCTGCACGGTGTGCTGGGTGGGCTTGGTCTTCAACTCGCCGGCGGCGGCGATGAAGGGCACGTAGGTCAGGTGCACGAAGGCCGAGTTGGTCGGACCCAGCTTGAGCGCCATCTGGCGCGCGGCCTCGAGGAAAGGCAGGGACTCGATGTCGCCCACCGTGCCGCCGACCTCGCAGATGGCGACGTCGACCTTGTCCATCGAGGCGCCGCGGCGCACGAATTCCTGGATCTCGTTGGTGACGTGCGGGATCACCTGCACCGTCTTGCCGAGGTAGTCGCCGCGGCGCTCCTTCTCGAGCACCGATTTGTAGATCTGGCCGGACGTGAAGTTGTTGCCGCGCTTCATGCGCGTCGTGATGAAGCGCTCGTAGTGGCCGAGGTCGAGGTCGGTCTCCGCGCCGTCGTCGGTGACGAACACCTCGCCGTGCTGGAAGGGAGACATCGTGCCCGGGTCGACGTTGAGGTACGGATCCAGCTTGATGAGGGTGACCTTGAGGCCGCGCGATTCGAGGATCGCGGCCAGGGAGGCCGCCGCGATGCCCTTGCCAAGCGAGGACACCACGCCGCCGGTGACGAAGACGAACTTGGTCATGTCATTGGGCATCTGCCTTCGGGAGCCGCGGCACTCCGGTGGGCGGGGCGCGACTCTCGGCATGAATGCCTTGGTGGTAAAGCGCGATTATACGGGGGTCGTGACAGCCCCCGACCGCGGGGTACCGCGGCCACCCCCCGAGGGGCTCGGCCTTGCTCCGGAGCGGCCGAGCGCGGCGGCCGAGCGCTTGCGCCCTTCGCTTTGCCGACACGCGCCGTCGAGACGGCGCTTCGCCAAATTCGATTCAGCCGGTCATCGACTTCGGCGCCGCGGCCCGCCGTGACCTACATGCGCTGGCCGTGGAAATCGAACTCGTTGGGGACGTCGAGGTTCGTGAACGACAGCGAGATGCAGCGGTCGAGCGAGCTCACCTGATGCCACCAGGCCAGCGGCAGGAACATCGTCTCGCCGGGCTCGACGACGACGTCGAGCACCTTCACCTTCGCGGCCTCGGGAAAGCGCGCGAGGTCGAGCTTGTCGAAGTCCACCGGGCTGTAGACGTCGAAGTCGTTGTACACGCGCGGGCCCGACAGCGGCGAGACGAAGCGCCAGCGCTTGCGGCCGACGACCTGCGTGTGCAGCAGCATCAGCGTGTCGTGGTGCAGCGGCGTGCGCGTGCCGGCCGGGCCGACCCACAGCGAAGCCGAGCGCGACATCGCGGCGCGGTTGCAGTAGTCGGGCAGCGAGCCGATGTCGTCGAGCAGGCTCATGAACTCCGGCCGGCGCAGGATCTCGTTGCTCGCGGTGAGGTACTCGTCGTTGGTCGGGCCGCTCATGGCGACGCGGTCGAGGAAGGCGGCGAAGTTGGTGTCGCGGCGCAGGCGCACCTTGTTGACCTCGTAGTCGGCGTCGGCGTCGCGGCCGGACTGCACCTGCACCGTCAGCTGGCCGAAGCGGCGCTTGAATTCCTCGAACGACCAGCGCTGCATCGCGGGCCAGTCGCGCGCGAGGTCGGTCAGCACCACCGGACGGCAGCCGCGCACGTAGCGCTCGATGAACTCGTCGCGCGACACGCGGCTGCGCTTCTCGACGTGCGTGTACAGCGGATCGCTCTCGCGCACGGCCTGCACGTTGAGCATCACGCGGCCGAAGCGCGTGTAGCGGTCGCGCATCTTCTCGCCGGCGCGATACAGCGGGTCGCGGCCGATGGCGGACAGGTAGCCGGTGGCCTGCGCCGGGTCGATGCCGGCTTGCCTGATCTTCGCGAGCATCGATTCCTGCGAATTGCCCAGCAGCGCGTTCTCGGCCAGCCACTGGCGCCAGTTGTCGTCCAGCGGCTTGATCAACTGCGGTTCGTCCAGCGGCGGCGGGCACGGCGACAGCACCGGGCGTGACGGCGGCGCGGCCTGGGCCGCTTCGCCCGCGACGGGCGTCTCACCGGAGTCCACGGGTTCTCTCTGCGCGATCGCGACGTCTGCCCCGCCGTGGGCGGCCGGCTTGGCATGAGGCTGGCGATGGGGCTTGTGATGCGCGCGCATGGACTCTCCGTCGATCGGGCGCCGCCGCTGTCGGGGCGGCCCGCGGCCGATCTTAAGACGGCCGCGTTGCCGCCGGATGCAGGAGCGACCCGGGGTCCCGGCGGGCGCAGAGGCGCGGATCGCGTCGAACGACGCCGCCCGCGGCAGCCGCGCCGAAGATCCCACGCCCCGCCGCGTCCGCGTCCGTGCGCGGCGACGAATCCTCGGCCGTGGCTCAGGCGGGCGGCTGCGGCGTCGCGCCGGGCGGCGCATGGCGCGGCCGCGGCGGCACAGGCTTCATCGAGGCGAGCAGTTCCAGCACCAGCAGCGCGGTGTCGTCGGGCCGCTCCATCGGGTACAGGTGCGTGCCCTCGATCCAGCGCCAGCGCTCGCCGGCCAGCTTGTGCGAGCTCGCGAAGCCGCCCTGGCGCATCTCGGCCGATCGCGTGCCGGCGATGAAGCCGACGGCGCAACGCGGCGGATGCTTGCGCAGCAGCGCCGGCACGTGGTGCGGCAGCGTGTTGTAGATGCGGGTCTCGACCTCGCGCCGCACCGCCAGCACGACCTTGTCCTCGACGTCCTCGAAGCCGGCCTGCACGTAGGCCTGCAGCATGCGCGGATCCCAACGCGCGAACGCCGACTTGGCGGCGAAATGCGCATGCACGGCCTCGCGCGACGGCCACTCGTGGCGGCGCTTGCGCGAGACGGCGCCCGGACCGATGCGCTCGATCAGCCCCGCACGCTTGGCCATGTGCACGCTGTGCGCGCGCCAGCCGCTGACGATGGGCGAATCCAGCATCACCAGGCCGCCGACCAGGTCGGGTCGCCTGCAGGCCGCCATCAGGCTGACCAGGCCGCCCAGCGAGTGGCCCACCAGCATCGAGCCGGCGAGGCCGTTGGCGGCGATGAAGTCGGTCAGCTGGTCGCGCAGCCGCGGCCAGTTGCTGGTCACCGGATAGCGCGCGTCGTGGCTGAAGCGCGCCGGTGCCTCGACGCGCCAGCCCGCGCGGCGCCAGATGTCGAAGAGGGGTTCGTAGGTGCCTGCCGGAAAGCCGTTGGCATGGGCGAAGACGATCGTCTTCATGGGGGCGTGCTCAAACGACCTTCTCGGTCTCGTTGTGGATCTTCTTGAGCGCTTCGTAGCGCGGCGCGTCGACGATCAGCGGCGTGGCGGCCGAGGCGCCGTCGCCCCATTGCGGGTCGTCCATCGCCTCGAACACCTCGCGCAGGCGGCGGCCCCAGGAGTCGCGCACCATGCGGAAGTACGGGTTCTGGTCGTCGATGCAGGCGATCTGGTCGGACTGCAGCTTGTCGGCCTCGTACACCACCAGGTCGAGCGGCAGGCCGACGGACAGGTTGGACTTCAGCGTCGAGTCCATCGACACCAGCGCGCACTTGGCGGCCTCCTCGAGCGGCGTGGTGGGCGTGAGCACGCGGTCGAGGATGGGCTTGCCGTACTTCGATTCGCCGATCTGGAAGAAGCAGGTCTCGCGCGTGGCCTCGATGAAGTTGCCCGCCGAGTACACGAGGAACAGGCGCATCGCCTCGTTGCCGATCTGGCCGCCGAAGATGAAGCTGGCGACGAAGTCCATGCCGTTGTTCTTCAGCGCCTGGCCGTCGTTCTCGTAGACGCGCCGCACGGCCGCGCCCAGCACGCGGGCCGCGTCGAACATGCTCTTGGCGTTCCAGATGGTGATCGGCTCGTCGTCGCCGTTGGGCACCGTCTCGACCTGCAGGATCTCGCGCACCGACTGCGAGATCGACAGGTTGCCGGCCGACAGCAGCACCATGAAGCGGTCGCCCGGCTTCTCGTAGACGATCATCTTGCGGAAGATGCTGATCTGGTCGAGCCCGGCGTTGGTGCGCGAGTCCGACAGGAAGACGAGCCCGGCATTGAGCCGGATGCCGACGCAATAGGTCATGAAGAGTCTCTCGTGGTGCAAGTCGCCGAGGATTGTCGCGCCTGAGGGCAATTAGCGTTCGCAACCCCGTCATTCTGCGCGGAGCGAAGCGGCGCCGCCGCGATCCACGCCGGGGCAACGCTTCGGCAGGGGTGGATCCTGCGACTGCGCGCAGGATGACAGCGTCTCGTCATTCCCTCGGCAACAACGCCTTCAGCCGGTACAGCGCCTCGAGCGCCTCGCGCGGGGCCAGCCGGTCGGGGTCGATCGCCATCAGCGCCGCCTCGGCACGCGACGGGCCGGCGGCGGCTGCCGCCGCGTCGGCGGCCGCGGGCGCGGCGAACAGGTCGACCTGGGCCTGGCCGCTGTTCTGCTGCGCCTCGAGCGCCTCCAGCGTCGCGCGCGCCTGGCGCACCAGGCCCGCGGGCATGCCGGCCAGCTTGGCCACCTGCACGCCGTAGCTGCGGCTGGCCGGGCCGGCCTCGATCGCGTGCAGGAACACGATCTGGTCGCCGCTCTCGGCGGCCGACACGTGCATGTTGAGCGCGCCGGCGTGTTTCGTGGGGAAGTCGGTCAGCTCGAAGTAGTGCGTCGCGAACAGCGTGAACGAGCGGTTCTTCTCGTGCAGGTGCGACGCGATGGCGCCGGCCAGCGCCAGGCCGTCGAAGGTGGACGTGCCGCGGCCGATCTCGTCCATCAGCACCAGCGAGCGGTCGGTGGCCGAATGGATGATGGCAGCCGCCTCGGTCATCTCGACCATGAAGGTGGACTGCGCGTTGGCGAGGTCGTCGGCCGCGCCGATGCGGGTGTGGATCGCGTCGATCGGGCCCAGGCGGCAGCGCGCGGCCGGCACGTACGAGCCCATCGCCGCCAGCAGCGTGATCAGCGCCACCTGGCGCATGAACGTGCTCTTGCCGCCCATGTTGGGGCCGGTGACGATCAGCATGCGGGTGCGCGCGTCGAGCCGGCAATCGTTGGCGATGAAGTTGCCGCCGCCCGTCTCGGCCAGGCGCGCCTCGACCACCGGGTGGCGGCCGCGCTCGATGTCCAGGCACGGGTGGTTGACGAACTCCGGGCGGCACCAGCCCAGCGTCGTCGCGCGCTCGGCCAGCGCGCACAGCGCGTCGAGCGCGGCCAGCGCGCGCGCCAGCTCGCCGAGCACGCCGAGGGTGTCCTGCAGCTGGTCGAGCAGCGTCTCCCACAACAGCTTCTCGCGCGCCAGCGAGCGCTCCTGCGCCGACAGCGCCTTGTCCTCGAACGCACGCAGCTCGGGCGTGATGAAGCGCTCGGCGTTCTTCAGCGTCTGGCGGCGCTGGTAGTCGGCGGGCACCTTGTCCAGACCCGAGCTCGTCACCTCGATGTAGAAGCCGTGCACCTTGTTGTACTGCACCCGGAGGTTGCCGATGCCGGTGCGCTGGCGCTCGCGGGCCTCGAGCGCGACCAGGAAGTCGTCGCAGTTGGTGGCGATGGCGCGCAGCTCGTCGAGCTCGGCATCGAAGCCCGACGCGATGACGCCGCCGTCGCGCAGCAGCACCGCGGGCTCGGCGGCGACGGCGGCGGCCAGGTGCTGGCCGATGCGCGGGTCGGGGTGCAGCGCGTCGTGCAGGCGCAGCAGCAGGGCACTGCTGCCGTCGCCCATCTCGTCGAGCTCGGGTTCGCCCGGTGCGTCCGAGATGCGGCAGTGGTTGGGCGGCAGGCAGCCGACGAGCTGCGGCAGCAGCGCGAGCGTGTCGCGCAGGCCCGCGAGCTCGCGCGGGCGCACCTGGCGCAGCGCGATGCGTGCGACGATGCGCTGCACGTCGCTGACGCCGCGCAGCGCCTGGCGCAGCGGCTCGGGGCCGTGCGCGGCGAGCACGGCGATCGCGTCGTGGCGCTCGATGGCGTCCTTGCGCTCGCGCATCGGATGCGTCAGCCAGTGGCGCAGCTGGCGGCTGCCCATGCCGGTGCGGCAGGTGTCCAGCAGCGACAGCAGCGTCGGCGCCGCCTCGCCGCGCAGCGTCTGCGTCAGCTCGAGGTTGCGCAGCGTGGCCGGCGGCAGCTCCAGCAGCTCGCTGGCCTTGTCGACGTGCAGCGACTTCACGTGGCCCAGCGCGCTCTTCGCACCGCCCGAGGTGTGTTCGGCGTAGCTGACCAGCGCCGCGGCGGCGGCGTGCGCCCGCGGCAGCTCCTGCGCGTTGAAGCCGGCCAGCGTGGCCACGCCCAGCAGTTCGTGCAGCTTGCGCAGCCCCAGCTCGGCGTCGAACTGCCAGGCCGGCCGGTTGACCACCGACACCGTCCCCTGGCGCACCGCCATCGGCGCCCCCTCGGTCGACACCAGGATCTCCGCCGGCGACAGGCGCGCGAGCCACGACGGCAGCTCGGCCTCCGTGCATTCGCCCAGCCCCAGGCGGCCTTCGGCCAGCGCGAGCCAGGCCAGGCCGACGCGGGCACGGTGAGCATGGACGGCCAGCAGGACGGTCTCCTGGCGCTCGGCCAGCAGCTCGGAATCGGTGACGGTGCCGGGCGTGACGACGCGCACCACCTTGCGTTCGACCGGCCCCTTGCTGGCCCCGACCTCGCCCACCTGCTCGGCGATCGCCACCGCCTCCCCCAGCTTGACCAGCCGCGCCAGGTACGACTCCAGCGCGTGCACCGGCACGCCGGCCATCACGACCGGCTGGCCGTTCGAGGCGCCGCGCGTGGTCAGCGTGATGTCCAGCAGCCGGTTCGCCTTGCGGGCGTCGTCGAAGAACACCTCGTAGAAGTCGCCCATGCGGTAGAACAGGAGCGTCTCGGGGTGGTCCGCCTTGAGCCGAAAATATTGCGCCATCATGGGCGTGTGCCCACTCAGGTCGATCGGTTCTTTCGAGGATTCGGAGGACGGGACGGCAGACACGGCAGGTTTCACGCGAGGCGCGCCGCGCGACGGCCGCGCGGCAGGGAGGCGGATTATCGCCGTCCCGTCGCCGCCACCGCCGTCACTCGCCCAGCAGGTGCGCCGCCACCTCGCGCCGGTGCGCCCGCTGGCGATGCTCCCAGAGATGGATGCCCTGCCAGGTGCCCAGGACGAGCCTGCCGCCGGCCACCGGGATCGACAGCTGCACGTTGGTCAGCGCCGCGCGCACATGCGACGGCATGTCGTCCGGCCCTTCCTCGACATGGCGGAACAGCGGGTCGCCGTCGGGCACCAGGCGGGCGAAGAAGCGGTCGAGGTCGCCGCGCACGTCGGGGTCGGCGTTCTCCTGGATCAGCAGGCTGGCCGAGGTATGGCGCACGAACAGGCTCAGCAACCCGGTCGCGATGCCTTGCTGCCCGACCCAGGCCGCGACCGGCCGCGTGAACTCGACCAGCCCGCGCGTGCGGGTCTCGACGACGAAGGTGGTGGACGCCTGGCGCAGCATCCCCGTTCCGCGGCGAACGCCGTGCCCGTCAGGCCGGCTTGCGCGGCGTGCGGGGGCCGCTGACCTTGATGGCCTTGCGAGGCTTGGGCTCGGCCGGTGCCGCGGGTGCGGCTTGGGCATTGGCGGCCACGAACGCGTCGGTGGCGTCCGGCGCAGCGCCGTCGGCGGCCGCGGGCTTGTCGTCCTCCTTGATGACGCGCGTGTAGGGCGTCAGGATGTTGACGAGCTGGCCGTAGACCTTGGGCGTGCCGGCGACGACCTCGCGCTGGTACAGGAAGTCGGCCTCGCCGCTGAAGTTGCCGATCAGGCCGCCGGCCTCGGTGATGATCAGCGAGGCGGCCGCGATGTCCCAGGGACTGAGCCCGGTCTCGAAGAAGCCGTCGTAGTAGCCGGCCGCCACGTAGCAGAGGTCCAGCGAGGCTGCACCCGGCCGGCGCAGGCCGGCGCACTGCTGCGAGATCTCCTCGAACATCTTCATGTAGCGCTTGAAGTTGTCGCCCTTGCGGAACGGGAAGCCCGTGCCGATCAGCGAGTCGGCCAGGCGCAGGCGCTTGGAGACGCGCAGGCGGCGATCGTTGAGGAAGGCGCCGCGGCCGCGCGAGGCGTAGAACAGGTCGTTGCGGTTCGGGTCGTAGACCACCGCCTGCTGCACCACGCCCCGCCAGGCCAGCGCGATCGACACCGCGTACACCGGGAAGCCGTGGATGAAGTTGGTGGTGCCGTCCAGGGGGTCGATGATCCAGACGAACTCGCTGTCCTTGGCGCCGAGCTCGCGGCCCGACTCCTCGGCCAGGATGCCGTGGCCCGGATAGGCCTGGAGGATGATCTCGACGATGACCGCTTCCGCATGCTTGTCGACCTCGGTGACGAAGTCGTTCACGCCCTTCGTCTCCACCTGCACCTTGTCCACGTCGAGCGATGCCCGGTTGATGATCGCCCCCGCGGCGCGCGCGGCCTTGACGGCAATGTTGAGCATCGGATGCAGGTTCGTGGACATGGGACGATTCCAAAGGTGACGCCAGCGGCTGCTCCGATGGGGAGCGCCGGCCAGGGCGGAAGAGGGCGACAGCGACGAAAGAGCGGTGCGGATGCCGCGCGGCGGTCGTTCGAGGCGACGGCGGCGCGACAATGCGCAATCCTCGATTCTATCCGGCCCGGCCGCGCGAAGTCACGCGCCCGCCCGTGCCGCCCACTTGCAACGGTGCAGTTCTTGACGGATCCGACGCGCTTCATCCTGGTCGAAACCAGCCATCCCGGCAACGTCGGCGCCACCGCCCGCGCCATGAAGGTGATGGGCTTCTCCGACCTCGTGCTGGTGACGCCGCGCTTCGCCGACGTGCTGACGCAGCCCGAGGCGATCGCGATGGCCTCCGGCGCCACCGACATCCTCGAGCGCGCCCGCATCGTCGCCACGCTGGACGAGGCCCTGGCGGGCAGCACCTTCGCGTGCGCCACCGCGATGACGCCGCGCGACTTCGGGCCGCCCACGCGCGCGCCGCGCGACGCCTTCGCCGAGCTGGCGCGCACCGACCACCGTGTCGCGTTCGTGTTCGGCGGCGAACGCTTCGGGCTGTCCAACGAGCACGTCTACGCCTGCCACCTTTGCATCAGCATCCCGACGCAGCCGGAGTACGGCTCGCTCAACCTCGCGCAGGCCGTGCAGCTGCTGTCCTACGACTGGCGCCAGGCGCTCGGCGGCTTTCCCGTCGTCGAGCGCACCCGGGCGCCGGACCAGGCGGACGCCGCCGCCGTGCGCGGCCTGCTGGGCCACTGGCGCGAGATGCTGGTGGAGATCGACTTCCTCGACCCGGCCGTGCCGCGCAAGCTGATGGCGCGGCTGCACCAGCTCGTCAACCGCGCCCAGGTGACCACCGAGGAGGTGCACATCCTGCGCGGCATCGCGCGCCAGGTCCAGAAGCGGCGCCGCGGCGAGGGCTAGCGCCTCACGCCCGGCGCGGGTCGACGGCGCCCGCGGGGCGGGTTGGTCCGCCTGGCGATGGGGCGATCACGGCCCCCACCAGCGAGGCGGCAGGGCTGCCGATACACTCCCCGTTCCCTTCCGTTTCCACGAGCCGCGAGGCCGCCCGCAATGTTCGATCGCCTGCGCGAAGACATCACCACCATCCTCGAGCGCGATCCCGCCGCGCGCTCGCGCCTGGAGGTGCTGCTCTGTTACCCGGGCCTGCACGCGCTGGTCTGGCATCGCCGCGCCAAGTGGTTCTGGTCGCATGGCATGCACGTGGCCGGGCGCTTCCTGTCGCACCTGGGGCGCTTCTTCACCGGCATCGAGATCCATCCGGGGGCCACTATCGGCCGGCGCGTCTTCATCGATCACGGCATGGGCGTGGTCATCGGCGAGATGGCCGAGATCCACGACGACTGCACGATCTACCAGGGCGTGACACTGGGCGGCACCTCGCTGGTCAAGGGCGCCAAGAGGCACCCGACGCTGGAGGCGGGCGTGATCATCGGCGCCAACGCCAGCGTGCTGGGCGGCTTCACCGTCGGTGCCGGCGCCCGCGTGGGCTCGGGCGCGGTCGTCACGCGTCCGGTGCCGGCCGGCGCCACCGCGGTGGGCAACCCGGCGCGCATCATCGCGGCCGACACCGACGCCGCGCGCGAGGCCACCGCCGCGCGCCTGGGCTTCTCGGCCTACGGCGTGACGCAGGGCGACGACCCCATCGCGCAGGCGATGAAGGGCCTGATCGACAACGCCTCGGCGCACGAGCACCAGATCGCGCTGCTGTGGACCGCCATCGAGCGCGTGCTGGCCGAGGGCGTGGCGCAGGCCAGGGACTGCGTGCCCACCGACGCCCAGGTCGACGAGAAGTTCGATGCCGAGCGCCTGAGCCGCCTGGTGAAGTAGTGCGCTGCGAGATCGACCATCTCGTGGTCGCGGCGCCGTCCCTGCAGAGCGGCGGCGACCACGTGAGTGCGATCCTCGGCGTCGCGCCCGGCCCCGGCGGCGCGCATCCGCGCATGGGCACGCACAACCTGCTGCTGCGCCTGGGCGACGCCGCCTTCCTGGAGGTCATCGCGCCCGATCCCGCCGCGCCGCCGCCGGGGCGCCCGCGCTGGTTCGGACTGGACGACGCCGGCGCGCTGCAGGCTCCGCGGCTGGCGGCCTGGGTCGCGCGCACCGACGCCCTGCGGGCGTGTCCCGAGGACCTGCTGGCCTGTTGCGGGGCGATCGAGACGCAGACGCGCGGCACGCGCGAATGGCTCATCACCATCCCGGCCGACGGCCACGTGCCGCTGGGCGGCGCGCTGCCGATGCTCATCGAATGGCAGCGGCCCCGCGCGGCCGCGGGCGCGGGACTGCCCGAGGCTGCCTGCACGCTCGTGTCGCTGGGCCTGCGCCATCCGGAGCCGGTGCGCCTGCGGGCACTGCTGGAGCGCATGGGCTTGGACGATCGCGTCGAGATCGAGGCGGGCGAGCCCGGCCTGTGGGCCGACATCGCCACGCCGGCGGGCGTGCGACGCCTGGGCTGAGCGCTACTTCGGCCAGGAGGCCGGCAGCAGCGCGCCGAGCGCCCGGTGCCAGCTGCTGGCGACCTCGATCTTCACCGGTGCGCTCCACGACGTCTTGAAGCCGTCGGGCTCGACGAAGCGATAGCGCGCGAAGTAGGTGCCGGCGGCCGGCCGCGGCAGCCGGGCGCCGGGCGTCTCGTAGTCGCCGCGCGTGACCACCTGCTGGAAGGCCGCGTCGCGTGCCAGTTCGGCCTCGGCGCGATCCTCGGGCCGGCCGCCCCAGCGCAGCTCGATCGCGGCGCCGTCGGGACTCACCTGGCCCAGCGGCGCGCGCGGCGTGGGACGCAACACCAGCGCCTGCGGCTCGCTCCAGGCGCCGCGGCGGCCGTCGGCGGCCACGCTCTGCACGCGCCACCAGTACAGGCCGTCGGCGGCGCCGAAGGCGGAATCGGTCGGATGGAAGACGGCCGTCTCGCCGCTGACGTGTTCGTCGTGCAGCGCGAGCTGCGTGAACCTGGGGTCGCGCGCAACCTCCACGACGAAGCTCGCGGCATCGGGGTTGCGCGTCCAGCGCAGCGTGACGTCGCCCACGGGCCGCTTGCCACCGGCCGGCGGCTCCGTGAGGAACGGCGCCTCGGGGCGGGCGAGAAGCCGGAAGTCGCGCCGCGCGTCCGGGCCTTCCAGGCCGTCCGGGCTGATGGCGCGCACGCGCAGGTGCCAGGTGCCGTCGGCCAGCTGCGGGATGTAGACGTCATCGCCAGCGTCGAAGTGCTGGTCGTACTGGATGTGGTCGAAGGCGGCGTCGCTGGCCACCTGCACGCGCACGCGCAGCACCCCGGGCACCGGGAACTTGATCGGCAGGTGGTCGAACAGCGCCGGCACGCCGGACAGGTCGGGCGCCCGCGGCAGCGGCAGCGCCACCGGCTTGCGGCCGTCCTCGAGCCGGGCGCCGGACCGGGCCGGAACGTCGGCGGCCTGCGTGACCCTGTTGGGCGCCAGCAGGTCGCCGGGCAAAGCCGGCCGCGCCGGGGCCGACGCAGCCCGGGCCACGGGCAGCGACACGGCCAGCGGCAGCAGGAGCGCCAGCGCGATGGCGGACGCTCGCCGGTCGGGCGGCGGGACGAGGCGACGGGACGTCAGCTGCATGGGCACCGGAGGCTGGATGTGCGGGGCACGGGGGCGTTCACGCGGTGCCGGCGGGCGGGCGCTGCGCGGACTTGGGGCGGAAGGCCCGGCAGACGGCCGGATCGGTCTCGATGTAGGGCCCACCGATCAGGTCGACGCAGTACGGCACCGCGGCGAAGATGCCGGGCACCGGCGGCGCGAGATCGGGCAGGCCCTGCAGCGTCTCGGCGATCGCCTTGGGCTGGCCGGGCAGGTTGAGGATGAGCGCGCGCCCGCGGATCACGCCCACCTGGCGCGACAGGATGGCGGTGGGCACGAAGCGCAGGCTGATCTGGCGCATCTGCTCGCCGAAGCCGGGCATCTCGCGGTCGGCGACGGCCAGCGTCGCCTCGGGTGTGACGTCGCGCGGCGCCGGGCCGGTGCCGCCGGTGGTCAGCACCAGGTCGCAGCGGGCGTCGTCGACCAGGGCACGCAGCGTGGCGCTGATCGTGGGCGCGTCGTCGGCGATCAACCGTTCTTCATAGGCGACCGGGTTGCGCACGGCGCGCGCGAGCCACTCGCGAAGCGACGGCAGGCCCTTGTCCTCGTAGACGCCGGCCGAGGCGCGGTCGCTGATCGAGACGAGCCCGATGCGCACGCCGTCCAGCGTCGATGCCAGGGGCTCAGTCATCGTGCGACGGATCGGTGGGGAGCGTGTCGTCGTCCGCGCCGGCCGCACCCTGCATCTGCTCCTTGACGAGGCGGAACAGGTCGCGGTACGAGCGGCCGTGGCGCTCGCCCGGCTCGAGCTTTTCCTTGCGCGCCGAGCGCACCAGGCTGCGCAGCTGCTGGATGTCGGTGGCCGGGTACGCCTCGACCCACTTCTGCAGGGCGTCGTCGCCGGCCAGCAGCTGGTCGCGCCAGTATTCGGCCTGGTGCAGGGCGAGGGTGTCGGTGGCGCTGCCGACGCGGTACGAGGCGACGGCCTCGCGCAGCGGCGCGGGATCCTCGGACTTCATCAGCTTGCCGATGTACTGCAGCTGGCGGCGCCTGCCCTCGAACGAACGGGTGCGGCGCAGTTCGTCGATGGCGTCGCGCAGGCGTTCGTCGATCGGGAGCTTGTCCAGGCGGTCGACCGGCAGCGCGGCGACGGCTTCGCCGAGTTCCTGCAGGTCCTGCATCTGCTTCTTGAGCTCGTTGCGGCTCGGTGCGGTGCCGTCGATGGCCGCCTGGCGCTTGCTGACCGGCAGGTCCGACATCTCGGCGTCGAACGCTTCCGCCTGGCGGTTGGAGGCGTGCTTGGGCTCGCGGGGCATGGGCTTGGGGACTCTCTGATGATCGCTATGATTGCCCGGATTGTCCTGCAATTGGCGCGCTTGCCCAGTCCACCCGCGCCGACCTCAACAACTCCAAGCAAGGAATGCCGATGGCCGCCACGAAAAACGAAGGGTTCGCCTTCAAACCGGAGCAGTTCCAGCAGATCATCGAGGACGTGCTGAAGATCGCCAAGGCGACCGGCGCGAGCGATGCGGCGGCGGAAGTGTCCGAGGGCAGCGGCCTGTCGGTGTCGGTACGCAAGGGGGAGGTCGAGAACGTGGAGCGCAACCGCGACAAGTCCGTGGGCGTGGCCATCTACATCGGCCAGCGGCGCGGCAACGCGAGCACGTCCGACTTCTCCGCCAAGGCGCTGGAGCAGACGGTTCGCGCGGCCTACGACATCGCACGCTTCACCGCCGAGGATCCGGCCGCCGGGCTGCCCGATGCCGCGGACCTCGCCACGCCCGCCGAGGCCGCCATGGCGCTGGACCTGTTCCACCCGTGGGACATCGACGTCGCGCGCGCCACCGAGCTGGCCAAGCGCTGCGAGGACGCGGCCTTCGCCACCGACCGCCGGATCACCAACTCCGAGGGCGCCGGCGTGTCGGCGCAGCAATCGCACTTCTGGACCGGCAACACGCGCGGCTTCCGGGGCGGCTACGCGAGTTCGCGCCATTCGCTATCGGTCGCGCCCATCGCCGGCAAGGGCGGCGGCATGCAGCGCGACCACTGGTACTCCTCGATGCGCGACGCCGCCGAGCTGGCTGCGCCCGAGGCCGTCGGCCGCTACGCCGCCGAGCGCGCGCTGTCGCGCCTGAACTCGCGCAAGGTGCCCACCTGCGAGGTGCCCGTCCTGTTCGAGTCCAGCCTCGCGGCCGGCCTGCTGGGCGCGTTCGTCCAGGGCGTCAGCGGCGGGGCGCTGTACCGCAAGGCCAGCTTCCTGCAGGACTCGCTGGGCACGCAGGTGTTCCCCAAGGACGTCGACATCTTCGAGTTCCCGCACGAGCCCAAGGGCAAGGGCAGCGCGCCGTTCGACGACGAGGGCGTGCGCACGAAGGCGCGCGACGTCGTCAGCGCCGGGGAAGTGAAGGGCTATTTCCTTTCCAGCTACTCGGCGCGCAAGCTGGGCATGAAGACCACCGGCCACGCGGGCGGCTCGCAGAACCTGCGCATGACACATCGCCGCACGCAGCCGGGCGACGACCTGCCCGCCATGCTGCGCAAGCTCGATCGCGGCCTGTTCGTCATCGAGCTGATGGGGCAGGGCGTCAACTACGTCACCGGCGACTACTCGCGCGGCGCCGCCGGCTTCTGGGTCGAGAACGGCCGCATCGTCCATCCGGTGGAGGAGGTGACCATCGCCGGCCACCTGCGCTCGATGCTGATGGGCATCCAGGCCATCGGCGCCGACACCTACAACTACGGCGCGAAGACGGTCGGCTCGGTGCTGCTGTCGCCCATGAAGGTGGCGGGCTCCTGAGCGCCTGAACTCCCGACGGGGTCGCTCCGGCCCCGACAGTCACGTCCCTGAACGGAGCCTCCATGCTCGACGTCGCGGCCTCGGTGCTCGCGCTCACCGCCTTGCTCGCCTGGGTCAACCAGCGCTGGCTCAGGCTGCCCACCACCATCGGCGTGATGGCGACCTCGCTCGTGCTGTCGCTCGCGCTGGTCGGCCTGGATGCGGCCGGCCTGGCCGTGGGCCTGCATGCCAACGAGGAGCGGCTCGTCCGCTCGATCGACTTCTCGCAGCTGCTGATGCAGGGCATGCTGTCGCTGCTGCTGTTCGCCGGCGCGCTGCACGTCGACCTGAAGGCGCTGCGCGACTACCGCTGGCAGGTCGGCGTGCTGGCGTTCGTCGGCACCGCGCTGTCGACGGTGCTCGTCGGGGCGGCGCTGTGGGCCGCGCTCGGCGCGCTGGGCCTGTCCACGCCGTTGATCGCCTGCCTGCTGTTCGGCGCGCTGATCTCGCCCACCGACCCGATCGCGGTCATCGGCATGCTGAAGTCGGCCGGTGCGCCGCGCAACCTCGAGGTCGTGATCGCCGGCGAGAGCCTGTTCAACGACGGCGTGGGCGTCGTGCTGTTCGTGCTGCTGCTGGAGATGGCGGCCGAGGGCGGCGCGCCCACCCTGGCCCACGGCGCGGCCCTGCTCGCGCAGGAGGCCGGCGGCGGGCTGCTGTTCGGCTGGGCCCTCGGTTTCGTGCTGTGCCGCCTGCTGCGTGGCGTGGACGCGCACGCGGTGGCCGTGCTGCTCACGCTGGCGGGCGTGGTTGGCGGCTACACGCTGGCCAACGACCTGCACGTGTCGGGGCCGCTCGCGATGGTGGTCGTCGGGTTGATGGTGGGCCACGCCGGCCGCGAGGGCCGTCTGTCCGAGCAGACGCAGCACCACCTCGGCGTGTTCTGGGAACTCGTCGACGACGTCCTCAACGCCGTGCTGTTCGTGCTGGTGGGCATGGAGGTGATCACGATCCGCATTCCCGTCGGCCCGGCCGCGGCCGTCGGTGCCGGGCTCGCCGCGATCGCGATCACGCTCGCCGCGCGCTGGCTGACGGTGGGCCTGCCCGTCACGCTCGCGCGTCGCGCGTCACGCCTGCCCGCGGGCGCGGGCGGGCTGCTGACCTGGGGCGGGCTGCGCGGCGGCCTGTCGCTCGCGCTGGCGCTGGCCCTGCCGGCCGGGCCCTGGCGCGAGACGCTGATCGCACTGACCTATGCGGTCGTCGCCTTCTCGATCCTGGTCCAGGGCCTGACCTTCGGCCGGCTGGTGCGTGCGAGGCTGCGGCGCGACGCCTGAGCGCCACATGCGGCGCTGCAGCATGAACCGCGGGCACGCCGATCGCCCGCGTCACGGGTCGAGCATGGGACAATCGCAGCCTCGACAACAGCACAAGGCCAAAGCCGTGGACCTGAAGGTACCGATCACGATTTCCGATGAACTGGGCGACGACATCATCGAGTCGACCGGTCTGCTCGACCTGGCGAGCGGGGAGATCCAGCGGGTCGAGTACGAGGACTGGGACCTCGCCGCGCGCGGCCTGCCCGCCGACAGCGAGGACTACGAATTCACCGTCGGCACGCTGTCGAACAACGGCAAGGACGTGGAGTTCAAGGTCGACGTCAACAAGGTCACCGGCCAGTACTCGGTGAGCGCGAGCGAGCTGCTCGAGATCAAGGTGCGCGCAGCCGCGCTGTTCGCGGGCATCAGCGGCAAGGACATGCTGCGCAACGCCGACGCCAAGGCGGCCACGCCGCCGGCCGGCGGCAAGGGCCGCAAGCACCTGCATTGAGCGGCGCGGCGCCGTTTGCACGCAAGAAAGAAGGCCGCGCGAGCGGCCTTCGTCGTTCCAGGCGGCAAGGGGCGTGACGAGCGTTCAGTGGTGCCAGCCGCCGCCGCCGTGCTCGTAGCCACCACCGCCGTAGCCGCCGCCGTGGTAGTAGCCGCCACCGTAGTAGCGGCCGCCCCACGGGGCCACGCAGCAGCCGCTCATCAGCGTCACGAGCAGCGCCAGTGCGCCCCAGCGCACGAGCTTGTGTTTCGAGTTCATCCGGGTCTCCTGCAAAAGGCTGCTCCAGTGCCGCCTTATGCTATTAAACGCGGCTTGTCATCGATCGATGACAAGCTCCGCGTTTCCGTTTGCAAAGCCGCGTAAACGGTCGGGCAGGGCTTCATAGGCGACGCGCGTAAAGATGGGTGCCCAGCGCGACCGTGGGCCAGGGCCGGGGTCAACGCAGGACTCGACGAGGTCGTTGTCCGGACACAGGGTGCGCGACTTGCCGTGTAGACCCCGGAGGGGTCGACGCAGCGGGCCGCGACGCTCGCGGAACCCGAAAAGGAAACATCATGAAGAACGGTCTCGCCATTGCCATCGCCGGCCTCGCGCTGGCGTCCATGTCCGGTTGCATCGTGGCGCCGGCCCGTCCCTACTACGCCGAGGGCGGCTACGTCGCGCCGGCCGGCGTCGTCTACGTGGCGCCGACCTACGCGAGCCCGGGACCGGGCTGGGCCTGGGAATACCACGCCAGCTACGGCTGGGGCTGGCACCACCCGCGCTACGGCTGGCACCGCGGCTGGCATTGATCCGGTCGATGCGCCCTGAGGGCCCCGCGCAAGGCGGGGGACGCGCACCACGGGCGCGGCGCCAGCCGCGGCCGGGACGTCCTCAAGGCCTGGCCGGCGGCCCCTGCAGCTGGGCCAGCTGCTGCTGCGCCTGCGCGACGTCCTTGCCGTATTCGGCCAGGTAGCGCTGCGTCTCGTCGCTGGAGAACGGCGCGTCGCTGAACTGGGCGGGCGCGTATTTGCGCGAGGTCGCGACGGGGCCGTCGAGCGAGGCCATCAATGCGCGGTCCGGGTAGGCATCGGGCCTGAGCAGGAAGCCCTCGACGTCGTGCAGGGTCAGCGGCATCGCCGGCTTCAGGTCGCGCACCAGGCGGCCGTAGACCCGCAGCGGCACCTGGCGCGCGCCCCTGCCCAGTTCGTCGTTGAAGGTGACGAGGGCCAGCGGCTTGCCGTCGGCATCGTCCACACGGCCCGTGATCACGTAGCGCCCCGGCTGCTGGACGTCGACGCCCAGGATGAATTCGAGCGAACCGTCGCGCATCGCGTCGCGCACGCTGCCCGTCCAGCTCGCCGGCGCCTGCGGCGCATAGACGACGTCGAACGCCACGTAGCCCTGCTGGTCGCCCGACTGCACCACCAGCTCGGTGCGGATCAGCCCGGCGAAGTTGCCGAAGCCTTCGGCCGTGGGGTCGAGCCGCGCGGTGAAGGTGCCGTCGCCGGCGTGCGCGTCGCCATTGGAGCCATCGTCGACGAAAGGTTGCGTCACCACCGGGGCGAGCGGCGCCGCCTTGCCGCCGCCGGTGTCCTGCGGGCTGTGGGCCATCGAGCTGAGGACGCGCAGCGGCAGCACGGCGCCGTTGTCGTCGGTGGCCGTGACGGTCAGCAGCACCGTGTCGGCGCCCGTGGCGAAGACGTTCTGCTGCGTCGTGTGCACGTGCAGGTTGGGCACGATGCCGGTGCCGGGCATGCGCAGCGGCGCGTCGGTGGTGACGACCTGATGGGTCAGCCACTGGTCGGCGTGCTCGCTGGCCGGGCGCGAGTCGAACGGGTAACGCGTGGCGGCCTGGTACATCGCCAGCGTCTGCTTCGCGCGCTCCAGGCGCTGTTGCCACAGCGCGAGCCTCGCCTGGCGGTCGTCGAGGCCGGCCGCGCTGAACGGCGCGCGCCGCGGTGCTGACGCGGGCAGCGCGACGTCGCGCGGCGCGGGGGCGCCCACCGAGGCCTGCGCGACCGGGTCGAGCGCCTGCGCGGGCGGCGTGCTCGCCGGCGAGGCCATCCACCAGAGCGCCGCGGTGCAGACCGTGGCCACGGGCACGACGACGCGCCAGCGGATCCTCATCGCCGCCTCGCCGCGTCACTTCGCGTAGGTCACCATGTCCTGGCGCACCAGGCCCACCGTGCCCTGCCACTGGCCGTTGGTGTAGTGGTTGTACTGCTCGTTGTCGTCGCGGAACGAGACGGTGTGGTAGCTCCACTTGGCCGTGCCGCCCTCGTTGGCGGCGGTGCCGAGCGTGAGGTCGTTGCAGAACCAGTCGCTCGGATTGCAGTACGCGCCGCCCGAACTGCCCGAGACGGCGCCCGCGCTGTGGTACGCCACGGCCTCGTCGTCCTGGCCCGGCAGCACGCCGGAGTACAGCGTGCCCTTGGCCCCGGCCCACATGTAGAACCAATGGCTGCGCGTGTTGTTGTGGTCGTAGAGCGCGCGGGCGGTGCCCGTCTTCAGGTCGGACACCAGCGGCTCCGACGTCGCCCAGTCGCCGACGTTGGCCAGCTCCGAGCCGCCGCCGGCGCCGGCCGCGACATCCACCCACTTGATGTTCCAGCCGGTCTGCGTGCCCGCGCCCGAGGCGCCGCAGACGCCGCTGGCGTTCGGCGTGGCGTCGGTGATGGTGCGCGACGAGCCGCCATACATCGCCAGCGTGTAGCCGATCATCAGGTCGCCCGCGCTGTGCGCCGCCACGTAGCACCAGTTCGTGCCCGTGCAGAAGCAGTCGAGCGCGTTGCGGACCAGGTAGTTCTGGTCGGAGATGTGGCTGTAGCCGTCCCAGTTGACCGACTTCTTGTTGACGCCGGCGGCTGTGGTGCCCGGCCCCCAGTAGGTGAAGTCCGCGTAGTTGCCCGCCTGCCCGCCGCCGGTGCGCCCGTTGATCCACAGCGAGTAGTTGCTCGCCTGCGAGACCGCGGCGAAGCCTGCGGCGGCCAGCACGGCGCCACAGATCGAGACGTTGCGCAGACGGACGTTCATGGGATCACCTTTCGTGTGTCGAGAAGACGGACGGCGAAATGAAGTGACCGCAATGTCCGCAAGATCGCGCTGCAGCAGCAATGCAGGTTTTCCCGCAACGTGAAAAATGGCCCGCTAACCCGCATGGATACTGGGTTGCTTGACGCAGATCGCGTTTACGTCAAGCTGCTGACGAAAACGAACGTTCGTGCACTTGTGCGGCAGGCCGGTCGCGCCTGGGACGCGCGCTCAGCCGTTTCCCAACGTCTGGCGCGAAGGCTCGATTCTGGCTGGAGTGGTGGGAGCGTATCCCTGCGACAGCGCTTTGCTCCGCTCAGGAGGACGGCCTTTCGTCAATCGCCGCATCAGGTGATGGCGGCGCGGCCGGCGATTCCGGATGCGGTCCGTCGGTCGCGGCGGTCGTTCGTGCCAACCCTGCGGTACTCCTGCGGGAAGTCGCAGGATCCACGCGCCGGGAGAGCGCGCCGGGCAACGGCCGTTTCGTGGGGCGCGGAAGGAAGGGGATCCTGCGACGGCGCTCCGCTCGGCGCGGGATGACCGCTTCCAGAGGATCCGCGGGCCGTGGTCAGCCCTGCGCCAGCTGGTAAAGCCGCGTCGAGCGCGCCCCCGAGCGGCAGAACGCCAGCAGCGGGTGCGGCAGCTCGGCCAGCAGTTGGCGGAAGGCCGCCACTTCCTCGGGCGACTGGTAGCCGCCCGCGACGGGCAGGTGGCGGTATTGCAGGCCGGCGGCCAGGGCGGCGGCCTCGACCTGGGCCGAGGCCGGCTGGTCGGGACCGTGCTCGAAGTCGGGCCGGTTGTTGACGACGCTCTTGAAGCCCAGGCGCGCGACTTCCGCCATGGCGGCGGCGTCGAGCTGCGGGGCGACGAACACGTCGTGGTCGATCTGGCGCAGGGGCAGGGTGGTTTCCATGGAGGATCCTCGGACTGTCGCGGTATTGCCGGCCATTGTGCGGCCGGCGGCGCCTCACTTCGCGAGCGCGGCCTTCACGGCGGCCGACACCTGGCCCATGTCGGCCTTGCCGGCCAGCTTCGCCTTGACTGCGGCCATCACCTTGCCCATGTCGCCGGGACCCGCGGCGCCGAGTTCGGCCACGATCGCCGCGACCTCGGTGGCGATGGCCGCCGCATCCAGGCGTTCGGGCAGGTAGCCCAGCAGCACATCGAGCTCGCCCGTCTCCTTCTCGAGCAGGTCGGCGCGGCCGGCCTTGGAGAACGCCTCGATCGAATCCTTGCGCTGCTTGACCAGCTTGTCGACGATGGCGACGACGTCAGCATCGGTCAGCTCGATGCGCTCGTCCACCTCGCGCTGCTTCATCGCGGCCATCAGGTTGCGGATCGCGAGCAGGCGATCGGCGTCCTTGGCGCGCATGGCGGCCTTCATGTCGTCGGAGATGCGTTGCTTGAGGCTCATGGTCTTTCGGCTTTCGGTTTGTTCTTGTCGGCAGGTGAGGGCACCCGAAAAGGACAAAAGCCCGCAACGGCGTCCCGCGGCGGGCTTTCGACTTCCGTTCGTCGCCGCGAAGCGGCGACTATCCGGAGGAAACGAGCTCGAGAGCTCCCGTGAAACTCTCAGTAGAGCTTCTTGGGCAGCTGCATGCTGCGAACGCGCTTGTAGTGGCGCTTGACGGCGGCGGCCTTCTTGCGCTTGCGCTCGGCGGTCGGCTTCTCGTAGAACTCGCGGGCGCGGAGTTCGGTCAGCAGACCCAGCTTCTCGATGGTGCGCTTGAAGCGGCGCAGGGCCACGTCGAACGGCTCGTTTTCCTTGACACGGATGGTGGTCATGTAGCGAAGAATCCTTCGGGAGAAATAGATGCGCTCGGAGTCCTTGTCCAGACCCGGGGCACTCGTGAGAGCGACGCGGTTTCTAGAACGCCGGACAAAGATCGACACGCGGTTTGCCAGCAAAGCCAGGGATTCTACCCCGAAATGTGCGGAGGTGCGAATTTTTATGCGGCAACGCCGCATCGCCCAGGATCGACGCGACGGGCCGGGCCCGGTAGGTCAGCGCGGCAGCAGCGTCAGGTCGGCCGCCAGCGCCTCGGCGCAGGCGTGCGCGCTCGCCCAGGCCCACTGGAAGTTGTAGCCGCCCAGCCAGCCGGTGACGTCGAGCACCTCGCCGATGAAGTGCAGGCCGGGTGCGCGCCGGCTTTCCATCGATTTCGAGTCGATCTCGCGGGTGTCGACGCCGCCGGCCATGACCTCGGCCTTCTTCCAGCCCTCGGTGCCGGTGGGCGCGATGCGCCACGCCGCCAGGGACTCGGCGAGCTGGCGCAGCGCCTTGTCGCCCACCTCGGGCATGGGCCGGTCCTCGGGCAGGCCGCCGCGTGCCAGCCAGGCCTGGGCCAGTCGCTGCGGCAGGTGGGTGGCGAGCTCGTTGCCGAGCTGGCGCCGGGAGCCGGCCTTGGCACGCGCCAGGGTGTCGGGCCAGTCGGTGCCGGGCGCGAACGCGATCTGCAGCGTCTCGCCGGGGTGCCAGTAGCTCGACGCCTGCAGCACCGCCGGGCCGCTCAGGCCGCGATGCGTGAACAGCAGGTCCTCGACGAAATGGCCGCGCTGCTTGCCGCTGCCCGAGGAGATGTCGACCTCCAGCGACACGCCCGCCAGGCCGGCGAACGCTGCCCACTCGGCGGCGTCGAACACCAGCGGCACCAGCGCTGGGCGCGGGTCGACCAGCGCATGGCCGAACTGCTTGCCCAGCCGCAGGCCGAAATCGGTGGCGCCGATCGCCGGCACCGGCAGGCCGCCGGTGGCCACGACCACGCTGCGCGCGAGCACCGGGCCGCGTGCGGTGTCGAGCTCGTAGCGTTCGCCGCCGTCGCCCGCGTCGCGCGCACGCACGCCCGCGACCGCGCACGGCTGCCAGCGCTCGACGCGGCCGTCGTCGCACTCGCGCAGCAGCAGGTCGATGATGTCCTGGCTGGATTCGTCGCAGAACAGCTGGCCGCGGTGCTTCTCGTGGAAGGGGATGCGGTGGCGCTGCACCAGGCCGATGAAATCCTGCGCGGTGTAGCGCGCGAGCGCTGAACGACAGAAGTGCGGGTTGCGGGAATGGAACTGCGCGGGCGTGGCGTCTCGGTTGGTGAAGTTGCAGCGCCCACCGCCCGAGATGCGGATCTTCTCGGCCACCTTGGCCGCGTGATCGAGCAGGAGCACGCGGGCGCCGCGTTGCCCGGCCTGGGCCGCGCAGAACAGGCCGGCGGCGCCGGCGCCGATCACGGCGACGTCGACGCGCTTCAAGCGGAGACCGGCTTGGCGACGAGCTTGCGGATCTCGGGCTTGGCGCCCAGTTCGACCAGCGCGGCGATCACGGCGTCCCACTCCTGCCGCGTGACCGGCGTGATCGACAGCCGGCTGCCCGGCTTGAGCAGCTGCATGCCGGCCAGCTCGGGCCGCGCGCGCATCGCCTTGAGCGAGAGCAGCGGCGTGGTGGCCAGGTGCCGGACGTCGACGTGCTGCCAGCGCGGCTTGGACGGGTCGGACTTGGCGTCGAAGTAGGGGCTCTGCGGATCGAACTGCGACGCGTCGTCGTAGGCCGCGCTGGCGACCTCGGCGATGCCCGCCACGCCCGGCTCGGGACAGCTCGAGTGGTAGAACAGCACGCCGTCGCCGACGCGCATCTGGTCGCGCATGAAGTTGCGCGCCTGGTAGTTGCGCACGCCGATCCACGGCACGCGGCGGCCGGGGGCTTTCTCGACGTCGGAGATCGAGCACTCGTCGGGCTCGCTTTTCATCAGCCAGTACGAAGGCATCTGCTCGAAGCTGCTGGAAGGCGTCGTGAGACCCACGCCGCCGAAGTAAAGGTGTCCGCCGCGAACCTCGGGCCGCATTCCTGAACCCAGGGGTGTTCAGGTGGGCGAGGTCAGTCTGGCTTCGGGTTCATCTGACGCGAGACGATCACACCAACCAGACGATGTTCCAAGCCCTAGCGCAAAGCGCATCGGTTCAAGGAAATATAAAACCCTCGCGAACGCAACGGACGAATCCATTCTATGCGCCCGGCTCGCCGCGAGGCGAGCATCAGAGACGTAAAGAGGGCCTACGAAATCACTTGACGAACGATCGGGAAGAGATGCGCTAGGAGACGCTCCTAAAGGAGCCGTCCGTCCTCGTTCAGCGCCTCGTCCAGCCGCGCGATCAGGTGCTCCACCTGCGCGGCCGCCGCGCGGCGCGCCTCGCTGGCCTCGGCGTGTTCCTGGTGCGGCCTGGGCTCGGCCTGCTCGCCGCCTTCGACCGCCGCCACCGGCGCGGCGCGCGGCGCCTCGGCGAGCCGGTAGGCGAGGTTCAGCGCGGCCAGCACGGCGATGCGCTCGCGCGCCTTCACCTTGCCGGCGTCGCGGATGCCGCTCATCTCGCGGTCGACCGCGGCGACGGCGGCCTGCAGCAGCGCCTCGCCGCCGTCGGGGCAGGCCAGCAGGTAGCTCTGGCCCAGGATGGTCACTTCGACTTGCTTCATGGCGCGCTCCGCGGGCTGTCGCCTTCGACGTGCGCGTCGTCGGCCGCGTGGCCGCCCTCGGACGCGGGCAGCCGGTCGATCAGGGCGTCGATGCGCGCGCGCGCCGCGGCCAGGCGCGAGCGCAGGTTGTCGCGCTCGTCGGTGACGGCGCGCAGCTGCTGCTCGAGCAGGATGTTCGTCCGCTTCTGCTCCTCGTGGCGCAGGAGCAGGCGTTCGATGCGTTCGGCGAGATCCGGCAGTCGTGACATGGGCAGGGACGCTGGGGCGACAAAGACCCATTGTAGGGGCCGGCTTCACGCCGCCGTCCGCTCGCTGACCCTCGAACGAGGCCGCGTGCGGACGCGTCGCCGCCGGGGCGTGCGTGCCGCGCGACACCGAGGAACAAGAGGTGTCGAATGGTACGATCCGCTCTTCAGTTGGTGCTCCGGGCGGCCTCTCGCGCCGCCCGAGTGAAACGGGAATCAGGACGGTCGCCCTCGCCACGAGGAACGGCCCCACCTGAGCTGCCCCCGCAACGGTCGCGGAGGGTGTCGTCGCCTCGAGAAGGCGCCGGCATCGGCTGTCGTCACCTGGCCACTGCGCGTCTCTCCGGAGCGCGCGGGAAGGCTTTCGACACGCTGCCTCTCCGCCAGCCCGGATACCGGCCAGCTGTTCGGGGTCGTCCTGCGCGCTGGCGCCGGGCGGCCGTTTCGGTGGCACCTGCGGGGACGCTCGTGGCCACGTTTGCCGTTGCCTGTCTTCCATGACCTCTCGCCATTCCGGGCCGTTCGCGCCCGTGCACCGCCGCGTCGCGGCGTTCTCCGTCACCACCGTCGCCGCCGCGCTGCCGCTGCTGGCCGCACCCGCCGCGTTGGCGCAGACCGCGGGCGACCAGCCCGACCAGCAGGTCGTCGTCACGGCCGCGCGCGTCGCGCAGAAGCTGCCCGACACGCTGCCCAGCACCACGGTCATCTCGCGGGCCGACATCGAGGCCTCGCCGGCGCTCGACGTGCCCGACCTGATGCGCAGCTACCTCAGCTTCAACGTCGCCCAGACCGGCCCGGTCGGCGCGCAGACCAGCATCTTCGTGCGCGGTGCCAACTCCAACCAGGTGCTCGTGCTGATCGACGGCGCGCCGCTGTCGCGTGCCGACTTCGGCTCGGCGCCCTGGGAGCTCGTGCCGCTGGCGCAGATCGATCACATCGAGGTGGTGCGCGGCAACCTGTCCAGCCTGTACGGCTCGGCGGCTGTCGGTGGGGTGGTGCAGATCTTCACCCGGCACGGCGCCGGCACCAGCCTGACCGTGGGCGGCGGCAGCCGCGGCACGCTCAACGGCAGCGCCTCGGTGGGCCGGCGCTTCGGCGCGGAGAATCGCGCGTGGGAGCTGAGCGCCAGCCTCTCCGGCGTGCACACCGACGGCTACAGCGCGCGCGACGCGAAGGTCGACCCGACGGTCAACCCCGACCGCGACGCCTCGACGCAGAGCGGCGCCACGCTGTCGGTGGCCAAGACCTGGGCCACCGGCCACCGCACCACGCTCAGCGCGATGCACTCGGACACCGACAGCCACTACGACGGCTACGGCGGTCCCACCGTGGTCGACGAGCTCAAGAGCCGCCTGGACAACTTCACGCTGACCTCGCACCACGCGCTCACGCCGGCGCTGAACCTGGACGTGCACGCGGGCGACGACGTCATCAAGTACACCGACCCGACGGCCTTCACGCCGGGCGGGCTCGGACGCACGCGCCTGCTGGGCGCCGGCGTCGACTGGACCGTCGTCGACGGCCAGAACCTGCAGTTCGGCGTCGAGAGCGACAGCGAGCGCTTCGGCTACCTCGACTCGCCCGTGACCTCGCGCCACACGAACTCCGTGCGCGCGGGGTGGCTCGGCTCGTTCGGCCCGGCCTTCGAGCTGCAGGCCAACGTGCGCCACGACGACGCGAGCGACTACGGCAAGGCCGACACGGGCCTGCTGTCGCTGGGCTGGCGCCTGGATCACGACTGGAAGGTGGTGGCCCAGGCCTCGACGGCGTTCTCGGCCCCGAGCTTCTCCAACATCGCCTACGAGGCCGCGCCGCTGAAGGCCGAGCACTCGCGCGACTTCGAGCTCGGCCTGCACTGGAGCCGCGGCGGCTGGCTCGCGCGCGCGACGCTGTTCTCGCAGCGCCAGCACGACCTGATCGCCTTCAACGCGAGCTTCGCGACGGTCAACATCGATCACGCGAGCAACCGTGGCCTGGAGCTGTCCCTCGACGGCGACACCGGCTACGGCAAGGTGGGGCTGGACGCCACGTTCCAGGACGCGCGCGACGACGACGCGCACGCCGCGCTGCTGCGCCGCGCCCGCACCGTGGTCGCAGCGAACTATCGCGTGCCGGTCATGGGCTGGGACACGGGCGTGTGGCTGCAGTACACCGGCCGGCGCGCCGATGGCGACCCGATCACCTTCGCCACCGTGCAGGCCAAGGCGCGCACGGTGCTGGGGCTGACGGCCTCGCACGCGCTGTCGCCGGATTGGTCCATCGGCGTCAAGGCGAGCAACCTCACCGGCAGGCACGATCCCGAGGTGCTGGGCTACACGCCGCCGCCGCCGCTGGTGCTCGTGTCGCTGCACGGCCAGTGGCAATAATCGGCTGACCGTCCCGTCCGCCCACCCGCGCCCATGCCCGCCCGCGACCCCGCCGTCCTCCGCATCGCCTTGCTGGCGCTCGCGACGGCGCTGGTGGCCGCGCTCGCGCTGGGGCTGGGCTCGGGCGGCTGGGACTGGCAGCTGGTCGTCACGCTGCGCGCGCCGCGCGTGGCCGCGGCCGCCGGCGTGGGCAGCCTGCTCGCGCTCGCCGGCCTCGCGCTGCAGGTGCTGCTGCGCAACCCGCTGGCCGACCCCTACGTGCTCGGGCATTCCACCGGCGCCTCCGTGGGCGCGCTGGCCGCGCTGCTGCTGGGGCTGCAGCTGTGGATCGGCGCGGCGTCGGGCGCGCTCGTCGCGGGCCTGCTGCTGCTGTGGCTGGCGCGGCCCGCGCTCGCCGCGGCCGACGACGCGTCGCCCAAGCTGATCCTGCTGGGCACGATGCTGGCGGCCATCTTCGGTGCCGTGTCCACGCTGATGCTGACGCTGGTGCCGGACCAGCGCCTGCGCGGCGCGATCTTCTGGATGGTGGGCGACCTGTCCGGCGCCGACGCCAGTCTCTGGAACATCGTCGCCGCGGCGGTCTTCGTCGCCTGGCTGTGGGCGCGCGGCCGCTCCGTCGACCGCCTGATGCTGGGCGCCGATGCGGCCTGGCTGCTGGGCGAGCCGGTGCGCCGGCTGCGGCTGGAGCTGCTGGTGTTCGCGTCGCTGGCCGTGGGGCTGGCGGTGTCGACGTCCGGGTCGGTGGGCTTCGTCGGCCTCGTCGTCGCGCAGGGCTGGCGGCTGGCGGGCGTGCTGCGCACGCGCGAGCTGGCGCTGCTGTCGCTGCTGTCCGGCGCGGCGCTGCTGATGGGCGCGGACCTGCTGGCGCGCATCGTCGTGGCGCCGCTGGAGCTGCCCGTCGGCGCCGTCATGGCGCTGGTGGGCGCGCCGTGCTTCATCTGGTTCCTCGCGCGAGGCCTCAAGTGAGCGACACGCCCTTGCTCGAGACCCGCGCGCTGACGCTGCGCGCCGCGGGCCGCGTGCTCGTCGAGGGCCTCGCGTGGCGCGTGCACGCGGGCGAGCGCTGGTGCGTGATCGGCCGCAACGGCGCCGGCAAGAGCCTGGTGCTGCGCGCGCTCGCGGGCCTGTCCGTGCCCGAGCGCTCGGGCGACGTCCTGTGGCAGGGCCGGCCGCAGGGCGACTGGCCCGCCGGCGCGGCGGCCGCGTTGCGCGCCCTGATGCCGCAGCAGGCGCAGGACCGCTTCGCGTTGACCGTGGAGCGCGTGCTGGCGCTCAGCGAGGTCGCCGGCGGCGCGCCGCAGGCGCCCGAACTGCTGTCTGCGCTGGACATCGCCGCGCTGGGCGGCCGCCGTGTCGACCAGCTCTCCGGCGGCGAACGCCAGCGTGTCGCGCTGGCGCAGTGCGCGATGCAGGGCGCCGGCCTGATGCTGCTGGACGAGCCCGTGTCGTTCCAGGACCCCGCCCACCAGCAGGTCGTCGCGCGCTGGCTGACGCGGGCCGCGACGCCGGCATCCGGCGCGCGCGCCTGGATCGCCAGCGCCCACGACCCGAGCTGGATCGCGCGCGTCGCCACGCATGTGCTGGCGCTGTCGGGCGATGGCGGCTGGCAGGCCGGCCGCGTCGAGGAGATCCTCAGCGCGCCCGTGCTGGAGCGCACCTACGGCTGCGCGTGGCGCAGCGTCGAGGGCGCCTGGCTGCCGGCCTGACGCGCGCTAGTGCTCCAGCGTGCGCGCCGCCGGGGCCAGCGCCATCTCGCGCTTGAGCGCCGCGCCCAGCTCGATCACGGCCATCGCGTAGTAGCTCGACCAGTTGTAGCGCGTCACCACGTAGAAGTTGGACGTGCCGGCCACGTAGCTGGGCGGGGCGTCGCCGTTCTGCAGCTCGACGAAGCCGAGCTTGCCGGGGAAGTCGCGCGCCTCGGGCGGCAGCTGCGCGCCGGCCTCGAGGAGCTCGGAGACGTCCAGGCGCGGCACGATGTCGACCGCGACGAGGCGCGCGCGCGCCTCGGTGTCGAGCGGCGGCTGCGCGTCGAAATGGGTCGGCATGTCGCGCTGCCAGCCGAACGTGGCCATGTAGCTGGCGATGCTGCCGATCACGTCGTCGCCCCCGGCGGCCAGGTCGACGTGGCCGTCGTGGTCATAGTCGACCGCGTACTTCAGCAGGCTGCTGGGCATGAACTGCGGCCAGCCGATCGCGCCCGCGAACGAGCCGCGCACGCTGTCGGCCTCGCGGCCCTCGAGCGCGCACCACACGAGGTAGGCGCGCAGCTCGCTGCGGTAGAACGCGCTGCGGTCGGAGCGCCCCTTGGGAAAGTCGAACGCGAGCGTGGCCAGCGAGTCGAGCACGCGGAAGTTGCCGGTCATGCGGCCGTAGAAGCTCTCGACGCCGACGATGCCCGCCACCAGCTCGGGCGGCACGCCGTAGCGCTGCTGTGCGTCGTCCAGCGTGGCGGCGTGCGCCTGCCACCACTGCACGCCCGCGGCCAGGCGCTTGGGCTCGATGAAGCGGGCGCGGTACGCGGCCCAGTTCTTCGCGGTGCCCGCGGGCGCGGGCATGATGGCGCGGGCGACGGCGGGCTGGTAGCGCGCCCGCGACAGCTGGTCCTCGACCCATTCGCGGTCGAGGCCGCGGTCCTCCGCGACCTGCGCCGCGAAGGCCAGCACGTCGTCGCGCCGGCCGTAGACGAAGCTGTCGGGCGCGTCGTCGTCGCGTACGGCGCGCCGGGCCTTGCGGTGCTTCTTCGGCGCGGCCTTGGCCTGGGCATGCGACGCCGTCGGTGCGGAGGCGGTGGCGTCCGCCTGCGCGCGCGCCGGGTTCGCGATCGTCGCCACGGCGAGACCGGCGATCGTCGCGACGAGGCGCTGCAGGACGGTGCAAGAGGGCAGGCGGAGCTCGGACGCGCAAGTCATCTAGCGAGTTTAGCGACGCGGCGCCGCCGGCATCGCTGGAAAAGGACGGTGTCGCGTGCGCGCCTAGGGGCTTGCGCGCGCCGGCGACGCGTCACCCGCGCGGGCACGCTGCGCGAGCGCGGCGGCAAGGGCGCGCGCGGCGTTGCGCACGCCGCCCCAGTCGGGCGCGATGGCGCCGGCCCCCGGGCCGTAGCGCAGGCGCTCGAGCGCATCGAGCGACCGCGCCAGCGCCTCGGCCGGCGCGCCGAAGCGACGACGCAGCGCCGCCGCGACGACGCCCGGCGACTCATGCGGCGCGACCTGCACGCCATGCGGCTGCAGCGCGCGCAGCGCGGACGCGAGACGGCGCGCCAGGCGCTGGCCCGGCGTGCGGCGGTGCGAGTCCCACCACGCGAGTCCGGTGCCCAGGAGCGCAACGCCGCTGACGAGGATCATCAGCAGCCGGCCGAGATCCTCGGTGTCGGGCGAGCCGACGCCGGCCTTCTTCAGCAGGTCGAACTGCGCGTTGCGGTTGTAGCCCAGCACCCAGCGGTTCCAGCGGTTGTCCAGCGTCTCGCGCCAGCTGCGCAACCGCTGCAGCAGGCCCGGGCTCACCGCGTTGAAGGCGCTGCCCACGAGGCCGGCGGCCGGCTGGAGGGCGCGGCCGCGCTCGATGCGGTCGGGAGCGACGGCCGCGGTCGGGTCGGCCCGCACCCAACCGCGCGCCGGGTTCCAGTACTCGGCCCACGCGTGGGCATTGCTCTGGCGCACGATCACGTAGCCGTCCTCGAGCTGCGGGTCGGCGCCCTGGTAGCCGGTGACCACGCGCGCCGGGATGCCCATGGACCGCAGCACCACGACGAACGCGGTGGCGAAGTGCTCGCAGAAGCCGACGCGGCGATCCAGCCAGAACTCGTCCACCGGATCGTTCTCGTATGCGCCGGGCGCCAGCGTGTAGGTGAAGCCGGCGCTGCCGATGTGGCGGTACAGGCTCTCGACGATCGCGTCCGGATCCGCCGGCCGTCCGCCGCGGCCCGGATGCTCGCGCCGCCATTGCCCGGCCCAGGCGCGGGTGCGCGGGTAGAAGTGCGGGGGCAGCCGCAGGTTGTCGCCGAGATCGGCGGGCGTCGCGCCGACGATGCGGTCGTCCAGCCCGGCCACCGCGCGCAGCCGCACGCGTTGGGAGATCGGCCGGCGCGTGCGCCACTGCAGGTCGAGGTCGGCCAGGGGGCGCACCTCGCTGCCGTCCAGCACCTGCACGCCCTGCGACGGATCGCCCGGGTGCTGCGTCGACGGCGGCGGCGTGATCTCCAGCATCGGCAGCCACGTCAGCTGCGTCGGCTCCAGCGTCATCTCGTAGGGCGTGGGCCGGCCGTGCTCCTCCACGGTCAGCGTGCGCGGCGCGCCGGGGCGCAGCGAGCGGGCGTCCAGCAGCGACTGCGCGCGCCATTCGCGGCCATCGGTGTCGATCAGCACCGGCCCGCGGAAGTACAGCCGCCCGGCCGCCGGCGGCCGGCCGTCGAAGCGCACGCGAAACGCGATGCTGTCGTCGTTGGCGAGGTCGGCCACGCTGCCCAGCTCGAGGCGGTCGGACAGGCCCGTGCGGGCGGCCGAATCCGACGACGGCCACAACGGGCCGATGCGCGGGAACAGCAGGAACAGCGCGACCATCACCGGCGTGCCGATCAGCGCGGCGCGGCCGGCCAGTCCAGCGGCCTGGCGGATCGTGGGCCGTCCCGCGGGAATGTGGGCCAGCGTCAGTGCCGTCAGCCAGCCCCAGACGGACAACGCCGTGCCGAGCGCGGTCAGCAGCGTCTGCGAGTACAGGAACGTGGTGAGCACCAGGAAGAAGCCGAGGAAGAACACGACCAGCGCATCGCGCCGCGCACGCAGTTCGAGCGTCTTCAGGCCCATCAGCACCACCAGCAGCGTGACGCCGGCGTCCTTGCTGACCAGCGTCTTCTCGGCCGTGAACGTGAGCACGGCCGCCAGGCCCAGCAGCGCGAGCACCGCCATGCGTCCGGGCAGCGGTCCCTGGCGCCACGCGAGCCAGCCGCGCCAGCCCAGCACGACGGCCGACAGGCCCGACACCCACAGCGGCAGGTGCGCGAGGTGCGGCAGGATGGTCCAGCCGATCAGCGCGACCATGAACAGCGTGTCGCGGGCCTCGCGCGAGGGGGCGCGCCAGCGCGTGCGGGCGCGCGGGGCGGCCTGGTCGACGGCGATGTCGTGCCCGGTCATCGCGGTCACAGGCTGGCGAGCGCGCGCAGCGCGGCGTGCCGGTGCGGCGCGCCGTTGTCCGGCGCGAGCTCGGCGTTGGGCAGGGCCAGGCCCCATCGGTGGCCCGCAGCGTCGGCGGCGACGACCCAGGCGGCCAGCCGCGACAGCCGCGCCTCGGTGTCCAGGCCCTGCGCCTGCTGCCACTGCAGCACCAGCTCGCGCTGCACGGCGCCGGCGGTCTCGCGGCTGATCAGCTCGCCGGTGCGCGCGGCCTTCTTCCAGACCACCTGGCGCAGCGTGTCGCCGCGGCGGTAGGCGCGCACGCCCTCGAACTCGGTGCCGGCGCCGGCGCGCGCGGCCGGGCGGTCGTCGCCCTGCGCCGCCTCGACCTGCGGCCACGGCGGCGTCGGCGACTCGGGGCGCGGGTAGATCCATTGCCGGCCGGCGGGCCGCCAGATCGTCCAGGCGCGGAACAGGCCGAACGGGTAGCGCGACTCCACGCGCACCACCGGCAGCGCGTGCAGCCCGCGGTGCGGCGCGAGCCAGCCCAGGTGGACGGAGACCTGGCCCTGCGCCGGGATCTCGGCGTAGGCGAGCGGGACCGGGCGCACGCCGAGATCCAGGCCGAAGCCGACGCCCATGCGGGCGGCGCCGGGGTTGGTGACGACCAGCTCGAGCACCGCGGCGTCGCCGTCGAACGCGGGCACGAGCGGCTTCAGGTGCAGCGTGAGCCCGCGCAGGCTGCCGTGCGTCATCTGCATCGACGCCGCCGCGCTGCCCGCCAGCAGGAAGGTGAGGGCGAAGCCCAGGCTCAGCTGGTAGTTGATGGCCACCACCAGCAGCAGCATCAGCACGATGCCGAACATCAGGCCGGCGCGCGAGGGCACGATGTAGATGTTGCGCTGGGTCAGCGTCTGGCTCTCGCGCGGCTCGCGGCGCGCGTCCCACCAGGCACGCCAGCGGGCCCGCGCGTCGAAGAACGACGGGCGGACCGCGGGCGGCGCAGTCGTCGGGGCCATGGACACGCTCAGGGCAGCGCGACCGACTCGATCATCGCGCGCACCTGCTCGCGCCGGCCGCGTCCCGCCCCGGGCACCGGGACCAGCCGGTGCGCGATGGCCTGCGGCAGGATGGCCTGCAGGTCGTCGGGGCTGACGAAGTCGCGCCCCGCCAGCAGGGCGCGGGCGCGCGACAGCCGCAGCACGCCGATCCCCGCGCGCGGCGACAGCCCTTCGCTGAACCAGTGCCCCGAGCGCGTGGCGGCGATCAGCGCCTGCAGGTAGTCGAGCAGCGAGTCCGACACGTGCACCTGGCGCACGGCGGCCATCGCCTCGATCAGCTCGGCCGGCGTCATCACCGGCGCCAGGCGCGCGACGGCCTCGCGGCGATCCTGGCCGGCCAGCAGCTCGCGCTCGGACTTCGCGTCCGGGTAGCCGAGGGTGATGCACATCAGGAAGCGATCGAGCTGCGACTCGGGCAGCGCGTAGGTGCCGAGCTGGTCGCCGGGGTTCTGCGTGGCGATCACGAAGAAGGGCAGCGGCAGCGGCCGGGTGCGGCCGTCGACGCTGACCTGCTGCTCCTCCATCGCCTCCAGCAGCGCGCTCTGCGTCTTCGGCCCGGCGCGGTTGATCTCGTCGGCCAGCAGCACCTGCGCGAACACCGGGCCGGGATGGAACGCGAAGCTCTCGTTGCTGCGCTCGTAGACGCTGACGCCCACCAGGTCGCTGGGCATCAGGTCGGCGGTGAACTGCACGCGCGAGAAGCTCAGGCCGAGGGAGACCGCGAGCACGTGCGCGAGCGTCGTCTTGCCCACGCCCGGCATGTCTTCGATGAGGAGATGGCCGCCCGCCAGCAGGCAGGCGATGGAGTCGTCGATCTGGGCCGGCTTGCCGACGATGATCGTGCTAATCTGGCCTTGCAGCCTTGTCAGACGCGCTTGCAGCGATGAAGTCATGGCTCAACGATAGCTGAACGGCAGGAACAGCGCGTGCGCGCAGGCGGACCGAGGCGACATGAACTCCAGGGATTCGGGACAGGCGGTCACAACGGCCGGGCAAGCGGGAGGCCGATGATGTCGACCGCGTATTTCACCCACGCCGACTTCCGTCGCCACGACATGGGCCGGGGCCATCCCGAATGCCCGGCGCGGCTCGACGCGATCGACGACCACTTCCTCGCCACGGGCCTGGCCGACGTGCTCGCGCGCCACGACGACGCGCCGCTCGCGCGGCCCGAGGACCTGGCGCACGCCCACAGCGGCAACTACCTCAGCGAGCTCGACGAAACCTTCGAGCGCGTGGCCGAATCGGGCGAGCTCAAGTCCGTCGATCCGGACACCGCCGCCTGCCCGCAAACGCGCCAGGCCGCGCTGCGCGCCGCCGGCGCCGCGGTGGCGGCCACCGACCTGGTGCTCGACGGCCGGGCCGAGAACGCCTTCTGCGCGATCCGCCCGCCCGGCCACCACGCCACCCGCGACGCCGCGATGGGATTCTGCTTCTACAACAACGTGGCCATCGCCGCGCGCCATGCGCTCGACGTGCGCGGCCTGCAGCGGGTAGCCATCGTCGACTTCGACGTCCACCACGGCAACGGCACCGAGGACATCATCGCCGGCGACGAGCGCATGCTGATGGTGAGCATCTTCCAGGACCAGCTCTACCCGTTCAGCGGCAACGAGCCCAAGGCCGGCAACATGCTCAACGTGCCCGTGCCGGCCTACACCAAGGGCGGCGAGATCCGCGAGATCGTCGAGCAGCAATGGCTGCCGCTGCTCGAGAAGTTCAGGCCGCAGATGATCTTCGTCTCCGCCGGCTTCGACGCCCACCGCGACGACGACCTCGGCCGCCTGGGCCTGGTCGAGGCCGACTACGAATGGATCACGCGCCGCCTGATGGACGTCGCGAAGCGCCACGCGCAGGGGCGCATCGTCAGCTGCCTGGAGGGCGGCTACAACCTGGACGCGCTGGCGCGCAGCGCGGCCGCGCACGTGCGGGTGCTGGCGGGCGTCTAGCGCGGCCGGGCCCGAGCCCCGGCGATCGCGAATTCGGAGCCATCCGACAACCCGCCCGGCCGAACGGCGGGAATCGGCCGTGCGCCCGCCGCCGCGCCTCAGGCGCCCACGCGGGCGCGCATCGCCGCGATGTCGCTCACGGGGCGCACCTCGATCGCGCCGTAGGCCGTCCAGGGCTGCTCGTGGGCCATGCGCACCGCTTCCTCCATGGAGTCGGCCTCGATGAGCGTGAACCCGGCGAGCATCTCCTTGGTCTCGGCGAACGGGCCGTCGAGCACCGCGGAGCGGCCGTTGCGCGTACGCACGGTGCGCGCCGTGGCCGCCGGCTGCAATTGCTGGAAGCCCAGCACCTTGCCCTGGGCCTGCAGCGAGTCGGCGTTCTTCAGGCAGTCGCGCATCTTGACGTTGAACTCGGCTTCCGGCAGCTTGTCCAGCAGTTCGGCGTCGGTGTATACAAGCAGCAGGTATTGCATGGCGGCGAAGGCTTTGGCAGCCGGGAGTGGTGCGGCGATTCTGCCTGCCGCGCGAAAGATTTATCAACCCCCGCGTCCAGGATGTCGAAAATGGCGCTCGTCGACCGTCGTGGAGACAGGAGGCGAACCTCGCGGTCGCCACTGCCAACCCTGCCAGGAGAACGACATGCGAGTGATGGTCATCGTCAAGGCGAACGAGAACTCAGAGGCGGGCGTCCTGCCCCCGGCCGAGCTGTTCGAAGCCATGGGCAAGTACAACGAGGAACTGATCAAGGCCGGCATCATGCTGGCGGCCGATGGCCTGCAGCCGTCGTCCAAGGGCGTGCGGGTGCACTTCTCGGGCACCAGCCGCACGGTGACCGACGGTCCGTTCGCCGAGACCAAGGAGCTCGTCGCCGGCTTCTGGCTGTGGCAGGTGCGCTCCATGGAGGAAGCCATCGAATGGGTGCGCCGCTGCCCCAACCCGCACGTGGGCGAGAGCGACATCGAGATCCGGCCGATCTTCTCGGCCGAGGATTTCGCCGCGCTGCTGCCGCCCGAACTCGCCGACAAGGTCACCGCGCAGGACAGCGACCTGCGCGAGAAGCTCGCGGCCAAGGCGTGATGCGCGCGTGCCCGCCAACCGGAGACCGCCGCCATGGCGCGTGACGTCCACCGCACCATCGATGCGGTCTGGCGCCTGGAGTCGGGACGCATCATCGGCGCGCTGGCGCGCCGGGTGCGCGACGTCGGCCTGGCCGAGGAACTGGCGCAGGACGCCCTCGTCGCCGCGCTGGAGCACTGGCCGACGGACGGCGTGCCCGACAACCCGGGGGCCTGGCTGATGGCCACCGCCAAGAACCGCGCGCTCGACCGCCTGCGCCAGTTCGCGCTGCACCACCAGAAGCAGCAGGAACTCGGCGCCGACGCCGACGCGCGCGGCGACCACGTCGTGCCCGACTTCAGCGATTCGCTCGACGACGCCGACGACATCGGCGACGACCTGCTGCGCCTGGTCTTCACCGCCTGCCACCCCGTGCTGTCGCGCGAGGCGCAGGTGGCGCTGACGCTCAAGCTGCTGGCCGGCATGAGCACCGCCGAGATCGCGCGCGCCTTCCTGCAGCCCGAGCCCACCATCGCCCAGCGCATCGTGCGCGCCAAGCGCACGCTGGGCGACGCCGACGTGCCGTTCGAGGTGCCGCGCGGCGACGCGCTGCAGGCGCGGCTGTCGGCGGTGCTGGAGGTGGTCTACCTCATCTTCAACGAGGGCTACTCGGCCACCGCCGGCGACGACTGGACGCGCCCGGCGCTGGTGGAGGAAGGGCTGCGTCTCGCGCGCATCCTGGCGCAGCTGTCGCCGGCCACGTCCGAGGTGCAGGGCCTGGTTGCGCTGATGGAGATCCAGGCCTCGCGCATGCGCGCTCGACTCGATGCGCACGGCAAGCCCATCCTGCTGATGGCCCAGGACCGCAGCCGCTGGGACCAGCTGCTGATCGGCCGCGGCCTGGCCGCGCTCGCGCGCGCCGAGCAGCTCGGCGACGGGGTCGGCCCGTACCAGCTGCAGGCGGCGATCGCGGCCTGCCACGCACGCGCCCGCACGCCGGAGGCGACCGACTGGCCGCGCATCGTCGAGTTGTACGGCGAGCTGATGGCGGCCGCGCCGTCGCCCGTGGTCGAACTCAACCGCGCCGTCGCCGTGAGCATGGCGTCCGGTCCGGCCGCGGCGCTGCTGCTGGTCGACGGCCTGGTCACCGACGGCCACCTGGCGCGCTACCACCTGCTGCACGCCGCCCGCGGCGACCTGCTGGCGCGGCTGGAGCGCCACGAGGAAGCGCGCCTCGAGTTCGAGCGCGCGGCCGCGATGACGGCCAACGAGCGCGAGCGGGCGCTGCTGCTGGAGCGGGCGCGGGAAGCGGCGACGCGCTAGGCGTGGGGTGGCATCGGGCATCGGGCGCCGCGCCCGCGCGTCCCGCGCGAGCGCCCCGTGCACGCAGGATCAGGCCTGCGGGCCGCAGCCGTCCATGGGCGGCGCCGACTTCAGGTTCTCGCGGATCTGGTCCATCGTCAGCTCCTTGACCTGCGTGGCGAGCGACCACAGGTGGCCGAACGGATCGGCCACCAGGCCGTAGCGCGCGCCCCAGAACATCTCGGTGACGGGCATGCGCACCGTCGCGCCGGCGCGGGTGGCGCGTGCGAAGGATGCGTCGGCGTCGGTGACGGACAGGTGGAGGGTGACGGCCGTGCCGCCGAGCGAGGTCGGGCCGAGCGCGTGCATCTCGGGGAACTCGTCCACCAGCATCAGGGCGGAGTCGCCGATGCGCAGCATCGCATGCATGAGCTTGCCGCCCGGGCCGGCGAGGCGGTCGACCTCGACGGCGCCGAACGCTTCCTTGTAGAACTCGATGGCGGCCGAGGCATCCTTGCAGACGAGGTGCGGCGTGATGGTGTGCAGGCCGTGCGGGATCGGGTTGACGGTCGAAGTCATGGGGTCTCCTTGCGGTTGAACATGCCTGAAGCGCTTGGCGGCTTCATCGGTACGACGTTCGGCGGCGCGCGCCCTCGACATGCCGGGACAAAATAGTCGCCCCCGGCGCCCGGCGTGTCCGTGCCCGCCCCCGTCACCCGGCAGCCGCCGCGCTCCCGCACAATCGCCGCATGGAAAACTGGTTTTCGCCCGAACTGCTCGCCCTGATCCGCGAGGCCGAGCAGCCGCACGCCTACATCGCGCTGCTGCTCATTGCCGCCGCCTTCCCGATCGCCTGGGGCATCCCTCGGCTGCTGCGCGGGCCCGAGCCGCGCCACGGCTCGATCGTCTTCGGCGGCCGCATCTTCGACGGCGTGATGTTTCCGGCCCTGTGGCTGGGCCTGGTGTGGATCGCGCGCCTGTTCTGCGTGCACCAGCACCTGCCGCTGGCCGTCTTCAGGGTCGTCATCCCCATCCTGCTGTCGCTGCTGGTGATCCGCCTGACGGTGCGCGTGATGCGCGTCGCGTTCCCGAAGTCGGGCCTCGTGCGCGCCGTCGAGAAGACGGTGTCGTGGGCGGCCTGGCTGGGAGTCGTGCTGTGGATCACCGGCGTGCTGCCGTCCTTCGTCGAGGCGCTGGACGACATCCACTGGAAGATGGGCTCCGGCACGGTCAGCCTGGCCACGATCCTCGAGGGGGTGATCGTCGCCGGCTTCGTCCTGATGGTCACGCTGTGGGTGTCGGCCGCCATCGAGGCGAAGATGCTCAGGGGCGCGACGGGCCAGCGGCTGTCATGGCGCAAGGCGGCCGCCAATGTCGTGCGCGCGGCGCTCGTGTTCATCGGCCTGCTGCTGGCGCTGTCGGCGGTGGGCATCGACCTGACGGCGCTGTCGGTGCTGGGCGGAGCGATCGGCGTCGGCCTCGGCCTGGGCCTGCAGAAACTGGCCGCCAACTACGTCAGCGGCTTCGTGATGCTGGCCGAGGGCGCGCTGCGCATCGGCGACACCGTCAAGGTGGACGGCTTCGAGGGCCGCATCTCCGACATCACCACGCGCTACACCGTGCTGCGCGCGCTCAACGGCCGCGAGGCGATCGTGCCCAACGAGATGATGGTGACGCAGCGCGTCGAGAGCTCCACGCTGGCCGACCCGAAGATGGCGCTCAGCACCGTGGTGCAGGTGGGCTACGACACGGATCTCGACGCGCTGGTGCCGCAAATCCTCGCCGTCGTGCCGGACATCCAGCGCGTGATCGCCGACCCGTCGCCGTCGGTGCAACTGAGCGCCTTCGCCTCCGACGGCCTGGAGCTGACGATCTCGTTCTGGATCGCCGACCCCGAGAACGGCACCGGCAGCGTCAAGTCCGACGTCAACCTGGCGCTGCTGCGGTTGTTCAACAGGCTGGGCGTCGAGATCCCGTTCCCGCAGCGGGTGGTGCGCACCTTGGCGGTCTCGGGGGCTGCGCAGGCGCAGGGCGTGGTGCCGGGAGCGCAGTCGACGCCGTCGCTGGCGACGTCGTCGGCGCCCGCGGCGAGCGCGCAGGAATTGAAGGACGCGCCGCCGTCGAAAGGGCAGGAGCCGGGGCTGCTGGAGCCGGGCGGGGCGGCGGGCGCCTGAGCATGGTCCGCCGCCAATGAAAAAGCCCGCGTGCGCGAGCAGCGGGCTTCCCGGCGGCGGCGATGTTCAGGCCACGGCCACCGGAATCTTGCCGATCTTCGCCTGCCACTCCTTCGGCCCCGTGATGTGCGCCGAGGTGCCGCCGGAATCGACGGCCACCGTCACCGGCATGTCGACGACGTCGAACTCGTAGATCGCTTCCATGCCCAGGTCGGCGAAACCCACGACCTTGGCCGACTTGATCGCCTTGGACACCAGGTAGGCCGCGCCGCCCACCGCCATCAGGTAGGCGGACTTGTGGTTCTTGATGGACTCGATGGCGACCGGGCCGCGCTCGGCCTTGCCGATCATCGCGATCAGGCCCGTCTTGGCGAGCATCATCTCGGTGAACTTGTCCATGCGCGTGGCCGTCGTCGGGCCGGCCGGACCGACGACCTCGTCGCGCACCGGGTCGACCGGGCCCACGTAGTAGATGACGCGGTTGGTGAAGTCCACCGGAAGTTGCTCGCCCTTGGCCAGCATGTCCTGGATGCGCTTGTGCGCGGCGTCGCGGCCCGTGAGCATCTTGCCGTTCAGCAGGATCGTGTCGCCGTGCTTCCACGTGGCCACCTCGGCCGGCGTGAGCTTGTCGAGGTCGACGCGCTTGCTCTTGTTGTAGTCGGGGGCCCACTTCACGTCGGGCCACAGGTCCAGGCTCGGCGCCTCGAGGAAGGCCGGGCCGGAGCCGTCGAGGACGAAGTGCGCGTGGCGCGTCGCGGCGCAGTTGGGGATCATCGCCACGGGCTTGGAGGCGGCGTGCGTCGGGAAGGTCTTGATCTTGATGTCCAGCACCGTGGTCAGGCCGCCCAGGCCCTGGGCGCCGATGCCCAGCGCGTTGACCTTCTCGTACAGCTCGACGCGCAGTTCCTCGAGCTTGTTCGACGGGCCGCGCTGCAGCAGCTCGTGCATGTCGATGTCTTCCATCAACGATTCCTTGGCCAGCAGCATCGCCTTCTCGGCCGTGCCGCCGATGCCGATGCCCAGCATGCCCGGCGGGCACCAGCCGGCGCCCATCGTCGGAACCGTCTTCAGCACCCAGTCGACCAGGCTGTCGCTGGGGTTCATCATGATGAACTTGCTCTTGTTCTCCGAGCCGCCGCCCTTGGCCGCGACGGTGACGTCCACCTTGTCGCCCGGCACCAGCTGCACGTGCACGACGGCCGGCGTGTTGTCCCGGGTGTTCTTGCGCGCGAACAGCGGGTCGTCGAGGACCGAAGCGCGCAGCACGTTGTCGGGGTTCAGGTAGCCGCGGCGCACGCCTTCGTCGACGACCGCCTCGATGCCGGCGTCGCAACCCTCGAAGCGCACGTCCATGCCGACCTTGAGGAACACGTTGACGATGCCGGTGTCCTGGCAGATGGGACGCTTGCCCTCGGCGCTCATGCGCGAGTTCGTCAGGATCTGCGCGATCGCGTCCTTGGCCGCCGGGCTCTCCTCGCGCTCGTAGGCGCGCGCGAGGTGGGCGATGTAGTCGGCGGGGTGGTAGTAGCTGATGAACTGGAGCGCGGAGGCGACGCTCTCGATCAGGTCGGCGGCTTTGATGATGGTGGGCATGGGATCTGGCCGGGGTTGCTGGAGGCAGTCCGCCATTATCCGCTGCCCCGGTTCCGCAGCACCGCGCTCGGGCACTCCCGCGACCGGGCACGGTTCACACTCTGGCACCGCCTGGCCCGCACGGCGCGGACGGCGGGCTCAGGTGCCCGCGCCCTCGATCGCCGGCGCCACGGTGGCGGCGAGACGGCGCTTGCGCCAGCGCTGGAAGCGTTCCCGGGCCGGCACCTCGACGGCGTAGTGCAGCGCCGTCGCGCCGGCCAGCGACACCGCCGTCGCCGCCAGCATGGCCCAGCCGTAGCCGACCGACCGCGCGCGCAGGCCGTGCATGACGGCGTAGCCGATGTTCTGGTGCAGCAGGTACAGCGGATAGGAGATCGCGCCGAGGAACACCAGCACGCGCGTGTCCAGCAGCCCCGCGCGACGCTGCGACACCAGCCAGAACACGGCGGCGATCGCCAGCGCCAGCACGCCTCCGCGCGGGCCCTGCGCCAGGAAGGCGGCCGCGACGGCGATGCCGTACTGCAGCCAGCTCGCGCGCGAGGCGCGGCCTTCCTGGTAGTCGAGGAAGGCGGTCACGCCGATCCCGAAAAAGCCGCAGTGCTCCAGCAGCAGCACCCGATCCAGGATCACGGGCAGCGGCCGGCCGATCCAGCGGCAGGCGAGGTAGGCGGCCACGCCCGTGAGCATCCAGCCGGTGACCAGCAGGCGGGTGCGCGGCAGCCAGCCCGCGGCGAGCACGCCGACGATCCAGGCGTAGAACACGAGTTCGACCTCCAGGCTCCAGTAGACGCTGTCGACGTGGGGCACGTGGAAGTATTCCTGCAACATGGTCAGGTTGAACGCGGCCTGCGGCGGCGTCACGGTGCGGCCGGCCAGGGGCCACAGCGCCATCACGGCGAAGGTGACGATCACGCCGACCCAGTAGGTCGGGTAGAGCCGCGCCGCGCGGGCGATCACGAATTCGCCGGCGGAGCGCATGCGGCTCAGCGTCATCAGCATCACGAAGCCGCTGATGGCGAAGAACAGTTCGACGCCGAATCCGCCGTTGTAGGCGTGGAAGGGCGCGGCGTTGTCGCCGAAGAGCTCGCCGTAGCGCACCGAGTAGTGGAACAGCAGCACCCAGCAGGCGGCGATGCCGCGCAGGGCATCGAGCTCTCGGCTGCGTGAAGCGTGTGACTTGTCCATGTAACCCTCCTCGTGCCGACCGGTCGGGCCGTTCGCCCGTCGAGCGGTCGTTCGGCGCATCCGGTGCCGCGATCCTGGCGCGCCCGCCACCGCGTCGCGGGCGCGGAGGTCGGTCACGCCAATCGGGCAACGTGGCGAGGCACGGGGGAATTATCCGCTGGCGGGGGGCGACCGGTGCGCCGCGGCACCCCCTATCCTGGTGAGTCGCGGCCCGGCGGGCAGGCGTCAGGCGCGCAGGTGGCCCAGGATCACACCGCCATAGGCCAGCGCGCACAGCACGATGGCCACGAGCACCATCGCGCTGCCCATGTCCTTGGCGCGGCCCGACAGCTGGTGGAACTCGGGGCCGATGCGGTCGACCACCGCCTCGAGGGCGCTGTTGGCGATCTCGCAGATCAGCACCAGGCCCACGCCCATGAGCATCATCATCGTCTCGACCCAGCTGCGCCCCAGGACCAGCGCCAGCGGGACGAGCACGACGCTCAGCGCGACCTCCTGCCGGAAGGCCTTCTCGAGCCACGCCGCGCGCAGGCCCTTCAGGCTGATGTCGAACGCGCGCGCGATGCGGTCCAGGCCGGTGCGCGTCTTCTGGATCTGGTGGTCTTCCATGCTTGGCCAGGGTCTGCCGGGATTCAGTGGTCCGCCACGTGGTGGGGCAGCAGGCGGTCGACGTAGGCGAGCGCCAGCGCCGACACGAGGAAGGCGAGGTGGATCAACGTCTGCCACATCAGCACCTTGGCGTCGTAGGCATCGGCGTTGATGAAGGTGCGAAGGAGGTGGATCGAGCTGATGCCGATGATGGCGGTGCCGAGCTTGACCTTGAGCACCGAGGCGTTGACGTGGGACAGCCATTCCGGCTGGTCGCGGTGGCCCTCCAGGTCGAGGCGCGACACGAACGTCTCGTAGCCGCCGATGATCACCATCACGAGCAGGTTGGAGATCATCACCACGTCGATCAGCCCCAGCACGACCAGCATGATGACCGTCTCGTTGAGCGAGGTGACGGCGGTCGCCGCGCCCGAATCGCTCGGTGCGGGGTGGTATCCGATGCTCTGGACGAGAATTTGCAGTGCATGCCCGTCGCCCAACGCCGCTTGCAGAAGATGTACCAGTTCGATCCAGAAATGCACCACATAGACACACTGCGCCAGGATCAACCCCAGGTAGAGTGGCAGCTGGAGCCAGCGCGTGGCGAAGATCAGTCGCGGCAGCGGGCGGAGGCGGGGAGGCGGCGTGTTCGGGGTCATGGGGCCCTGTTCGTGGTCGTGGAGGTCGAGCGCGCGGTCGCACGGGCGCCGGCCGATTGTAGGGAGCGCGCGGCCGGGTCGAGTCAGGCCTGGGTAAGAGCGCCGACCTAAGGTCCACCGCACCGGTCACGCATCGTCGCGCTGCGGCCGTTCGAGTTCCCCGTAGCAGAATCAGAGCCTCAGGGCATCCCGCGCGATGCCCGCCATTCCAGGAGACAGCATCCATGAGCGCCGCAGAGCACACCCCGCACGAGCTGCACACCTACGATCCGCCGGCCGACCTGAAAGCGCAAGCCTGGGTCAGCGGCATGGACGCCTACCGCGCGCTGTGCGACGAGGCCGGGGCCGACCACGAGGCCTTCTGGGCCCGCCGCGCCCGCGAGCTGCTGTCCTGGAAGAAGCCCTTCGCCCAGACGCTGGATTCGAGCGACCCGCCGTTCTACAAGTGGTTCGCCGACGGCACCCTCAACGCGTCGTACAACTGCCTCGACCGCCAGGTGGAGGCGGGCCTCGGCGACAAGGTCGCGCTCATCTTCGAGGCCGACGACGGCAAGGTCAGCCGCGTCACCTACAAGGAGCTCCTGGCGCGCACCTGCCGCATGGCCAATGCGCTCAAGGCGCGCGGCGTGAACAAGGGCGACCGGGTCGTCATCTACATGCCGATGTCGGTCGAGGGCGTCGTGGCGATGCAGGCCTGCGCGCGCATCGGCGCGCCGCACTCGGTGGTGTTCGGCGGCTTTTCCGCGCAGAGCCTGCGCGACCGCATCGAGGACACCGGCGCCGTGGCCGTCCTCACCGCCGACGAGCAGATGCGCGGCGGCAAGTCCATCCCGCTGAAGCCCATCGTCGACGACGCCATCGCGCTCGGGGGCTGCGATTCGGTCAAGGACGTCATCGTCTACCGGCGCACCGGCGGCCAGATCGCCTGGACGCCGCGCGACAGCTGGATGCACGAGCTGGCCGCCGCCGCGGCCGACACCTGCGAGCCCGAGTGGGTCGGCGCGGAACACCCGCTGTTCCTGCTCTACACCTCCGGCTCCACCGGCAAGCCCAAGGGCGTGCAGCACTCCACCGGCGGCTACCTGCTGCACGCGGCGCTGACCACGAAGTGGACCTTCGACCTGAAGCCGGACGACGTCTTCTGGTGCACCGCCGACATCGGCTGGGTCACCGGCCATACCTACATCACCTACGGCCCGCTCGCGCTCGGCGGCACCGAGATCGTGTTCGAGGGCGTGCCCACCTTCCCGGACGCCGGCCGCTTCTGGAAGATGATCCAGGACCACAAGGTCACCAAGTTCTACACCGCGCCCACCGCCATCCGTTCGCTGATCAAGGCGGCCGAGGCCAACGACAAGGTGCACCCGAAGTCCTACGACCTGAGCAGCCTGAAGGTGCTGGGCTCGGTGGGCGAGCCGATCAACCCGGCGGCCTGGGAGTGGTACCACCAGCACGTGGGCGGCGGCCGCTGCCCCATCGTCGACACCTTCTGGCAGACGGAGACCGGCGGCCACATGATCACGCCGCTGCCGGGCGCCACGCCGCTGGTGCCGGGTTCGTGCACGCTGCCGTTCCCCGGCATCGCCGCGGCCGTGGTCGACGAGATGGGCAACGACGTGCCCAACGGCACCGGCGGCTTGCTGGTGGTCAAGAAGCCGTGGCCGTCGATGATCCGCACGATCTACGGCGACCCGGAGCGTTTCAGGAAGAGCTACTATCCGGCCGAGCTGAAGGGCTACTACCTCGCCGGCGACGGTTCCATCCGTGACGCCGAGACGGGCTACTTCACCATCACCGGCCGCATCGACGACGTGCTCAACGTGTCCGGCCACCGCATGGGCACGATGGAGATCGAGTCGGCCCTGGTGTCGTGCACCGAGCTGGTGGCCGAGGCCGCGGTCGTCGGCCGCCCCGACGACACCACCGGCGAGGCCATCTGCGCGTTCGTCGTGCTCAAGCGCGCGCGCCCGACGGGCGACGAGGCCAAGGCGATCGCCAAGCAGCTGCGCGACTGGGTCGGCAAGGAGATCGGCCCGATCGCCAAGCCCAAGGACATCCGTTTCGGCGACAACCTGCCCAAGACCCGCTCCGGCAAGATCATGCGGCGCCTGCTGCGCGACATCGCCAAGGGCCAGAAGATCACCCAGGACACCAGCACGCTGGAGAACCCGGCGATCCTGGACCAGCTGGCCGAGAACAACTGAGGTCCGCGGCTGCGGGCTGCAGGCGGCCGTCGACGGCGGGATCCGGCCCGGCGGCCGAGAACAATTGAACGAGAAGGCGCGTCCCAGGAGCGCGCCTTCGCCTTTTGCGGCCCGGCGTTGCTGCTACATTGGCGCGATCCGTCCTTTCAACATGATCCCGGGCGCACCCGTCCGGGCGCCGGCGCTGCCATCCGGCCGCGCCGCGATCGTCCGGCCGCCGCCGGGACTGGGGTTTCGCATGCTGTTCGTCCTGATCGGTGTCATCCTGATCGCCTGCAATCTGCTCGATATCGGCCCGATGGCCACCTGGAACTGGGAGATCACCGGGGACGTGTGGAAGTTCGCGCTGCCGTTCGGGCTGGCGGTCGTCTGGTGGATCTGGTCCGACGCCAGCGGCTGGACGAAGCGCAAGGCCATGCAGCGCGACGCCGACCGCAAGCGCGATCGCCAGGATCGCAACATCGACGCGATGGGCCTGGGCTACCTGCACAAGCACCGCGACGGCAAGAAGCGCTCCAAGCATTGACCCGCGCGAGTCGCGCATGCCGCTGAACATCGTCGCCCGGGAGACCCTGCACGTCGGCCGCCCCCTGGTGGTCGACGGCGGCGCGCCCGATGGCCGTTACGTGGCCGTGTTCGAGGACGATGGCGCGACGGGCACCTTCTACGCGATCGACTCCGACATCGAGGACGCCAACCCCATCCAGGATGCGCTGCATGTCTACGACGTCGCCGACATCACCGACGCGCACCTGCCGTCGACGGTGGAGATCGGCTGGTCGGACGACGGCCTGAAGGTGCTGCTGCTGATCAACGACCATCCGCATGCGGCCTTCGACTTCGCCCGCCGCCAGGGCTGGTGCCAGACGGGCTCGCCGCCCGGCGCATCGGCGTCCGGCTGGTCGCCGGCCTCGCGCCAGTGGAGCGAGGACGTCGAGGCCTTGTTCGACTGAGCATGGCGCGCTCCGCGCGTCGCGACAACCCCGGCATGAGCGCCGTCGACCACTGGATCCCGCACGCTGACGGCCGCCTGTTCGCCCGCGAATGGCCGGGCGCTCCCGTTGCCGGCGGCGCGCCGCTGCCGCCGCTGGTGCTGCTGCACGACTCGCTCGGCACCGTCGAGCTGTGGCGCGACTTTCCCGCGCTGCTCGCGCGCGACGCCGGCCGGCGCGTGATCGCGTACGACCGCGCGGGCTTCGGCCGATCGGACGCGCGCGTCGCGCGGCCGTCGCCGGACTTCATCGTCGAGGAGGCGACCACCTGGTTCCCGATCGTGCGCCGGCACTTCGGCATCGACCACTTCGCCGTGCTGGGCCACAGCGTGGGCGGCGGCATGGCCGTCAACATCGCGGCGCGGCACTCCGACAGCTGCACCGCGCTGGTGACGATCGCGGCGCAGGCCTTCGTCGAGGAGCGCACCCTGGCGGGACTGCGCGAGGCGCGGGCGTCGTTCGCGGCGCCGGGCGCCCTGGAGCGGCTCGCGCGCTACCACGGCGACAAGGCGGCGTGGGTGCTGTCGGCGTGGCTCGACACATGGCTGGACCCGGCGTTCGCGCACTGGTCGCTGGCGCGCGTGCTGCCCGGCGTGCGCTGCCCCGCGCTGGCGCTGCACGGCGAGCTCGACGAGTACGGCAGCTCGGCGCACCCGGCGATGATCGCCCGCCTGGCCGGCGGCCCCGCGCGCATGGAACTGCTCGCGGGGCTGGGCCATGTGCCGCAGCGCGAGCGGCCCGAGGAGATCGCGCGCCGCGTCGCGACCTTCCTCGCCGGCGCTTGAGCCGTCAGCAACCGGCGTTGCGCGGATCCCGGTAGTAGAAGCGCGCGGCCGCGCGCCACGGCTTGCCGACCTGCAGCCGCGTCGACAGGAACAGCGACAGCTCGAGGTAGTCGGGGCGCGCCTGCGGGCGGATGACGAAGTCGGGCTTGCCGTCGCCGTCGAGGTCGCCGACCCAGATCAGCACGTCGTCCACGCCCAGCATGCCTTCCTCGCCGACGATGCCGTCGGGCCACAGCGCGGCCAGCGTGCGCTCGGTCTCGCCGAAGCGCACCTTCCAGGCGAGCTCGCGCGTGCCGCAGCCGGGGCCGCTGCACGAGGGATCCTGGCCCTGCAGCCAATGCCCGTCGAACGAGACGGCAGCGCCGTCGTCGAGGGACACCGCGCGCTCGAGGCGGCGGCGCGCCGGCGCCATCGAGGCCGCATCGTCAGCGGCCAGGAAGCGCTCGTTGACGTACCAGGTCTTGACGGGCCCCGCGGCCACGCCCGGCACGCCCTGCACCAGGAACAGCGCGTGCGTCTTCAGGTCGGCGTGCATGACGGGCAGCGACTCGGTGCCCTCGTGCGTCTCGACGTCCTGGTTGGCGATGGTGACCTGCGTCGGCACCAGCGCGCAGGCGCCCTTGTCGCAGGTGACGGCCAGGTAGGTGCCCGCGGGCGTGGTGGTGTCGTCGACCGGGTAGCCCGCCGCGCCCGCATGCAGCAGCGAGATGCCAGTGGCCGGGGCGCCGGCCGCGCCCGCGTGCAGGGACGCGGAAGCGAGCAGGGCGGCAGCGAGGGCGATGCGAAGGCGTGCGAACGGGCGCATGGCGGTGTTCGGTTGGTTGGACATGCTTTGCAGCGTAGGCCGGCGCGCACGAACGATCATGGGCGGCGCGGCGAGGAAACGCCGGCGGCGCGCGGAGACTTTGCTCACGCGTTCGCGCGCTCGCCTGCGACCGCCCGCGTCACGCGCCGTGCGCGCGCTCGCGGGCGCGCCGCGGCAACAGCAGCAGCACGCCGACGCGGCGTCGGTACGCGGCATACGCGCCGGCCAGCGGGCTGCGCGCGAGGGTCGCCTCGTCGTGCAGCGCCATGCCGACGAACAGGGCGACGTTGACGAGCGCGACGATGCTCCCCACGCGCGAGCACAGTGCCATCGCCATGGCGCCGAAGGCCAGCATGTACGCGAGGTAGAACGGGTGACGCAGCCAGCGGTACGGGCCGTCCTCCATGACGGCGCCGGGCACGCGTCCGCTCAGGCCCACGTGCAGGCGCTGCGGGCCGACCGTGCGGCGTGCCCATTCGTACAGGGCGACCGCGGCTGCCATCACCGCGAGCGCGCCGAGCGGGCCGGCGTCGAGCGCGAGGCCGCCGAACAGGCCCGACCACGCCAGCGCCGCGATGCCGGAGAGAAACGACAGCTGGCCCCACAGCGCGCCGGCGTCGGGCTGGCGCACGACGAAGGTCGCGCGCCCGGCGCCCATGAACCACTGGAACGGCGCCGCCAGCAGCAGCGTCAGCACGATGGAGGTGATCAGCGCGGGCCAGGACATGCGTTGCGACGCCGCGCGCGACGGGGCGACGGCATGCACCGATTGTCGCGCCGTCGCGGTCAGCGCGCAGGCCGACCCGCCACCTTGTTCGCGCACAGCGGCACCACCGCCATCAGCGCCGCGAGCAACCAGAACGCGACGGGCAGGCTGGCCAGGTGCGAGACGAAACCGACCGCCGCCGGGCCCATCAACTGGCCGGCGTAGCCCACCGTGGTGAGCGCGGCCACGGCCATCGCCGCCGACGTGCCGGGCACGCTGCCGCAGCGACGGAACAGCACCGGCACGATGTTGGATGCGCCGAGCCCGATCAGGACGAAGCCGGCCAGCGCGAACTCGAGGCGGCCGCCGAACAGCAGCACGGCGAATCCCAGCACGGACAGCACGCCGCCGGCCTGCATCGTCGTGCGGTCGCCGATGCGCGCGGTGATGGCGTCGCCGCTGAAGCGGCCGACGGTCATCGCCACCGCGAAGAACGCGTAGCCCAGGCCGCCCTGGGCAGGCGCCGCGAGCGAGCGCGTCGTCAGCAGCAGCGCGCTCCAGTCCAGCATCGCGCCCTCGACGAGGAAGCACACGGCCGCCAGCGCGGCCAGCAGCAGCATCGGGCCGCTGCGCGGCCACGCGAGCGAGTGTCCGGCGGCCACGCGGCCGGCGTCGACGAGGCGCGGCGCGGCCACGAGCATCGCCACCACCATCATGGCGAGGCAAGGCAGCGTGCAGGCAAGCGGCCCGACGCCGGAGGACAGCAGCGCCGTGACGAACCCGGCGCCCACGAAGCCGCCGACGCTGAACATCGCATGGAAGCCCGACATCAGCGGCACGCGGGCGTCGCGCTCGACCTCCACGGCGTGCACGTTCATCGCGACGTCCAGCGAGCCGAGCGCGCCGCCGAACCCCAGGAGCACGGCGCCCAGCGTCCAGGGCGAGCTCGCGACGGCCAGCGGCGGCAGCAGCAGCGCGAGCACCAGCCCGCTGCCGACGACGACGGGCTTGCAGCCGTAGCGCGCGCACAGCGGCCCGGTGCGCAGCATCGCCGCGACGGAGCCGGCGCCCAGGCACAGCAGCAGCACGCCCATCAGGCCGTCGTCCGCGCCCAGCCGCGCCTTCGCGAACGGGATCAACGGCGCCCAGGCGGCCAGGCCGAAACCGGCCACGAGGAAGGCGATGCGGGTGGCCAGGCGGGCGCCGGGACGGTCGGCGGAGGCCTGCGCGGTGGTGGAAAGCGTTGTCATCCTGGTCGAAAAAAAATCAGGCCGCGGGCGCGGCCATGGCCAGCCTGGCGCCGGCGGCTTCGAGGGGGCGGGTGAGGGCGGCCGGGGCGTCGTTCTCCACCACGAGGAGGTCCACGTCCGTCAGCGCGCAGCTGCGGTGCGGCGCGCGCGCGCCGAGCTTGGCGTTCATCGCGAGGACGACGCAGTGCTGCGTCGCGTCCATCAGCACGCGCTTGAACAGGGCGTCGGCATGCAGCGCGGCGCCGATGCCGCGCTCCGCGTGCACCGCGCAGGCCCCCAGGAAGCAGCGGTCGATGTTGAGCTGGGCGACGGCCTGCACGGCGGCGGTGTCGACGCTGCCGCCGACGGTGGTGTCCACGCTGCCGCCGATCACGATCAGGCGCAGGTCCGGACGGCGCAACACGGCGCCGGCGATGTCGATCGCGTTGGTGGCGGTCGTGAGCTCCTGGTCTTCGGGCAGGAACTCGGTCAGCGCGAGGTTGGTGCTGCCGGCGTCGAGGAACAGCAGCTCGCCGGGCCGGATCGACTCCGCGGCCTTGCGCGCCAGCGCCTCCTTGCGGCCGCGCGCCTCGTCGATGCGGGCGAACATCGGCCGGGTCTGCGGGGTGACGGGCAGGGCGCCCCCGTACACACGGCGGCAGCGGCCCTCGGCGGCCAGCGCACGCAGGTCGCGGCGGATCGCGTCCTCCGAGACGACGAACTCCTGGGCCAGCGTGGCAGCCACCACGGCGGCGCCGCCGGCCAGGCGCTGGGCGATGACGTCGCGTCGGGCGAGCGGGAGGGGCGTCTGCATCGCTGCATCTTAAACGTGCATAAACAAGAATGAAAATGTGCGAAATCGTGCGTGCCAGATCGCGCGAGCGGGGGACGGGGTCGTCGGCCCTGCCCGCGGGGTGCGGCTCCGGCCGCGAGGGCGTCGCCGGGACGCATCGGTGCCTGACGCCGGCGGCGAGACGTCGGCGGCGCCACCTCGATCGCCTGCGCAAGACCCGGTCGCCCGGCGAGTCGGCGCCATCGCGCGCCAGGCCGGCGAGCTCGTGCATCAACGCATGAGCCGGGGATCGACTCCCCGTTTCAGACGTGGCGGAGCGCCCGCGCGCCGCGCAGGACGGCCATCCGTCGGAGTCAGCGCATGGACGTCCTCGCGGACGTCGCGCGCGAGGTCGACGACATGACCGCGGCCGGCCGGCCTGCCGCGCGCCGTCCAGGTCGAGCCCCGCTCAGGCCGCCGGCGCGTCGGGGTGGCGCGACTTCCAGGCGCGCAGGGCCTGGCGGTACCTGTCCATCTCGAGATCGTGGAGGTCGAAGATGCACGGGTCGCAGCCGTTGCCGCAGCACAGGTCGAAGTCGGGCTGCGGCGGCGGCAGCGGCATCGGGTCGTCGGCCGGGGCAGCAGGGGACGGGCCAGGGGTGGTCATGCCCGCATTGTCCAGAGAACGAGGCGCTGGCAGGCGCCCCGGTCCGCTTGGCCCTGGCGTCGGCCCCTGGCGAACTGCCGGATGTCGCGGATTCTTCGCGAAGCCGCCACGAACCGGATCACTCGAACTTGTCGAGCACCGCGCCGAAGCTCGCGCTGGACGAATGATTCGCGAACTTCGCCAGCACGCCGCGGGTGTAGCGCGGCGCCGGCTTCTTCCACGCGGCGCGGCGCGTGGCGAGTTCCTCGTCGTTCACGTTGAGCTGCAGCAGCAGCCGGTGCGCGTCGATCGTGATGGAGTCGCCCTCGTGCACCAGCGCGATCGCGCCGCCCTCGTAGGCCTCGGGCGCCACGTGGCCCACCACCATGCCCCAGGTGCCGCCGGAGAAGCGCCCGTCGGTGACCAGGCCCACGGACTCGCCCAGGCCCTGGCCGATCAGCGCGCCCGTCGGCGCGAGCATCTCGGGCATGCCCGGGCCGCCCTTGGGACCGAGGTAGCGCAGCACCATCACGTCCCCGGCGACGATCTTGCCGGCCATGATGGCGGCCAGCGCCGACTGCTCGTCGTCGAACACCCGCGCCGGGCCGGTGATGACCGGGTTCTTCAGGCCGGTGATCTTGGCGACGCAGCCTTCGGTGGAGAGGTTGCCGTGCAGGATGGCCAGGTGGCCGTCGGGGTACATCGCGTTGGCGATGGTGCGGATCACCTTCTGGTCGGCGCGCGGCACGGACGGCACGTCGGCCAGCGTTTCGGCCACGGTCTTGCCGGTGATGGTGATGCAGTCGCCATGCAGCAGGCCGGCGTCCAGCAGCAGCTTCATCACCTGCGGGATGCCGCCGGCGCGGTGCAGGTCGATGGCCAGGAATTCGCCGCTGGGCTTCAGGTCGCACAGCACCGGCGTGCGCTTGCGGATGCGCTCGAAATCGTCGATCGTCCACTCGACCTCCGCCGCGTGCGCGATGGCCAGGAAGTGCAGCACGGCGTTGGTGGAGCCGCCGGTGGCCATGATGACCGCCACCGCGTTCTCGATGGCCTTCTTCGTGACGATGTCGCGCGGCTTCAGGTCGGCCTTGACGGCCTCGACCAGCACGCGCGCCGATTCGCGCGTGTTCTCGATCTTCTCGCCCTCGACGTTGGCCATCGTCGACGAGTACGGCAGCGACATGCCCAGTGCCTCGAACGACGAGGACATCGTGTTGGCCGTGTACATGCCGCCGCACGAGCCCGAGCCGGGGATGGCGCGGCGCTCGATCTGGCAGAAATCCTCCTCGCTCATCTTGCCGGCGGAGAACTGGCCCACGGCCTCGAAGACGCTGACGATGTTGAGGTCCTTGCCCTTGTAGTGGCCCGGCATGATCGTGCCGCCATAGACGTAGATGGCCGGCACGTTGGCGCGCAGCATGCCCATCATGCCGCCGGGCATGTTCTTGTCGCAGCCGCCGATCACCATCACGCCGTCCAGCCACTGGCCGCCGACGCAGGTCTCGACGCAGTCGGAGATCACCTCGCGCGAGACCAGGCTGTACTTCATGCCCTCGGTGCCCATCGCCATGCCGTCCGAGATGGTGGGCGTGCCGAACATCTGCGGATTCGCGCCGTGGGCCTTGAGCGCGTCGACGGCGGCGTCGGCCAGCGGCTGCAGGCCCGAGTTGCACGGCGTGATCGTCGAATGGCCGTTGGCCACGCCGATCATCGGCTTGCCGAAGTCCGTCTCCTTGTAGCCCATCGCGTAGTACATCGAGCGGTTGGGCGCGCGGGCGACGCCCTCGGTGATGTTCTTCGAGCGGCGATTGGCCTGGGACATGGCGGTCTCCTGGAGTCTGGCGTGGTCGGGGGTGAGGGCGCAGTATCGGGCGGGACAAAATGCGTGTCCAATAGATTCATCGCGCCCGATTGATATGCCTCGTGAATCAATGATCCGCCATGGCTGACGCCCCGTTCGACCTGCGCCAGCTGCGCCAGTTCACCGTGCTGGCCGAGGAATGCCACTTCGGCCGCGCCGCCGCGCGCCTGGCCATGACGCAGCCGCCGCTGACGCAGGCGATCCAGCGCCTGGAGGCCGCGCTCGGCGCACGGCTGTTCGAGCGCAGCCAGCGCCGCGTCGCGCTGAGCCCGGCCGGGGAGGTGCTGCTGCCGCTGGCGCGCAAGCTGCTCGAGGGCGCCGATGCGCTCGCGCCCGCGGTGCGCGCGGCGGCGGCCGGGCTGTCGGGACAGCTGCGGCTGGCGTTCGTCTCCAGCGTCACGTACGGTCCGCTGCCGGCCTGGCTGAGCGGCTTTCGCGCGGCCTATCCCGACGTCGCGCTGAGCCTGCGCGAGGCCACGCTGGACGTGCAGCTCGAACTGTTCGCCGCCGGCGAGATCGACGCCGGCTTCGTGCTGCACGCGCCCGGCGCCGTGCCGCCCGGTTTCGAGCATGTCCGGGTGATCGACGAGGCGCTCGTGATGGCGCTGCCGCAGGGCCATGCGGCCTGGCGATCGTCGCCCGCCGGCGAAGCGGCGATGCCGAGGCTGCGCTGGCGCGATGTCCGAACCGAGCCGCTGGTGATCTTCCCGCGCACCATCGCGCCGTCGCTGTTCGACGCGCTGGTGTCGGCCTACCACGCGGGCGGCGAGACGCTGCGCATCGCGCAGCAGGCGATCCAGATGCAGACCATCGTCAACCTCGTGTCGGGCGGCATGGGCGTGGCCTGGGTGCCGGAGTCGCTCACGCACCTGCAGCGCGCGGGCGTGCGTTACGCGCGCGTGAGCGGGCTCCCCGGCCAGGCGCTGCGTTGCGAGACCAGCCTCGTCTGGCGCGCCGGGGCCGCGCCGGTGGTGCAGCGCTTCGTCGAGCACGTCCGTGCCGCGCCGCGGCGGGCGTCGCAAGCTCGCTGACGGCGGCGGCGGGCAGCGTCACGCGAAACGGCGACAATCGCCGGCTGTTCAAGGAGTTCGACCCGATGGCGTTGCAGCATCCCCAGTTCAACCCCGTGGCCCTGCAGATCGGGCCGCTCCCGATCCATTGGTACGGCCTGACGTACATGGTCGCGTTCGGCCTGTTCGTGTGGCTGGCCGGCCGGCGCACCACCTATCCGTGGTTCGCGCGCGAAGGCTGGGTGCGGCGCGACGTCGAGGACATGCTGTTCTACGGCGTGCTGGGCGTGGTGCTGGGCGGGCGGCTCGGCTACGTCCTGTTCTACAAGTTCGACTACTACCTCAAGCACCTGACCGAGATCCCGGCCGTCTGGAAGGGCGGCATGTCCTTCCACGGCGGCATGCTGGGCGTGATCGTCGCGATGGCGCTGTTCGCCTGGCACCGCAAGCGCCCGTTCCTGCAGGTGACCGACCTCATCGCACCGTGCGTGCCGCTGGGCCTGGCGAGCGGTCGCGTCGGCAACTTCATCAACGGCGAGCTGTGGGGGCGGCAGGCCGACCCGTCGCTGCCGTGGGCGATGATCTTCCCGGAATCCGGCACCCTGGTGCCGCGCCATCCGTCGCAGATCTACCAGTTCCTCGGCGAGGGCGTGCTGCTGTTCGTCATCCTGTGGATCTACGGCAAGAAGGAGCGCGGCCGCGGCCAGGTCTCCGGCCTGTTCCTGATCGGCTACGGGGTGCTGCGCTTCGCCGCCGAGTTCTTCCGCGAGCCCGACGACTTCCTCGGCCTGCTGGCGCTCGGCATGAGCATGGGCCAGTGGCTGTGCGTGCCGATGGTGGTGGCCGGCGCGATCCTGTTCTGGTGGGGCTCGCGGCAGCCGCGCGGGTCCGCCATCGCTGCCGCCTGACGCGGCTGCCGTTTATCGGGCGGATTCCACGCGAGGCCGGCCCGAAGTCCTGCGAGAATCGGGCCTGACCCGAGAGCCGACCCCATGCGACAGATCTTCCTCGACACCGAAACCACGGGCCTGAGCCCGGAGAACGGCGACCGCGTCATCGAGGTCGGCTGCATCGAGATGGACAACCGCAGGCTCACCGGCCGGCACCTGCACTTCTATCTCAACCCCGAGCGCAAGAACAGCGAGGACGCCGTCAAGGTGCACGGGCTGACCGACGACTTCCTCGCCGACAAGCCGTTGTTCGCGCACGTCGTCGACGAGATGCTGGAGTTCGTCTCGGGCGCCGAGATCATCATCCACAACGCGGGCTTCGACGTCGGCTTCCTCAACGAGGAACTGCGGCGCTGCGGCCGCGAGAAGTTCAGCACGCACGTCGCCGGCATCACCGACACGCTGGTGATGGCGCGCGAGATGTTCCCGGGCAAGGCCAATTCGCTCGACGCGCTGTGCAAGCGCCTCGAGGTCGACAACACCAACCGCACGCTGCACGGCGCGCTGATCGACGCCAACCTGCTCGCCGAGGTCTACATCCGCCTGACGCGCGGCCAGGACTCGCTGGTGATGGACATGACCGAGGACGCGAGCCGTCGCGCCGGCGAGCTCGGCGGACCGGTCGACCTCAGCGTCTTCGTGCTGCCCGTGCTGGCCGCCACCGAATCCGAACTGGCCGATCACGAGCGAGTGTTGGGCGAGATCGACAAGGCCAGCGGCGGGAAAACGATTTGGCGTGCACAAGCGCAAATTGCTGTGGCATAATCCAAGGCTGCCCTGATGACAGGGCGCACCACTTACCGGGTGGTTAGCTCAGCGGTAGAGCACTGCCTTCACACGGCAGGGGTCACAGGTTCAATCCCTGTACCACCCACCAGATTCGGCGCTTTCTCAAGCGCGACAAGGACTTGCAGTGGTCCGCTTCCAGCCTTGAGGGGAATTCGAGGCTTTGTCCTTGAGACCCGCGAAATGCCCGAATTTGCGACATTGACTTCGCCCAGGCCACCGAGATGGTGACTGGGCGTTTTGTCGTCCAGCTCTCCGAGGCCTGCGAGGCGGCCCATCCTCGCGACTCCGGACTCGCGACCTGTCGACCATCGGCGGCCTGCACCGCTGGGCCCACGAAGTTCGCAAGATCACGCCGCTAGACTTCCGCAGCCCGACGCGTGACATTCGCCGTACGTGTGAAGCCATGCGAGTGGTCACGCTGACGGCACACGAAGACCAAGGCCTGCGATCCCTGGCCCTGGCCGCTCGCGCCCGGTGGTTCGGGCTGTTCCTTGGTGTTGGACACCGGCACGCGTCCGCGCGGGATCCTCGATCACTTCGCGTGCGCGCGTTGCGTTGATTCGTCCAGTTGCTGGAGTCGGCCTGATCATTGGTCACGCCTTCTGACGCACCAGCAGGAACGCCGAGTTGCCGGAGGGAAACATGCGGGTGATCGCGAAAGAAAGCGGCAGCGTCATCAGGAAGGCGAGCATGCTGAAACGGCCCCATAAAGCGGTCGACAGACTGCCGCCAAACCCGTTGGGGAATGCCACTGCAGTTTCGCCAGCGAACGTCAGGCCGGACTCGGCTGCGATCAGACGCGCGTGCGCAGCTGTCGGAAAGCTGATGTGGCGTGGCGCATCCAGGCTGTGCCACCTGCGCCGAAACAGACGGAATTCCCAGCTGTGGATGTTGGGAACAACATAGCGAATCGTCCCACCTGGTTTGAGCAACTTGGCCAACAGCTCAAACGTGGACTTGAAGTCGACCAAGTGCTCGACCACGAAATGCAGCGTGATCACGTCGAAGCTTCCCGCATGGCGCGTCCTGAGCTCATCAGCATCGGAAAGGACGGGAACCCCCAGCCGTTGCGACAACAGCCGTGCATGGGAGTGGTTCGGCTCGAAGCCGACGATATCGAGTCCGGTCTCTCTGCACCATTCCACATACCAGCCATCTCCACAGCCGAAATCCAATACACGGCTGCCGGATTTCCAGTTTCGCGGCGATGGATAGACCGACGACATCAGGAGACGCCGGAACCAGGAATAGACGGCAGAACGAGTCTGGTGCACAGGATAGTCGTCGTAGTAGCTCGACACATCGCGCGGCACCGGATGCTGTTGGATCAATCCGCAATGCTCGCAACGGCGATACGAAACCACGACGGGCTTGAAGAGGTACAGGTCCGCGCAGTCAGCGAGAAAGATCTCCGATTGCCGGCCTTTGCAGCACATGCAGGCGAACTCGGAGGCTGCCTCAGCACTGCACACGCCCTGGTCGCCCGTATCCGCTTCATCCATTCGTGCTCCCCCTTCGCCTGCTCGAACTCGATCTCAAATCGAGACGCGGAGTGTAGGCGGATTGCTGAACAATATCCGCCAAGTCGCTGGTGGCCTGCGCATGCGTCGTTTCCGTCTCGGTTCTGTCTGGATGACGACGGGCCGCCGCGGGCACCGCCCTTGCCGCTTTCATCCGTCCAGACAACCAGGAGACCGAGATGAATGCCATCACCAAGCTCGCCGGCGTCGCGATCGGCGCCATGAGCGTCGTCGCCGTCGTTGCTGTCGCGCAACCGAACGCCGGCACCGAATCGACGATGAACCCGGACACGGCCAACTACGGCACGCCGCCCGGGGCGGCCCTGAAGCGCGACGGCAGCCTGTCGGCCAGCGGCGTCGCCACCGGCACCGTCGACACGACGCAGGCGCCGGTGACCACGTCGACGACCACCTCCTCCACGCAGACGACGACCCCGGCTGCGCCCGCGCCGGTGGCTGCGCCGAGCGACCAGAGCACCGCCGCGAGCACCACCGAGACGAACACCGCCGGCACGAGCCCGACGTTGACCCCGCGCGCCGATCGCAACTGACCGGCGCCGGTCCGCCCCGGAAAGGTCGCCGCCCGCGGTGACTTGGGGGGCGGGCGTGCGTGCCGACTTCGCGCCGAACCCGGCCAGCGCTCCCCGGGCGACCGAGAACCGAAAGTTGTGACTCGATGTATCCGCGGGGATGCTCAGGCCCATTTCTGAAGCTCGTGCCCGCAATCGAGCGGGCCACCGGGTGCGCGGCTCGCCGAGGTCATTGCTCGGGCAGATGTCACGCGCGAGGCCGCAATTGCTTACAGCTCGGCAGGGCCCTCTCCGATAACGGCTCATCGGCGGCTCGTCCGCCCTGTGCCCACCGGAGCCCGCCATGCAACAGCAACCGACCTTCGCCTCCGCCGCCCGCGTCGAGTGGGAACTGCTGCCGTCGCTGATGAGCCGCCTGGGCGGACGCCGTTCCCGCTCGCAGCCGGCGTGGCTGGAAACGATGCCGTCCGAGATCGACCTGCTGGAGCCCTCCGATCCGTTCGAGGAAGTGCTGCCCGGCCTCGAGATGCGCGAAGTGCGCGAGCCCGACATCTTCCAGATCTTCTTCGGCTGACCGTCGCCGCACCGGCGCGCGTGCGCGCCACGCGTTCGCGGGCGCGGGCGCGAGCACCCAGCGGCGCTTCAGTCGGACGCAAGCCGGCCCGGCGCGAACGGCCGCGAACGGCCCCACAATGAAAGCCCCGCACTCTCCGGGGCACGCCGCCGGGCCCCCGCTCGATGCGCGGCCCCCGCCGCCATGCAGCCCGCCGCGCACCATCATTTCGTCGAAGCCAAGCTGCTCGATCTCCATCCCACCCAGATGACCGCCGGCTTCGCCGAGGTCGTGCTCAAGCGGCGCGAATGGGCGGCACTGTCGAAGAAGGACCGCAAGGAGCTCCTGGCCTCGCACTGGTTCCCGGCGGTGCTCGGCCCGCGCGGCCGCAGTTTCATCGTCGACCACCATCACCTGGGGCTCGCGCTGCTCGAAGAGGGCGTGGAGCGCGTCAAGCTGATGGTGCTGGAAGACCTGTCGTACCTGGCGCCGACGATCTTCTGGCGCGTGATGGAGCAGCGCAACTGGGTCCATCCGTTCGACGCGAACGGCAAGCGCCAGCCCTACACGGCGATCCCGGCGCGCATCACCGACCTGTCCGACGACCCGCACCGCAGCCTGGCGGGACTGCTGCGCAGCGCCGGCGGCTTCGCCAAGGACGCCTCGCCGTTCGCCGAGTTCCTGTGGGCCGACTACCTGCGTGAACACATCTCGCGCGGCCAGATCCGCAAGGCGATCGACGTCGCCCTGCGCGAGGCCCAGGGCCTGGCCAAGAGCCCGTTGGCGCGCTACCTGCCTGGCTGGAGCGGCGTGATGCTGGCCCCGGTCGGGCACCGCAAGTGAGCGTGGCGGTCGAGGCCGCGCCCGCGCCGCCGCCGGTCGCGGCGGACGTGGTGGCCGGCGTGTCGATGGCCGGCCTGTTGCTGCCCGAGGCCGTCGCGTATTCCGGCATCGCCGGGATGCCGCCGCAGGCCGGGGTGCTGGCCTTGTTCGCGGGCCTGCTGGTGTACGGGCTGATCGGGCGCTCGCGCTTCGCGCTCGTGTCGGCCACGTCGTCGTCGGCTGCGGTGCTGGGCGCGGCGACGCTGTCGCTCGCGGGCCACGACGCCGCGCTGCGCGCCGCGCTCGCCGCGGGGCTGGTCCTGGCCACGGGCGTGGCGTTCCTGGCCGCGGGGGCGATGCGCCTCGGCTCGATCTGCAGCTTCATCTCCAAGCCGGTGCTGCGCGGCTTCTCGTTCGGCCTCGCGCTGGTGATCATCGTCAAGCAATGCCCCAAGCTGGTCGGCACGCACCCGGCGGCCGACGCCGCGCCGGCGCTCGCGTGGCAGCTGCTCGCCGCGCTGCCGCAATGGAACTGGAATGCACTGGTACTCGGCCTGATCTCGCTGGCCGCGCTGAAGCTGCTGGCGCGCCTGCCGAAGCTGCCCGGGGCGCTGCTGGTGATCGCGGCAGGCATCGCCGCCACGCATTGGCTGGGCCTGGACGCACGCGGCGTCGCGCTGGTCGGCCGCATCGACCTCGCGCTGGCGCTGCCCGCGCCGCCCGTGCTGTCGCAGGGACAGTGGGTCAGCGTCGCGGAGCTGGCCATCGCGCTGGTGCTGCTGGTGTTCGCCGAGAGCTACGGTGCGATCCGCTCGATGGCGCTCAAGCACGGCGACGCGATCGATCCGAACCGCGACCTGTGGGCGCTGGGCGCCTCCAATCTCGTCGCGGGGCTGCTCCAGGGCCTGCCCGTGGGCGCGGGCTTCTCGGCGACCGCGGCCAACGAGGCGGCCGGCGCCGCCAGCCGCAAGGCGGCGTGGATCGCCGGGCTGGTGGTGCTGGCGCTGGTGGCGCTTTGCCTGCCGTGGATCGAGCGCACGCCCGAGCCCGTGCTCGCGGCGGTCGTCATCCACGCGGTATCGCACACGCTGTCGCTGGCCGCGTTCCGCCCGTATTTCCAGTGGCGGCGCGATCGCTTCGTCGTCGTCGCGGCGGCCGTGGCCGTGGTGGCGCTCGGCGTGCTGAACGGCCTGCTGGCGGGCATCGCGATCAGCGTGGCGATGACGCTGCGCGGGCTGTCCGAGCCGCGCATGAGCGAGCTGGGCCGCCATCGCGGCGGGCACGACTACCTCGGCCTGCAGCACGCCGACGTCCAGCGCGTGCCGGGCGTGCTCATCCTGCGGCCGGAGGCGCCGCTGTTCTTCGCGAACGTGGAGCGCATGCTGGCCGAGATGCGTGCACGCATCGCCGCCGCGTCGCCGCACGCATTCGTTCTGAGCCTGGAGGAGACACCGGACCTGGACGGCACGACGATCGAGGCGCTGGCCGCGTTCGTCGCGGAACAGGCGGCCGCAGGCCGGGCCACGGTGCTCGCGCGGCTGAAGGATCCCGTGCTCGCGCTGCTGCAGGAGGCGACGGACGGCCGGGCCGGGACGCTGCTGGAGGCCGGCAGCGTCGACGACGCCGTGGCGTCGCTGAAGGCCGCCGCGGCCACCGCGTGGCCCTGATCGCCGCCTGGGCCGTGGGGCGGGTCATTCGAGCCGCAGGGCATCGCGACCCTGCCGGAAACGGACGACCGGCGGGCCGATCGAGCGCCATTCGAAACCACGCCGCCCAGGCCGCGAAGTTGTTTCTCGATGCTTCCACGGCAGAGCTCATGGGACCCTCGATTGCCTGTCCAGGGGTGTTCCATCGAAACAGGAGAACAGCAATGAACAAGTCTCTCGCCACGCTCATCGCCACCGCTGCCGCCGCCGGCTTCAGCATGGCCGCGCATGCGCAGACGACCGACACCCAGCCCGCCCCGGGCACGCCGGGCACCACGACGACCACGACGGTGACCACCGAGACGGTCGAAACCAAGATGGTGCCCCCGCCGGCTGCCGGCATGACGCGTTCGGAAGCGCATGACGCCAAGATCCAGTCGAAGGCCGACTACAAGGCGCGCAAGAACATCGCCGAGGCCAACCACGACCTGTCGAAGGCGGACTGCAAGATCAACTCCGAAGGCGCGGTCGAGCGCGCGTGCAAGCACGACGCCCGCATGGAGGAGAAGAAGGAAAAGGCCGATGCGAAGCTGATCCACAAGCAGGAAGTGCAGGACATCGACTCGCAGACCAAGTGAGTCCCGCCGGCGCGGCGCTGACGCGCGCGCTCTCGGGCCAGGCCTCGCGGACTTTCGGGTCCGCGGGGCCTTCGTTCATCCGGCCTCCGTTGCGCAGCAGGCCCCCGGCGGCGCGAGCCGGGACTGTCGGGCCGGCAGCGCCAGGTCGTCGAGGATCGCGCAGTCGGCGGCCGGGCCGCCCGCGCACTCGGTGTCGCAGCTGCAGACGAAGGCGGCCAGGCTGGCCTCCAGCGACTGCAGCTCCACGAGCCTGGCGCGCAGCGCGGCGAGGTGGCCGGCGGCGATGTCGCGGGCCTCGGTGCAGGGACGCTCGGGATGGTCGACCAGGCCGACGAGCTCGCGCACCTGCTCGAGGGAGAAGCCGAAGTCGCGGCAGCGGCGGATGAACACCAGCCGGCGCACCGCGGCCTCGCCGTAGCTGCGCTGGCCCGCGGCCGTGCGCGCCGCCGGCGGCAACAGGCCGATCTCCTCGTAGTAGCGGATCGTGGGCACGGTGGTGCCCGCGCGCCGCGCGACGATGCCGATGGACAGGTTCGCGCTCATGCCGTGATGCTAGATCATGTGCAGGCGTCGGGAGCGCAGCCGCAGCGGGCTTGCGGCTGCCCCGGCAGAAACTGCTCGAACAGCCAGCGCGCCTGCGCGCCGAGGTGCTCCGGCGCGCGGATGCGCAGTTCGACGTGGCCGTCGGCGTCCGCCAGGTCGAAGCGCAGGAACGCGCAGCACGCGCGCTCCGCGGCGACGATGCGCTCCAGGTCGGCCCGCGCTCGCCAGTCGTGGACCAGGTGCAGGGTCGTGCCTTCCAGGCGGTGCGTGACGAGCGTGTCGTCCGTCACGCGGCGGATCCACGCCAGGCGCTCGCGCAGGTCGCCGGCGCCCAGCGTGCAGGCGATGGGGATCTCAGGCGTGCCGGACATCGCAGCCCCCCCCGCACGAAGGGGTCGCCGCGGCGCGGCGGCGCGCGCGTCCACGCCACCATGCCGTCGCGGCGGCGACGAGGGCCAGACCGGCGGGCACGGCGGCCAAGGGGGCCGCTTCGTCCGCGCAGGCGAGCATCGCCGCGCCCGCAGCGGCCATCGAGGTGGCGCCCGTCACGAGCGCCGCCAGCGGCGCGGCACAACACGCGGCGCAGGCCGTGCCCAAGCCGAGAATGACTGTCACCGGTTTCATGTCCCATCTCCGAAGCCGGGCACGACGCCCTGGCCGGGAGGATGGATGCTCAAGCCGCTTGAGGGTCAAGCGGCGCCGGTCAGTCGAGATCGAGCCAGTCGCTCAGCTCCTCGGCGTGCTCCTGCTCCTGCGACAGGATGTGCTCGATCATGCGGCGCGTCGTGGAGTCCTTGTCGCCGATCAGGCGGATCGTCTGCGTATAGGCCTCGATGGCCACGCGCTCGGCCACCAGGTTGGCGCGGATCATCGCCTTCAGGTCCAGCGACTCGTCGTAGTCGGCGTGGCTGCGCTGCAGCAGCGTGGTGGGGTTGAAGTCCGGTTCGCCGCCCAGCTGCACGATGCGCTCGGCGATCATGTCGGCGTGCTCCGTCTCCTCGTTGGCGTGCACGAGGAACTCGTCGGCGATGGCCGGCGACGCCATGCCCTTGGCGGTGTAGTAGTGGCGCTTGTAGCGCATCGTGCAGACCAGCTCGGTGGCGAGCGAGTCGTTGAGCAGCTTGATGATGTCCTCGCGCCACGGTCCGTAGGCGGGCGTGATCGCGCCTTCCTCGATGTTGTTCTTCGCGGCGGCGAGGGCCTTCTGATCGAGCTGCAGGGGGACGCGGTTGGCGCTGGCGTGGTCGGGCATGGCGGGCCTTCTTGAGTGGGAGGGTTGAACCGAGGCGCCACGGCAATCGGGATGCCGAGCCGGCGGCCGGGAACGCGGTCCGCCGCCCGCGGCCCTTTGCCGCAAGACCGTGGGAACGCACGTGGACGCGGATTTGTCTACAGTGGGCCGCAACCCAAGGCAGGAGGATTCCCATGAGCAAGCTCCCCAGCGTCGCGGTGCTGGACGACTACCAGAACGCCGCGCTCCGGCTGGCCGACTGGTCGGTGCTGGACGGCCGCGCCGTGGTCACCGTGTTCAACGACCATCTGGCCGACGCCGATGCCGTCGCCGAGCGCCTGAAGGGTTTCGACGTGCTGTGCGTGATGCGCGAGCGCACGCCGCTGCCGCGCGCCATGCTGGAGCGGCTGCCCCGGCTGAAGCTGATTGTGTCGACTGGCGCACGCAACGCGGCCATCGACGTGGCGGCGACCGAGGAACGCGGCATCGCCGTCGCCTTCACCGGCTACACCTCGGCGCCGACCATCGAGATGACCTGGGCGCTGATCCTCGCGGCCAGCCGCCACATCGTGGCCGAGAACCTGGCGTTCCGGCGCGGCGGCTGGCAGCAGGGCGTGGGCGTGGGCCTGGCGGGCAAGACGCTGGGCGTGCTCGGCCTGGGGCGCGTCGGCGGCGCGGTGGCAAGGATCGGCGCGGCCTTCGGCATGCACGTGATCACGTGGAGCCCGAACATGACGCCCGAGCGCGCGGCCCTGGCCGGCGCGGAGATGGTGTCCAAGCACGAGCTGCTGCGCCAGTCCGACGTGCTCACGATCCACATGGTGCTCAGCCCGAAGACGCGCGGCCTGCTGGGCCCCGACGACCTCGCGCTGATGAAGACGAGCGCGCTGCTGGTCAACACGTCGCGCGGGCCGCTGGTCGACGAGGCGGCGCTGGTGGCGGCGCTCACGTCGCGCAAGATCGCACTCGCGGCGCTCGACGTGTTCGACGTCGAGCCGCTGCCCGCGGACCACCCGCTGCGCTCGCTCGAGAACGTGCTGGGCACGCCGCACATCGGCTACGTCGCCGACGACCTGTACCGCACGTTCTACGGCGACACGGTCAAGGCCGTCGACGCCTGGCTCGCCGCGCGCGCCAAGACCGCCTGATGCGAGGCCGTCGGGTCGCCGGCGTGCTGCTGGGCCTCGTCGCGGCCGCCGCGGCGGGGATCTCGGCGACGCTGTCCGGTTGCCAGTCGTTCGGCGCGCACGCCGGTGGCGAGCGCCTGGCGCGCATGGAACGCTCGCCCGAGTGGCGGGACGGCGAATTCCGCAACCCGCAGCCGATGTGGAACGACATGCACCTCGCGCTGGCGCACGGCTTCTCGGGCGTGCCCGACAACGAGCCGTCTGCGCCCGTGCCGGTCGCGCGCACCGATCCCACCGTGCTCGCGCAGGCTCCTGCCACCGGCCTGCGCGTCACCTGGTTCGGCCACTCGTCGACGTTGCTGGAGATCGACGGCACCCGCGTGCTGACCGATCCGATCTGGAGCGACCGCGCCTCGCCCTTCGAATGGATCGGCCCGCGCCGCTGGTATCCGCCGACGATCGCGCTGGCGCGACTGCCGCCCATCGATGCGGTGCTGATCTCGCACGACCACTACGACCACCTCGACCGGGCCACCATCGTGGCGATGCGCGGGTGGAAGAACGTGTTCATCGTCCCGCTGGGCCTCGGTGCGCACCTCCAGCGCTGGGGCATCCCGGCCGATCGCATCGTGGAGCTGGACTGGTGGCAGTCCACGCGCGTGGGCACGCTCGCGCTCACGCTCGTGCCCGCGCGTCACGCGTCCGGGCGCGTGCAGCCGCGCAGCGACGTCACGCTGTGGGGCGGCTTCGCGCTGGTGGGCGAACGGCACCGCGTCTACTACTCGGGCGACACGGGCTTGTTCGACGAGATGGCCGAGATCGGACGCCGTTTCGGGCCGTTCGACCTCGCCCTCGTCGAGGCCGGCCAGTACGACGCGGCCTGGCCCGACTGGCACCTGGGGCCCGAGCAGGCCGTGCTGTCGGCCGGGCGCGTGCGCGCGAAGGCGCTGATCCCCGTGCACTGGGGCCTGTTCCGGCTCGCGCCGCACGGCTGGACGGAGCCGGTGGAGCGCGTGCTCGCCGCGGCGCGCTGCGCCGGCCTGCCGGTGATCACCCCGCGGCCCGGGCAGACCATCGAGCCGACGGCACTGCGCCCCGGCGACTCCTCGCGCTGGTGGCCCGACGCGCACTGGTCGGACGCCGCGCAGACGCCGATCGTCGCGACGGTCGACGGCGTGGACGCGCATCGCGTGGCGCTGCCCACCTGCCCGGCGGCGTCGGCTACTCAGGCCGCCAGCGAGCGATAGAAGTAGGTCGTCGCGCACTCGCCGCCCGCGGGCAGCAGCGCATAGCGCGGGATGGTGCCGGCCGGCAGCCAGCCCAGGCGGGCGTACAGGCGCGCGGCGGTGTCGTCGGCGGTGTCCAGCACCAGCAGCGTCCTGCCCTCGCGCAGTGCCTCGGCCTCGGCCGCACGCATCAACGCCGCGCCCGCGCCCTGGCGGCGCGCGCGCCGGTGCACCAGCATCTTGGCGACGTCGGCGCGGTGCGGCTGGTTCTCGGGCAGCTCGAGGATCAACTGCACGGTGCCCACGATGCCGCGGGCGTCCTCGGCCACCAGCAGCACGCGCTCGCGCCGCGCCACGCCGTCGGCGACCTTGCGCCAGAACGCCAGCGCCCGCTCGCGCGTGATCGGCAGCATGAAGCTGACAGACGCCCCGCCCTCGACGCAGTCGACCAGCACGTCGGCCAGCGCCTGCAACTGCGGTTCGCTCACGGCATCGAGCCGGCGGACTTCAAGGATAGAGGCTGGGGCGCTGTTCGCCATGGGATCTCCGGAAGGGCAGGGGGTAGGGCATGGAGGCCAGCACCACGGCGTAGCGCGCGGCGGCCTTGTGCGGGTTGTGGAAGGTGATCGGACGGTCGAGCACCATCGCGACGCAGTCGCCTTCGCCCAGGCGGTGCTTCTCGTCGCCCACGGTGATGTCGATCGCGCCCTCGATCACCCAGACCTGCTGGTGCATCACCGGCTCGCGCGGCCCAGTCTCGTAGGACACGCGGGCCTTGGACGGGAAATGCACCTCGACGATCTGGATCTGCGAGCCGACGCCGCTCGGCGACACGTTGCGCCGCACGTAACCCGAGTGCGGATCGCGCCACGACGGGTTGTCGGCCGCGCGCGCGACCGGGTGGGCCGTGGGCTCGGGCGCATCGAACAGGGCGGCCAGCGGCACGCCCAGGCCGCTGGCGAGCTTCTCGAGCAGCACCGCGGTGGGACTGCTCTCGCCGCGCTCGATCAAAGAGATCATCGAGCGGCTGATGCCGCAGTGCGTGGCCAGCGCGTCGAGCGACAGGCCGGAGGCCGAACGCAGGTCGCGCACGCGCTGGGCGATGCGGTCGTTGAGGGAGTCGGAGGCTGCGTCTTTCATGGTGGATGTAGTGTCCAATATGTTGGACGGAGCGTCAACTGAGGCTGCATGAATAGGTCGTTGCCCCGCGACGGCCGACGATCTAGGGGGATCAACATACCCTTAACGGTATGTACCGAATCGTTCACGAGTTCTTCCTAGAGTCTGCGGCTGTGTCGATGGCGAGACAGCCTGAGCCCGGACCGCAGCGTTGCCGGCCGGCCTCCAGAGGGATCGACATGGCCGTCGCGCAGCAGATGCTGCGCGACTTCACCCCGTGGCGCCAGGGGCGCCGTGGAACCCGTCCGACTCCCGAAGGAAATACTCCATGACCTACCGACATCTACTGGCCCGAACGGCCGTCGCAACGGCGTGCGCCACCATCGCGTCGCTGGCGGCCGCCGGCTCGCTCCACCAGCCTGGCGACGGCGCCGACGCCGTGCTCGGCGACGGCGCCGCGACCCCGGAGACACGCGCCGTCTTCGACATCCTCAAGGGCCTGACCCTCAAGGCGAACTCCAACATGATCGAGGGGCAACACCTCGGCGGGCCCGGCGATCTCGTCGTCAAGCCGGGCGACCAGGACATGTTCGACATGCAGGGCTACCGCATCGAGAGCGTCTCGCCGGGCCCGCACACGGCCTATCCGCGCCTGGTCGGCGCGCGCTACGACGCGAACGACGCCAACGGCAACTACGTGCTCGACCCGAACCTGGTCGCGCAGATCAACCGGAAGCTGATCACGATCGAGTCGGCCTACGGTCCGATGGTGTCGATCACCGCGACGCCGCTCAACCCGTGGAACCCCGCCGCGGGACGCTCGTACGACTCGAACGACGGCGCGCTGAGCAAGCTGTTCATCGGCAATCGGGGACAGAACGCGGCGGCGACGGCCTTCTGGAACGACATCGACACCATCGCTGCCGGACTGGGCAACCTGAAGACGCCCGACGGCACGCCGATCCCGGTGCTGTTCCGGCCGTTCGCCGAGTTCAACACCGACAAGTACTATTTCCACAAGCAGGGCAGCGCCGACTTCGTCACGCTGTGGCAGCAGGTGGTCGACTACTACCGCGGCAAGCAGCTGCACAACCTGATCATCTGCTGGGAGGCCTGGGTCTGGGGCAGCAGCAGCGCGACGCAGCCGTCGCAGGTGGACATCGCGCCGTGGTATCCGGGAGACACGTACGTGGACGTCGTCTCCGGTGCCTTCTATTTCCAGAAGAACGCCAACATCGACAACACGCCGTACTTCAACCTCGACATCCCGCCCGGCAGCGACGACTTCAACGTCTTCTACAACCTGACGAACCTGGCGGTGACGCACGACAAGCCCTTCGGCGCAGCGCAGTGGGGCCTCAACTACAAGAGCTCGCCCCCCGGCGACGACGCCAACACGCTGGCGTTCATGTCCGCGATGGACGCCAGGCACGCCAACTACGCCAACCAGCCGGCAGGCCAGAAGGTGCAGCACATGGGCTTCGCGTACTACTGGTCAGGCCCCATGCAGGTGCAGACGCAGGACCACGCCGCGACGTTCGTCGACGATCCGCGCGTCTCGTCCATCACCGGCGTGCAGTCGCTCGCGGCCGAGGACGGCTGGATCCAGGAGGCGAGCGCGGGCTCGAACTCGGGCGGTTCCAAGGGGCCGGCGGCCTACCTTGAGACGGGCGATTCCGGCGCGGCGACCTGCAAGAACTGCCAGCTGCGCAGCATCGTCTCGTTCGACACCGGTTCGACGTTGCCGGCCGGTGCGACGCTCGTTCCCGGCACGCCGGTGAGCCTGTTCATGAACGCCCAGGGCAGCGTGGGCACCAGTCCGTTCGCCAACGCGCCGGCCTTCGGCCCGCTGTGCATCGACGCGGCCTGGACCGCAGCCACGCAGGCGCCGGGATGGTTCGGTGCCGGCAACGCGTTCGCGCTCGACGACTTCCCGCTGGTCGCCGGCAGCAACGCGAGCTGCGTGGCGACGTTGCCCGACCCCGCGCTCGATGCGAACGGGCGCTCGTTCGCCAACATCGCCGCGAAGTACGTCAACCGCGCTGCCGGCGGCCACACGCAGCTGCGGCTGCGCTTCACCGGCGCCACCGACGGCAATGGCAGCAACAACTACGTGAGCTGGTATGCGGGCGATGCGGGCAAGCCGAACGCGCCGCAACTGGTCTTCACGACCACGCTGCCGAACTGACGGCCCGCAGCACCGCGGCCCGCGCCGCGGTGCTCATTGCATCCGGGGTGGCGACACGCACCGGTTGCCGGGCCGCCGGCTGACGCCGTTGCTGCCCCGCAGTGCGAGTGCCGTCATGCACCGACGATTCGCCACAGCAGCCAGGCGGGCAGCCCGAGGTACAGCGCCGCGAGGCCCAGGCGCTCCAGCTCGCGTCGTGCCGCGATCGCGCGCGCCGGTGCGACGACGACGCCGGCCAGCGTGCCGGCCTCGATCAGCGCGCGCACGGCCGCGGCGCACAGCACGACGGCGATGGCCCAGGCGGCCCACCACAGCGCGAACGTCGTCACGTATGCCCTCAGGCCGAAGGTGGCGTACTCGCCGAAGCTGCCGCCGTACGCGATGTGCTGGTGCAGCCGGAACGCGGGGATGGCCAGCAGCAGCGGGAACAGGCCGAACTTCAGCAGCGGATGCGCGAGGCGGCCGCGCGCGAGCGCCGCGCTGGTCTGCGCGTAGCGCCCGGCGTGCAACGGCGTCACGGTGGCGATCGGCGTGTCGGAGGCGGCCGACAGCGCGCGCGCCAGGCCGTCGGGGTGCGCCAACGCGAGGCCATGGCGCCAGCGCTCGCCGCTGTGCAGGCGCAGCACGGCGCCGGGGCCGGGAATGGGCAGCGACCAGGGTTCGACTGCCGCGATGTCGGCCAGCGGCAGCGCGAGCCGGCGTGTGCCGCGCATGAACACGAGCGCGCCTTCGGCGATGCTGGCGCGCGCGGTGAACGCGCGCGACACGCACCAGGCGGCGGCCTCGGGCAGGAGGAACAGCCCGCTGAACGCACGGATCTGCGCCAGCGTGTTCGACTGCAGCGCGCCGTCGCCGAGCGCGACGGCGGCGATCATCCACAGCAGGCCTGCGCGCGCGAGCACGCGCAGCGCGCCGGCGGCCACGCGCGCGGCGCGCGGCAGCAGCGCGACGGCGGCGGGCAGCGCCGCCATCTGCCCGGCCGGCGCGGGCGTGCCCAGGCCCGTCCAGCCCCGGCGGCGCAGCAGCGCGAGCGCGGCCAGCAGCGCCAGCGACGCCGCGGCGGCACGGCCCACCCAGTCGCCCCACGCCACCATCAGCGTGCGCGGCGGCGTGCGCACCGGGGCGTCGCCGACCGCCAGCGCCTGCGCGCCCATGCGCGTGCCGGCCAGCACACGGCCCGTGGCGTCGATCACCGCGCTGTAGCCGTTGGTGGTCACGCGGAACTGCGGCAGCCGCGTCTCGATGCTGCGGAACGCGGCCACCGCCTGGTGCAGCGCGGCGCCCTGCGGGTGCTCGCTGAACCAGGCGTCGTTGGACATCGTCAGGATCACCTGCCCGCCGAGCCGCGCGCCGGCGATCGCGAGGTCGGGGTCGACATCGTCCAGGCAGATCAGCGGCAGGACCGGGATCTCGCGGCCGTCGGCCAGCCGCAGCGGCAGCAGGCGCGCGCCGTTGCCCGGCTTCCAGGTCCCCGCCCACGGCAGCCAGCGTCGCAGCGCAGGGCCGTCCAGCCACGGCGGCACGTATTCGGTGAGCGGGAACAGGCGCGTCTTGCGATAGAAGCCGAGCAGGCCGCGGCCCGGCTCGACGAAGGCCGCGGCGTTGTACTCGCCGGCGTCGTCCACGTCGTAGCTGCCGAACACGAAGGGCACGCCGGCGGCGTCGACGATGGACCGGATCTCCTGGTCGAGCGTGGCGCCGTCCGCGCTCTTCGGGTGGCCGAAGGTGGTGGGATAGACCGTCTCCGACCACAGCACCGCGTCCGCGTGCTGCCGTTCGACGGCGTCGTAGGACATGGCGAAGTGCGTGTCGAGCACTCGGCGCACGACGTTCGCGGCGCCGATCTCCCGGCGCAGGCGCTCGTAGTCGACGATGTTGGATTGCACGAGCCCGACGCGCAGCGGCTTGCCCGCGGGCGCGGGCAAGCCGTCCAACGCGATCGCGCCGTACGAGGCCAGCAGCGCCGGCACCGACACGGCGAGCGCCAGCGGGCGCAGGAGCGCGCGGCGTGGGCCGCGACGCCGCGCGAGTGCCGCCGCGACCGCCTCGTTGGCGAGCAGCAGCGCCAGCGTCAGGCCGGTGGCGCCGCCCAGGTCGGCGGCCTGGCGCAGCAGGCGCGACGGGTACAGGCCGTGGCCCAGCGTGTCGCCGAGCAGGTGCGGCAGCGCCCACTCGGTGGCGACCCAGGCGGCGCCCGCGACGAGGGCCGCGAACGCCCGCCCGTGGCGGCGCGCGGCCAGCCGGCGCGCGAGCGCGAACGCGAGGATCTGCGGCTGGAACAGCGGCGCCGCGACGAGCAGCAGTGCCAGTCCGGCCGGCGCGCCCCAGCCGGTGAATCCGCCGATCGCTCCGCCGAACCAGCCGAACACCGCGAGCGGGTACGCGACGGTCATCGCCCAGGCGAGCAGCAGCGTGCGCGTGAGCGAGCACGGCATGTCGAGTGCATGCAGCCAGGGCACCAGCGCCACGAAGCCCAGCGGCCAGCAGGCGCCGCCGCGCGCATAGGCGAAGGCGAGCAATGCACTGGTGGCGACGGCTGCCGCATCGCGGCTGCGCGGATGCGCTGACAGGAAGCCGGCAGAAGAGGTCATGGCGTCAGGGGCCTGCGATGGGGGCGGGGATGACGATGCGGCGGATCGGCAGGCCGGGCGGCGCCAGCTCGGGCGGCACCACGCGATCGTCGGGCACCGCGATGGGTCGGCCGTCCGCGGCGGTCGGCTGGAAGCCAGGCGCGAACATCAGGATCGGCTCGATGCGCTGGCCGTCGTCCGTCGCCTGGTAGTGGCGCACGTAGCCGGGCGGCAGCACGAAGTCCTCCGGCACCGCCAAGCCGACGAGCGGCGGCTTCGTGCCCGGCGGGTTGAACGCACCCAGGCCGGTGTGGACGCCCGCGGCGTGCAGGCGATCGATGACCTCCTTCATCGTCGGCTTCTCGCCGTCGTTGATGTAGTCGGTGATGTCCGGCGTCTGGTCGGTGCCGGGCGGGCGCACGCGCAGGATGCGCGGAGCCGCGCTCGCGGGCCCGGGCGCGGACGCGTCGCGCGCGGGCCGCGCGCGTGCCGGTGCGGGCGCCGGCGCGCCGGGCCAGGTGCCTGCCACCGCCGTGGATGCGGACGAGGCGGCGGACGCGGCGGCGTCGGCTGGGGGCGGCATGCCCGTCGCCGGCCACCATGCCGCCACCCCGCCGGCCACCAGGCCGAGCGCGATCAGCAGGAACCCGATCGACGGGCTCCAGCGGTCGCTGCGGGGAGCGTTGGCCACGCGGCCGCCCGGTACGCGGCTCAGGGCGCCGCGGTGTTGGACGTCGAGACCGTCCAGCCCATGCGCTCGTGGCCGTACTGGTTCCAGATCGGGCTCTTGCCGTTCGTGAACGAGGTGTAGCGCGGCGCGCCCGAGCCCGTGGTGCCGCCGAACAGGCCAGCGGTGACGGTGCCGCCCGTGTAGGTCGGGTGCGTGTCGTCGGACTGGATGTAGTCGTAGCTGGTGCCCGACGACACGAAGTGCGTGTTGGCGTCGCGCAGCGTCGAGCGAAGCGTCGACGAGATGCGCGTGACGTAGCTCGATTCGCTCTCGCCGGCCTGGTACTGCAGGGCCTGCGAGTCGACGATGCCGTCGCCGTTGCTGTCGTAGTCGGCGCCCATGTACTGCGCGAAGTTGTCGGCGCAGGTGAAGCCCTTCTGGCGCGCGTATTCGCACATCCAGTAGTTCATCTTCGCCAGCCGCGGCAGGAAGGTCTGCTGCAGGTTGACGGTGGCACCGGTGCCGGCGTCCCTGCACGAGCTCTGCGTGTCGTCGGCCGCATAGCCCGGATAGTGCAGGTTGGAGATCACCTTGACCTTGACGCCGGCATACGCGTTGGCGTTGATGTAGTCCATCGCGGCGGCCACGTACTGCTTGCAGGTGTTGACCGCGCTGTCCATGCCGGAGTAGTCGCAGGTGCCGGTCTGGCTCTTGAACGACGAACGGGCCTGCAGGCCGTCGTTGCCGCACATCTCGAAGGTGACGACGCGCGTCGAGCTCGCCTGCATGTAGGACTTCTCGGCGACGATCTTGTTGTTGTACACGTCGGAGGCGACCGCACCCGACTTGGCGCGGCGCACGCTCTCGATGTCGGCGTTCCACAGCGCGGACAGGTACTCGGCGTCCACCGTCGGTGCCGAGTACTTGGCGGCGCTGGTGATGGACGTGTTGTAGCCGGCGTAGATCGAATCGCCGTAGGCCACCAGGCGGTACTTGGTGGACGTGCCGGCACGGTCGATCGTCCACGAGACGTTCTGCGTCAGCGTGTTGGCGCCGGCCTGCGCGGCCATGGCGGCCAGCGCGAGCGCGGGCGCCAGGCGGGCGAGCGCGCGCGCCATGCGCGCGGGGAGGGCGGGGACTCGAGTGCTCATCTGGTTCTCCTGGAGTTGTGCTTGGAGGGGGGAACAGAACGCCCGAGCCCGGCGCTGCCTCGTGGGCCCGGAGTCGGCGTGACGCGAGTCTGGACACATGCTCTCGCCCGGAGATTCGGATGAACCCGGTCCGCGCGACGCCGCCGGAACGCGCGGACAAGCACTTGGCTCGCGGAGACAGCCGACTTGCAAATCGCGACCAATTCACGGGCGACGGATACCCCCATGGGCATCGCGCAGACAGCGTGGCGTCAGCCGGCCGACAGCCGCTGCGACTGTTACGCGCGGTCGAGTGAACGCTTCGGCGCGCCGGGGCCATGCACGGATCGGCGGGCCCCTGCGTCCGTCTCTCGCGTCGCGTCCGGCAGGGCGCGGCGCACGCGCTTCCCAAACCAGAGGAGATCCCGATGAGAAAGCATCCGCTATCCCTGCCGGCCCTCGCGGTCGCCGCCGTGCTGGCCGCGGCGCCGCTGTCGAGCCAGGCGACGCCGGTGTCGGTCACCAACCTGGTCACCGACGACCAGGCCGCGAACCCGGCGAAGATCACCGACCCCGGCCTCGTCAACGGCTGGGGTATGTCCTACTCGCCGACGAGCCCGTTCTGGGTGTCGTCCAACGGCGCGGGCACGTCCACGCTGTACCACGTCGATCCGGCCACGCAGGCCACCACCAAGCTCGGCTTGACGGTGGCCATCCCGGGCGCCGGCAGCGTCACGGGCCAGGTGTTCAACCCGGGCGGCGCCGGCCAGTTCAACGGCGACGCCTTCCTGTTCGTCAGCGAGGACGGCACCGTCTCCGGCTGGCGCGGCGCGCTCGGCACGAACGCCGAGGCGCTGGTCTCCGTCGGCGGCATCTACAAGGGCGCGGCGCTGGCCACCATCGGCGGCAACAGCTACCTGTACGGTGCGGACTTCGGCCGCGGCACGATCGACGTCTTCAAGGGCAACGCCGGCGCCGCCAACCTGACCGGCTCGTTCACCGACCCGGGCCTGCCGTCGGGCTACGTGCCGTTCAACGTGCAGGACCTGGGCGGCTCGCTGTTCGTCACCTACGCCTTGCGCGAAGGCAGCAGCACCGACGAGACCGCCGGCGCCGGCTTCGGCTTCGTCGACCGCTACGACCTGCAGGGCAACCTGCTGGGCCGCGTCGCCAGCGGCGGCGTGCTCGATGCGCCGTGGGGCCTGGCGATCGCGCCGTCGTCGTTCGGTGCGCTCGCGGGCGCGCTGCTGGTGGGCAATTTCGGCGACGGCCACATCAGCGCGTACGACCTGGCCACCGACTCGTTCATGGGCCAGCTGACCACCGGCAACGGCCAGGCACTGGCCATCGACGGCCTGTGGGGGCTCAGCGTGGGCAACGACGGCGGCGCGGGCAGCAGCCAGTCGCTGTACTTCACCGCCGGTCCGGGCGATGAGTCGCACGGCCTGTTCGGCGTGATGCAGGCGGTGCCGGAGACCAACACGGTGGCGATGCTGCTGGCCGGCCTGGCCCTGTTCGCGTGGCGGGTCGGGCGGCGGTCGACCCTGCGCTAGCCGCAGCCTCAGCCGGCAAGCGCGGTCACGGCGAGGTTGATGGCCGCGCCGCCGGCCACCAGCCAGGCGGCCAGCGCCGCGCCCAGCCCCAGCGGGGCGAGGCCGGCCGCCTTCATCGCGGCGAGCCGCGTCGTCAGGCCCAGCGCGGCCATCGCCACGGCGAGCAGCGCGAGGTCGACGTCGCCGGCGATCGCGAGCGCGGCCGGCGGCAGCACGTCGAGCGAGCGCAGCCCCGCCAGCGCGACGAAGCCGAGGGCGAACCACGGGATCGTGATGGGCGGACGCGCCAAACGCGTACCCGTGATGGGCGGACGCACCCGGGACTCCGTCGCGGGACCGCGGCGTGCGGCCCAGGCCGACAGCGCCACGAGAAAGGGCGCCAGCATCATCACGCGCACCATCTTCGCGACGACGGCGGTGTCGGCCGCGGCGTCGCCCACCGCATGGCCGGCCGCCACCACCTGCGCGACCTCGTGGATCGTCGAGCCGGCCCACAGGCCGTACGCGGTCGGCGACAGCGGATGGACCGCCGCGACGAGGTGGTACAGCGCCGGGTACAGGAAGATGGCGATGCTGCCGAAGCCGACGACCGTGGCCACCGCGACGCCGACCTGCTCGGGCCGGCCGCGGACCACCGGCTCGGTCGCCAGCACCGCCGCGGCACCGCAGATGGAACTGCCGGCGCCGATGAGGATGGACGTCGTGCGGTCCAGCCCGAACACCCGTGGGCCCAGCGTGCAGGCGAGCGTGAAGGTGCTCGCCAGCACGGCGGCGTCGATCGCGACGCCGGCCAGGCCGACGTGGCCGATGTCCTGGAAGGTCAGGCGCAGGCCGTACAGGACGATGCCGGCGCGCAGCAGGCGCTGCTTGGCCAGGTTCAGGCCCTCGGCGGATGCCGCGAGCGCCGGTGCCGGAAGAAGGTTGCCCGCGACGAGGCCGAGCGCGATGGCCAGGGTCAGGGCGGACAGCCCGTGCGACTGCAGCCAGCCCGCGCGGGCGAAGGCGGTGGCCGCCGCCGCGACCGCGGCGGCCAGGAGCAGGCCCGGCAGCAGGCGCGCCGCCGCGATGGGGGCGGCGGGCGCGGCAAAGGTTCGGGAGGCGGCGGTCATGAAGGGCACTCGAGGCGGGACGATGACCGCACTGTGCGGGTCGGCCATCTATCTGTAAAACGATTAGATTTCGTTGTTGCTACCTGTTTTGCGGGTAGAGTGCCGGCATGCGGATCACCCTGCGCCAGCTCGCCGTCTTCATCGCCGTCGCTGACGCCGGCAGCACCACGGCCGCCGCGAGCCGCGTCGCGCTGTCGCAGTCGGCCACCAGCGCGGCGCTCAACGAGCTCGAGGCGGTGCTCCAGGCCCGGCTGTTCGACCGCGTCGGCACGCGCCTGGTCCTGAACGACACCGGCCGCGGGCTGCTGCCGCAGGCGCGCGCGGTGCTGGACGGCGCGGCGGGCATCGAGCGCGACTTCGGCATCGCCGTGGGCACGCGCGACGTGGCCGTGCCTTCGCTGCTGCGCGTGGGCGCAAGCACGACCATCGGCAACTACCTGCTGCCCACGCTGATCGCCGACTGGCGCCGCGCGCGGCCCGATGCGCAGGTGGATGTGGCCATCGCCAACACCGCGGCCGTGGCGGCCGCCGTGGCGCGCATGGAGGTCGACATCGGCCTGATCGAGGGGCCGTGCCACGAACCCGAGCTGCTCGCGCGGCCCTGGCGGGAGGAAGAGCTCGTGATCTGCGCCGCGCCATCGCACCCGCTGCTGGCCGGCGACCCCGCCCGCAAGCTCGACGTCGCCGCATTGCGCCAGGCCGCATGGCTGCTGCGCGAGCCGGGCTCGGGCACGCGCGAGGCCGTCGAGCAGGCCCTGCAGCCGCACCTGCACCAGCTGCGCGAGGGGCTGCGCTTCGGCGGCACCGAGGCCATCAAGCAGGCGGCGGTCGAGGGGCTGGGCCTGACGTGCCTGTCGTTGTTCGCGGTGCGCGACCTGGTCGCGCTGGGCCGCCTGGTGCGCGTGCGCACGACGCTGCCGCGGCTGGCACGGCGTTTCTGGCTCGTCCACCACGGGCGCAAGCAGTTCTCGCGCGGCCTGGCGGCCTTCGTCGACTTCTGCGAGCAGGGTTGACGGCGCTGCGGTATCGTCGTCGGCAGGCCAACAAGGAGGACGCGCATGACCCGCCACGGCGACGACGATCGCTTCGAGATCCACGGCTTCTGGCGCACGTCCGCCACGTACCGGGTGCGCGTGGCATTCCACCTGAAGGGCGTCAGGCCGCGCGAGACCGTCGTCGACATGGACGGCGGCGAGCAGAACGGCGAGGCCTACCGCCGCATCAACCCGCTGGGCGGGCTGCCCGCGCTCATCGACCACGGGCCCGGACAGCCGCCGGTGCCGCTGACGCAGTCGCTGGCCATCCTCGAATTCCTCGACGAGCTCTACCCGCAGCCCCCACTGCTGCCGACCGACCTGCACGGCCGCGCCCGCGTGCGCTCCATCGCGCAGATGCTGGCGGCCGACACCCACCCGCTGATCACGCCGCGCGTGCGCAAGTACCTGTCCACGGTGGGCGGCTTCGATGCGGACGCGTCGCGGGCGTGGCTCGTGCACTGGCTGGACACCGGCCTGCGCGCCGTCGAACAGCGCCTGGCCACCGAGCCCGGCACCGGCCGCTTCTGCCATGGCGACCAGCCGACGATCGCCGACATCTGCCTGGCCAGCCTGTTCATGGTCACCCGCGTGCTCAAGATCGACGTCGACGGCATCCCGGTGTCCACGCGCATCGTGGGCGAGTGCGACCGCCTGCCGGCCTTCGCCGCCGCCGCGCCGGCGCTGCAGGTCGGCGCGCCAGCCCTTTGACGGGAGCAGCACGATGACACCGCCCACCTTCGATGAATTCCGGTCCCTCGCCCGCGCGCACGGCGCCGCGGACGTGCAGGAGCGCCGCTGGAACCCGCACCAGGTGGTCGAGATCCACTCGCACCCCTTCGAGGCGCAGGCCATCGTGACGCAGGGCGAGATGTGGCTCACCTGCGGCGACGAGACGCGCCACCTGCTGCCCGGCGGCGAGTTCCATCTGCCGGCGCACACGCCGCACTCGGAACGCTACGGCCCCGAGGGCGCGACATACTGGGTGGCGCGGCGCGTGCCTGCCTGACGGCGGACGGTGGGACGGCGGCGCATGGGGACGCGCCGGCCGAGCGCTGCGCGGTCGGCGGTGGGGTCTGGCTCCGCCGCGAATCGCCTTCGGGACGCCCATCGCATCGCCGGGCGGTGCCTGACCCGTATCAGATCGGCCGCCCTGCGAGACGGCGCGTCATGCCTGCAGTTCGCGATCGCGCAGCGGGGTCGGGCTCCGCCGCGAAGCGCCTCGATGTTGCGGAGGCCGGATCCGGCGGAGCCAGACCCCTTCGGAAGCGCCTCGCCCGGGTCGGCGAAGCCGCAATCGGCTATCGCCGCCCCCGCTGCTGCCACAGCGGCTTCTTGCCCTTCAAGTGCCGCTCGATGCCCTCGTTGAGGCGCGCGCGCAGGTCGATCACCTCCTCGAGATGGCCGTAGGTGCCCGGGAAGCGGAGGTCGAGCCACAGCCACAGCGTGCAGGAGCGCAGCGCCTTCTCCATGTTGTCGAGGCGGCTGTGCTCGTCGACCTCGGACAGGAACCACGGCGTGCCGGCCTGCCCGGCGTTGGCGTGGTTCCAGGCCCATTCGAGGAAGGCCTGGACCTGCGTCTCGGTGCGCGTGTCGACCGGCGCCTGCGCGTAGATGAAGCGCTGCTTGAGCGAGAGCTTGCCGGCGTTGTGGTCGAGCTGCTCGGCGAGTTCCAGCATCTGGTCGAGCTCCGCGACGGCGAAGTGGGCGTCGTCGAGCCTCAGCTGGTCGACGAACACGTCCAGCACCGCGCGCAGCCTGGCCAGGCCCAGGCGGGTGGCGATGGTGTCGACGTGCCACCAGTTGGGCGCGACGAAGGCCTTGAAGTCGCGCGGCGCGCGCGGCTGCTTCGGCAGCAATTCCTTCAGCGTGCGCAGCGCAGAGGGCTCGGCCTCGCGCAGCACGCCGGCGAAGCCTTCCTCGTGCAGCCCGTAGCGGCCGGCGCGGCCGGCGATCTGGTGTACCTCGGATTCGTCCAGCAGCCGGTCGCCGATGCCGTCGAACTTCTTCAGCGTCGAGAACAGCACGCGGCGGATCGGCAGGTTCAGGCCCATGCCGATCGCGTCGGTGGCCACCAGGATGTGCGCGTGGCCGTGGGCGAAGCGCTCGGCCTCGCGGCGCCGCACCTCGGGCGGCAGCGCCCCGTAGATCACCGAGACCGGATGGCCGTCGGCCGCGACCTGGTCGCGCAGCATCAGCACCTCCTTGCGGCTGAAGGCGACGACGGCATCGCCCTTCTTCAGCGCGGAGATCGGCACCGGCCCCGGCAGCAGCTCGACGTGCTGCTTGCGCTCGAAGCTGCGCAGCTTGCAGTTCTCGCCGCACAGCTTGAGCAGGTTCTCGATGGCCGGTGCCGCGTAGGCCGAGCAGATGATGATCACCTCGTTGGCCGGCACGCCGACGATGGCCTGCGTCCACGCCCAGCCGCGCGAGGCGTCGAACAGCATCTGGGCCTCGTCGATGACGGCCACGTCGATCGGCCTGGACGTGTTGACCATCTCGATGGTGCTGGAGACGACGCGCGCCTGGGGCGCGGGGTCGTTCTCCTCGCCGGTCAGCAGCGACGTGGGCACGCCGCGCGCGACGAGGCGGTCGCGCCCCTCGAGCGCCAGCAGGCGCAGGGGCGCCAGGTAGCAGCCGTCGTGCGCGGCGGCCAGTTGCTCGAACGCCGCATGCGTCTTGCCGCTGTTGGGCGGGCCCACGTACAGCGTGACGCTGCGCTGCAGGCGGCGCGCGAGCTCGAAGCTGTCGGGGTAGCCCTGGAACGCCAGCTCGGAGTTCAGGCCGGCCAGCGCGGTCAGCTCGGCGACGTGGCGCTCCCAGCGATCCTGGGCGCGCACGAGCGAGGCCTTGAGGTCGGCGATGGCCTGCGGCCGCGCGACTTCGGCCTGCAGGCGCTGGACGAGCGAGCCCAGCTGGTCCGGATGGCCGGATTCGGCGCGCGCCAACAGGCGGTCGACATGGTCGACGAGCTCGGCGGCGTCCGGATAAGGCGGCGGTTCGCCGATGGCGGCCAGGAGGGCGTCGATGTCGCCCGTGCGATGGAAGTCCCACACCGGCGCGTCGGCGATCGGCTGGCGCCAGGCCACGCGCAGCTCCACGCCGCTGGCGGGCAGGCGCAGGTCGTGCTGGAGGAAGCGGTCGAAGCGCCCGGCCTCGCGGGTGATGCCCAGCGCCTCGAGCTCCGCCGTGCGCGCCAGCATCTGCGCGCGCACCTGCGGGCCGTTGCCGACCGAGTCGAGATGGCGCAGTGCCGCGCCGACGTGCTCGGGCGCGATCCAGCGGCTCGGCCGGCCGCCGGACACCGCCTTCTGCAGCAGGATCAGGCCCAGGCCGTCCAGGTGCTGCTCGAAATGCGGCGTGTGCTCGTCGATGTAGTCGGCCGGCTTGACGACCTGGGGCAGCTGGTACGCCGCCTGCTGGATGCGGGCGATGTCCGCCGGAGTGACGTCCTCGGGCACGCGGCTGGCGTGGCGGGCGTTGGGCAACTTGAACGCGCGCGGCGCGGTGGCGGGCAGGGAGGTCGGTGGGTTCGCGGGTTCGGAGCTCATTCGGGTGCACGGACGCGTCACGCGCCGGGTGCTTGTTCGGAGGAAAACCAGGAGTATGACCGCTGGCACGGACTGGCAGGGCACACTGCCGACGATGGATCGCCTGGAAATCGCGATGCGCGACGTCGAGGACGCCCGCGTCGGCGCGCTCAGCCGCATGAAGTGGGTCGCCGCGGGGCTGCTGGCCGCGGCGCTGGCCGGGCTCGCGCTCGCCTCGTGGCAGGGCGGCGAGGGCGGCTGGGGCTGGCTGCGATCGTTCTGCGAGGCCTCCGCCGTGGGCGCCATCGCCGACTGGTTCGCCGTGGTCGCGCTGTTTCGCCGGCCGTTGGGCCTGCCCCTGCCGCACACGGCCATCCTGCCGCGCAGCAAGGAACGCGTGGCCGATGGCCTGGCGCATTTCGTGCGCGACCATTTCCTCGAGCCGACTTCGCTCGTCCTGCGGCTGGCCGAGCTCGACCCGGCGCGCCGCCTCGGCGACTGGCTGGCCGACCCGGCCCGCGTGCACGACTGGGTCGCCGAAGGCCGGCGCTGGGCGCTCAAGGCGGTCGGGTTGTTCGACGACGAGCGCATGCGGCGCGCGACGCTGGAGCTGGTCGTGGCGCAGGCGCGCCGCTGGAACAGCGCCGCCACCGCAGCCGAGGTGCTGACGCTGCTGACGCAAGGCGGCCGCCACCATGAGCTGCTGGACGCCGGCCTCGAGAAGATCGGCGGCTTCCTGGCCGAGGACGAGGTCAAGCAGCGCGTGTCCGACCTGATGGTGCGCCACGCGCGCAAGGAGTGGCCCAAGGTGGTGGGCATGGTGGAACTGGTGACGCCGGTGGCGCGCATGGCCGACGGCCTGGCGTCCAAGCTCAGCGCCTCGGTGCTCGGCGAGCTGCGCGACGTGCTGTCGCAGCCGGATCATCCCGTGCGCCAGCGCTACGACAAGTGGCTGGCCGAGTTCATCGAGCGGCTGCGCGGCGACGAGGCGCTCATCGCCGCGTTCGACCGCGTCAAGGAGCGCGCCATCACCGATCCCGCGGTGCTCGACTACGCCGGCGGCGTGTGGAACGACATCAAGCGGTTGCTGCAGGCCGACCTCGCCGACGAGCGGTCGGCGCTCGCCGAGCACGTGGCGCAGGCGATGCGCGACGTCGGCGACCGGCTGCGCGAGGACGCCAGCCTGCGTGCATCGCTCAACGAGCACCTGCTGTCGGCGGCCGGCACCATCGCCGCCAACCTGCGCTCCGGCGTCACCCTGCACATCGCGCAGACGATCAAGGACTGGGACGACCGCCAACTGGTCCAGCAGCTGGAGCTGAGCGTCGGGCGCGACCTGCAGTTCATCCGCATCAACGGCACCGTCGTCGGCGGCATCGCGGGGCTGGCGCTGCACGCGCTGCGCCTGCTGCTGCAATAGGCCGGACACCCCCGATCCCCGAGGCAACGGCCCCGGCCTGGTCGAGTCGCGGCATAAACTCGGCTCGTCCGGAGTGCCGGGGAAAGAGCACATGGGATCCTTGTCAGGGAAGGAAGGGCGGCCGGCCCTTGCGCGGGTCGCGCGGCTGCTGCCGGCGCTCGCCGTCGCGATGGTCGTCGCGCTGCTGGCCGGTGCCGCCATCGTGCGCGATATCCGCCAGGAACGCGCGCAGGCGGCGGCGCGTCTCGAGGCCGTGGCCGAACTGCGGGCGACGCAGGTGCAGGCCTGGCTCGACCGCCACATGAGCTTCGCGCAGTTCCTCGACGACAGCACCGTCATGGCGCAGCTGTACCTGCGCTGGCAGGAGCAGGGCGACGCCGAGGCGGGCCGGCAACTGGTCACGCGCGCGATCGACTCGCGCCACGCGGACGGCGCCGACAGCGCGCTGGTGCTCGACGCGCGTGGCCAGGTGCTGGCGCGCGAGCATCCGTCCGACCTCGAGCCCGCGCCAGAACTCGCGCACGCGCTGCAGGAGGCGCTGCGCGCCGGCGCCGCCACCAGCTCCACCATCTATCGCCGCCCGGGCTCTCCGATGCCGCAGCGCCTGGACATCGTGGTGCCGCTGCTCAAGACCGGCCAGCCGCCCCGCGGGGCCGTCGTGCTGCGGATCGACCCGCGTCGCTCGCTGTTCCCGATGCTGGCGACCTGGCCCGCGCCCAGCACCACGGCCGAGACCTCGCTCTGGGGCAAGGACGGCGATCGCGTCGTCATCCTGAACGACCTGCGCGTCGCGCCGGGCGGCGCGGGGCCCTCGAGCCAGCCGGTCGCCAGCTCGGGCCTGCCGATCGCGCGCGCCGTGCGCGGCGAGCTGCCGCACGGCCTGGCCATGCGCGCGGTCGACGACCGCGGCACCGAGGTGATGTGGGTCGGCCGGCCGGTGGCGGGCACCGATTGGTGGCTGGTGGCCAAGATGGACATGGACGAGATCGACGCGCCGGCCCGCGAACGTGCGCGCGAGACCGTCCTCGCCGCGCTGCTGGCGCTGGTGGGCGCGGCGCTGGCCTCGCGCGTGTGGGCGCAGCGCCGGCAGGTGCGCGAGGCCGAGCGCGAGACCGAGCGCGAGCGCCTCGCCCAGCGCGCGCTGCGCGAGAGCGAGCGGCACTTCCGCGCGGTGGTCTCGGTGCTGAGCGAGGGCGTCATCGTGTTCGACCTGCAGGACCGCATCGTCAGCAGCAACGCGGCCGCGTCGCGGCTCATGGGTACCACGATCATCAACGGCCAGAAGCGCACCGAGATGATGGGCACCTGGACGCCGCTGCGTCCGGACGGCACGCCGATACCGTCGCACGAGCAGCCGACGCAGCGCGTGATGGCCGGCAAGGGCCCGCAGCTGGACGTGCCGGTGCATGCGCGCGATCGACAGGGCGAGCACCTGGTGTTCCGCGTCAGCGCCGTGCCGCTGACCAGTGCGGAGACGGGAGAGATGACCGGCGTCGTGGCCACGCTCGTCGACGTCACGGCGCAGTACCGCATGGCCGAGGACCTGCGGCGCCACCGCGACGAGCTCGAGACGGAGGTGGCGCAGCGCACGCGCGAGCTGGTCGACGCCAATGCCACGCTGGCGGACACCTTGCGCTTCACGCGCGAGATCGCCGATGCGATCCCGGGGCTGGTGACCTATTGGGATCGCGAGCTGCGCTGCCAGTTCGCCAACCGGACCTACCTCGAGCGGGTGGGTCTGCCGGCCGAGGAGGTCATCGGCCGCACCGAGTCCGAATCGCGCGGCGACGCCGAGCCCGACGGCCTGGCGCCGCGGCTGCGCCAGGCCCTCGAGGGCGAGTCGCAGCTGTTCGAGTACCAGGACGGGCGCGACCCGGCGCAGCCGCGCTGGTTCCAGGTCCACATCGAGCCCGCGTTCACGCAGGACGGCGCCGTCCAGGGCGCCTACATGATGGCCTTCGACATCAGCGCCCTCAAGCACGCGGAGGCCGCGCTGACGCGCAGCAACGAGGCGCTGGCGCGATCGCGTGACGAGGCCGAGACGGCCAACCGCGCCAAGAGCGCGTTCGTGGCCAACATGAGCCACGAGATCCGCACGCCGCTGAACGGCATCCTGGGCCTGGCCTACCTGCTCGCGCGCGACCCGCGCGATGCGCAGCAGCGCGACCGCCTGGCCAAGATCGGCGATGCCGGCCAGCATCTGCTGCAGATCATCAACGACGTGCTGGACCTGTCCAAGATCGAGGCCGGCAAGCTCACGCTGGAGGAGACCGACTTCTCGCTCGACCCGCTGCTGTCCATCGCCTGCGACATGGTGGGCGAGCGCGCGCAGGCCAAGGGGCTGGAACTCGTCGTCGACACCGACCGCCTTCCGCAGCGCCTGCGCGGCGACCCGACGCGGCTGTCGCAGATGGTGATCAACCTGCTGTCCAACGCCGTCAAGTTCACCGACCGCGGCTGGGTCAAGCTCAAGGGCGACCTGCTGGACGACCGCGACGGCCGCGTGCTGGTGCGATTCGACGTGCAGGACACCGGTCCCGGCATCGCCCCGGAGCGCCAGGCGGAGCTGTTCGACGCCTTCGAGCAGGGCGACAACACCACCACGCGCCGCTTCGGCGGCACCGGCCTGGGCCTGTCCCTGACGCGCAACCTCGCCGCCGCGATGGGGGGCACGGTTGGCGTCAGGAGCACGCCCGGCGCCGGCAGCACCTTCTGGTTCACCGCCTGGCTGTCGCATGCGGCGCGCGAGGTCGAATCGGCCGGGCTGGCCCCGATGAAGGCCATGCGCATCCTGCTGGTCGACGACCTGCCCGAGGCGTCGGCGGTCATCGCCCACTACCTCGAGGCGATGGGCATGCAGGTCGACGTGCAGTCCAGCGGCGACGCCGCGCTGCTGCGCGTGGAGTCGGAGATGGCGCAGGGCCGCCCCTACGACCTGATGCTGGTGGACTCCAGCACGCGCTGCGGGGACGAGACGCCCACCCTGGTGCGCCTGCATGCGCTGATGGGCGACGGCATGCCGCCGTGCGTGCTGCTGTGCTCGACGCCCGAGGGGCTGGACGGCGACCGCACGATGGGCGTCAAGGTGGAGGCGGTGCTGGACAAGCCGGTGACGGCCTCGGCGCTGCACGACGTCGTCGCGCGCATCCTGTACCACGGCGTCCCGGACACCGCTATCGTGCGCGACGCCAGCGAGGACCGGGTGCGCGAGCGCCATGGCGGCCAGAGCGTGCTGCTGGCCGAGGACAACATCATCAACCGCCTGATCGCGCGCGAGCTGCTCACGAACGCCGGCCTGGTGGTCGAACAGGCGGAGAACGGCGCCATCGCGCTGGAGCTGGCCGCGCAGCAGTCCTGGGATCTGATCCTGATGGACATGCAGATGCCCGTGATGGACGGCCTGGAGGCCGCGCGCGGCATCCGCGCGCGCGGCGACACGCGCGTGCCCATCATCGCGATGACGGCCAACGCCTTCGTCGAGGACCGCGACGCCTGCCTGGCCGCGGGCATGAACGACCACATCGCCAAGCCGGTCAATCCGGGGGCGCTGTACACCATCCTGATGCGATGGCTGCCTCAGAAAGCGATTTCACGACACTGAGGCATGTCCCGACTCAAGTTCGGGTGGCGGGCGCCGAAAACTGGACACGAAGGTGCGTCCGCGTTCTGCGTGCACGGCCGACGTCCCCTGCAACACCGCCAGCGCCCTCGGTTCGACCCTATCCGCTCGGTGAGGCGTCAACAAGAGCCCCGAGTCCAACGTGAACCTCAAGCTGAAACTGCCGCTGACCTTCAGCGGCGTCCTCGCCGCCCTGATGGGGGCCGCCCTCATCGGCATCCACAGCCTCAACCAATCCTTGGCCGTCTACGAAGTGGACGTCGCCGGCCAGCACGCGCACGAGCGCGACGTCGCCGACCTGCTGGTGAACTTCAAGACCCAGGTGCAGGAGTGGAAGGACACGCTGCTGCGCGGCAAGGATCCGGCCAAGCTCGAGAAGCACTGGGGCGCGTTCGCCAAGCGCGAGGCCGCCGTCGACGACAAGGCCAAGGAGTTGCTCGCGACGCTGCCGCCGGGCGAGAGCCGCACGCTGGTCGAGCAGTTCGCCGCTGCGCACGCCAAGATGGGCGTCGACTACCGCAAGGGCTTCGACGCGTTCAAGGATGCGGGCTTCGAGCCCTCGGCCGGCGACGGCGCCGTGGCCGGCATGGATCGCGAACCGGCGCGCCTGCTGGGCGAAGCCGGCAAGAAGATCGCCGCCGACAGCGCCGCCGCGTCCGCCGACGCCGCCGCGCAGGCGCATCGCGCGTCGATGGTCAGCATCGTGCTGATGCTGGTGGCCGGCGCCGCGGGCATCGGCGTGGGCGTGCTGTTCAGCCGCAGGATCACGCGGCCGGTCGACGACGCCGTGACCGTGGCCGAGGCGATCGCCGGCGGCGACCTGACCCGGCAGGTCCGCGCGGCAGGCAGCGACGAGATCGCGCAGCTGCTCAAGGCGCTGGCGACCATGCAGGCCAGCCTGGCCGACGTGGTGAGCAACGTGCGCAGCAACTCGGAGAGCGTGGCGACGGCGTCGTCGCAGATCTCGCAGGGCGCCAACGACCTGAGCGCGCGCACCGAGGAACAGGCCTCGGCGCTGCAGCAGGCCGCCGCGTCGATGGAGCAGCTGTCGTCCACGGTGCGCCAGAACGCCGAGAACGCCCAGTCGGCCAACCAGCTCGCGCTCGGCGCCAGCGCCGTGGCGCGCAGGGGCGGCGACGTGGTGGGCGAGGTCGTCGAGACGATGAAGGGCATCGACGACAGCTCCAAGCGCATCGTCGACATCATCGGCGTGATCGACGGCATCGCGTTCCAGACCAATATCCTCGCGCTGAACGCCGCGGTCGAGGCCGCGCGCGCCGGCGAGCAGGGGCGTGGCTTCGCGGTGGTGGCGGGCGAGGTGCGCTCGCTGGCGCAACGTTCGTCGGATGCCGCCAAGGAGATCAAGGGCCTCATCTCGGCCAGCGCCGAACGCGTCGAGCACGGCACCGCGCTGGTCGACCGCGCCGGCGAGACGATGACCGAGATCGTGAGCTCGATCGCGCGTGTCACCGACATCATGGGCGAGATCAGCGCCGCCAGCACGGAACAGAGCTCGGGCGTCGGCCAGATCGGCGACGCCATCGCGCAAATGGACCAGGCCACGCAGCAGAACGCCGCGCTCGTCGAGGAGAGCGCCGCCGCCGCCGAGAGCCTGAAGGACCAGGCGCACCAGCTGGTGCAGGTGGTGTCGGTGTTCAAGCTGGAAGGCCGGCCATCGGACGACTTCCGCGTCGCCCCGACGTCGTTCGCCGCGCCCGGACCGGCGGCACGGCCTGCGCCGTCCCTGCGCAGGCCCGCGCCGGCGGCCGCCAAGGACGTGCGCGTCGCACCCGCCAAGCGGGCCGCGGCGGCCCCGGCGCCCGCACACGCGGAGGCGCTGGCGTTGGCCGGCGACGACTGGGAATCGTTCTGACGCCCTGAAGGTAAAGTGTCCGTTCGACAAGGAGCGGACATGCAGGGCAGGGCAACGAAGATCATCCTGGCGGGCGCGCTCGCAGCCTGCGCCGGCGCCGGCGCGCAGGCGGCGACCACCGTCGTCACCGCCGACCGCCTGCTGGACGTGCTGTCCGGCAAGATGGTGGAGCGGCCCGCGGTCGTGGTCGTCGACGGGCGCATCCGTGCGGTGCTGTCGCAGGGCGCCGCGGCGATACCGGAGGACGCGGCGCACGTCGACCTGCCGGGCCAGACGCTGCTGCCGGGCCTGATCGACATGCACGTCCACCTGGCTGCCGACGCCCGCATCGACGGCAACCACACCCTCGACTACACCGACAGCTTCTGGGTCGCCGTGGGCGTGGCCAACGCCAGGGCCATGCTCGAGGCCGGCTTCACCACCGTGCGCGACGTCGGCGCCCCCGACTATGCGGACGTCGGCATCAAGCAGGCCGTCGAGGGCGGCTACGTGCCGGGCCCGCGCATCGTGCCGGCGACGTATGCGCTGGGCAGCACGGGCGGCCATTGCGACGACACCGAAGGCCTGCCGCCGAGCTTCTCCATGGTGCCCACGCCGTCGGTCGCCGACAGTCCCGACGGCTTTCGCGCGCTGGTGCGCCGCGTGCACAAGTACGGCGCCGAGGTGATCAAGATCTGCGTCACCGGCGGTGTCCTGTCGCGCACCGACGCGGCCGGCGCGCAGCAGATGTCGCTCGAGGAGATCAAGGCCGTCACGGACGAGGCGCACCGGCTCGGGTTGAAGGTGGCCGCGCATGCGCACGGCACGTCCGGCATCAACGACGCGCTGCGCGCCGGCGTGGACACCATCGAGCATGCCAGCCTGGCCGACGCGGAGTCGTTCCGCCTGGCCAAGGAGCACGGCGCCTGGTTCTCGATGGACATCTACGACGACGACTACATCCTGGCCGAGGGCGCGAAGAACGGCATGTACGAGGCCTCGCTCGCCAAGGAGCGCGCCATCGGCCTGAAGCAGCGCCAGGCTTTCCGCGCGGCGTACCAGTCCGGCGTGAAGATGATCTTCGGCACCGACAACGGCGCCGTCTTCCCCGCCGGCCAGAACGCGCTGCAGTTCGCGAAGATGGTCGAGTGGGGCATGCCGCCGCTGGAGGCCATCCGGGCCGCCACGCGCAACGCGGCGCAGGCGCTCGCGCGCGAAGGCGACGTCGGCGCGATCGAGGTCGGCCGCTACGGCGACTTCGTGGCCGTCAGGGGCGATCCGCTCCAGGACGTGCGCCTGCTGGAACACCCGAGCGCGGTCATCAAGGGCGGCGAGCGGGTGAAGTGAACGCGAGCGGCGCTGCGCACGCGCGCGCGGCTGCGTCGCGAGGCGGGCTCGGCGCCCTCAGGCCAGCGACTTCTCCATGAACACGCTCAGCGGATCGTCGCGGTAGCCGGCGTAGGGGCCGCGCCGCGCGTAGCCGAACGTCGCATACAGGCCCAATGCCTCGGGCTGGTACGGCCCGGTCTCGAGCATGAGGCGCGGGCAACGCGCTTCGGCGGACGCGGCCTCGACCGCACGCAGCAGGCCGCCCGCGATCCCCTGGCCGCGGCACTCGGGCCGCACGTACATGCGCTTGATCTCGCCATGGTCGGGCCCGAGCACGACGGCGCAGCAGCCCACCGCGCGGCCCGCGCCGTCGCGCGCGACGAAGAAGCGCACGTTGTCGCGCTTGAGCGAAGCCAGATCCAGCGCGTGCCGGCTCTCGGGCGGGTACAGCGCGTCCTGGTAGGCATCGAGGTCGGCGATCAGGGCGATGACGTCGGGTTGGTCGGGACTTTCGAGCGAAATGTTCATGGGTGGCATGGCGACGACCGAGGGGCCGGGGAATCGTACTCGAACGTCGCTGTCATGGACGTCGTCGTGTGCGGCAAGGCGGCCGATCGGCGGCGCGAGGCGGTAGGGCGGGTCGTTTGACCCGCCATTTGCCGGCCATGGTGTCGCACCAATTCGACATCGTCGAAGCGCGATTCGCGGCGATCGCCATCCACGTCGCTGCCCGTTCGCTTGCCGGCGGCCTGCCGACACCCGCGCGACGCGGGTCGAACGACACGCCCTACGATCGGGCGGCCTCTTCTTCCGCCAACCGTGCCAGCAGGCCCGAGTGCCGCACGGTGGGCGTGGCGATGGCCTGTTCGAGCACGGACGGGTCGGCCACCAGGGCGACCCCGCGGCGGGCGCGCGTGATGGCGGTGTAGAGCAGCTCGCGGGTCAGGACGCGGGTGCGCTGCTGCGGCAGCATCACCAGCACGGCGTCGAACTCGGAGCCCTGCGACTTGTGGACGGTCATCGCGAAGGCCGTCTCGTGCCGCGGCAGGCGCACCGGCGCGATGGCGCGGAAGCCGCCGGGGGCGGCGGCATCGGGGAAGTGGACGAGCAGCTCGCCGGTGGCGTCGGGCAGCGCGATGCCGATGTCGCCGTTGAACAGTCGCAGCACGTAGTCGTTGGCCAGCACCAGCACCGGCCGGCCGGCGAACCACGGCGACGCCCCGGGGCCCTCCAGCGCGGCGCCGGTGCCCGCCAGCCCGGTCGGGGCGAGCGCCGCGCGGAAGCGCCGCGCCATCGCCGCGTTCAGCGCCGCGACGCCGCGCGGGCCCTCGCGCAGCGCGCACAGCACGCGGAAGCGGCCGAAGGCCTCGGTGATGGCGGCGACATTGCGCGGATCGGCGACCAGCGTCTCGCGCCAGGGCGCGTAGCCGGCGTCCATGTCGGCGAGCGCGGCGGCGTCGGCCGACGCGTGGCCGCCGGCGGGATCGAGGGCGTCCAGCCAGCGGACGTCGAGGTCGGCGCCCGCGCGCAGCCAGTCGGCCGCGGCGCGTGATCGGCCGGCGTTGACATCGTGCGCCAGGCGGCCGACGCCGGAGTCGACCGAGAAGCGGTAGGTCTGCGTGAACCAGACCGCGCAGTCCTGCAGCGCGCTGGGACGCGCGGGCGACGGCGGCGCAATGGCGGCGACGGGCGTGCCGGTCATCGCGGCGAGGTCGTTCACGCAGGCCGGGGTCAGCGTCGGGTCGACACTGAGCTCGGCGAACACCGCGCCGGATTCCACGGCGGCCAGTTGATCCTTGTCGCCCAGCAGGATGATGCGCGCGGCGGGCGGCACGGCCTCCAGCAGGCGCGTGGCCAGCGCGAGGTCCAGCATCGAGGCCTCGTCGACGACGAGGGCGTCGATGGCCAGCGGGTTGCTCGCGTCGTGCGTGAAGCCGTCCGGAGTGACGCCCAGCAGCCGGTGCACGGTGGAGGACTCCGCCGGCATCCGGTCGCGCAGCGTCGCGGGCAGGTGCTGCGCGCGCTGGCGGATCGCGTCCGTCATGCGCGCCGCGGCCTTGCCCGTGGGCGCGGCCAGCGCGATGCGGCAACCGGGGTCCAGCGCGAGCAGGCACGCGAGCAGGTTGACGACGGTGGTGGTCTTGCCGGTGCCGGGGCCGCCGCTGATCACCGTCAACCGTCCGCGCAGCGCCAGCGCCGCGGCGAGCTGCTGCCAGTCGGCCGCGCCGCCGAGGCGGGCGGCGTTGGCGGCGAACAGCTCGGCCAGCTGCATGCGCAGCGACGGCGAGCCGGCCGCCTCGCGCGCATCCGCGTGACGCGCCTGCACGAGCCGGCGCGCCAGCCGGCGCTCGAAATCGAAGTAGCGGTGCAGGTACAGGCGGTCCTCGTCGTCGAGGACCAGCGGCAGCACGCCGGGCGCATCGGGCGTGCCCACGATGCCGGACGCCAGCAGCTGGGCGCGCCAACCCGCGATGTCCAGGCGCGGGGAGCCGCCCTCGTCGTCCATCGTGTCGGCCGCGAGCGACGCCAGCACCAGGCAGACGTGTCCCTCGCTGACGGCGCGGCTCAACGCCGCGGCCGCGCGCGTGATCGCGGCGACGCCGGCCGTGTTCGCCCCCGCGGCGGCGGCCCAGCGCGCGGCGTGGCGCGCGAAGCCTTCGGCGAGCCAGTGCTCGTCGCGCTCGGCGCTGGCGCCGGCGCCTGGTCGCGACCTGACGCGCGGGCGAGCCGCGGTGCTGCCGTTGGCGGCGCTCATGCGGGAGCCTCCGTCTCGTCGAACAGGGCCGACAGCGCCTGGACGGTGGCCGCGGACGGCCGGTGGAAGAACACGCCCGTGGGCTTGCCGGAGGCGTCGCGCCAGTCCGGCCGCACGCCTCGGACGAACAGGTAGACGGCGCCGCCCAGGTGGCGGCCGGGCTCGTAGTCCGGCAGGCGCAGACGCAGGTAGCGGTGAAGCGCCACGAGGTACAGCAGGGACTGCAGGTGGTAGCCCTGGTCGCTCATCGCCGCCGCCATGGCCTCCTGGCCGTAGCGGGCCGGCGAGTCGCCCAGGTGGTTGGACTTCCAGTCGAGGATGAAGAAGCGCCCTTCATGCTCGAACACGAGGTCGACGAAGCCCTTGAGGAAGCCGCGCAGCGTCGCGAACGACAGCCGCGGCGTCGGGTAGCCATGCGACTCGAGCAGCGCGTTGAGCGACGGCGCGTCGAAGCGGTGCGAGGGCAGGTGGAACTCGAGCTCGACCAGGCGCCGCGACCGCGGCAGCTCGGCCAGCCGCAACGGCTGCGCGGTGCCCAGCGGCAGCGGCGTCGTGAGCGTGCCTTCGAGCAGGCGCGCGAGCATGCGTGCGCGCAGCGCGGCGTCGCCCGCGGCCTCGGGCTCGCCCATCGCGCGCAGCAGGTGCAGCGCCTGGTCGATCGCCTTGGGCCAGCCGGACGCATCGGTGAAGTCGATGTTCTCGAACGCGAGGTGGATGGCCTCGCCGGCGGCCGGGCCGCGGGGAAAGCCGAGCGGGTCGTCCTCCTGCGCGCGCCAGCTGGCGGCGTCGTCGGGCACCGCGGCCGCCGCCGCGGGGACGTCGGCGGCGCGCAGGTCGTGGTCGACGCCGGAGCGATCGTGCGTGGCGCCATGCGCGATGGCGCTGAAGCTGCCGATGCGCCAGCCCGCCGGCAGGCTGGCCGGGGCGGGCAGGGCCGCGAGCGTGTCGGGCGACGGGCGCGGCGACTGCAGCGCGACGGGCGCGCCGCGGGGCAGCGGCTCGACCGCGATCGCGCCGCCGGCACGCTGCGCCAGCGCCTGCCACGCCGATTCGATGGCGGGTACGCCGTTCTTGTGCTCGAACCAGTCCTCCGGCGATTGGTCCGCGCCGGCCACCAGCCAGTTCAGCAGGCTGCGCGTGCTGGCGGTGCAGCTGACGTTGCGGCCCACCTTGCTGCGGTAGCAACCGGCCACGAGCACGCAGCGGTGCACCGCGCGCGTCAATGCGACATAGACCAGGCGCAGGGTCTCCGCCGACTCCTCCAGCTTCTGGCGAAGCTTGACGGCCTTCTGGTGCGCCTCGTCGCGGAAGTCGTGGCCGTAGTCGATGACGGTGCCGCCGTGCTCGTCGTGGTACGCATGGCCGGTGAGTCCGTCGGGGCGGCCGCCGCGCGCGGCGCTCCAGAGGAAGGGGCAGAACACCACCGGGTACTCGAGGCCCTTGGACTTGTGGATGGTGACGATCTGCACCAGGTTCTGGTCGGACTCCAGCCGCAGCTGCGTCGCGTCGCCGGCGTCGGGCGCGACACGCTGCTGCTGGAACCAGCGCAGCAGGGTGTCGGGAGCGGCGTGGCGCTCGCCGGCCTCGTGCAGGCATTCGACCAGGTGCAGCAGGTTGGTCAGGCGGCGTTCCCCGTCGGGGCGCGCCAGCAGCCGGCCGGCCACCTGTTCCGCGGCCAGCCACTGGCGCAGCATGAAGCCGACGCCACGCTGCAGCCAGAGCTCGCGCCAGCCGGCGAAGCGCTGCACGGCGGCCAGCAGCGCGGACTCGTCGCCGGCCAGCGCCAGGATCGCCGCGGCATCGGCGCCCATCAGGCCGGTGGACAGCGCCGCCTTGAGCGTGCGCTCGCGCGCCGGCTCGAGGATGGCGGTGAGCACGCGATCGAGTTCCTCGGCGTCGCTGCTGCGGAACACGCTGGCCTGCGACAGCTCGACGCTGCCGACGCCGCGCGCGGTCAGCGCCTGGCGGATCTGCGAGCCTTGCCGGTTGCTGCGCACGAGTACCGCGATGTCGCCCGCGGCGAGCGGGCGCGCCCCGGGGCCCTCGCCGAGGGTGACCTCGCCGCGCTGGGCCGCCGCGAGCAGGCGCGCGATCTCGTCGGCGGTGGCCGCGACGACGGCCTCCGTCGCATCGCGCAGGAACATCGGCTCGCCGTCGTCGGCGGGCGGCAGCGCCCAGACATGCAGCGGCGCGCGCGGCGCGCTGGCGTCGGTGAACGCCTGGCGCGGCTTCGCGCCGAACGCGACGGTCTGGTAGGCGAGCCCGTCCATCATGAAGGCGCGCGGATTGGCCGTGAACAGCGCATTGAGCGCATGGATCAGCGGCTCGGTGGAGCGCTGGTTCTCGCCGAGCGAATAGCGGGCCACCGCGTGCGTCCCGGCCTCGAGGTAGGTGTGCAGGTCGGCGTTGCGGAAGCTGTAGATGGCCTGCTTCGGGTCGCCGACGAAGAACAGCGGTGCGGCGGACAGCGTGTCGTCCGTGGTGGCCGTGTAGATCGTCCGGAAGATGGCGAACTGCAGCGGGTCGGTGTCCTGGAACTCGTCGATCAGCGCGGCGGGGAAGCGCTTCTTGAGCTCGCCCGCGAGCTGCGGGTCGCCGTTCATCAAGCGGTCGTGCAGGTTGAACAGCATGTCGTCGAAGGCGATCACGCGCTTGCGGCGCTTGGCCTCGCGCTGGGCCTGCGCGCCTTCGTCGAGCAGCTCGCGAAGCAGCGCGAGGCGGCCATAGGCGAGCGACTGCGCCGCCTTCGCACGCAGGTCGAGCAGCTGCTGCGCGACGTCGAAGAACTCGTGCTGCGGCGTCGCCTGCTTGCTCTTGGTGCCCTTGGCGAGCCGTGCGGCGCCCAGCAGGTCGAGCTTGGGGCCGTCGACCGCGAGCGCGGCGAGCGCGTCGTCGCCGTGCAGCAGCTCGTCCCAGCTGGCCACGGCCGTGCGCACGCTGTCTTCCTTGTAGCTGACCGCGTTGAGCACGCCACCGAGCGAGCGCAGCAGCAACTCCTCGATGGCCTCGCGCTGCGACCGCCACAGGTCGCGGGCGATGGCGTGGGTGGCGGCGAGGTCGTCGACGGGCAGGGCGCGCGCGGCGTCGAGGTCGTCGGGCCACGCGGCACGCGCCAGCGGCTTGGACAGGTGGCGCTTGAGCAGCGCCGCGAAGCCGGCGGGCGAATCCTTGCTGGCCACCAGGTGCCCGGCCAGCGCGGCGTCGAGGCCGTCGGCCGCGATGCGGCGGCGCCAGAAGTCGTTGGCCGCCTCGGCCACCCAGTCGGCGTCGTCCTGCACCAGTTCCATCTGCAGCGGCATCCGGGCGGTGAACGGCGTGTCCGCCAGCGCGCGCTGGCAGAAGCCGTGGATCGTGAAGATCGACGCCTCGTCGAAGGTGGCCTGCGCGAGGGCCAGGCGCGCGATCATGTCGGAGGATTCCAGGCCGTGCCGCTCGCGGGCGCCGCGCACCAGGCGCTCGACGAACTCGTCGCCGGCAGCGGGTGCCTCGCCGGCCTGCTCGGCGCGCAGCCAGGCGAGCGTGTCGACGATGCGCTGGCGGATGCGCTCGCGCAGCTCGGCAGTGGCCGCGTTCGTGAACGTGACGACGAGGATGCGCTGAACCTCCAGGCGCTTTTCCAGCAGCAGCCGCAGGTACAGGCCGCAGATGTTCCAGGTCTTGCCGGTGCCGGCCGAGGCCTCGATCTGGCGGATGCCGTCCAGCGGGCAGGCGAACACGTCCAGCGGCTGGAACTCGGGCATGGCCGTCATCGCGAGGTCTCCCCGTGCGGCGCCGGGGCGTTGCGAAGAGGTCGCTGCACGCTCATTCGACCTCCAGGCAGGCGCGCAGCGGCTCGAACACGGCCATCGCATGGGCGTAGAACTCGTCGACGACCTCGGGCGAGAACGGATCCGGACGGCCGCGCAGCGCGAGGCGGATGCCGGCGTCCTCGCCCTCGGCGTACTCGTTGAAGCCGCCGGGCCGGAAGACGGCGGCGGCCTTGGCCGGGCCGTCGCGGTCGCCCGCGATCCAGGCCCAGGCCGAGCGCGGGAAGAAGGCGAGCGGTTCGCGCAACCCCTTGGCGTACAGGCGCAGGAGCTGCTCGAGCGCGGCCTTCGGCGCCTCGCATTCGGTCAGGAAGAAGCGGCCGTCGCGCGCGATCCCGGTGGTGACGGGCAACACGCCGGCCGGTGCGTCGTGGCACAGCAGCAGGTGCGGCAGCCAGGCCTCGAGGTAATCGATGGCCGACTGTTTCGCGTAGCGATGGCGCAGCAGGCCGCGCGGGCGCAGGTCGGCGAACTCGCCACGCAGGCGCCAGGGCTGGCCGTCGATCTCGACGACCAGTTCGGCCAGGTGCGGCGGCAACGCCGGTTGCGCCGTGTGCTCGCGCACCTGCGCGGCGAAATCGCGCAGGCCGTTCAGCTCGCGTTCCAGGAAACGCAGGCCGAAGCCGCCCGCGGGCAGGGCGGTGCCGGCCAGCGCGAGCGTGCGCGCGGCCTCGGGCGCCATGCCCGCGAGCAGGGCGGGCAACAGCAGTTGCACCAGCGGCGCACGTCCGCCGTTGTCCGGGACGAAGGGCTCGTCGTCCTGCAGCGCCTCGTCGTCACGGCGCAGCGCGATGCCCAGGCGCTGTTCGAGCAGGAAGCGGCACGGGTTGCGCAGGAAGGCCGACAGGCGCGCGAGCGGGACATCGCGCCACGCCGCGTCGGCCGGCGGCAGGGGCCGGGCGAAGAAGGGCGCGGCCGCGGCGGCCGTCTCGTCGTCGTCGCCGGCGTCGCCTTCGTCGTCGAACTCCGGGCTGCTCGCGGCCTGAGGGCCCGTGGCCAGGCTCTGGCGCAGCGCCTGCGCATAGTCGGCCTGGTAGCTGCGCAGGCGCGGCTCGCCGGCGGCGACGTCGAAGGCCTGCAGCGCGAACGGCTGCAACGGGTGCTCGACCACCAGCGCGGCGCGCGCGGCCGCGCGTGACGCGGCGTCCGCGGGCGCGCGGGCGAGCGCCGGCACGAGCGTCTCCAGCAGCTCGGCCACCAGCACCGAGGCCGGGCGCACCGAGTTGTCGCGCACGCTGCGGCCCGCGTGGCTCAGGTGCACGTGGTCGCGCGCGGCCAGGATCAGGTCGAGGAACACGTTGCGCTCGTCGATCCGGCGCTGGCGGTCTCCCGCGCGCGGCGCGAGGTTCATCAGGTCGAACTCCGCGGGCCGCGCGGTGGTCGGGAAGGCGCCGTCGTCCAGGCCGATGGCACACACGACGCGGAACGGCACGTTGCGCAGGCTGCTCATCGCGGCGAAGGTGATCATCCCGGTGGGCACGCCGCCGCGCGCCGGGTCGGCCAGCGCCTCGTCCAGCGCCGCGCGCACGACGTCCAGCGACAGCGGCGTGGCCAGCCCGCTGCGGCGCCACTGGTCGCCCAGCCTGGCGATCTCCTCGTCGACCTCGCGCAGGTCTTCGAGATCGACGTCGGCCGGTGCGACGAAGTCGCGCAGCGCGTCGCCGAGGATCGCGGGCCAGTCGGACGGCGCGCGCGGCGTGGCCACGCGCTCGCGCAGCGCCTTCAGCGCGTCGACGAAGCGCCAGAACGCGCCCAGCGTCAGCGCACCGGAACCTTCGGCGTCGCCGGCCGGCAGGCGGCCCTGGAACGGCGAGGCGAGGTGCGAAGGCAGCGCGTAGCCGAGGAACAGGCGGTCCAGGCCGTCGGCGAAGCTGTGGCGCTCGTGCGCGGGAAGGTCGAAGCTGCCGCGGTGCTCGGCGTCGAGCGCCCAGTGGATGCCGGCGTCGACGAGCCAGTCGCGCACCTGGTCCAGGTCGTCCTCGGCCAGTCCGAAGCGGCGCGCGACCACCGGTTGCTGCAGGAGTCCGAAGACGTCGTTGACGGGCAGGCGCGACGCGACCAGTGCCAGCAGCTCGAGCAGCGCGCGCGCCGGCGCATTGACCTGGGCGCGGGCGCGGCCGCTGATGGCATACGGCAGGTGGCGCTCGCGCGGCGCGGTGCCGAAGACCGCATCGATCAGCGGCGCCGCGGCGTCGAGGTCGGGCGTGACGACGAGGATGTCGCCGGGCTGCAGCGAAGCGTCGCCGGCCATCAGCCCGAGCAGGCGATCGTGCAGCACCTCGAGCTCGCGCGTGAGCGAATGGCACAGGTGCACCTCGACGCTGCGGTCGGCCGCGACGTCGGCCAGCGTGCCGGGCGCGAGCTCCGTCATGTCGAGGACGGCGTCCTGCAGCGCGCCCAGCACGCTGCGACGCGCGGCGGGCGTGAACACCGCGTCCTCGACCGCGCCCTCGGCCGCGGCATCGACCAGCAGGCTCAGCGCCGACTGCGTCTGCCGGCCCCAGGCCGCCAGCAGCCGGTTGCCTTGCTCGTGGAGGTGGAGCTCGCCGCGCGCGGCCAGCCAGGCCAGCCGGCGCGGCTCGACGACATCGAACCAGAACTCCCGGCAAGGGTTCAGCGCGTAGACGTGCAGCTCGACGTGGCGGGCCAGGCGCTGCAGCAGCTCGAGGTGCACGGGCGGCATCGTCGGCAGGCAGAACACGTGCGCGCTGGCGGGCAGCCGGCCGGTGCCGGCCAGGCCGATGCCGCGCGCGTCCAGCAGGTCGAGCAGCGCCAGGATGGGATGGCGGCCGTCGCTGGCCGTCTCGTGGGCGAGGCGGCGCCACAGCGCGGCCTGCCAGGCCTGGTCCAGGGCTGCGCTGGCGTCCGCCCCGGGCAGGGCGACGGTCTCCTCGCGGAACCAGGCCTCCAGCCACTCGGGCCGGTAGACGAGGTACTGCTCGAACAGCCCCGCCACGCGGCGCGCCAGCTCGTGGCGCATCACCGCGTCGGCGTCCTCGAGCCAGGCCGCGAGCCGCGGCTGGCGGCCGCTCCATGCGCCGTCCTCGAAGGCCGCGAGGATGCGCCAGCCGATCACGTCGGCGTCGAACCGGGCCGACTTCGGCAGGTCGGGCAGCAGCTGCGCCGTCTGCTGCCACAGCCAGTGCGCGAGGTAGGAGAACTCGACGTTGGCGCACACGCCGTGCCGTTGCGCGAACTCGATGATCAGGCGCCGCGTGATGGCCGCGCTGGGCACGACGACCTGGTCGGCCTCGAACGGCGAGCGCCCCGGCACCGGCCGGCCCAGGCGCGCCGCGAGCCGGTCGGCGAGGGTCTCGAAGCGGTTGGCGAAGTGGAGATGGAGCATGCCGGGCGGATGGTCGATCACGCCGATTGTGACGGCTGCGCGGGCACCCGCCCGCGGCTTGTCGACCACTTATCCTGCCCGCTGGCAGGCTCAGGGCATGAGCCTGCCGCCGGGACGCCCGCTCAGTTGGCCGATTCGATCGACCCGGAGCCCGACACATGGCGCGAGACGTCGCGCGGGTGGCCCGAGTAGGTGACGTCGCCCGAGCCCGCGACCCGGGCCTCGAGGGCCTCGGTCGCGTTGACGTGCGCATCGCCCGAGCCGCTGACGCTGACGTTGACCTTCCTGGCCGCGAAGTTGCGCGCGTTGATGTCGCCGGAGCCGGCGATGCCGAAGCGGGCCTCGTCGGCCGTGCCCGCGATGACGACGTCGCCCGAGCCGGCGATGCTCAGCGTGAAGGCGCCGACCTGGGCATTCTCGATCTGCAGGTCGCCCGAGCCGGAGATCGACGACTCGAACTTCGGGCCGCTGATCTTGTCGATGTGCAGGTCGCCGCTGCCGCGCTGCTGCACCGCGGTCAGCGACGTGAACACGACGTCGACCATGACCTTGTGGTGGCTGTAGTAGCCGCTGCCCTTCTTCGTGCGCACGACGAGCGTGTCGCCGTCGACGACGGTCTCGATCAGCGGCTCGATGTTGTCGTCGGCGTGCACCGTGACGGACGGCGCCGTGCCCTGGTGGGCCTGGACGTCGACCGAGCTGTCCAGGCGCAGCGCGGAGAACGCCGCCACCTGCCGCGCCACGGTGACTTCCTTGCCCGAGCCCTTGACCGTGTTGCCGTCGCCGCCGATGTTGATCGTGATGGCGTGGGCGGGCAGGGGCAGCGCGAAGGCGGTGAACACGGCCGCGGCGGTGACGGCCAGGGTGGCGACGGCGTGGGTGGCGTTGGTGAACTTGCGCATGTCGGCTCTCCGGGAGTTCGTTGTTGAATCGATGGAGGCACTGTAGGACGCCGGCGCGGCCATGTCGCGCGGCAGGCGACGCGCTGGGCCCTGGGGGCGACCAAACGCCGGTCGGCGCGACGAAATGCGCGCGACGGCGCGCGGCGCTCAGGCGGCGTCGGGCGCTTCCCGGCTGGGGCGCCAGCGGCCCTCGACCAGGGTCTCGTACGGCTGGAACTGCACCTTGTAGGCCATCTTCGGGCTCTCGGCGATCCAGTAGCCCAGATAGAGATAGGGCAGCTTCAGCGAGCGCGCCTGCTCGATCTGCCACAGGACGGCGTAGGTGCCGAAGCTGCCGCGCAGGTCGGGGTCGTAGAACGTGTAGACGGCGGACAGCCCGTCGCTGAGGATGTCGGCGATGGCCACCATGCGCAGCGCGCCCGGGTTCGCGCCCTCGTCCGGCTCACGGAACTCGACCAGACGCGTGTTGACCCGGCTTTGCAGCAGGAACTGGGTGTACTGGTCGACGCTGTCGTGGTCCATGCCGCCCCCCGCGTGGCGGCCCGCCTGGTAGCGCAGGTACAGCTCGTAGTGCTCGGGCATGAATGCCAGCCGCATCACCCGCACCTTCAGGCCGGAATGCGCCACCCAGGCGCGGCGTTGGCTGCGCGAGGGCTTGAAGCCGGCCACGGGCACGCGCATCGGCACGCAGGCGCGGCAGCGGTCGCAGTAGGGACGGTAGGTGAACACCCCGCTGCGGCGAAAGCCGGTGGCCACCAGCGCCGAATAGGCCTCGGCATGGATCAGGTGCCCGGGCGTGGCGACCTGCGACCGAGCCATCCGTCCGGGCAGGTAGCTGCACGGGTAGGGCGCGGTCGCATAGAACTGCAGCGACGCGAACGGGGCTTCCTTCGGGTGGGTCACGGCGTGAGGTCGGCGGGGGGGGCGGCGGTCGGCGCGGGGACGGGCGAGCCGAGGTCCAGCGCGTCCCACAGGCGGAAATCATAGGCCCAGACCGGCGCGGGTGCCCGGGAAACCAGCGCATGCACCTCCTGTTCGAAGGCCGCGCGCGGCACCGGCGACGCGCCCAGGCTGGCCAGGTGGCCGGTGGCCTGCTGGCAGTCGATGACGGGCATGTCGTGCCGGCGGCAGAAGCCCACCAGCGCGGCCAGCGCGATCTTGGAAGCATCGGTGCGGTGCGAGAACATCGACTCGCCGAACATCATCCGGCCGAGGTTGACGCCGTACAGGCCGCCGACCAGCTCGCCATCGATCCAGGTCTCGACGCTGTGCACGTCGCCGGTGCGCGCCCAGGCGGCGTAGGCGGCCTGCATCTCCGGCACGATCCAGGTGCCGTCCTGGCCCTCGCGCGGGGTGTCGGCGCAATGGGCCATCACCTGCGCGACGTCATGGTCGAAACGCACCTCGCAGCCCGGCGTGCGCAGGAAGCGGCGCAGCGTCTTGCGCAGCGAGTGAGACAGCCTGAAATCGGCCGTGCGCAGCAGCATGCGCGGGTCGGGCGACCACCAGAGCACCGGCTGGCCCGGGCTGTACCAGGGGAAGACGCCGTGCGCGTAGGCGTCGCGCAGCCGGGCGATGGACAGTCCGCCGCCGGCCGCGAGCAGGCCCGGGGCCTCGGAGCGATCGTCCAGCGCGCTCGAGGTCGGCGGTAGCGGGGAGTCGGCCTGCAGCCAGGGGATCGCCATGGTCACGAGGATACTTCGGCGGCCGGCCGGGCCGACGTGGCGGCGACGGCCGGGCACGTGTCCCGGACCACCGGGCGCGCCGCGCCACCGGCGGCCGGCGCCGCGCTCAGAACTGGATGCCGCCGTTGTTCTGCGGTTTCGGCGCCGGCGAGGGCGTCGACGCGACGGGCGCCGGGGCGGGCGCCGCTGCCGCGGCGCGCAGCGGCGAGAGCGGCGTGGCGGCGGGCCAGCTGTAGCCGGTCAGGTGCGCCTGGGCAGGGTAGCCGGCGGCATCGAGGTAGCTGGCGACGTTCGAGGCGGAGTAGCCCTTGAGCGTCTGGCCGCCGATGGTGATGACCGGCGCCGTCGGCTCGCCGAAGCGGGCCTGCAGCGCGTTCATGTCGGCGTCGGTGCCGATCGAGTACTCGTTGAACGGCACGCCGCGCTGGCGCAGGGCCTGGCGGGCGGCGTCGCAGGGGCCGCAGTTCTTCGCCGCGTACAGCGTCACCGGGTACTTCGCCATGGCCTGGCGGGTTTCGTAGGGAAAACCGCCCGCGGCCGACGGGGTGTCGCCGCCCGGGCCCGGGGCCTTGATGGCCGAGGCGGTGGGCGGCTTGTCGGTGTAGGTGACCTTGCCGTCCGGGCCGACGACCTTGTACGCCTGCGCCATCGCGCCGGCCGCAACGCCGGCGAGCAGCAGCGCCACCGTGGCCAGTTGCGCGAGACGGGACGGGCGCGTGCTCGCGGAGGAGGAAGGGTGCAGGGTGTTCATCGTGGGCATCGTACCGAAAGGTCAGGAAGGAGTCGCAAGTGTCAGCACTACCCGGTTCAACGCGCCAGCCGCCGATCCGGACGACCCGCTGGCGCCGCCGCTGCGCCGGGAACGCCCTCAGGCCGCCGGCCTGGCGATCCCCAGGTGGCGCAGCATCGCATCGATGCTGGGCGCCCTGCCGCGGAAGGCCTTGAAGCTGTCGAGCGCGTCGCGGCTGCCGCCGACCTCGAGGATCTCGCGGCGATAGCGGCGCCCGGTGTCGAGGTCCAGCACGCCCGACTCCTCGAACGCACTGAACGCATCCGCGGACAATACCTCGGCCCAGGTGTAGCTGTAGTACCCGGCCGCGTAACCGCCTCCGAAAATATGTGAAAAGCTGTGCTGAAACCGGTTGAACGACGGCGGCACCAGCACGGCGATCTCGGCACGCACCTCGTCGAGGATGGCCTGGACGCGATCGGCCGAACCCGGCTCCGAGTGGATGCGCATGTCGAACAGCGCGAACTCCACCTGCCGCAGCGTCTGCATGCCGCTCTGGAAGTTCTTGGCGGCCAGCATCTTGTCGAACAGCGGGCGGGCCAGCGGGGCGCCGGTGTCCACGTGCTCGGTCAGCTGCTGCAGGACGTCCCACTCCCAGCAGAAGTTCTCCATGAACTGGCTGGGCAGCTCCACGGCGTCCCATTCGACGCCCGAGATGCCCGACACGCCCAGCTCCTCGACCCGCGTGAGCATGTGGTGCAGGCCGTGGCCGAACTCGTGGAACAGCGTGATGACGTTGTCGTGCGTGAGCAGGGCGGGGCGGCCGTTGACCGGTGCGGCGAAGTTGCACACCAGGTGGGCGACGGGCGTCTGCAGGCCCTGGCCGTCGGCGCGCAGCCAGCGCTGGCGGGCGTCGTCCATCCAGGCGCCCGGGCGCTTGCCGGCGCGCGCGTAGAGGTCGAGGAAGAACTCGCCGACCAGCGCGCCGTCGCGCTCGATGCGGTAGAAGGTGACGCTCTCGTGCCAGGCCGGCGCCGCCGACTTGACGATCTTCACCTCGAACAGCGTCTCGATGATGCGGAACAGGCCGTCCAGCACCTTGGGCAGCGTGAAGAACTGGCGCACCTCCTCGTCGCTGAACGCGTAGCGGGCCTCCTTCAGGCGTTCGCTGGCGAACGGGACATCCCAGGCCTGCAGCTGCGCGATGCCCAGTTCCTGCGCCGCGAACTCGCGCAGCTCGTCGAGGTCGCCTTCCGCGCTGGGACGCGCGCGGTGTCCGAGGTCGCGCAGGAAGGCGATGACTTCCGCCGGCGAGCCGGCCATCTTGGGCACCAGCGACAGCTCGGCGAAGTTGCGGTAGCCCAGGAGCTCGGCTTCCTCCTGCCGCAGCATCAGCAGTTCGCGGATGACCGGCGTGTTGTCGCGCTCAGCGGGACCGGCTTCGCTCGCGCGGGTGACGTACGCCGTGTACAGCTTCTCGCGCAGCGCGCGGTTGCGCGCCATCTGCATCACGGGCAGGTAGCTCGGGAAGTGCAGCGTGAGCTTGCAGGCGCCCGCGCGGCCGTCGGCCTCGGCGCCCGCTCGCGCGACCGCGATCGCGTCCGCGGGCACGCCCGCGAGGTCGGCCTCGGGCACGTACAGCGCGTAGCCGTCGGTGGCGTCGAGGACGTGCTCGGAGAACTGGCGCGACAGCTCGGCCAGCCGTTCCTGGATGGCGGCGTAGCGCGCCTTGGCCGCGCCGCGCAGATCGGCGCCGCCCAGCTTGAAGTCGCGCAGCCAGTTGGCCAGCGCCTTGCGCCGCACCGGGCCGAGCTGGTCGGCGTCCGCGCGCGCCGCCACGGCACGGTACTTGGCGTAGAGCCGCTCGTCGGCGCCCTGGCGCGTGAAGAACTCGGTGATGCGCGGCAGGTTCTCGGCGTGCGCGGCGCGCAGCTCGGGCGTGTCGGCCACGCCGGTCAGGTGCTCCACGGCCCGCCAGGCGCGCGACAGCCGCTCGGTGGCCACGGTGAACACCGACGACATGGCGTCGAAGTCGGGCGGCACGTCCGGGCCGACGACGCGCTCCAGCGCCGCGTCGGCCTGCTTGAGCAGCACGTCCATCGCCGGGGTGACGGTCTCCGGGCGGATGTCGTCGAAGGCGGGCAGGCCGGGGCTGTCGAGCAAGGGGTTCTTCATGGTGTCGGGTGGCTGGAACATCCGGTGCAGATGGTGTCCGCGGCGGGCGTTGCAAGCCTGAAAGAATGGGTCGCGCCTCGAATGTACCCCCGGGGGCGCAGAACCCTGCGCGAAACAACGGGGGGAAAACGCCGGATCCGCGCGGCGCGAAAGGCGAGCCGGGCCGGCCGACGAAGGAACGACCGGGCGAGTCCGGCGGAGGGGCCTCGCGTGCCGCGGGCGCAGCCCGGATTCAGCGCGCCGCGCGCTCCGCCGACTCGATGGTATTCATCAGCAGCATCGTGATCGTCATCGGGCCGACGCCGCCGGGCACCGGCGTGATGAACGACGCGAGCGGCGCGACCGACGCGAAGTCGACATCGCCGCACAGCTTGCCCTCGTCGTTGCGGTTGATGCCCACGTCGATGACGATGGCGCCCGGCTTGACCATGTCGCCGCGCAGCGTGTCGCGGCGGCCGGTGGCCACGACGACGATGTCGGCCTGGCGCGTGTGGGCGCCGATGTCGGCGGTGGCGCTGTGGCAGATGGTGACGGTGGCGTTGGCCTGCAGCAGCAGCAGGGCCATCGGCTTGCCGACGGTGTTGCTGCGGCCGACCACCACCGCGTGCTTGCCCTTGATCGGGACGCCGGTGCTCTCGATCAGCTTCATGCAGCCGTAAGGCGTGCAGGGACGGAAGCCCGGCAGTCCCGCCATCAGGTCGCCGGCGCTCTGCACCGAGTAGCCGTCGACGTCCTTGGCCGTGGAGATGCGCTCGATGACCTTCTGCGGGTCGATGTGCTTCGGAAGCGGCATCTGCACCAGGATGCCGTGGATCGCGGGGTCGGCGTTGAGCGCGTCCAGGCGCGCCATCAGCTCGGCCTCGCCGAGCGTGGCGTCGTACTTCTCGAGCACCGAGCGCACCCCGGCGTCGGCGCAGGCCTTGACCTTGTTCCTGACGTACGTCGCCGACGCCGGATCGTCGCCGACGAGGATGACGGCCAGGCCCGGCTGGTGGCCGCGGGCGGTGAGGGCGGCGGCGCGCTGGGCGACCTCCTCGCGGATCTTGCGCGACAGCGCGACGCCGTCGATCAGTTGTGCGGTCATGGGCGGGCTCCTGGAGTCGGTTCGAAGTCGTTTCGGAAACGAAAGAGGCCGCTGGGTCAGCGGCCTCTCGTCGCGCGGGCTTGTTCAGGCTTGCTTGTTGGACGGCGCGCCGAGTGCGATCTTGAGCAGGTCGGCCACCGTGTTGGCGTTGAGCTTCTCCATGATGTTGGCGCGGTGCGCCTCCACCGTCTTGATGCTGATGCCCAGGTCGTCGGCGATCTGCTTGTTCAGGCGGCCGGCGACGATGCGCTCGAGCACCTGCGCCTCGCGCGTGGTCAGGCGCTGCAGCAGCGCGTCGCGGCTGGCCTGCTCCTGGTGCTGCGAGAACGCCGAGCGCGCCTGGTCGAGCATGCGCTCCACCAGCGACACGAGGTCGTCTTCCTTGAACGGCTTCTCGATGAAGTCCATCGCGCCCTTCTTCATCGTCGACACGGCCATCGGCACGTCGCCATGGCCGGTGACGAAGACGATGGGCAGCGGGCTCTTGCGCTCGAGCAGTCGATCCTGCAGCTCCAGGCCGCTCATGCCGTCCATGCGGATGTCGGCGATGACGCACGCCACCTCGCGCGGATCGAAGCGCGACAGGAAGGACTCCGCGGAATCGAAGCACTTGACGCGGTAGTCCTTGCCCTCGAGCAACCACTGCAGCGAATCGCGAACCGCCTCGTCATCGTCGACGACGTAGACGGTACCTTTCTTGGGGATCAGGCTCATTGACGCAAAACTCCGTGCTTCGCACTTCAGCTATTCATTGCCGTCCGCATCGGAGGCCGCATCCGCTTCCGCTTCCAACGTGCTCGGCGCGTTCGCGGATTCGACCCGTTGCGTTGTCTCGACTGGCAGGGTGAACGAGAAACTGCACCCCACCACCGTGCTGCCATTGTAGAGGTTCTGTGCGCGGATCCGGCCCCGGTGCGACTCGATGATGGAGCGGCACAGCGACAGCCCGATGCCCATTCCTTCCACTTTCGTCGAAAAGAATGCTTCGTAGAGCCGGTTGAGGACGTCCTCCTTGAGGCCCGGCCCCTTGTCGTTGACGCTGAACTCGATGACGCCGCCCTCGTCGGGCGTGTAGCGCGGCACCACGCGCAACTCGATGTGGCGGCGCAGCAAAGGCAGGTTCGCGCCGTCGATGGCCTCGGCCGCGTTCTTCAGCAGGTTCAGCAGCACCTGCTCGATCAGGATCGGGTCGACCAGCAGCGGCGGCAGGCGCTGCGCGACGTAGACCTGGATGCCCACGTTGCGCCGGCGCAGCTCGATCGACGCGAGCTCGACCGCGTCCTCCACCATCTCGCGGGCCTGGGCCACCTGGCGCTGCGGCTCGCGCCGCTTCACGAAGTTGCGGATGCGGTGGATGATGTGGCCCGCGCGCTCGGCCTGCTTGGCGGTCTTCTGCAGCGCGGCGATCAGGTCCTCGGTGCCGATCGACTCGTTGCGCACGCGCGAGACCATGCCGCTGCAGTAGTTCGAGATCGCCGTCAGCGGCTGGTTGAGCTCGTGCGCCACCGACGACGCCATCTCGCCGACGGCGATCAGCCGGCTGGTGAAGTTGGCGCGCTCGGCCTGCTGCTGCGCCAGCTGCTCCGCGCGCAGGCGGGCGGTGATGTCGGTGGCGATCAGCATCTGGGCGAGCCGGCCGTCCGTCCACTGCAGGTAGCGGGCGCGCACGTCGAACCACTTGTCGAGCGACTCGACGAACACCTCGCGCGGCGACGTGCCGGCCTCGGTGAGCTCGTTCTGCGGCAGGCCGCTGTAGCCGTCGACGCCGTCCTCGGTGTCGAGGTCGGCGGGCGGCACGCTCGCGTCGATGCCGCCGGCCAGCACCGCGTGGATGTGCGCGTCGGAGCCGAACCACAGCCGGTACGAGCGGTTGGCGAACAACAGCTGGCCCTGTTGCACCGACAGCACCGAGACCGCCGCGTCCAGGCCTTCGAGCACGGTGGTGAAGCGCTCGTGCGAGGCCGACAGCTGGTCGCGCACGCGCTTGGCCTCGGTGATGTTGGTGACCGAGGTCATCCAGCCGGTCTGCACGCCCTTGGCGTCGATCAGCGGCGAGACGTACATGCGCGCGTCGAACACGGAGGTGTCCTTGCGCATGATCTTGACCTCGATGCCGCCGGCCGGGCTGCGGCCCTGCAACTCCTGCTGCAGCAGGCGCGAGTTCTCCTCGATGCGGTCGTGCGGCCAGTGCGGGAAGGGCGGCAGCTTGCCGACGAGCTCGTTGTCGGAGAAGCCCGTCATCGCGCAGAAGGCGGGGTTGACGTAGGTGATGCGGCCTTCCATGTCCATCGCGCGCATGCCCGTGAGCATGGAGTTCTCCATCGCGCGGCGGAAGTTGGTCTCGTGCACCAGCGCGCTCTGGATCTGCGCGCGCCGGCGCACGTGGCGCCAGGTGCCCAGCAGCATCCACACCGTCAGGCCCGACAGCGCCAGCACCATCCAGAACAGCGAGTTCGACACCAGGCCGATCGACGTGCGATAGCCCAGCCCGCGCAGGATCAGCCCGTTGGATGCCGGCGCCAGCGGCGCCTCGAACGCGATCGACGGCACCGCCGACGGCCGGCCCGGCATCGTGGTGATGGTGCTGGCCAGCAGTTCCTCGTGCTCGTCGAGCACCTCGATCGCGCGCCGCTTGGTCACCTCCTCGGGCACCGCGTGCCGAAGCAGCGCCTCGATGGAGTATTCGGCCACCAGCACGCCGGTGAACGCGGTGTGCGAGATCAGCGGGATCTGCACCTGGAAGACGGCGGTGCCGTCGACGTCGATGAAGGGCTTGGAGAACTGCGGCACGTGCGTGTTGCGCGCCGCCGTGAAGGCCGCCTCCGACGCCGTGCTGGCGCCCTGGTGCGGGAGCGACGGATCCTCCGCGCTGTTGCGCAGGCTGGCCGCGCCGCGGAAGATCGAGCCGAGGAAGGTGGCGCGCGGCGTGCGGTCGGCGTTGAGCCAGATGACCTGCGTGAGCTCGGGCCGCGCAGGCGCGAAGCTCGCGGTCTGCGTGAAGAAGCTGTCGGTGTCCACGTCGTGCGTCACGATGTCGCGCGTGAGCCGCACCATCAGTTCCTGGTCCTCGCTCAGGCGCGAGCGGATCTGCTGCTGGGCGACCTCCGTGTCGCGCCGCACGGCGTCGGTGGCGCGCTCGATCTCCTCGCTGCGCAGCGTCCAGAACGCCGCGACGATCGCCGCGAGGAACAGCAGTACCGAGACCAGCGGGCCGAGGGTGGCGAAGCGGTCCTGGCGCGACGGCGACTGGCTGCGCCACCAGCGACCGAAGACGCGCTGCGTCCATGACGGTGACGGGGTCGAGCCGGACTCGGGAACAGGTTGCATCCGGGCATTATCGAGTTCCCGACCCTTCGATCCGGAACGGGAATGCCACGAGCAGCGCGGCAGCCGGCTCATCGAATTGCACAATGCGAAATGCACTGCCGCAATTTGAAATCGGCTTGCGCTTGTGCGACACTCCGCCCGTCCGTGAATTAGACCCCCCGCTCTACAAGATCAGGAGACAAGGCATGTCCGCGATTCCCACGTCCCTCCCCGGCGCCGCCAACGATGCCGATGCGCAGGAAACCCGCGAATGGACCGACGCGCTGGCCGCGGTCATCGCCGTCGAGGGCCGTGAACGCGGCCATTTCCTGATCGAACAGCTGCTCGATCACGCGCGCCAGCAAGGCATCGACCTGCCGTTCTCGGCCAACACCGCGTACGTCAACACGATCGCGCCCGAGGACGAGGCCCAGTTCCCCGGCAACGTCGACATCGAGGAGCGCCTGCGCGCCTACATGCGCTGGAACGCGATGGCCATGGTCGTCAAGGCCAACCGCCTGCACCCGGCCGACGGCGGCGACCTCGGCGGCCACCTGTCGTCGTTCGCCTCGCTGGCCACGATGCTGGGCTGCGGCTTCAATCACTTCTGGCACGGCGCCGACGGCGACCACGGCGGCGACCTGCTCTACATCCAGGGCCACTCGTCGCCCGGCATCTACGCGCGCGCCTACCTCGAGGGCCGCATCACCGAGAAACAGCTGCTGAACTTCCGCCAGGAGGTCGACGGCAAGGGGCTATCGAGCTACCCGCACCCGAAGCTGATGCCCAACTTCTGGCAGTTCCCGACGGTGTCGATGGGCCTCGGGCCGCTGATGGCCATCTACCAGGCGCGCTTCCTGAAGTACCTGCATGCCCGCGGCATCGCCGACACCAGCAAGCGCAAGGTCTGGGTGTTCTGCGGCGACGGCGAGATGGACGAGCCGGAGTCGCTGGGCGCCATCGGCCTGGCCGCGCGCGAGAAGCTCGACAACCTGATCTTCGTCGTCAACTGCAACCTGCAGCGCCTGGACGGCCCGGTGCGCGGCAACGGCAAGATCATCCAGGAGCTCGAGGGCGAGTTCCGCGGCGCCGGCTGGAACGTCATCAAGCTGCTGTGGGGCAGCTACTGGGATCCGCTGCTCGCCCGCGACAAGGACGGCGCGCTCAAGCGCCTGATGATGGACACGCTCGACGGCGACTACCAGGCCTTCAAGTCCAACGACGGCGCCTTCGTGCGCAAGAACTTCTTCGGCCGCGATCCGAAGACGCTCGAGATGGTCGCCAAGATGAGCGACGACGACATCTGGCGCCTGCAGCGCGGCGGCCACGACCCGCGCAAGGTCTACGCGGCCTACGACCGCGCCGTCAAGACCGTCGGCCAGCCCACCGTGCTGCTGATCAAGACGGTCAAGGGCTACGGCATGGGCAAGAGCGGCGAGGCCAAGAACACGGCGCACCAGACCAAGAAGCTGACGGACGAGGACATCAAGGTCTTCCGCGATCGCTTCGCGATCCCGATCCCCGACGAGAAGCTCGCCGAGCTGCCGTTCTACAAGCCGCAGGAACACACGCCCGAGATGGAGTACCTGCACGCGCGCCGCAAGGCGCTGCAGGGCTACCTGCCGGAGCGCCGCGCCAAGGCCGACGAGAGGCTGATCGTGCCGGGCCTGTCCGCGTTCCAGGCCGTCCTCGACCCGACGGCCGAGGGCCGCGAGATCTCCACGACCCAGGCCTATGTCCGCTTCCTGACCGCCCTGCTGCGCGACAAGGAAGTGGGCCCGCGCGTGGTGCCCATCCTCGTCGACGAGGCGCGCACCTTCGGCATGGAAGGCCTGTTCCGCCAGATCGGCATCTACAACCCCGCGGGCCAGAACTACACGCCGGTCGACAAGGACCAGGTGATGTACTACAAGGAAGCCAAGGACGGCCAGATCCTGCAGGAAGGCATCAACGAGCCGGGCGGCATGTCCAGCTGGATCGCCGCGGCGACGTCGTACTCGACGAACAACCGGATCATGATCCCGTTCTACGTCTACTACTCGATGTTCGGCTTCCAGCGCATCGGCGACCTGGCGTGGGCCGCCGGCGACATGCAGGCGCGCGGCTTCCTGCTGGGCGGCACCTCGGGCCGCACCACGCTGAACGGCGAAGGCCTGCAGCACGAGGACGGCCACAGCCACATCCTGGCCGGCACGATCCCGAACTGCGTCAGCTACGACCCGACCTTCGCGCACGAGGTGGCGGTGATCATGCAGAACGGCCTCAAGCGCATGGTCGAGAACCAGGAGAACGTGTACTACTACATCACGCTCCTGAACGAGAACTACGCGATGCCGGGCCTGCAGCCGGGCACCGAGGAACAGATCATCAAGGGCATGTACCTGCTGCAGCCCGCGGCGTCGAACAAGCTGACGGTCAACCTGCTGGGCTCGGGCACGATCCTGCGCGAGTCGATGGCCGCCAAGGAACTGCTGGAAGCGGAGTGGGGCGTGGGCGCCAACGTGTGGAGCTGCCCGAGCTTCAACGAGCTGGCGCGCGACGGCCAGGCCGCCGAACGCCACAACCTGCTGCACCCGACCGACGCGCCGAGGAAGTCCTTCGTCGAATCGCAGCTGGCGCCGCACGACGGCCCCGTGGTGGCGTCGACCGACTACATCCGCAGCTACGCCGAGCAGATCCGCGCCTTCATCCCGCGCGGCCGCGCCTACAAGGTGCTGGGCACGGACGGCTACGGCCGCTCGGACTTCCGCAGCAAGCTGCGCGAGCACTTCGAGGTCAACCGCCACTACGTCGTCGTCGCGGCGCTGAAGGCGCTCGCCGACGAGGGCAAGCTGCCGCTGGCCAAGGTGGCCGAGGCCATCCAGAAGTACGGCATCGATGCCGACAAGATCAACCCGCTGTACGCGTAATCACCCCTTCGCGGAGACAAGAACATGGCATTGGTCGAAGTGAAGGTGCCCGACATCGGCGACTTCAAGGACGTCGCGATCATCGAGGTGCTGGTCAAGCCCGGCGACAGCGTCAAGGCGGAGCAGAGCCTGCTGACGGTCGAGAGCGACAAGGCCTCGATGGAGATCCCCTCGTCCGCCGCGGGCGTCGTCAAGGAGATGAAGGTCGCGATGGGCGACAGGGTCAACGAGGGCACGGTCATCCTGATGCTCGAGACCGGCGCCGCGGCCGCGCCGGCGCCTGCCGCCAGCGTGCCGGCCCCCGCGCCCGCGCCCGCGCAGGCGGCCGCTCCCGCCCCCGTCCCCGCGCAAGCCGCCGCGCCGGCGCCCGCCGGTGCCGGCGGCACGGTCGACGTCGAGGTGCCTGACATCGGCGACTTCGCCGACGTGGGCGTCATCGAGATCCTCGTCAAGGTCGGCGACACGGTGAAGGTGGAGCAGAGCCTGATCACCGTCGAGAGCGACAAGGCCTCGATGGAGATCCCGTCGTCGCACGCGGGCGTCGTCAAGGCGCTCAAGGTCAAGGTGGGCGACCGCGTGTCCAAGGGCTCGGTGGTCGCGACCATCGAAGGCGCCGGTGGCGCCGCGACGTCCGCGCCGGCGCCGGCGCCATCCGTCGCGTCGCCCAAGCCGGCTCCCGCGGAAGAGGCCGCCGACTCCGGCACCAGCGCCGCCGCCGAGATCCAGGATCCGCGCTCGATCGAGAAGCCGCTGCCGCCGTCGGCCATGCCGGCGCACGAGCCGACGAAGCCGCCGCTGAACCTGCCGCATGCCTCGCCCTCCATCCGCCGCCTCGCCCGCGAGCTGGGCGTGCCGCTGGAGGAAGTGAAGGGCTCGGGCCCGCACGGCCGCATCACGCAGCCCGACCTCGAGGGCTTCGTCAAGGCCGTGATGGCGGGCAGCACGCAGACGAAGGCGCAGGCCGCGAAGGCGCCGGCCGCCGCCGCCGGTGGCGCGCTGCCGGGCCTGCTGCCGTGGCCGCAGGTCGACTTCGCGAAGTTCGGCAGCGTCGAACGCAAGGACCTGTCGCGCATCAAGAAGATCTCCGGCGCGAACCTGCATCGCAACTGGGTCATGATCCCGCACGTCACCAACCACGACGACGCGGACATCACCGACCTGGAAGCGTTCCGCGTCACGCTGAACAAGGAGTACGAGAAGTCGGGCACCAAGGTCACGATGCTCGCGTTCCTCATCAAGGCCTGCGTCGCCGCGCTGAAGAAGTTCCCCGAGTTCAACGCCTCGCTGGACGGCGACACGCTGGTCCTGAAGAAGTACTTCCACATCGGCTTCGCGGCCGACACGCCCAACGGCCTGATGGTCCCGGTGATCCGCGACGCCGACAAGAAGGGCATCGTCCAGATCGCCAAGGAGATGAGCGAGCTCGCCGGCAAGGCGCGCGACGGCAAGCTGGGCCCGGCCGACATGACCGGCGGCTGCTTCTCGATCAGTTCGCTGGGCGGCATCGGCGGCACCTACTTCACGCCGATCATCAATGCGCCCGAAGTCGCCATCCTGGGCGTCTGCAAGAGCGCGACGAGGCCCGTGTGGGACGGCAAGGCCTTCCAGCCGCGCCTGATCCTGCCGCTGTCGCTGTCGTGGGACCACCGCGTCATCGACGGCGCGGCGGCGGCCCGCTTCAACACCTATCTCGGCCAAGTGCTGGCGGACTTCCGCCGCGTCATGCTGTAAAGGAAGAACAGACATGGCAGCGATCGAAGTCAAGGTTCCAGACATCGGCGATTTCAAGGACGTCGGCGTCATCGAGTTGCTGGTCAAGCCCGGCGACACCGTCCAGGCCGAACAGAGCCTGATCACCGTCGAGAGCGACAAGGCGTCGATGGAGATCCCGTCGTCGACCGCCGGCGTGGTCAAGGAATTGCGCGTCAAGGTGGGCGACAAGGTCAACATGGGCGACGTGATCCTGGTGGTGGAAGGCGAGGGCGCCGCGGCGGCCACGCCCGCACCCGCGAACGCGTCACCCGCGCCCGCGCCCGCTCCCGTGAGCGCGCCGGCACCCGTGAGCGCGCATGCGGGGCCGGTGCCGGTCGCGTCGACCTACGGCGGCGGCGCCGATCTCGAATGCGACATGCTCGTGCTCGGCGGCGGCCCCGGAGGCTATTCGGCGGCGTTCCGCGCGGCCGACCTGGGCATGAAGGTGGTGCTGGTCGAGCGCTACGCGACGCTCGGCGGCGTCTGCCTCAACGTGGGCTGCATCCCGTCCAAGGCGCTGCTGCACGTGGCGATGGTGATGGACGAGGTCAAGCACTTCGCCGACCTGGGCGTGTCCTACGGCGACCCGCAGCTGGACATCGCCAAGCTGCGCACGCACAAGGGCAAGGTCGTGGGCAAGCTCACGGGCGGCCTGACGGCGATGGCCAAGATGCGCAAGGTCACGGTCGTGCGCGGCTACGGCAGCTTCCTCGACCCGAACCACGTCAAGGTCGACGAGACCAGCGGCGAGGGCCAGGACAGGACGGGCAACGCGAAGACGATCCGCTTCAAGCAGTGCATCATCGCGGCCGGCTCGCAGGCCGTGCGGCTGCCGTTCTTCCCGAACGACCCGCGCATCGTCGATTCGACCGGCGCGCTGGAATTGCGCTCCACGCCGAAGCGCATGCTGATCGTCGGCGGCGGCATCATCGGCCTGGAGATGGGCACCGTGTACTCGACGCTGGGCGCCCGCCTGGACGTCGTCGAGATGCTGGACGGCCTGATGCAGGGCGCCGACCGCGACCTCGTCAAGGTCTGGCAGAAGATGAACGCCAAGCGCTTCGACAACATCCTGCTCAAGACGAAGACGGTGGGCGCCGAGGCGACGTCGGACGGCATCAAGGTGAAGTTCGAGGGCGAGGGCGGCGCGCGCGAGGAGGTGTACGACCTCGTGCTGCAGGCCGTCGGCCGCACGCCCAACGGCAAGAAGATCGGCGCGGAGCACGCGGGCGTCATCGTCGGCGACCGCGGCTTCATCCCCGTGGACGTGCAGATGCGCACCAACGTGCCGCACATCTTCGCCATCGGCGACATCGTCGGCCAGCCCATGCTGGCACACAAGGCGGTGCACGAGGGCCACGTGGCCGCGGAGGTGGCCGCCGGCGATCAGCACGCGCGCTTCGACGCCCGCGTGATCCCGAGCGTGGCCTACACCGACCCCGAGGTGGCCTGGGTGGGCCTGACCGAGGACCAGGCCAAGGCGCAGGGCATCGCGATCAAGAAGGGCCTGTTCCCGTGGACGGCGTCGGGCCGCGCCATCGCCAACGGCCGCGACGAAGGGCAGACCAAGCTGCTGTTCGACGCGACGACGCACCAGATCCTGGGTGGCGGCATCGTCGGCATGAACGCCGGCGACATGATCGGCGAAGTCGCGCTCGCCATCGAGATGGGCGCCAACGAGGTCGACATCGGCCGCACGATCCACCCGCACCCGACGCTCGGCGAGTCGATCGGCCTGGCCGCGGAAGTGGCGCACGGCAGTTGCACGGACCTGCCGCCGCAACGCAAGTAGGCGGACACGGGCGGACGGGCCCGCGTCCGCGGGGGCCCGGCCTGTCGTCCCGTCCTGCGTGCAATCGCAGGATCCAAGTGTGCAGATCGGGGCTGCGACAGGGCGCGGCTTGGCCGAGGTGGATCCTGCGACTCCGCTTCGCTGCGCGCAGGATGACGGCTTGGCGCCAAGCGGTGGGACCGCTCAGGCGCATCGGGGCATCGGCCCTGGTCGAGGTGGATCCTGCGACTCCGCTTCGCTGCGCGCAGCGATGACGGCTTGGCGGCAAGCCGTGAGGCCGCACAGGCGCGCCGGCGCACCCGGCGCACCCGGCGTACCCGGCGTACGGGCACATCGGCGCATCGGCGCATCGGCGCATCGGCGCATCGGCGCATCGGCGCACCGGCGCACCGGCGCACCGGCGCACCGGCCCGCGTCCGCGGAGCGCCAACCCGTCATCCTGCGCGCAGTCGCAGGATCCACGCCCGCCACGCGCTCGCCAGTCGGGAACCCCCGGGGCAGCAGGAACGGTCAGGACAGCGCGCCCGCGACTCCGCGATGATGCAGCCATGGACAGCCGCACCGACCCGTTCAAGGACGTCGTCGCCTGGATCGAGCAGCAGCTCGACCAGCCGCTGACGCTCGCGCAGGTCGCGGCGCGAGCCGGCCTGTCGCCGTTCCACTTCTCGCGGCTGTTCACCGCGCGCATGGGCCGCAGCGTGATGGCCCACGTGCGCGGCCGCCGGCTCGTGCGTGGGGCCCGCAGGCTCTGCGACGAGCCCGACCTCCAGCTCATCGACCTCGCGTTCGACTGCGGCTTCGACTCCCAGGAGGCGTTCACGCGCGCGTTCAAGCGCGCGTTCGGCGTCGCGCCCGGGCGGTTCCGCAGCGGCTTCGCGGTCGAACCCATCGAAGGGCAATACCCCATGACCGTACCCACCCAGACCGCCGACGTCGTCCGGCTCCCCGAGCTCGTGACGCTGCCCGCCTTCCACGTTGCCGGACCGGCGCGCCGCTTCGACGAGGCGACGAAGTCGGAGATCCCGCAGCTGTGGTCCGTGCTCATCGGCTCGCTGCCCTTCCCGGGGCAGGTCAAGAGCTGGGCGACCTATGGCGTGGTCTCCGGTGTCGAGGCCGGCGGCGGCGGCTTCCAGTACCTGGCCGGTGTCGGCGTCGAGCCCGAGTGCGTGCCTCCGCCGGGCTTCTCGAAGATCGAGATCCCGGCGGCGACCTACGCCGTCTTCCGCATCACGCTGGACGGCTCGGCGCTGCACCCGCAGGTCCAGCAGGCGATGGCGGCGGTCTGGGGCGAGCTGCTTCCGGCCTCCGGCCTGAAGGTGGCCGGCGGCCCGGACTTCGAGCTCTACGACGGTCGTTTCGATCCGCTCCGGGCCGGCGCGGTGATCGACTTCCACGTGCCCGTGCAAGCCTGATCAGCCGGGCGTTCAGTTGCTCGGCTTCGGCGGGATGTTCGCCGGGCCGGCGGCGGTCGGCGGCAGCGTCTCGGGGTTCACCTCGACCGCCGGCGTTCCGGGCTTGCCCGGGATGACGGTGACCGTCTCCTTGATGTCGCCGCCGCCGGCGACGCTGCCGGAGATGGTGGTGTCGACACCGGCCGCGCGCTTGAGGCAGTCCTTCTTGTCGTCGCCCGTCTGGGCGTCGCAGCGCTTGCGCTCGTTGGCGGCGATCTCGTCGGGCGTGGGCGTCGTCAGGCTGTGCTTGCGCGCCGCCTGCAAGGCCGCTGCGGCCTCGACCAGGCAGGTCTTGCGGGTCTCGGCGGTCTTGCCGGCCATGCAGTTCGCGCGGTCCTGCTGGTAGCGCTGCTCCGCCGGCGACGGCGTGGCCGCGTTGGCGGAGATGGCCCCGACCGAGAACGCGGAGCACACGGCCACGACCGTGGCCGCGATGGCAAGCAGTTCAGGGGTCTTCTTGAAGTTCATGCCGTGGACTCCTCTTGGGGATACTCCACGGTTCGGGGCATTCCGCGTGCCTGCGAAAAGCAACATCCTGCGCGGCCGCAGCTACATGCTCGGGCGGACGGACGCCGTCAGCGCACCGTCCCTTCGGCGACGATCTTCCAGCGTCCCGCGTCGCGCTCCCAGTACTGGCGCAGCGTGGTCTCGCGGCGGGTGCGCGTGCCGCGCTCGTTGAACGTGACGACCATGGTCTCCCTGTCGTCGGACCAGGTCATGACGCTGAGGTTGTCGAACGCCAGCGGATCCCTGGGCGGCACGGCCGGCGGCGGGATGACGCGGCGCTTGCCGTGCACCCAGGCGACGGTGGGCTGCGATGGCGGCGCGGGCGGCGCGGCGGGGGTCTCGGGGGCGGCGCCGGGCACGTAGAACGCGTCGAGCGCGGACGCGTCGTCGCCGGTGCGCACGGCCTGCCAGCGGTTGACTGCGTCCAGGATCCCGGCGTGGTCCAGCCGCTGCGCGTCGTCGGCCACCCAGTGGATCCTGCGCGTGATGATGACCGGCGTATCGTGGATCGGCACGGTGTTCATCAGCCTCACCAGCTCGTCGTTGGCCAGCGTGACGCATCCGTCGGAGTCCTTGGGCGGGCGCGAATACGTGTTGAACGGCACCCCGTGCACGTAGATGCCCGAGCCGGTGCGGCCGTGCAGCTGGTCGAAGAGGTTGGGGTAGTTCAGCTGCATCGCGCCGGCGCCGAAGGCCTCGGTCAGCGAGCCTTGGCCGACGCGATCGGACACGAAGTACACGCCCAGCGGCGTGCGCTGGTCGCCCTCGACCGTCTTGTCGACGCCCTGCTTGCCGACCGACACGTAGTGGTCGCTGACCAGGCGCATGCCCTTGGGGCCGTTCTCGAACAGGTACAGCCGCGAGCGCGTCGTGTCGACGGCGATGGCGTGGTGCACGGCCTTGGGCAGCACGATGAACTCGGCCGGCACCTGTCCCTCGGGCGGACGCTCCTGCAGTGCACGCAGGCGCTGCACGGCTTCCTCGCGCAGGTCGGCCAGCTCCGCGACGACGCCGGCGCTGGCGGCGGCCGCCGGACCCGCGGCGCCGAAGCCGGGCGTGGCCCCGCCACGCGCCGACAGCAGGTCGGCGTAGACCAGCTGCGCGAGCCTGAATCCGGGCACGTCGTGGGCCAGGGCCGCGGCGGCGTCCAGCGCGACTTCGGGCTGCTGGCGGCCGATGAGCTGGTAGATGCCGATCAGGCGGCTCTCCGGCGAACCCTTGAAGGCGCCGGCAAGCGGCGAATCCTTGGGCAGGGTCGCGGCGGTGGCTGGCTCGGGCAGCGCCTGCGGGCGTTGCGCGGCCGCGGTGTCGTCCGCCAGCGCGATGACGGCACCGAGGGGCGCGCGCGCGGCCTCCGCCGTCGCATGCGGCGTCGGGATGCCGTGCAGCTCGGTGCTGGCCAGCAGCCCGGCGCCGGCGACCACGAGGGAACCGACCGCCACCGCCGTGCGCGGCCAACGCGGCCGGCGCGGCGTCTTCGAAGACGCGGGATGGGCGTCGTCGTCCATCGTCATCCGCCGACCGACTCCTGCCTGATCAGCCACTTGCCCGACGGCGAGCGCACCAGGTCGAGCGTCTTGTGGCCGGACGTCGACAGGGTGTCGGACTCGTAGATCTGCTTGAAGTGCGCCTGGGCCTTGTCGCCGTTGACGCTCACGCGCAGGTCGGACACCTGCACGGCGATGCGCTTGCGCGGCAGGATGCGCGTCTTGCGATCCTCTTCCCATGCCTTGTGCGACTTGCCGGCCGGGGCGTAGTCGGACGTGTAGGCGGTCAGGTAGCCGTCCATGTCGCGATGGCTCCAGGCGGCTGCCCAGGCATGCACCGCCTCGGTGACCTCGGTCACGCCGTTGCTGCCGGCGACGGCGGGTGCCGGCGCCGGGGCAGGGGCGGGCGCGGGCGCCGCTGCGGCGGGCTTCGGGGCTGGGGCCGGCGCGGGTGCCGGTGGCGCCAACGGGGCGGGCTTGGGCGCCGGCGGCGGCACGGGCGCGGGCCGGGGCGCGACGACCGGTGCGGGCGCGGGCGCCGGCGTGGCGGCGGCGACCTGCACCGGCTTCGTGGGCACCGGCGCGGGCGCGGGTGTGGGCGTGGCGCTGGTCGCCACGGCGGCCACGCCGGGGTTGGTCAGTTCGCGCAGCAGCAGCAGCTTGGGCGGGGTGACGGTGTCCTTGCTGTCGATCTGCAGCGCCTTCTGGTAGGCCTCGCTGGCGAGCTGCGCGTACACGTCGCCGAGGTTCTGGTAGGCCGTCGCGTACTGCGGGTTGGTGCGGATGGCCGCCACCAGCGCGGCGCGCGCCTTGTTGTAGTCGCCCTGGTGGCCGTACAGCACCGCGAGGTTGTTGTACGGCGCGGGCATCTCGGGGTGGTCTTCCACCAGCTTCTGGAACACCTGGATCGCGTCGGCATTGCGATCCAGCAGCGACAGCGTGACGCCGCGGCGAAAGCGCATCGCCGGATCCTTCGGATTCTTCGCCAGCGCGTCGTCGATCAGCTTGAGCGCCTGCGTCGCCTGGTGCGCGTTGATGAGCCGCTGGATCTCCGCGACATCGGCCGCCGACGCGTTCGCCGGGGCCGGCGCCGCAGTCGGCGTGGCCTGCGCGAGTGTCGCGGCCGACGCCGTCGCCAGCGTGAGTGCGGCCACCGCGAGGGTGAGCCGGTGCAGCGACGTCAGCGGTGAGCGGGGAACGCGCATGGTGGCGGTGGTCCGGGAGTTGGGCAGGAGGGGACGGCAGGGCTGCGCGTGAGTCTATCGAAAATAGCGGCGGTCATTACCCGCGGGTGCATGAAAAAGGGGCGCATTTCGCGCCCCTGGACACAGGCAGAAACACCGGGCCCGCGCGTTCAGCGATTGCTCTCGGCGACGATCTTCCACTGCCCGTCGACCCGCTCCCAGACCAGCGTCTTGTGCATGGAGTCCTTCAGCGACGTGGAGCTGTAGGACTGGTCGAAGCTCGTCTCGACCCGGGTGCCACCCAGCGAGCGGGCCTGGACATTGGCGAGCGTCACCTTGACGGCACCCGCCCGGCCCACCAGGCGGCGGCGTTCGGCGGTCCACTCCTCGCGGCTGCCCTTGGCGGGCTTGAACTCCGGTGCGTAGAAGGCCAGGTAGCGGTCGGCGTTGTGGCTCATCCATGCGTCGGCCCATTCCTGCAGGCGTTGCGTGGCGGCGATGGTCGAGTTCGCGGCGGTCGGCACGGGCACGGCGGCGACGTCGCGCGGCCCCGGCGCGGGCGCCGAGGCGGCGAGCGCCGGCACTCCCACCGGGCGCTGGCCCGCGGGCGCGCGCTCGGCGGCCAGCTTGTCTGCGCGTGCATCGAGCTGTTCGAAGGTGGCGCCGCCCACGTCGATGGCCTGCAGCGGGCAGCGCGACGACGCGTCGCCGTCGATGCCCCAGTTCTGCGCCTCGGGGGCCAGGTCCTGCCCGTCCGGGCGCTTCAGGCCCAGGCCCGCCACCAGGGTGCCCATGCCCGCGTAGGTGCGCAGGATGGCGGTGGCCAGGTCTTCCTCGGCCAGCACGTACGAGCGCTTGGCGGTGTAGAGCTCGTTTTCCGAGTTCAGCAGGTCCAGCAGGCTGCGCTGGCCGATGTCGAACTGCTGGCGATAGGCGTCGCGCGCCTTCTGGATCGACACGACGTTGCGGTCGAGGTAGCCCAGTTGCTCGCCCAGCTTGCGCACGTCGTTGAACGCGACCGCGACGGTCTGGCGCGTGTCCACGCAGGCCTTGTCGCGCAGGTTCTCGGCCTGGGTCAGCAGGTTGGCGTACTGCCGCTCGCGGGCCGAATCGGCGCCGCCGTTGAAGATGTTCCACGTGACGGCGATCTCGGCACCGACGTCGTGCTTCTGGTACAGCACCCCGTCCAGGTTGTGGCCCGCGGCGCCCTGGGCACGCGCCTCGACGCGCGGCTGGAACGGGCTCTTGCGGCCGGCGACGGCCGCGCGCGCGGCGCGCAGGTTCTCGATCGCCGCGGCCACCGCCGGGCTCTGCATGGCGGCGGCGCGCATCGCCTCGGTCTCGGTGGCGGGCAGCGGCCGGGCCATCGAGACGGCGCTGACGTTCTCCGCCGGCGGCACGGCGCCGACGAGGCGGACGTAGCGCTCCGTGACGTCGTGAAGGTTCGCGCGCTCGGTGACGAGGTTGGACTCGGCCAGCGCGACGCGGGCGATCACCTGCTCGAGGTCGACGCCGCGGCCGACGCCGGCGTTCACGCGCGACTGCACCTGGTCGAACGACATCTTGTGCTGGACGTAGTTGTCCTCGGCCAGCGCCACGAGCTTGCGATAACGCACGACGTCGTAGTACGCCTTGCCGGCTTCGAGGCCGAACTGCTCGGTGGCATCGAGGAACTCGAACCAGCGCTCGAGCTTGGCGTGGCCCAGACGCTCGATCTCGTTGTGCGTGCCCAGGCCGTCCCACAGCAGCTGGCTCAGCTCCAGCCGCACGCCGCCCTGGTAGAAGCGCGGGTCGCGCGGCAGCGAGCCGGTGTTCTCGTATGCCCGCTTGCCCGCCGCTGCCGTGGCGTCGAGGTGGGGTTTCCAGGCGCCCGAAGCGACGTCGATCTCGTCGTTCGAGGCACGAAATGCGTTGAACTTGGCGGCAACTTCCGGGTTTCCGTCGATCGCCTTCTGCACGGACTGCACCACGGGCGAGGCGGTCTGCGCCATCGCGGCGCAGCTCGCCAGCGCGAGCAGGCTGAAGCGGATGAACGTCTTCTTCATGCGGAAAAGGCGGTCTCCCGACCGGATGTTGTTAGTTGTTTCAATGATACCGGGCGGGTGTGTCCGCAGGCGGCCCGCGGCCGAGGGGAAGTCTCATTCATTCGGCCCAACCATCGATTGCTGCTCGGAGTTGTGGCTTGAGGACGACGTCCGCCGGGACATCGGCCTTCAGGACGCGCGAGTCCGGCCGATAGAGGCGGGTGGTCCTCCCATCTTCCTGTCCAGCGATGCCCGGCGTGATTTCCTTGCGCTGGACCGAGGCCGGCCTGCCTGGGCGGGCCTGGCGGGCGGCCGCCTGGCTGCGCGCGGTGCTGCTGCGCCTGCTGGCCGTGGCCGCGCTCCTCGCGTTCTCGGTGCAGGCGCTCGATACCGACCGCATCCTGCGCTCCGCCCAGAAGTACGGCCCGACCGGTGTCGCCAACGCGAAGGCCCTGCAGCAGATGATGCTGGCGCTCGGCGGCAGGGACGACCTGGCCCGCCTGCGCACCGTCAACGACTTCTACAACCAGCGGCTGGCCTATGTCGAGGACATCGACAACTGGGGCGAGGTCGACTACTGGGCCAGCCCGCTCGAGTCGCTCGGCAAGGGCGCCGGCGACTGCGAGGACTACGCGATCGCCAAGTACTTCACGCTGACGTCCCTCGGCATCCCGCATTCGAAGCTGCGCATGGTCTACGTCCGCGCGTCGATCCCGGGCGCGCCCAACGGCTTCGTGGCCCACATGGTGCTCGCCTACTACCCGACGCCCGAGGCCGAGCCGCTGGTGCTCGACAACCTGCAGCCGGTGATCCGCCCGGCGGCCCAGCGGCCCGACCTGGCCCCCGTGTTCAGCTTCAACGCGGAGGGCCTGTGGCAGGGTGTTGGTAGCATCCGTGCCAGCGGCGATCCGCTGACGCGGTTGTCGAAGTGGCGCGAGGTGCTTCTGCGCTCGCGCCAGGATGGTTTCCAATGATGAACACGCCCCGGCCCGCAGAGGCCGCCCGAGAGGAAAGCGCATGTCGCTGATTCGCCAGGTGTGGTTGCTGTTGTCGGTGACGCTGGTGCTGGCCTTCGCCGGCGCCATCGGCGTGTCCGTCCACGCGGCGCGCCATTACCTGCAGACGCAGTTGAACCTGAAGAACAACGACACCGCGCAGTCGCTGGCGTTGACGCTCGGACAGCAGAAGGGCGATCCGGTCGCCCTCGAGCTCGCGATCTCCAGCCAGTTCGACACCGGCTTCTACGAGCGCATCCGCCTCGTCGGCCCCAACGGCAGGACCCTCGTCGAGAAGCAGGCCGATCCGCGTCCGCAGAGCGCGCCGGGCTGGTTCGTCGCGCTGCTGGGCCTGGCGCCGGCCGACGGCGTGGCGCAGGTCAGCGACGGCTGGAAGCAGATCGGCCGCCTCGAGGTGCGCAGCCAGTCGGCATTCGCCGACGACGAGCTGTGGCAGAGCACGCTGCACACCGTGGGCGTGCTCGCGGTGCTGCTGGCCGCGGCGGGCATCTTCTCGACCGTGGGCGTCAACCGCATCCGCGTGCCGCTGCTGCGCACCGTCGACCAGGCCAAGGCCATCACGGAGCGCCGCTTCGTCACCGTCGACGAGCCGGACATGCCCGAGCTGCGCAACGTCACCCGCGCGATGAACGCGATGGTGGGGCGCGTCAAGGCGATGTTCGACGAGCAGGCCGGCCAGGTCGAACTGCTGCGCCGCCAGGCCCATTGCGACCCGCTCACCGGGCTGTCCAACCGCGCCCATTTCCTGGGCCGCATGAAGGTCATGCTCGACAGCGAGGACGGTGCCGCCGACGGCGCGCTGGTGATGGTTCGGCTGGTGGAGCTGCAGTCGCTCAACCGCACGCTCGGACGCACGGCGACCGACCGGCTGCTGCAGGACGCGGCCGCCGCGATGGTCGAGTCGTCGCGCCGCTTCAGTGCCTCCGAGGTGGGCCGCCTGAACGGCAGCGATTTCGCGCTCGCGTTGCCGGATGTCGATTCGCTGCGCGAGTCGGCCGTCGACGTCGGCGCGCGCCTGCGCAGCCTGATGCGCGTGCACGAGGGCGGCGCGCATGTCGTGGTGGGCGCGGTGCGCTGGGCGCACGGGGCGCCGGTGTCGTCGCTGCTGGCCGCCGCCGACCAGGCGCTCGCGCGGGCCGAGAGCCGGGGCCCATGGACGGTGGAGGCCGACGACGCCGCCACCGATGCCGGCGCGCTCGGCGAGGACGCCTGGCGCCAGCGCATCCAGGCCGCGCTGGCCGGCCGCCACGCGCAGCTGGTCGATTTCCCGCTGGTCAGCCGCACCGGCGAGCTGGTGCACCACGAATCGCCGCTGCGGCTGCGCCTGGGCGAGGAGGGCGCGCTGGTGTCGGCCGCGCAGTGGCTGCCGATGGCGCGCCGCGCGCAGCTCACGGCCGACGTCGACCTGCTGGCCATCGAGCTCGCGCTGCAGGCCGTGGGGGGCGATGGCAAGCCGCGGTCGGTCAACGTCAGCCCGTCGTCGCTGTCCGACTCGGCGTTCTCGACGCGCGTGCACGCCCTCGTGGTGGCGCACCCGGACGCCGCACGCAAGCTGTCGCTGGAGCTGGCCGAGGCCGGCGCGGTGCGGCAGCTGCACCTCGTGCGCGAACTGGCCGAACAGCTGCACGGCTCGGGCACGAAGATCGGCCTGGAGCACGCCGGCGAACGCCTGGGCGAGACGCGCGGCCTGCTGGAGGCGGGCCTGGACTTCGTCAAGCTCGATGCGAGCCTGCTGCAAGGCCTGGCCGGCGACGAGGCGCGCGCCCAGCACGTGGCCGGCACCGTGCGCATGCTGCACGGCATCGGACTGCGCGTGTACGCCGAAGGCGTGACCGAGGTGGCGGACGCCACCGCGCTGTGGTCGGCGGGCGTCGACGGCCTCACCGGGCCGGTGCTGCAGGCGTCGCGCCCGGCCTGATGCCGCGGCCCTGGCCCCGGCTCAGTCGGCCCAGTCGCCGTCGACGCTGACCAGCTTGCATTCGGCGCTGTAGGCGTCGCGCGCTTTCTCGCATTCGGCCAGTGCCTGCGTCCGCGCCGCGTCCGCGCTGCCCGCGCCGGCGCTCCAGCCCGACGCGCCGCTGTCCGAGCTCGCGAAGGCCTTGTGGCTGGCGGCCGGCCAGTACGCCTCGCGGAAGTCGTGCCGCGCCTTGGGCGATTTCAGGACAGCGGACAGGTCGTCGTCCGAGGGCACCTGCGGCGCGTCGTCGGCCGCCGAAGTCGCCAGCGTGCCCACCGCGCCGCGGGCGCCGAAGCCGCCCCCGTCGAACGCCAGGCCATGGCGGAAACCGGCGCCGATGCAGGCCACCGCCACGACCACCACCATGCGCAGCACCGGATTGCCGGGATCGGGTTCGGCACCGTAGCGGTTGTCGCCCTGCGAGCCCGGCACCATTCCCAGCAGCAGGCCGGCGACCGTGCCGACGAGGGGCACCGCGCCGACGAGCACCCACCAGCCCGGCAGGCCGATATCGTGCAGCCGCAGGACGGTGAGCCGGAACGTCCACAAGGCCGCGACGATCATCCCGAGGCCGATCAGGAACACGACCGCGGGGCGCGGATGATGCAGGATGGCCATCAGGCCCCAGCGCAGGGCAGCCCATCCGAACAGCGCCGCAGCACCGTAGGGACGCCGCGCCAGGCGCCCGGACAGGCCGACGCCGAACACCGAGGGCGGCGCGTCGACGATCACCATCGACTCGATCGGCGGCTCGGAATCGCGCTCGCGCGAGCGCGCCGACGCGCGGGGAGGAGCCGCCTGTTCCGCGGGCGCCTGCGCCGCCGGCTGGTCCACCGGAACCAGGCCGAGACCCGACGGGGCGGCGGCCGCCGCCGGACCCGACGCATCCTGCACCGGCCGGTGCGAAGCCGCGGCCGGCAGGGCCCGATGCGGCACGGGCAACGGCGCCGGCCGCGCCGCGGCGACGACGGCCGGCGCGGGCGCGATGGCGGGCGCCTGCGCGACCGGGGGCGTGGCGCTGCCTTGCGGATGCAGGCGCGCGCCGAGTTTCGCGAACAGGTCGACGTAGCGCGCGGCATCGTCGGGCGCCATGCCGCGCTTGATGACCTGCGGCCCGCCGGAGAACATGCGCTCGCGCTTGTGGTCGTCCAGCTTGAAGAAGTCGCCCACCGCACGCTTGACCTGCTCGGGATCGAAGCCCGCGAGGACCTGGCCCTTGAAGACGAGGTCGACCTTCAGGTCCGGCTGCATGTTGGCGTTCATGGCGAGATGTGCGATCGCGGCGAAGGCGATCGTCCCGGTTCACACGCGGGCCATGCTAACGGCCGAGCTGCGGCGTGGCGAACGAATTTTGCTCGCATCGGTGACGTGCGTCGCATCCGCGCCGTTGACTGCGTTGTCAACGCCGCGGGCGGCCGAAGCTCACGCCGTGAGCCCGGCGTGTGCTTGAATCGCCGGAATCCGTTCGACGTGGAGATCCCGACCATGCACCAAGGCTCCTGCCATTGCGGCGCCGTCCGCCTCACGTTGCCGTCCACTCCGGAAGTGGCGACCAAGTGCAATTGCTCGTTGTGCCGCCGCACCGGCGGGCCGTGGGTGTACTTCGAGTTCGGCACGGTGACCATCGAGGGCCATCCCGATGCGACCGCGGCCTACGTGCAGGGCGACAGGACGCTGCGCACGATCTTCTGCCGCATGTGCGGCTGCGTCACGCACTGGGAGCCGATCGTGCCGACGCCGGGCGGCAAGCACGGCGTCAACCTCGGAAACTTCGACCCGGCGCTGATCGCCGCCGTGCGCGTGCGCCGCCTCGACGGTGCGGACACCTGGAAGTTCCTGGACGACTGAGCGCCCGGACCCCGCACGCTCGCGGGCGTGCGGGGCACCCGTCAGCCCAGGTGCAACTGGCCGTTGGTCAGCAACTGCGTGATGATCTGCGCGTCGGTCTGCGTGCCGTTGGCGGTCAGGTCAACGCCCTTCAGCACGATCGTCTCGTTCTCCACCGCGCTGCTGTAGCCGCCGGCGAAGCCGCCCGTGGTGCTGACGTGGATGATCGTGTCGGCGCCCGAGTGGTCGAAGTGCAGGAAGCTGGCGATGTTGCCGGGGGCGTTGCCCGCGTGGTTGGCGCCGCCCAGCAGGTCACGCATGTCCAGCACGTCCTTGTTGTTGGCGCTGGAGCTGAAGTCGTTGATCGTGTCCACGGACGGCGTGCCGGCCGTGCCCTGGTCGCCGAATTCCCAGCGGAAGACGTCGTTGCCGGCGCCGCCGGTCATCGTGTCGTTGCCCTGGCCGCCGACGATCAGGTCGTTGCCCGCATTGCCGGAGATCGTGTCGTTGCCCGTCCCGCCCAGCAGGCGGTCGTTGCCCGCGCCGCCGGCGAGCGCGTCGTCGCCGGCGCCGCCGGAGACGAACATCGCCTGCGTGGCGCTGGCCGAGCCGAGCGTGTCGTTGCCCGAGGTGCCGCCCAGCAGCGACGTGCCGTTGACGACGCTGAGGTAGCTCGACGTGTCTTCCGTCTGGCTGCCGTTGACGTTGATCGCGTCGAACTCGAGGTTGGCCGAGCCCGTGCCCACGTTGGTGAGCTGCAGGCCGCCCAGCGTCCAGCCGGTGACGTCGATCACCTGCGAGTTGCTGGTGGCGGTGACCGAGTGCCCGGCGCCGTCGCTGATCGTCATGCCGGCCTCGACGCCGATGACGTGCAGCGCGGTGGCGTGGGTGTCGGTCACCGTGAGCTTGATCGCGTCGCCGTCGTTGGCCACGGCCTGCGTCTGGTAGCCGTTCTCGACGGTGTAGATCGCCTTGGCCTGGTCGGCGGTCAGCGCGTGGTTGTAGATGTGGGCGTCGTCGAGCGCGCCCTTGTAGTAGACGTCGCCGGTGGTGGTGTCGCCATTGGAGGACGACCAGCCGTTGGTGAACCCGAAGCCGACCAGCTTGTTGCTGGGAATGCCCGTGGGGGCGCCCGAGTCGGCCGCGAACGAGCCGCTCGTGCTCAGGCTGCCGTCGATGTAGATGGACACGACGCTGGTGCCGTTGGCGTTGACCGTGCGGGTGATCGTGAGGTCGTGCCAGGCGCCGTCGTTGACGGCCTGCGTCGAGTACAGCGTCGGAAGGTTGCCCAGGCCGAAGCCGATCTGGCCCGAGGAATTGAGCGTGCCCCACTGGATGTCGTTGCCGTCGCCGGCGCTCTCGGAGCCGATGATGGACGGGCTGGACCAGCCGATGTTGGTGCCGGTCTGGGTGGTGTTGAACCACACCGACAGCGTGCTGGTGCCGACAAGCGCGTCGGTGGCGGCCGTCGGCAGGGCGACGATGGCGCCCTTGCCGTCGAAGTTCAGCGCCGAGCCCGACAGGGTGTTGTGGCCCGTCGACGACCAGGTGGGGATCGTGCCGCCGTTGCCCGTGTTGACGTCCTTGAGGGTGGCGGTGTAGCCGTCGTAGGCGTCGGAGGTGGACGTGCCGGTGTTCTCGTTGAAGAGCCAGCGGCCGATCGCGTTGACGGTGACCGTCGGCTCGTCGGTGCCCGCGCTCACGGTGATCGTGTCGGTCGCGGTGGACGTGCCGCCGTGGCCATCCGAGATCGTGTACGTGAAGGTGGCGCTGCCGGTGAAGTTGGTCGCCGGGTTGAACGAGACCACGCCGTTGGCGTCCATCGCCAGGGTGCCGGCCGTGGTGCCGCCGGTGGTGATCGTGGCCGGATGCGTGGCGTCGAATGTCGCGCCGTTGATCTTCGTGATGGTCAGCGCGTCGCCGTTGCTGTCGGTGTCGTTGGTCGTCAGCGCATGGTTGGTCGCGCCGGAGGCGCCATTGAGCACCAGCAGCGTGTTCTCGGCCGTCGTGTAGGTGTCCGCGGTCGCCACGGGCCCGACCTCCTTGACCACGGTCAGCGAGACGGTGGCCGTGGACGTGTGGCCGGAGCCGTCCGTGATCGTGTACGTGAAGCTGTCGGCGCCGGTGTAGTTGTTGTTGGACGTGTAGGTGAAGTTGCCCGTCGTCGCGAAGTCGGCGGCCGGGGTCAGCGTGCCGTGCGTGGGGCTCGTCTTCACCGCCCAGGTGTTCGTCTCGCCGGCCACCGGCGTGTCGTTGGTCTTGACGCTGAGCGTCGGCGACGCGCCGTTCTGCGTCACGGTGAACGCGTCGTTGGCGGCCGCCGGGTTGATCGCGGCGACATTGACGGTGACGGTGGCGGTCGAGGCGTGGCCGGAGCCATCCGTGATCGTGTACGTGAACGTGTCGGTGCCGCTGAAGCCCGTGTTCGGCGTGTAGGTGAACTTGCCCGAGGTCGCGAAGTCGGCTGCCGGCGTGATGGTGCCGCCGTTGGCCGTCGTCGTCGACGCGATCGACCAGGTGTTGCTCTCGCCGGCGACCGGGGTGTCGTTGGTGGCGAGGTTCAGCGTGCCGGTGATCGCGTTCTCGGTGGCGGCGAAGGTGTCGGCTGCCGCGACCGGGTTGATGGCGGCGACGTTGATCGTCACCGTCGCGGTCGACGAATGGCCGGAGCCGTCCGTGATCGTGTACGTGAAGGTGTCGGCGCCGTTGAAGCCGGTGTTGGGCTTGTACGTGAAGTTGCCCGAGGTCGCGAAGTCCGCCGCCGGCGTGATCGTGCCGTGCGCGGTCGTCGTCGAGGACACCGACCAGGTGTTGGTCTCTCCGGCCACGGCCGTGTCGTTGGTCTTGACGCTCAGCGTGCCGGTGACGCCGTTCTCCGTCGCGCTGAAGGTGTCGTTGACGGCGCCCGGGTTGATGGCCGCGACGTTGATGGTCACGGTCGCGGTCGACGCGTGGCCGGAGCCGTCGGTGATCGTGTACGTGAACGTGTCGGTGCCGCTGAAGCCGGTGGCCGGGGTGTACGTGAACTTGCCTGACGTGGCGAAGTCGGCCGCCGGCGTGATCGTGCCGTGCGCGGTCGTGGTGGACGACACCGACCAGGTGTTGGTCTCGCCCGCGACCGGGGTGTCGTTGGACGCGAGGTTCAGCGTGCCGGTGCTGGCGTTCTCGGTCGCGGCGAACGTGTCGGCCGTCGCGGTCGGGTTGATCGCCGCGACGTTGATGGTCACGCTGGCGGTCGACGCGTGGCCCGAGCCGTCCGTGATCGTGTACGTGAAGCTGTCGGTGCCGCTGAAGCCGGCATTGGGCGTGTAGGTGAACTTGCCGCTGGTGGCGAAGTCGGCGGCCGGCGTGATCGTGCCGTGCGCGGTCGTGGTGGACGACACCGACCAGGTGTTGGTCTCGCCCGCGACCGGGGTGTCGTTGGACGCGAGGTTCAGCGTGCCGGTGGTGGCGTTCTCGGCGGCGGCGAAGGTGTCGGCCGTCGCGGTCGGGTTGATGGCGGCGACATTGATGGTCACGGTCGCGGTCGACGAGTGGCCGGAGCCATCCGTGATCGTGTAGGTGAAGGTGTCGGCGCCGCTGAAGCCGGCGTTGGGCGTGTACGTGAACTTGCCCGACGTGGCGAAGTCCGCCGCAGGGGTGATCGTGCCGTGCGCCGTGGTCGTCGAGGCGACCGACCAGGTGTTGGTCTCGCCGGCGACCGGCGCGTCGTTGGCCGCGAGGTTGAGGGTGCCCGTCGTCGCGTTCTCGGTGGCGGCGAACGTGTCGTTGGCCGCGGTCGGATTGATGGCCGCGACGTTGAGGGTCACGGTCGCGGTGGACGAATGGCCGGAGCCGTCGGTGATCGTGTAGGTGAACGTGTCGACGCCGCTGAAGCCGGTGTTCGGCTTGTAGGTGAAGTTGCCGCTGGTGGCGAAGTCGGCGGCCGGCGTGATCGTGCCGTGGGCCGTGTTGTTCGAGGCGACCGACCAGGTGTTCGTCTCGCCGGCGACCGGCGTGTCGTTGGCCTTGACGCTGAGCGTGCCGGTGGTCGCGTTCTCGGTCGCGGCGAACGTGTCGGCCGTCGCGGTCGGATTTATGGCGGCGACGTTGATGGTCACCGTCGCCGTCGACGAATGGCCAGAGCCATCGGTGATCGTGTAGGTGAACGTGTCGGCGCCGCTGAAGCCGGTGGTGGGCGTGTAGGTGAACTTGCCGCTGGTGGCGAAGTCCGCCGCGGGCGTGATCGTGCCGTGGGCGGTGGTCGTGGACGAGACCGACCACGTGTTGGTCTCGCCGGCGACCGGCGCGTCGTTGGCCGCGAGGTTCAGCGTGGCGGTCGTCGCATTCTCGGTGGCGGCGAAGGTGTCGTTGGTCGCGGTCGGATTGATCGCCGCGACGTTGATCGTCACCGTCGCGGTCGACGAATGGCCCGAACCGTCGGTGATCGTGTAGGTGAAGGTATCCGCGCCGCTGAAGCCGGCGTTCGGGGTGTACGTGAAGTTGCCGGTGGTGGCGAAATCGGCGGCCGGGGTGATCGTGCCGTGCGCCGTCGTCGTGGAGGCGACGGACCACGTGTTCGTTTCGCCGGCGACCGGGGTGTCGTTGGCCTTGACGCTGAGCGTGCCGGTGGTCGCGTTCTCCGTGGCGGCGAAGGCGTCGGCTGCCGCTGTCGGGTTGATCGCGGCGACGTTGATCGTCACCGTGGCGGTCGACGTGTGGCCGGAGCCATCCGTGATCGTGTAGGTGAACGAGTCCGCGCCGCTGAATCCGGCGGTCGGCGTGTAGGTGAACTTGCCGCTGGTGGCGAAGTCGGCGGCCGGCGTGATGCTGCCGTGCGCCGTGGTCGTCGATGCGACCGACCACGTGTTGGTCTCGCCCGCGACCGGCGTGTCGTTAGAGTCCAGGTTCAGCGTGCCGGTCGTCGCGTTCTCGGTCGCGGCGAAGCTGTCCGCTGCGGCCGTCGGGTTGATCGCCGCGACGTTGAGGGTCACGGTCGCGGTGGACGAATGGCCGGAGCCGTCGGTGATCGTGTAGGTGAACGAGTCCGTGCCGCTGAAGCCGGCGTTGGGCGTGTACGTGAACTTGCCCGACGTGGCGAAGTCCGCTGCAGGGGTGATGCTGCCATGCGCCGTGGTGGTCGAGGCGACCGACCAGGTGTTGGTCTCGCCCGCAACCGGCGCGTCGTTGGCGGCTAGGTTGAGGGTGCTGGTCGTCGCGTTCTCGGTTGCCGCGAAGGTGTCGCTGGTCGCGGTCGGGTTGATCGCGGCGACGTTGATGGTCACCGTCGCGGTCGACGAGTGGCCGGAGCCATCGGTGATCGTGTAGCTGAAGGTGTCCGCGCCGCTGAAGCCGGCGTTGGGCGTGTAGGTGAACTTGCCGCTGGTGGCGAAGTCCGCGGCAGGCGTGATCGTGCCGTGCGCCGTCGTGGTCGAAGCAACCGACCAGGTGTTCGTTTCGCCGGCGACGGGGGCGTCATTGGCTGCGAGATTCAGCGTGCCCGTCGTCGCGTTCTCGGTGGCGGTGAAGGCGTCCGCCACCGCGGTCGGGTTGATCGCCGCGACGTTGAGGGTCACGGTCGCGCTCGACGAGTTGCCCGAACCGTCCGTGATCGTGTACGTGAACGTGTCCGCGCCGCTGAATCCGGCGTTGGGCGTGTACGTGAACTTGCCCGACGTGGCGAAGTCCGCCGCAGGGGTGATGCTGCCGTGGGCCGTCGTGGTCGATGCGACCGACCACGTATTGGTCTCGCCGGCGACCGGTGCGTCGTTCGCGGCGACGCTCAGCGTGCCGGTCGTGGCGTTCTCGGTGGCGGCGAAGGTGTCGGCGGTCGCGGTCGGGTTGATCGCGGCGACGTTGATCGTCACGGTGGCGGTCGACGCATGACCCGAGCCGTCGGTGATCGTGTAGGTGAACGAGTCCGAACCGCTGAAGCCGGCGTTCGGCGTGTACGTGAACTTGCCCGAGGTCGCGAAATCCGCGGCCGGCGTGATCGTGCCGTGGGCCGTGGTCGTCGAGGCGACCGACCAGGTGTTGGTCTCGCCCGCGACGGGCGTGTCATTGGCTGCGAGGTTCAGCGTGCCCGTCGTGGCGTTCTCGGTGGCCTTGAAGCTGTCGCCCACGGCCGTGGGGTCGATCGCGGCGACGTTGATCGTGACGGTGGCGGTCGACGAGTGACCCGAGCCGTCGGTGATCGTGTAGGTGAACGTGTCGGCGCCGCTGAAGCCGGCGTTGGGGGTATACGTGAACTTGCCGCTGGTGGCGAAGTCGACCGCCGGCGTGATGCTGCCGTGGGCGGTCGTCGTGGAGGCGACCGACCACGTGTTCGTTTCACCGGCAACCGGGGTGTCGTTGGTCTTGACGCTGAGCGTGCCGGTGGTCGCGTTCTCGGTGGCGGCGAAGGTGTCGGCGCTGGCGGTCGGGTTGATCGGCGCGACGTTGATGGTCACGATCGCGGTCGACGAGTGGCCCGAGCCGTCGGTGATCGTGTAGGTGAAGGTGTCGGCGCCGCTGAAGCCGGCGTTGGGCGTGTACGTGAACTTGCCCGAGGTCGCGAAATCCGCGGCCGGCGTGATCGTGCCGTGGGCCGTGGTGGTCGAGGCGACCGACCAGGTGTTGGTCTCGCCCGCGACCGGCGCGTCGTTGGCCGCGAGGTTCAGCGTGGCGGTCGTCGCGTTTTCGGTTGCTGCGAAGGTGTCGTTGGTCGCAGTCGGATTGATCGCGGCGACGTTGATCGTCACCGTGGCGGTCGACGAATGGCCGGAGCCGTCGGTGATCGTGTACGTGAAGCTATCCGCGCCGCTGAATCCGGCGTTGGGCGTGTAGGTGAACTTGCCCGAGGTCGCGAAATCCGCGGCCGGCGTGATCGTGCCGTGGGCCGTGGTCGTCGAGGCGACCGACCACGTGTTGGTCTCGCCGGCAACCGGCGTGTCGTTCGACGCCAGGTTCAGCGTGCCCGTCGACGCGTTCTCCGTCGCGGCGAACGTGTCGGCTGCCGCCGTCGGGTTGATCGCCGCGACGTTGATCGTGACGGTCGCGGTCGACGAGTGGCCCGAGCCGTCGGTGATCGTGTAGGCGAAGGTGTCCGCGCCGCTGAAGCCGGCGTTGGGCGTGTACGTGAACTTGCCCGAGGTCGCGAAATCCGCGGCCGGCGTGATCGTGCCGTGGGCCGTGGTGGTCGAGGCGACCGACCAGGTGTTGGTCTCGCCCGCGA